>Ga0075421_100006463_pt1 | contig 14303 bp, 27 predicted proteins | sample SoiMetdeltSBSDD5_FD_75292 | JGI IMG/M metagenome (GOLD analysis project Ga0075421, IMG submission 75292) | Bulk soil microbial communities from a Populus tree surrounding site in Tennessee, USA - Soil MetaG P. deltoides SBSDD5 | ecosystem: Environmental > Terrestrial > Soil > Tree plantation...
ATGATAGGACCATCTACTACGGCAAGGGAGCAAATGTACCACGTGATGATAGGACCACGAATATCGGCAAGGGAGGGCAATTACCCTCATATGCATATAGGGTTGTTTGTTTGTGCAGGTCGGGAGAAGTCAGAAGAAACTGTATATGCAATTAATTTCGTAGGAAAGATTGGGGGCAAGGACAGCGAGTTGCTTTAACAAATTACCTGTGTCATAATCATAATAGGCCAAAGCGTTGGCCGAGAAAGTGAGGGCAATCATGAGGACATTCAACAAGTACGGACGCAGGCTCACTGATCGTCAGTGCGTCTTGTGCCAAAGGGTGGACAGTATCTTTGGGTTCACCTTCTACGCACAAACCGAAGGCGATGTGTGTCATCGCTGTGCGCGTGACGCAGTTAGCGCAGCAATGCAACCAAAGTATCCGCTGCCTACCAAGATTGGCGAGGTATACTGGTACGTACTACCTGATGTAGACAACCCCAGGCTCGCTTGGCTTGAGGTTGTGATTAGTGATGTTGACGAAGGGTTCGACCCACAGCGTTGTTTTGCAACCGATGGCTGTGACGTTGAGACTGATGACTACGGGGACGAAAGTCCCAATCACCGATAATTCACCCATTCAAACTGTGAGGGCAATCACATGACAATCAAACACATAACAAGCAAACGCAACTGGGAAGTCCGCGTGCAAGCTGTTTACGACGGCCGTATCTGGGCTATCGCAACACCAGCTGTATGCGTCGAAGATATTGGCGATGCAATCGACAAGGTATGTCTCATGGCACATCACGAAGGCGTCGCGCGTGATCTGTTGATCATCGTTGTTACATTCAACTGAGGGCAAAGACATGGCTATGATCCAAAGCAGAGACGACAAGTTTCGTACGTGGTGCGTGATTACGGACATCGCATTGCTCGGCTGCTCAACAGCGGCTGAGCTATTCGACGGTTCATCGTTCTATCGGTGTTCGTTGGCACCAGATGAACCGTGTCCAATCACGCAGCGTACGGTGGCACGTGCCAAGCGTATTCAACACACGAATGGCACAATCGTGGAGACTGACTTGGCTTTGTGCCTGACAGATCGTGGCTACCGCCACCATCGGCAGGTGTATGCTCACTCGAAGTATACACACGAGACTGAGTTGTTCTTTACGTACAAGACAGCGTCATGTTGGCTCAACTTGACCGCTGACGTCCACGAGTCCAAGAGCAAGAGATCGGGGGAAAGGTGGGTTGAACCCATCGCCATCCCTCAAACAGGTCTGAGTCAGCTGCAACAGTTGATTCAGTCAGTGGTGCGTCCTCAGCCACCTGTAGCAGGTGTTTGAACCAAGCACCATTCAACATCCGAATTGGAAGGCCCGGATGTAAAACATAGGCCGACCACAATCCCAACCATAGGAGGGCTTTATGCCAAAAGGTGTGTATCCAAGGAAGAAGCACAGCAAGGCAAACGGAAAGGGTGGCAGCCCTTTCGCAGGCAGGGATGCTGAGCTCAAATCTCTCAAGCACTCGCTGTCTCGCTACGTCAATCGTGATGTGTTGGAACACCTGCACCGCACGCGTGACACGCTCAACAAGCAGTCCCCATCGGGCGTCGGCATCGTGAACAACGTGTTGTACGATCTCGACGAGTTGATCGACAAGTACCAGGGCGAAGCCGCCTAACTTCCTTGGGCAGGTAGCCTGTCTGCCTGCCCATTTATTACTCAATACTAGTGAGGGCACCATGAACGATAACCAGCTAAAGATAACACCGCTGATGATCTGTCAGTATCCTGTTGAATGCAACAGATGGCAGGCAGTGGTGATGGACACCAAAATGTGTATGCATATGGATACATATGCTGCACTCACACCTGAGCACGCTGCGTTCAGAGCTAAACAATACTGTATTCGTGGTGAGTGGGCTCCACCACCTCGCAAACCTAGCCGAATGCGAAAGGCACGGCCATGAAGACAATCCAGTATGTTGGATCGAACGATAAGGTTAACCGTCGGCCTGTTCGTGTTAAGGACGAAGAGGCTGCGTGGTTGGTCAATAACGCGGGGTATCGGTATGTACCGAAATCCCTTCGCAGGTTCTTCTTGCGTGCTCCGAGCATCGAAGCGTCTGAGGTTGAGCGCAAGAAGCGTGTCAGAACCAAGAGAAAAGCATGAGGTACGATCACCTCAGATTTGTGAATATCATCATTGGGCGTGGTACCTGGTATGAAGTAATCGCCACGCCTGGCAATCTACCTTTCTGGGATGTTGCGTTCTTGATTGATGGCACCCAGCAAGGACCTACCAAACCCATGAACTTGGGAATGGACGAGCAAGCTGCGTTCTCTATACTGATGCCAGAGCTTATCTCTTTCACACACAGGAGACGACGATGATGACTGAGGGCGTAAAGATACCAACCATCCGTGACCTTGACAACTCACCGGAAGACCGGGAGCCAATGCGCGAACTGCTAAAACGTGTTGGAGATGCAATAGGTTCTCCGGTTCCAGAGCGCAAGACTTCGGAAGCTGACTTCGCTCCGAAGGTTTCGTTGCCAACACAATACAAGGAGGCCTCCGGCGTGGCTGCAGACATGTACCGCAAGTTCATTGATTACGGAGAGAACTTGGCTCAGTACTACGAGGAGGCAGGCCGCTTGGTTCTTGATCGAGCTGAGCAGTTCAACAGTGAGTGCAGGGCCAAGGCCAAGCAAACCAGATTGGAAGTGAAAGAACAGGCCGAACGGTCTCTTCGTCTCACGATCCGTTTTGATCGCATGGGCAAGGCTATCGAGGACAGCAGCAAAGCCGAGGTATAACATGCGATACTTCATCCTAAGGTTAGTCATGTTCGCTGGCGCATGGCTCGACCTTCAACTACGTGCCAGCAAGAAAGCTGCACGCGACGCCAAACGGAGGGCAACATGCAACGACTGAACTTCAACAACGACATCGGCGCAGGTGAGATCACAATCTCGCATGACCGCATCCGCCTCTTCTTCGTGTTCTTCGATGTGACGAGGGAGAGCCTCAACATCACGGTGCCTCTGACCGATCAGGCCATGAGCGACGTGAACAAGATCATTGATGCCATGCACGAACGTCGAATGGTCGACGTCCTGCAATAGCGGGTCCTATCATCACCGCAAAAGAGGGGTATATGGGCATGAGTAATGACAACGAACGCTACATGGCAGGCGTTCCCAATGAGCGAGAGCTTGCCGAGGAGACCAAAGTACTCGACTGGAAAGACGCAGTCGAGTACATTCGATTGCGTACTGGACTGCCTCAGAAGGCAGCCAGTTTGCTAGCCGACAGGTTCGAGAAAGAACGTGAGGAGCAAGCTATTTCGAAAGAAAAGCTTGGCAAATAGTTCGACGAGTTGCGTTAGCAAACTACCCATGTCATACTGGACATAATGAAGAGAGGGCAAACCAATGGCGAGACGAAAGAGGGCGAAGGTCCCGAAGGGTGTGAACCCTAGGTGGTCATCTTCCATGGTGAACACAGGGACACGTGTGAACATGCAATTCCGAGAGTACGCACACCCTAAGGTCACAGGGTGGGCTTTCCGTCAGGAGTATCCTGATGATGCTGTGCATAAGCATAAAGAATTCTACATGGAGCAGGACAGCTCCAATCGTAGAGTCATGGTGCTTAAGGAGATTGAGAAGCTCCTCACTCACCGAGGATTGATTGACCATGTCTGCGAGTACAACCGCATTAAACTGCTGGTGCTCGCACACCGTAGCTGGTGGCTATATTTTAGTGGGAATAAGTACCACATCTTGCACGAAGATACCAAGAAAAGAATAATCCAAATATCCTGCCAGTATTCTAATCGTAACGTCGCAATGACGTACTGGCAGACCGGACAGGTTTGGTATCAGACGTGCATCGACATCCCTCCTGATCCAGGCTAGTGCTGTTGCCCTCACGCTAGCCTGTATAGCCCTCGGCGTCGAGCGTAGCTCCGCCGGGGGCTTCTCTTTCCCCCGTAAAGTAGCGTAGAGTTCTGCCGCATCGCGCTAGGGCGGCGGAGACCCTGGCTTGTATAGCTGCCTGCTTGCAGGCCAGGGTCATTTCCCAACACATGGAGCACACAATGTTGAAGCACATGCTTGAATACTACTTTGACGAGAAGAGAACAGCTGTGTTTGTAGACGGCGCTAACCTGTGGCATACTGCAGGAGCTATGAGATTTACCGTAGACTTCAGACTGTTTAAAGAATTCTTTGCAGAATATTTTGATTTAGTGAGAATATATTACTACACAGCCATTCAGGAAGACCCTGGCGGGCATCAGCAACTGCGTAGTTTAGTTGATTGGCTATCGTTTAACGAATACGCATTAGTTACAAAGATGGCTAAGACGTACAGGTCCTTGGGTACAGAGCGTATCAAAGGAAACATGGACGTAGAAATAGCCGTGGACATAGTGCGCATGGCTCCAAAGCTTGATGTAATCATCCTGTTCTCCGGAGACGGAGACTTCTGCGCTGCCGTGAAAGCTGCACAAGATCAGGGTGCAAGAGTGTTTGTTGTGTCTACAATAACTACTCAACCACCTATGGTAGCCGATGAACTGCGTAAGCAGGCAGACGGCTTCATTGATTTGTCTGAACTTGTACAGCGTATCAGGCGTAGCGCGGACGTGGCGAAACGGTAGACGCAGGAGACTTAAAATCTCCCGACATTCCGTCGTGCGGGTTCGATTCCCGCCGTCCGCACCAACAACAGGAGAGAGCATGCATTCACTAGCTGAGGAGGCTGGTAAATGGGCAGCTGATGCAGACGCTCGTTTACTTCAACTTATCGAAATGCCTACCCTTCCAACGTGGGATCAGGCCGCCAAGAACTTGTTCATGTTCATGACAATGGTGGCTGTTCTCTTCGTCGCCTTGAGCATCTACAACAGGCTCAAGGGTGAGAAGGCTGTGAAGGTCAAGAAGACCAAGGCGAACAACAAACGACCTTTACTGACTTATCTCGTTCAGCGACTGAAGAGGGCACCAATGGGCAAGAGGGCAAGAGAAGACACTATTCGCAGATATATTGCGGACGGTGTTACCGATCTGTTCTACGAGGCAGAGCGGAAGGGGATCATGAACCGCGATGAGACCAACCATTGGTCGCGAATCATCGCCAACATCGTCTCCATGCCGGACCTGCTGCCACGTGGAGAACTGCCACTCAAGATGAAGCTGGCGCAAGCCAAGCTGAAGCGTGAGTTGCACAAGAAACACGGTGCCAAACTTCAGGCACTGCGAGCCGCGCGTATCGCTGAAGCGAATGCGGAGTACGCCCGCCGTAAGGCGGAGAAGCTGGGGGCAACGGCACCGCAACCTGCCGGAACACCCAATCTTCAACAAATGGTTGCGGCCGCAGTCTCAAAATAAACCCCAAGCACGGGAGCACAAAACCATGGGGTCTTCAATCATCTTCAGGGCGAAATCGTTCTTCATCCCTGAGCAGCTGAAGCAGCTGACTTTGAAGAACAATCCTTCCGGATTTGGTGTCGCGTTCGTGAAGGATGGCACAATCGACATCGGCACCAGCAAGGTTCCGATCTCACCGGAGCAGCTGAAGAACCTGGACGAGCAGCTGAAGAACTTTGATGTTCTCTACTCGTTCTACGACTACCCGGATACTGTACCGGAGAATGAACTTCACCCGTATACGACACTGGTCGACGGTGCCGGCAAGGTGAAGCTCGTCTGTGCCGTGGATGGCGACTTCAGGGGTTACGAAGCCCAAGGTACGCCACATGTGTCCGACTTCTGTATGCATGAGCAGGTCATCAAGCCGATGGCTTCTCGCATCTTCCGAATGTGCAAGGAAGATCTCACCACGTTCCTCGCTGAATTCCAGCAGGACGACATCCGGACGCAGTTCATGCAGGCACACATCGGCCGAGGCCACATCACGTTCCTTGCCAGCGACGGCAAGATATTCTCGTTTTACTCAGGGAACAAGGAGTTCAAGGAGTTCCCTTGGGGATGGTGTTCCAACAATTGGGGGTATACCGAAGATCAGGCGCCTACCGGCGCACCTGCTCCGACGCCTGCGGCGCAACCCTCTGTACTCGCCAGCGTCATGAGTAACATCGGTATTCCTGGTTTATCCAAGAGTTCGGCGTCCGCGCCGGCGGTTCCGGTTTCGAAGCCGGTGGCCACAGCATCGGGTCCAAAGATACCGATTGCCAGCACCGAAGCAATACGCCAGCCGACGCCGTCCATTCCGGTGGCACCGCCTAGTTCGGTGTCCGCAGCCTCGGTGCTTATTCAGCAACCGAAGGCAGACAACGTTGTTTCGGCAACGGATGCTGATCGAGCGGCGTTGGAGAAACAACTCTCTGAGGAGGTTGTCAAGGTCCCGGTTGGACTGATGGGCAAGCCACGCAAGGGTTGGTTTCGAGACAATCTCGGTCACCTGCCTTCTGATTGGCGAGAGGCCGAGAGCGGCACGCGTTCTCAGAGGATGGTCCAGAAGATGGCCAACCGTATCCTTGAGAAAGCCCGCAAGGAAGGTGTGGCTCCCAAGTTTGAGCCGGCACCGACTGCGGCACCTAAGCCGGCAATCCCAGGAACGAAGGATGTGACGCCGCATTCCGTCCAGGTTCCTCAGCCTACTCTACAGCAGGCGGTAACCGCGCCTAACTCCCTGATGCCGTATATGTCGGCAGAAGGAAAGGCGAAGCTGAAGACGTTCTTGGAACGTCCTGATATTCTGAAACAAATTTCTGCTGTGCCGGTCTTCTGGACCGACAAGCACGTTGATCCTACGAAGTTCCAGGCCGTGGAGAAGAAAGCTCCAATGTTCTGGCAAGCAGCCGGTTATGACGGCATTCACAACGTCGTCAACTGGGACCTGCCCATGTGGGCCGCCGTTCAAGCGGAGGAACCGCACGCAGTTCTCATTGCCTTGCTCGACTTCCGTGACGAACTGGTCAAGGCTATGATCATGCTTGAAAATGTCACGACCCCAACTGCGAAACTCGAGCCGCAGAAGCCTGTCGCTCCTGTCGCTGCCCAGCCGTCGGCTATGTCCATCGGCATTCCTGGTATGCGTAAGGCAGGCTAATCCACGGAGGGGCGCTGGCTGTGCTCCGCTGGTGCCCCTCTCCCTCCTCTAGCTCGGGAACCCCAACATGAAGATGCCAGCCTTATTTCGCCGGGCGGAAACGCCCGTTCCACAGCCGTGCTCCGCCGAAGATAATTGGAAGATCGGAGAACCTCTGGTGGTTCCTCCTTTGATCGACCGCGCTTGGGCGAAAGAACTCGGACAGCGGGTCGCATTCACCCCTGATGCCCATATCTTCAACCGAACCGTATATCAACGATACTTCGCATACGGCGTAGATATGGAGTCCCATTACATGTACGAGCGGTTAATTCAGCCTCATTGCATGAACAATGGCCCACTCGCCGACGTATTCACTGAACAGGAATTCACGATGGTGAAGAAGAAGCTGGGTTACGCTACTTATCCCATCGTGACTGATCTTAAGTTGTGGAATGTACCGCAGCTGAAGATCAGAGGACAACTGTTCGCTCTGCGATCTTATATGATCCCGGAGCTTGACAAGTGCTATGAGAATACGGTACAATTCAACCGTCAACGTATCAAAGTGACTGTGCCTCACCATGTGGTTATGTTCTCTAGTAAAACAGGAGAGCACAGAATGGTGAATGGAGCCTACGTCACCTACGATGCGTGGGCTTATATTGCACCGGCGGATCATTGGAAAGACCAGATTGACGCCGGTTATTTATTCGGTAACGTGAACGTTACTGATCCCAACAACCATTCTCAACTCAGTCAGTATTATCACTTCACCCATGTCGAGTACAAGCACGAGTAAGGCAGTAGAAACAAATCTGCCATGTCCGTTTCCGAATTGCGGGTCGTCCGACGCGTACTCCAAGTACGATGACGGACATGGCTTTTGTTTTAGTTGTAATAGATTTCATTGGTTAAATAGAGGTTTCGAGGATTTGGAATATACATACGAATACCTGTCGTGGAGGGGAATAGATAAGTCCACGTTTGCTTTCTACGATACTAAGACCAAGATTTCACCGCAAGGTGAACCGATCTCTATTGGCTTCAGATATCCTAATGGAAACTATAAGGTTAGGTCCTTGAAGGAGAAGGACTTCCGCTGGGTTGGAGATAGCGATACCAACAAAGCGGGTCTCTTCGGAGAAGACAAGTTCGCAGCAGGCTCACACAAATGTGTGACCATAACAGAGGGTGAATTCGATGCACTTTCTCTTTTCCAGGTTCTTAGATCGCCTGTTGTGTCTGTGCACAGTGCTTCTAGCGCAGTTCGTGATTGTACTAATTCTCGATCCTGGCTTAACGCTTTCGACCGAATATATCTCGCGTTTGACAACGACGCCCACGGCGCAGATGCTATCCGAGGGGTGGCAAAACTTTTTGATTACAATAAAATCTATGTGGTGAAATTCAGCAACCGGAAGGATGCTAACGAGTATCTTCAGGCGGGAGAGAGTAATGAACTGCTGAATATCTGGCACAATGCCAAGCATTATATGCCGGATAATATTCGTAGTTCCCTGTCTGACTTTAAGAATATTCTTCTTCTGCCTAAGAAGAAAGGATTAGATTACCCGTGGCCTACGTTAACGAGGATGACGTATGGCATCAGAACGGGAGAGACCGTCCTTATCAAGGCCCAGGAAAAGGTTGGTAAGACGGAACTCATGCACGCCATCCTCCATCAAATCTTAACAAGGACTGATGACAATGTCGGAGCACTCTTCCTCGAAGAACCAGAACAGCGTCTCCTTCAGGCAGTTGCTGGGATCGAGTTACAGAAACCTGTCCACCTCCCTGACGACTGCACTCCGCCTGATAAGGTCATTGCCGCGGTTGGTAACGTTGTGGGCCGTGATGACCGTCTACACGTTTTCTCTCATTTTGGTTCAGATGATCCTGGACTCTTTCTCGACACTATTCGGTTCCTCGCCACGGCACGTGCTTGTCGGTATGTTCTTCTTGATCACATTAGCTTGGTCGTTAGCGGCCTTCTTGAAGGCGATGAAAGACGATCACTCGACTACTTCTCGACAAGACTAGAAATGTTAGTGAAGGACCTCGACTTCGCTCTCATTATGGTCTCGCACGTCAATGACTTTGGTCAGACGCGTGGATCACGTTATCTGACCAAGGTCTCTGACATAACCATTGACGCATCTAGAGATACTTTAGCTCTTGATCCAGTCAAGCGTGCTACCATTCGTTTGACAATTCCTTACAACAGGTTCTGTGGGTACACCGGCCCTGCCGGTGATGTAGTGTTTGATCAAAACACCTACTCACTCAAGGAGGTCAATGATGGGCAAACGGTCGCGGCGAATGAAAACTTTGGACACCATAGTCCTCAAGAATTGGCAGCTTAACCGTGTTGCTGGTGTCTTCTCAGGATATACAGCTGGCAATGTCCAAATCACGGGGCGCTATAAGTATCTCTCAGATGGCTACCCAGATGGCGCAATCATCGTCAAAGACTACTACGGGCAAGCCTATGAACTCCCTGAAGGGGAAGGGAGAGAAAGAAATGTTCAAGGAGTGGGATGACCTTGAGTTCTGGGACAGCGGTGAGTGGCAAACAATTCAGGAGAGATTAGATGATCTTGACAAGAGAGGTACGCTATACAACCCGACGCGCGAGAATATATTCGCGGGCCTCGACGCGGTTCCGTGGGAGAAGGTCAGGGTTGTTATCTATGGTCAGGACCCTTACCCGAACAGGAGCCACGCCACGGGCATCGCGTTCTCCTTGCCGAAGGGAGTTTATCCTCTCCCTCCTACATTAGTCAATATCTTCAAGGAGTATCACAATGATCTCGGATACCCCTTCCCTACCACCGGGAACCTACAGAATTGGTGTGATCAGGGAGTACTACTCCTTAACGCTTACCCAACCTGTTACACTGGAGGAGGTACTCATTCAACTTGGGTCGAATGGGAAGTACTTAATGCAGAAATCATTACTTCTCTTAACCCCAGAGGGAACGTTGTATTCGCTTTCCTTGGAGGCAAAGCACACGGACTCGCTCAATACGTCGACGAAAAGCGAGGAGACGTCTTAAAGCTGTGTCACCCATCCCCTAGAGCGCAGCTGTCTGCACGTACTCCATTCACTGGTTGCAAGATGTTCTCTACCATCAATTCGTTACTTGAAGAAAACCAACAGGAACCAATAGATTGGAGACTACCATGACGGAAGGTAAATGGGTAGCGACAGCTGCTGCAATTACTTCAATGCTATTTTTAGCCTCCATAACATTTCTTGGTAAACAAGTTACAAATTGGCATAATGAGCAATTACGTATTATCCGCCAAGACGGTTCGGAGCAAAAGAGAATGCTTAAAGACTACTACAATCAACTATTTGACGATGATTTACGTAAAATAAAACCAAAGATAGACTTCGACAGATTGTTTAAAGAAGGCCGCTAACACAGGAGCACAACATGACTCAGCGGGTTTGGATGCGTCGTAAGAAGCGTCTGATCAAGGCTGCTCAAGCTTTGATCAAGCGCAAGAGACTTCCGAGGCAACTTGTTGCCGCATGCAGGAGGACTGTCCATGGGACGTAGGATACAGAACATTGTATTTGGGAAAGCTGGCTTACGAAAACGCCAGCAGAAACTCCTTCGTAAACGGTTGAAGAACCGACTCAAGGGTTTCCCTGTGGAAAGCAAGCACGAGGCTCACAAACTTGAACAGCGTGCTGTCGAAGTTAAGGCACTTGCTGTGCCCGGTAAAATCAGCAAAGCCGAACGGAGGTATCGTGCATTACTGCGCACCATCGCTCGGGACAAGATGTTTGAGCTATTCCGCAGCAGGAGGGCAGCATGAGCATGTCGGCACACAAGAAGCGGAAGCTTCGGATCAAGAAGAAGTTGAAGTTCCTCAAACTCGACGAACGTCATGCGTTCGAAGGCAGAAGCCACAAGATCAAGAACGGTACTGCGGGCAGAGCAATGGTAAAAGGGTAGCTCCTATCACGACCCGCGAGTGACGGCGCGGAGGGCATCATGGCAATGAAACCTACGGCAGGTAAGTACGTAACTTGGAAGCAGTTGCAAGAGCAACGGATCTCGGATTGGTTTTGCCACTACCATCCGCAAGAATTCCTGGTAAACGGAGATTGTCCGGTCTGCGACCCAATGATTTATGATCTACCTAAGATCGAGGCAGGCCGGAAGTATAAGCGAGAAAATCTATTGAAGAAGAGCCTCTACAACAAAGCAAAGAGAGGGGCTAAAGTAAAGGATTTTGCTTCGGACTGAAAGTAGCCGCTACCCCTATAGCGGGGTACTCAAAATAACGCACCAGCGGGCTTCCCTGTGGCTCTGGAGGGCATTCTATATGCTATATAGCATCGGTAAAATAGACGATCCAGCGAGGCGTTGTGAGTCAATCTACTGTGTTCCGTGGGCTATTATGGCCATAACAGGCCGGAAGTACCAAGAAGTAAGAGAAGCCTTCTGGAAACTAAGAAAAGATAATCTGCCTGTTAAGGGAGCTTTTGATCACGAGGCTATTGGAGTAATGCGAATGCTTGGATGGTATACCGACGATTGGTTTGACGACAGAATTAAGTTTACCCTAAGGTCTTTTCCCGATTATGCAAATGCAGTATCCCACTTTCCATATTATTTAACAATAAAAGGACATGCTATTGCTTATTGGAACGATCAGTACTCAGACCCAGGGGCTTCGCCGTTTGGCCTTCCGGTTTCAGTAGAGCATTTCTTAGAAATGCAAGGAGATAAAGAAATACTATCTTACTATTCTTTCAAAGATTTAAGAAGATATGACTACTCAAGATTTCAATTAGGAGTTACCGGAGGTATCTTATGAACGCAAAGACTGAACAAGAAGAGGTTCTAGAGCCTGAGAAGGGTTGGGAACCGAGAGTTATCGAGGGAGGCAAAAAGGATATAATTCCTGCTCAGCCTTCTGGCAAAGGTCCTCCGCCTACGGACTTCCTAACTCCGATGGGAGAAGGTACTGTGTTCCTAGTTAAACCTAGGAAGTTCAATACTTTCTTATGCATCGAATTTACTGTGAAGGAGAGCCACGAGAAGTCTGTGCTACTGTTCTCGGATATGTGGCACATGGTTGGCATCGGTGAGCCAGACGAAGATCATGTACTTCCAGTATCTCCGCTGGAGTTCTGCCTAGCCTTCGATTTGGTAGATGTTCTCAAGGAAGGGCATAAGGATACATAATGTATACACATATGTATATATTATGTATTACATAAGAGGGATACTTCTATACATTAGTTACTATAAATGATATATACTTATGAAATATATACTTACGTAGTAACATATAAGGAATTCTCATATGAGTAATATATATGGTTCTTATGACCAGATGGATTGGTGGACTGCGGTTCTTCTCCGAAAATCCATCCGATGGATGAAAGATACGAACCCGGAGAAATACGCAGGAGCAATCGAAAGAGAGACAGAAGCATACAAGCAACTGTTCAAGTCTTTTTCGTTACCCAAAGAAGATATAAGCTCTGTTTCGTTTCCAAAGGCTGCCTAGACTTTTCCAATAGCAATGGAGAAGAACAATGCACCGGCGCAAACGTCGGGCAGGCTTCATGGGCGTTGTCAATGCAGCCCTGCCAGCCGACTGGGGACGTGGTAAACGCCATGTCCCAGGATTTACGATCGGCCGTCTTCCAATAATCGACGTTGATCAACGTTGGGTTATGCAGATGGCAAACGACTTCCAACCTGTCGAGAAGCTTCCTCCGGTCAGAAAGCAGTCCGCATTCACTGACGGATACAACTTCGGAAATGCCCTTGAGAGACGAGGCTTCAAACGCCTTGGTTTCGGGCATTACTCCGATGTGTTCGGAAAGGACGGATACGACCGAGTCATCAAGGTCACTCGTCACGAGGACAACTGGATCGACTACGTTCTGTGGGGAGCCAAGAAAGGCTACGCAGGTAAGTTCGTCCCCAGGGTCTACTCGTACAAGAGGTTCAAAGGCGATTTCCGAGTGGCGGTAATGGAACGGTTAGACCGTACCTTACGTCAAGTCGACCGAAAGGAAGACATGAAACTCGTGGGAACCTTGGTTGATTTTGCAATGCAAAACAACACAATGGCCGCCGTCTTCCTGGATGAACTTCAACCTGGGTTGGCTGAATTCATCCGTGAGTTCGACAAGACCTTCGGATGTCGTGATACTGATTTCCACAACGGAAACTGGATGACCCGCGGAGATAAGATCGTTCTCACCGATCCTGTCTGTGGCAGTTCGGAAGTTACTCAAACGAGGTTAAAGGCGGGGGACTTTTCCCCCGTCATTAGAGGATATTATGAAGTTCGAAGAATATTGGAACGAATGGGAAAGCCGTTGGAACAGGTTCAGACGCTTGTCTGACAAGGAAAGACGTGCTAGTAAAGACAAGATTGCAGAACAATACTTTAAGGTAATACAGAGTGTCTCGTCTCGTAATTGATGTAGAAGCCAATGGATTAAAAAATCCTACTAAAGTCTGGGTCGTTGTCTGCAAAGACATAGACACCGGAGAGGTTCACACATTCCGGAGGGTAACGGAAGATGAGCAAGAGAGACAACGACTTCTTCGACTTGCGTCGTCTGCGTCGCTTTTGGTGGGTCATAACTCTCTTGAATACGACCTGCCTGTTCTTACTAGTCTCCTTGGCTTTGTGGTACCAATTTCCTGTACCCTATTGGATACTCTCATTATATCTCGTCTTGTGGATTATTCTCGCAATAATGGACATTCTATTGAAGCGTATGGAGAAGAGTTTGGAATTCCTAAGGGCACCGTTACGGACTTCTCCAAGTATTCGGAAGACATGGTCCCGTATTGCCAAAGGGATGTTGAGATATGCCACCGGATTTATCTTAATTATCTGGGGATCGTTAATTCTCCTGCTTGGGCTAAATCTATACAGCTCGAACATGATTTCCAGTGGCTCGTTAACGATCTCCATCGTAATGGGTTCTATTTCAATACTGCTAGGGCTAAGGTTCTATTGGGAGACGTGGAGAAACAACTCGAAGGATTAGATAATGAAATATCCCAAGCTTTCCCACCAAGAACAATTGTTGTTAGAGAGTTTACACCTAAGGCTACTAAATTTGGTACGATTTCTAAGTCTTCCGTCCCGCGATCCTTGTACGGGAGAATACACGAGTATGAAATTGGAAAGACTTATCAACTCACTAAAGAAGAGGCTTTCAACCCATCTTCACACAAACAATTAATTGAA
>Ga0075421_100006469_pt1 | contig 14298 bp, 9 predicted proteins | sample SoiMetdeltSBSDD5_FD_75292 | JGI IMG/M metagenome (GOLD analysis project Ga0075421, IMG submission 75292) | Bulk soil microbial communities from a Populus tree surrounding site in Tennessee, USA - Soil MetaG P. deltoides SBSDD5 | ecosystem: Environmental > Terrestrial > Soil > Tree plantation...
ATCGGTGAGCGCGGCATCGATCGGCTGCTGCCAGCGGGTCGTCGGCGCGGTGCCAGGCACCAGACGGATGAGCTCGGGACTCACCCGCACCCGACTCGAACCGGCCGGTCCCCGCAGCCAGCGAATCTTCCCTACCAGCAAGTAGTTCACACCCAGCTCCCGGGCGACTTCCGGGAGCCGACGCGGGTTGTCGCGATAGACGTTCGAGCTCAGGCTGGCGACGACCTCGAGCCCCGGGATCGCAGCCAGTTTGCCTCGCACCTCGTCGGTCACACCGCCCGCGAAGTAGGCGTCGCCCGAGTCGCCCAGATTCTCGAAGGGGAGCACGGCCAGGCGGGGCTGGCCAGCGGTTGCGGCGCGGCGGGGGGTCCCGCGCCATACCAACAGCAGCCCTATGGCGAGCAGGAGGCCCAGAAGGCCGAAAATCGGGACACCGATGGTGATGTGCCACTGCGGCTGAGAGGCCCCGACCGCGGACGACTCGGGCGTGGAAGTGGCGGCTCTGGCAGCGACCGGGCTTTCCACCGCGACCTTCGTCGCGGGGGGCGGGGGCGTCTCCTCTCCCCGCCGGATCCGGTCCGCCAAAGCCTGGACGGCCGGCTCCGGAGGAAGCTCCAGCTCGTCCCGCCGGATCTGGTGAAAAATCTCGGCGTGCCGGAGCGCTCCTGGTGCATCACCGGCCACCACCAGTGCCCGCATCAGACCCTGGGCAGCGCGCTCGTCCGTCGGATCCAGCGCCGCCAGTCGGCGCCACCAGAGCACTGCCGCGCCGCGATCGTCGCGCGCCGTTGCCGCGACCGCGGCGGCTTCCAATACGGATCGGTAATCGGCCGACAGACCGGTGCGCTCCTCCTCAGCCCAGTGGGCGAATGCCGGCACGCCCGGCAAGTGGAAGTCGCCGAGGAACGGCCCGCCGTACACCCGGGCCGCTTCCTCTATCGCACCGGATGCGCGGGCCGTCTCGAACGCGTGGAGATCGACCTCGATCAGCTCGGGGTTGAGGCGGAGCTCGCGGGTGCCGAGGATCGCCTCTTCCGCACCCAGGTCCTGCCGTAGCGCGTACAGCGCCTGGTTGAGGTTTCGCCGGGCGCGATCCTCCTCCACCTCACCCCATAGCAAGGCGGCCAGCCGGTCGCGGTTGACCCCCCGGTCGCCCGCCCGGGCGAGCACCGCCAGGATCGCGAGCCGCCGCGGCTGCTGGGCGTTGCCACCCAAAGGGAGGGGCCCGTCGAACACCGCAAGGCCACCGAGCGTCTGGATGCGCTTCACAAGCAACCCCTTGCCGGCCTTGGCATTGGGCCAATATCCCGTCCCTTCCCGACCGTCACAAGATCCCGCGAATAGGACCAGTTGAGAATCTCGTGATCGGGTCGTGAGCGCGGAGCATAGCGTGCTCCTCGTCCGAGCGGCCGGCATCCCGCCGCCGACCGGACTCAGGACTCACACCCGATCAGGAGGCTCCCATGTACCGCTCCATCACTGTCGGCGCTCTGTGCGCGCTCGCCCTGAACCTGCCAGTACACCTGGCACCGCGGTTCGCTCTCGACACCACCGGCGCGGTCCACCTGAGCGCCGCCGGAAACGAGGCGCAGTACGGGGTGATCACCGACGACGGCACTTCCATCCTGACCGTTTCGCTGGGGGCAACCGGCAACAGCAGCTCGCTCCAGCTCAGGATGCCGGGTGTCGGCCTGCCGGCCGCGGGCCGCTATCCCATCCGCTCCACCTGGAACAACCGGGTAACCGGTAACGCCTTTCACGCCTTCTTCGCCGCCGGATCACCGGAGCACCCGCTCGGCTGGTTCCACGGCGAGTCAGGCACGGTGACCATCACCCGCGCGGCCGACGGACGGCTCTCCGGTTCGTTCCAGATCCGCGCCCGGGGCTTCCTCACCGCCGACACGACCGAGGCAGAGCATTGGGTCACGGTGATTGGCAGCTTCGAGGCGGAAGGCGACAGCACCACGACTACGATCGCAACGGTGAAGTAGACCCGAATCATCCACCGCGCCGCCCAGCGGCGCAGAACAGGAGGAGCGCATGTGGGGGACAGAGAGTATCCGGCGGCTGACGAAGGTGTTGCCCTGGACGATGCTGTTGATCGCCGCGGTCGGCTGTGGCGGCGATGACAAGAGCCCGACCGGTCCCACCGGTCCGGGTGGAGGCGGCCAGGATCCTGGCAGCCCGACTGCCATCGAATTCGAGCTGGTGCGGCTGGGACTGGTCGGCCTGCCGGCCGACACCCAGTTCGAGGACTGCCCGGTGACCCGGTTCTACGGGGGCAAGATCGCCATCGAGCCGAAGACCGGCCAGTGGCAGATCGACCTGCGGGTGCACGACGACATCGACGGCGACTGGCCCTACCAGGACTTCGGGGGGTCGGTAGGAGACGAGGAGTCGGTGCTCTTCGAGTCCGGGATCTCCGGAGTCACCTACGAGGGCACCGTCAACGACGACGCGACCGAAATCAAGATCATGTACGACTGGTGCTTTGACGGGGTGCCGGACGTCCAGCTGGTGTTCGTCCGATGACCGCCCCCGCCAAGGTACTCGGGTGGGCGCTCGCCCTCGCGCTGGCGGGCTGCTCGGGGAGCGGTGACGCCGCCGGCCCCAACGTCGACCCACCGACCAACGATCCGGGGCTGCCGCCGACCAACGATCCTGGGGTGCCGCCCACCAATGATCCGGGGACGCCGCCTCAGAACAACGGGGTCCAGGGCAGCTACGTGCTGGAGCAGATCAACGAATCGCAGCCGGGGCAGCTGGTCACCATCAGCAATCCTGATGGGGAGGTGATCGGGCTATACCGCTTCGAGGCGACCACGCTGACCATGGACGCGCTCCAGACCTTTGCGCTGGAGCTGCGCTATACCGACGACAAGTCGCCTTTCGGCATGGATGACCAAGGCGAGTTCAAGGGGGCCGGGCCGGTAACGCCCGAGGGTGCGATTCCGCTGACGTTCTACTCGGCAATCTACGACGACCAGTTCAACGGCGTCGTGCTGAGAGACATGGTGCAGATCAAGTACGACTTCGATGGCGACGGGGAGCTGGACACGTGGTTCGCGTTCAGGCGCCAGGGGTGAGAACGACCTCTGAACGATTGAATCACCAGGATTGCACTACTCACAACCACTGAAAGGAGCACCACCATGCAACGCTTCATTCTCGCAGTCCTCGCTGCCTCGTTCGGTCTGGCCGGCTCGGCCCAGGCGCAGCGGCAGCAGCCCGTCGCCCGCCCATCCCGCTGGGTCCTCAACGGCCACTCCAGCATGACCCTCGGCACCTCGGTCACCGACGCCTTCAACGAGGTGAAGACTTCCAGCGGCCTCGGGGCTGGTGTCGAGGTCGGCTACCGGGTCACGCCGCGACTCCTGACCTATGCCGGCTTGGAGATCAACAAGCAGCCGGTAGACGCGTTCGACCTAGAGGGCGACTTCGGCCTCACCCACTTGGAAGCCGGCGCCAGATACAGCTTCCCCATCACCGGCAGTAAGATGCTGCCCTATATAGGCGCTTGGGTCGGCCGTCGGAGCCTCAGCACTACGCTGGACGACTTCGACGCCGGAACCAGCTCGGATTTTTCGATGTCGGGCCTTGTGGCTGGGGCGAGCGGCGGGGTGCAGCTCTTCGTGTCACCGAAGCTCGCGCTCGATGGCGGCCTCAGCATCGGCGTCGGCAAGATGGGAAACATCAAGGTCGACGGGCAGAAGCAGACTACCCAGGGCCTGGAGAGTACCACTACGACACGCATCAGGTTCGGGGCGAACTGGTATCCGTAGGGTTGAGGTAGGGGTGAGCGGTAAGCGGTAAGAGGTGAGCGGGAGAACACCGCTCACCGCTTACGCCTCCACCGGCCGCAGTCCTAGATCTATGCAGTGGTTGAGGCCGGAAGTAGGTAAACGTTCGCCAGGCGGTGCCAGATATTAATTCTCTCAGTCGAGCGGAATAGGCTCGTGGCCCGCCACATCGCTAGCGAGCACGTGCTCGGCGACCTGCCGACCCAGCACTTGACCAGCGACAATGTCGAACCGGTAGTGCAACCCTCCATTTATGCGCGACTGACCCGCCGCCTCGATGTTCGCCGCGAGGCCCGGCCGCTCATCGGGGAAGGCCTGTCCGAGGATCTCGGAGTACGCGGCGGTTACACAGGAGTGTCCACTCGGGTATGACGGATGATTCGGCGCCCCGATCGGGAGCCCGATCGACGGGTCGACCTGCCAGGGTCGGATGTACCAATAGGTGAACTTGGCATCCCAGCAGCCGATCAGGGCATCGAAGCCGGCGATGTTGGCGAGCGCGAGAATGCGCGCGGCTTCGCGCTCGGAGCGCCGATGTGATACGATCAAATCCGTGGCGATCTCGTTCTGATACCGGGCGACCTTAATGTTCCAAAACACCGCCAGCGCGACCTGCTCCACGGTGTGGCTAGTGGACAGGCCCTGCACCTCGGCGAGGTCGGTGAGGAACCCGGCGGACCCGAACAGGGGTGGCGGGAGCGAGCGAAACTGATCGGCCGAGGTCAGCGTCAGTGGACGGGTGCCGAAGAGGCCACGGACCGGTGCGGTGCCGGTCCAGTACCCCGGGCCAGTGAGCTGGGTCGGCAGAGGCGCCAGGCCGGTGTTGTCAGTGTGAGCGTAGGCTACGACGGCAGCACCGATCGACCTTCCGATGTCCTCGCCGGCCGCGAAGTCAGCGTGAGTCTCTCCCGGCCAGGCCGAGCCCGCTTCCTGAGCGGCGATCCGGTTGTCGATGAGATCGGCCTCAGCACTGCTGGGAAAGAAGTCCTTCAGCACGACGACTGAGGCGCCAGCTGCCGCACCTGCCCGCGACGCATGAGTCCCGAGTTTGCGCGAGTTCTCGGCGGCGATGATCGCATTGTATTGGGCCAGCGACAGATAGGTGAGCACCCGCGACTCGAGGAACGGATTGAAGGCTCGCCCCGGCGCCATCAAGAAATCGCGTGCGATTCCATTCCAGGCGACGCTGGATCCTGCTTCCCAGAACTTCACAGCAGTCGCATCCGGCGAGCTGCTGCGGTCGGTTAAAGGTGTGCCCGGCTCGGTGGGACGGTCCCCACATGAGGCGAGCACGACGGCACTCGCAGCGCACAAAATCTGTGACCAACGTTTGGGGAAGAGCATTGGAGTATCTCCAGAGTGAGACAACCTGATGTGCCAGCGAAGGACGTTCGCTATTCACGGAACGGCGGATAACTTAGAGGTGCCTCGTGAGAGGCCTGTCAAAGACCCGTCAAATGGAGCAACGTGCTCCACCTCAAGACCTTCGGCGGTCTCTCCGTAGAGATCGACGGAATCCCTGGAACTGGCGCGGCACAGCAAAGGAAGACGCTGGCCCTACTCGCTCTCCTGGCCGCTGCGCGCCAACGCGGCCTTAGCAGAGACAAGCTGATCGCCTCTCTCTGGCCGGAGACCGACGCCGAGCATGGGCGCGGCCTCCTCCGGCAGGCTTGCTATGCCCTCCGCCGTGATCTCCAGGTACCTGAGCTTTTCCTCGGATCGATCCAGCTACGGCTGAATCCGGCAGTGATCTCCAGCGACCTGGAATCGTTCGCCGGCGCGCTGGAGGAGAGCGATCCAGCCAAAGCGGTCTCCTGCTACAGCGCACCCTTTCTGGACGGCTTCTACCTGAATGGGGGCGGGGAATTCGAGGCCTGGGCCGAGACCGAGCGGACCCGATTGGCCAGCCAATACCGGGCGGCTCTGGAAGTGCTGTCTGGGGAAGCGACCGAACGCGGCGAGCATCGAGGCGCGGCGGACTGGTGCCGACGCTTGCTGGAGCTCGACCCTCTCAGCTTCAACGCTGCGCTTCGCCTCATGGACGCGTTGGACCATGCCGGTGAGCGCGCCGAAGCGCTCCGATGCGGACAGACCTACGTACAGTTGGTGCGTTCGGAGCTCGGCGACGAGCCGCCGCAGGAGGTGGCCGACTGGATCGAGGAACACCGGCATACCGGTGGAAATGGCGCTCGGCTGATAGGCAGTCCGGCCAGAATGACGACGAGTGTCGTTGACGGAGAGCCCACACGCGCCGAAGCCGAGGCACCGGCCGGCAATCTCATCCGCCGGGTGCACCGGGCACGGAGCCTGGGCCTGATAGCCGTCGGGTTTTTGGTACTCTTGCTTGCCACAGTCGGCTACGCCGTGTGGAGGCAGCGTGCCCTGACCGGCGGCGCCGAGCCGGAGGGGAGGGCAGGTGGACGGAGGATGGCGGTTCTACCCTTCGAGAACCTGGGTGGGATGGATAAGGGCTACTTCGCCGACGGCATCACTGACGAGATCCGGGGGAAATTGGCGACGGTGCCGGGCCTTCGAGTCACCGCCCGGCGCAGCTCGGCAGAGTACCGGCAAACCACGAAGCGGCCGAACGAGATCGGCCGCGAATTGGGCGTGGACTACCTGCTCACCGGCACCGTCCGGTGGCACCAGGAGGGGAAGCAAAGCCGGGTCCGGGTGGTTTCCGAGCTGGTGCAGGCGGCCAGCGGAGCCACTCGGTGGCAGCAATCGTTCGACGCCCCGCTGACCGACGTCTTTCACATGCAAGCGGACATCGCCGAGCGTGTAGCCAGTGAACTGGGCATCGCCCTCGCGGTCACCAAGCGCCGGCACATGGCGGAGCGGCCCACCGGAGACCTGCGTGCGTATGACCTTTATCTCAGAGGACGTCATGCCTGGCACCAGCGGACAGCCACCGGACTGGACCAGGCCCGCCGGCTGCTGGAGCAGGCGATCGCCCTCGATCCCGGGTTCGCACCGGCCCATGCCTCGCTGGCCGACGTGTATACGGTTCTGCCTCTCTGGAGCGATCTGCCGCCCCAGGAGAGCTACCCGCGCGCCAAGGCTGCGGCGCTGGAGGCGCTGCGACTGGACAGCAGCCTGGCCGCACCGTACGCCACCCTGGCTGATATCAATTCGCTGTACGATTGGGATTGGGTCTCGGCCGAACGGAACTTTCGCCGATCTTTGGCGCTCGACCCCAACAACGCGAACACGCATCACTGGTACGGCGAGGACTACCTGATGACGGTGGGACGAACGCCCGACGGTCTGGACGCGGCCCGGCGGGCTCGCGAGCTGGATCCGCTCAGCCTAACCATCACCTCCGGTGTCGGCCGGGCGCTCTATCGTGCGGGCCGGCTGGACGAGGCGGCGGCACAGATGCGCGACGTCCTGGCCCTGGATCCCGCATTCGTTATTGCCAACAACGATCTCGGCAGGGTTTATCTCCGCCAGGGCCGGGCCGCCGAGGCCGTGCCGCTGTTGGAGCGCGGGATTGATTCGGTGGTTCGGTATTCGGCCGATGTAGCGATGCTCGCATACGGTTATGCTCACAGCGGCAGACGGCAGCGGGCCGAGGCCCTCATGCGCGAGCTCCTGAACCGCCAGTCGAAAGCCTATGTGAGCCCGGCCAGCATGGCCGTGCTCACGGCGGCGCTGGGGGACACCGTCGAGACGTTCGCGTGGCTGGGTCGGGCACTGGAGGTCCGCGATCCGCAGCTGCTCTACCTTTTCGTGAACGAGCCGTTACTCGAGGCCTTCCAACGGCACCCAAACGGCGTTGCGATCCTGCGTGCGATGGGACTTCGGGCTGACAAATAGCCCGTTGATAGCCGACTCCATTGCCGAGTCGGAAGGTCTTCCGTGGGGGAGAGCTCCGTTTTTCTACGCTCCCCTCGTGCGGAACGACGGTCATTCGGGGATGCCGATCCGGCGCACGATCTCCCGAATCTGGGGCTTGTTCCGCAAGGCTGGATAGGCCGTTCCGCAGCGGAGAAGGTACAGGATATTGCTCGGGTGCTGCTCGACGGCGGACTGAACCATCGAGATGGCTCGCCCGGTATCGCCCAGCGCGATGTAAAGTTCGGGAGCGTACCAGCGCCCCGGTCGCTGCTCAAGCCACAGCAGCAGCCGGCGCGCGTCGTCCACCCGGCCGGCCCGCGCGTAGCCATGAGCAAGTAGGCCAACGGACCACGGGTCGCTGTCGCTCACCGTCACCGCGCTCTCCAGGGCGGCTATCGCTTCGGGGTACATCGATTTCATCAGGTATTCATCCCCCAAGGCCGCTCTGAGCCAGTCGGGGCTCTCACCCATGCGGGCCTGCAATTCCTCCAACTCAGCGATCGCTTCATCGTGGCGCCCGGCGCAGGAATAGGCATCAGCCAGCTGGCCCTTGAGTAGTTCCGACAGCGGGTTCCGCTCTTCAGCCCGCTGGAAGTGAGTGATCGCCTGGTCGAGGCGGCCCGCCGCGACCAGGAACCTCGCATATATCCACTGGTGCGAGTTTGCATCAAGCTCCAGCGCCCGCCGGATTGACCGTTCCGCTCCTTCCCAATCCCACTCGTGGTTGAAGAGAACAAACCCCAGCGAGGCGTGGGCCTGGGCTTCGTTGGGATCGAGCTCCAGGGCGTGCAACGCGGCCGCCTTCGACTTGGGATAGAACTCCGGCGCCAGCTCCTCATCATTGCTGGCGATCCAATGGTAGGTCCGTGCGAGCTTGGCGTGGGCCGCGGCCCACTGGGGGGCCAGCGCCACAGCCTTCTCCAGGTTCGCAGCGGCGGTTCGTAGTGCCTCAAGGCGGTCGGATCCGGTGAGTTCCAGCGAGACCATCTGCCGTTCCAGATGATACAGACCCTGGAGATAGGCTTCCTGAGCCTCCGGGCTCACGGATGCTGCAGCGGGTCGACCATGCGGTTCGGGCGCAGCCCTCGCGTGGATGGCCTGGCCGACGGCGCGCGCGACCTCGCCCTGAAGCGTGAGGGCATTGCTGAGTGTCCCATGGTAGGTGCCGGCCCACATGTGCCCCTCGGGGGCCGCGCGAACCAGCTGCACCGTGATCCGGACGCTGTCCTCAGCCCGGAAGACCGAGCCCTCTAGGAGCGCATCCACTGCCAGCTCCCGGGCGATCACCGGCACCGGTCGATCGGTCCCCTGGTACTGGAGGGTCGATTGCCGCGAGATCACGATCAGCCCCGGGAGCTGGCTCAACTCGGTCACCAAGGCCTCATGCATGCCGTCCACGAAGTATTCCTGCCGCTCATCCCCGGTGAGGTTCGCCAGCGGCAGCACGGCCAGGCGGCGGATCTCCGGCGTCTCGGTCCGGAGTTGGTTTCTGATCGTCCAACCCGCGGCCATGAGGGCAGCCAGCGTCGCCCCCAGGAGCCCGACTCTCTTCCAGGGAACCCGGGACTTCCCCAGCCAGACTAGCCCGACTGATCCGGCTTCCGCCGGAAGCGTCGCTCTGGCACCCAGCGGGGGCCTGGGCGACGAGCGATCTACCCTCAGGCCAGCCTCGGAGCTCCCGTTCCCAGCCGTAGGAGAAGACTCCGCGCGGATCCTCCCCAGCAATCCCTGGGTCTCGGCCGACGGCTCTACCTCGTACTCCGCCTCCAGCTTCCAAGCGAACGCCTCATAGGCGCGCACCGCGGCGGCCCGGTCACCCACCCGCTCCAGCAGGAGCAACAGGCGACGAACCGCCGTCTCATCGGTAGGAGAGAAGGCGACTGCACGGCGCGCCGCTTGCTCTGCGCCGGCAGCGTCCCCCTCCCGCTCCCGCACGGCTGCCAGGGCCCATCCCGCCTCTCCCGCCCGAACTCTCAGCCGGTCGCGCTCCTGATCGAGCCAATGCTCGAACTCCGGGGCGGCTGAAATGTGGAAGCCGGTCAGCAGCTCCCCTCGGTAGAGGTCAAGCGCATCGGCGGGGCGCCCCTGCTCTACCGCAGTTTCGAAGGCCCAGGCATCACAGCGGATCTGCTCCGGCGCGAGGGCCAGCTCCTCGTCACCCCGCGACACGATCGTGCTGGGGCCCAGAGCTCGGCGCAGGAAATAGACCGACTGCCGGAGCGCGTGCCGGGCCTGCTCGGCGTCGTACTCGGGCCAGAAGAGGGCAAACAGGGTGTCACGACGATGGAAGCCCCGGGGGATGGCGAGCGCGAGATAGCACAGGAGGGCGGCGCGGCGGGGCTGGGCAAGAACGGAGGCCACGGCTCTGCTTTCCGCCGCGCTCAGCTCCAGGGCACCCAGGGTGCGCAATTCGATCATTCAAGAGATCCGGCAGGCGGGGCGTCACCCGGCGGTGACGGTGGGAGGACTGCGAGGTGACGCGCGTCGCGGAGACTGTCCTAACCTAAGCCGCCACCGCTCCCTGGCAAGCAGGCGCCGAGGTCAGGTGAGAGCGGCTGAGGCGTTTCGAACCATTGTAGGCCGACGCGAGGGATCCCAGACCGCCGACCTGTCTTGCCCCGCAGAACCAGGTAGATGAGGAGACTTGTATGCTAGCCAGCCGACAGCGCAGCGCCGCTGCTCTCGTCATCGGTGTAGCGAGTTTCGCGTGTGCCGATCAGACGACTGCCCCGGTGCCACACGATTCGCCGCCCGCGCTCAAAGGAACGCCGTTTTCCACCGCCTTGCTGAGCCCACAGTGGCAGGAGCAAATACGCATACTGGTCAGCTCGAACAGTATCAGCCCCACCGTAGCGGGTCGCAGGTTCGCCGCGCTGAGTGTGGCCCAATACCGAGCCATCATCGCCGTGGACGAGGATCTGGGCACGGAGGGCAGCCTCAAGACGAGCGGCTTCGGTGCGGGTGGCCGCAGTCTGTATGAGGCCCGCCGCGGTGCCGTATCCGGAGCTTCCGTCGAGGTGCTCAGCTTCCTGTTTCCCACAGCAGCCGCGGCTCTGGAGGAGCAGGTCGAGGCCCACGCGACCTTCAACAAAGAAAACGTCCATCCCAGCTTCACTCGCGGCCTGGCGATCGGCAGAGCCGCCGGGGATGAAATGATCGACCATCTGCAGAACGATGGCTTCTCGGACCCGTTTACCGGGACCATTCCGGTGGGCGAAGGCTTCTGGATACCGGCCCCGAACGTGCCGCCCGGTGGAGCGAACCTCGGCGGTGTGACGCCGTATCTGATCAACTCGACGTCGCAGTTCCGCTCGGCCGACCCTCCTCCATTCGGCTTGTCCCAGTTCAACACCGACCTCGAGGAGGTGCGGGCCATTGCGGCGAACCGAACGCCGCAGCAGGTCGCGATTGCCCAGTTCTGGGCTACTGCGGCGGGAGGTTCAACACCGTTTGGATACTCGGCTCAGGTGGCTGCGGACTACATCGACGAAGCCGGCCTGAACGAGCGGGCCGCAACGCATGTGTTCGCCCTCATGCACGCCGCGCAGTTCGATGCCCAGCTCACCTGTTTTGAAACGAAGTACCACTACTTCGTGATCCGCCCGTCCCAGGTCCCGCCGGGGAACAGTATTGTGACCCCACCCGGGCTGCCGAATTACCCAGCGTATCCGTCGGGGCACGCCTGCCTCATGTCCTCGGGCGCGCGGGTGCTCGAACACTTCTTCCCCGCGAACACGACCGAGCTCGAGAGTAACGTCACCGAGGCAGGACTCTCACGCATTTACGCCGGTATCCATTACCGCTTCGATATCACGGCCGCGTGGACACTCGGCAGGGCGGTGGCTGACTGGGCGATCAGTCACCAGGAGGCGTTACAGTAGCGTATGGGCTGGAGGAGACTGCTAGCGGACAGGCGCGAGGCTCGTCATTGATGCTAGGTCCCGGCGGCCAGCCGCTGAAACCGAGGGTCGTTCCGCAGCGGCTCGAAGGCAGGGTCGAGCGGGAGCCAGTTGGGCGACAGGAAGTAGGGGAGCCGGAGCAGAGTTGCGAGGTGAGTCAATGCCTTCTCGCGGTCGCCCGCAAGCAGGTAGGTTCGGGTGAGCAGGTGCTCATTATATGTGCCGAAGCGCCCATCCTTACTGGCCGGCAGAAGCGCGACGCCCCGCTCGCCCTCGCGCACGGCTTCCTTGGGGCGCCCCGCGTAGGCGAGAGCGACGCCGAAGAGGGTGCGCAGCTGAGGATTGTCGGGAACCTCCCGCACCCGCTGCTCCAAGGCCAGGCGCGCGGAATCGCCGTACGCCCGCGACTCTGCGCTGTTACCTCTCAGCAGATGGATCTGGGCCCGAGACAGGGCCCATTGCGCCCGGTCGTTGTCGAATGCGGCGGGAGTCAGCCGGAGGACGAGCTCCTGCTGTTCCTGGTCGAGCAGCCAGAAAAGATCGAACTGGGTCGCCACGAAGGCCGCGAGCGCCGTCGGCTCGACTTCCTTGGGCGCCGCTCGAAGCACTGCCCGAGCCCCGGCCAGGTCCCCCTGGGCCAGATACACCATCGCCTTCGTCTCCAAGAGGTCCAGATTGCTAGGGGCGAGTCCCAGCCCGCGGTCAGCAGCGCGCAGCGCCTCGGGGTAGCGGCGCATCCACAGCAGCGCCCGGCCCAGTCGGCGGGCGGTATACAGGGATCGCGGATCCAGCTCAGCCGACCGCTGGAGATGCGCCAGCGCGTCCTGCCATCTCCCCACGCTCATCTCGGCGACAGCCATGGCGGTGAGGACGTCGGCGTTGTTGGGCGCGGCCTGATGGGCCAGCGCGTACTCCTGGAGGGCGTGGGGGAAATCGGAGCGGACATGGGCGTAGTAGCTGCCGAGCGCCAGATGCCCCTCGGGGCGCTGGGCGGCCAGCTCGACCGCACGCTCGGCCTCGCGCCGCGCCTGGTCGACGTCCTCGGGCTTGGCGAAGGCGCTGGCCGCCATCAGCGCATGGGCCCGGGAAGCCTGAGCCCACGCGGCGGCGAATCCGGGGTCGAGCGCCACCGCCTGCTCGTAATAGCCGGCGGCTCGGCGTAACGAAGCATCATCGGAGACGCCCAGGCTGTTCGACGCCTCCTCTCCCCGGAGATAGGCGTCATAGGCGGAGAGATTCTGGGTCGGCTTTTCGGAGAGGCGCTCGCGCTGATCGGTTCCCAGCGCCACCTGCAGCGCTTCCGCCACCCGGTGGGCGATGTCGGCCTGAACCAGGAACACGTCGGTCAGCGGGGCATCGAACGGCTCCTGCCATTGGGTCGATCCGGTCGCGACCTGGACCAGCTCGGGCGTGACCCGAACCCGGCTCTGTCCCTCGTTGCGCTTCTCCCAGCGGACCGTGCCGGTCAAGAGGTACTGCACGCCCAGCTCGTGGCCCACCTGATCCGGGCGCTTAGTCGTGTTCCGGTACTGGACCGAGCTGCCGCGGGCGGTGACCTGAAGGCCCGGCAGAGTGGCAAGCTTGCCCCGCAGCTCGTCGGTCACACCATCGGCAAAGTAGCCCTCGTCCGAGCCGGCCAGATTCTCGAACGGCACAACGGCCAATCGTTTGGGACCGACGCCCGAGTCCACAGCGGCGTCGCGCCGCCACTGCCACAGCAGCATCCCCATGCTGGCCATCACCAGCAGGCCCAGGGTAAAGGCGACCGCGCCGACTCGTCTGCCGGGGCCGCGTTTCCGATCTGACGCCCGCGTTCCTGACACCGTCCTGGAAGCGACGGAGGGCGCCGCCAGTGCCGCGAGGAACTCGGCCATGGTCTGGAACCGGTCCGCCGGAGACCGGCCCAGCGCTTTGGTAATAGCGAGCTCGATAACCTCGGGCACCTCGCGGAGCGTGCGAAGATGCGGCACCGGCTCCGTCAATCGCTTGGCGATGATGGCCTGCGCGGTGGGTCCGGTATAGGGCGGCTCACCGGCGAGCATTTCGTACAAAACGCAGGCGAGAGAATACACGTCGGTGCGGGCGTCCAGCTCCCGCTCGGCGGTAGCCTGCTCGGGACTCATGTAGGCCGGGGTACCCACCGCCAGGCCGGTTTCGGTGAGCCGTTCGTCTGCTCCGCTACTCAAGGCCCGGGCGACGCCGAAGTCCGCCACTTCGGTATTGCCGTCACTGGTGAGGAGCAGATTCTCCGGCTTGATATCGCGGTGGATGACGCCATGCTGGTGAGCGTAGTGAAGCGCCTGACCGGCCTGGTTGATCACCCGAATCGACTCCTCGATGGGGAGCTGCTTGTCGCGGCGAAGCCGGTCGCGCAGAGATTCGCCCTCGACGAAGGGCATTGTGAACCAGAGGAGCCCATCCGCCTCGCCGGAGTCGTGAACCGAGAGGATATGGGGGTGCTGGAGCCGGGCGGCCAGCTTGACCTCACGGAGAAATCGCTCGGGGCCGAGCGCCGAGGCGAGCTCCCGATGCAGCACCTTCAGGGCGACCGGGCGCTCGTGGCGGAGGTCGAGCGCGAGGAAAACGGTGGCCATGCCGCCGCGTCCCAGCTCGCGCTCGAGTTGGTAGCGATCGGCCAAGCCGCTCTGGAGCCGCTCGCGCAGGTCTGGCAATCGGGGCCGGATGGAATGGAGGACGACCGAACCTACCTCCCGGGACAGGTCATTGCCAGACTACTTCGCGCGGCTCCCGGGGAGCTC
>Ga0075421_100006472_pt1 | contig 14295 bp, 15 predicted proteins | sample SoiMetdeltSBSDD5_FD_75292 | JGI IMG/M metagenome (GOLD analysis project Ga0075421, IMG submission 75292) | Bulk soil microbial communities from a Populus tree surrounding site in Tennessee, USA - Soil MetaG P. deltoides SBSDD5 | ecosystem: Environmental > Terrestrial > Soil > Tree plantation...
TAGCGGTCGGCGAAGACCTGGCCGCCGCTGCGGCCGAGGCGGGCATTGATCTGCCGGGCGCAGGAGATCTGGAAGCCCTGCATGCCGCGGGCGAGAGCACGCTCATTGTCGGCCTCGACGATGAGGTGGATGTGGTTGGCCTGGATCGAGACGTGGCAGATGCGGAAGTCGGTGCGCCGCACGGTCACCGCCAGCGCCCAGCGGATCGCCTGGTACACGCGCCGGCGCCGTAGCCGCCCGACCGCCGCGACGGTGCGGAGCGTGACGTGCACCGGATGCTGCGCCGCCAGCCGGGGCCGCCGCTTGTGGCGCTCGCTCGAGCGCGGTCCGCGCGGCGGCCGTCCGGCGCCCGGGCGCTTGCCGCCGTGGGTGCGGAACGGGAGCGGCTGCTGGCGAGAACGAGCCATATGATTTCGCCGATATCATTTTCAATCCTATCCTGCAAGCGAAAAATCGGCTATCTGATGACAACTATTCGACAGACTAGCTCTCGGGTCGGGGGAACGCTGTTCCTCGCCGATTCACGCGGCTCAGGACGTCACAGGTGGCGCCGATGCTCCTGAGACCACCGCGGTCAGAGCGCGTAGCCGACCGCCAGCGCCGGCGTCAGCGACCAGCTTGCGTCGTCGACGACCCGGAAGACCGAGACCGACGGCGACACGAGCACGTGGTCGCCGGCGAAGATCGACAGGCCGCCGCCGATGCCGGCCGAGAAGATCGAGCTGCCGAAGTCGAGGTGGTCCTGGTCGTGGGCGAACGAGCCGATCAGGTCGGCGGTGCCCCAGGTGCCGATCGTCCTCGACAGCGTCAGCGTCGCGAGGCCGCCGCCGCGGCCGACCTCGGGCGCGATCTCGAGGTAGAGGCTCGGCGACAGGTACCAGCGCTCGCCGAGCTGGAAAGCGAGCGTGGCCCCCGCATAGATGTAGACGGCGTAGTGGGTGACGCCGGGGAGGGTCAGCGACTCGGACACGCCGACGCCGGGCAGGAGCGTCTCGCCGCGCGCGGTCGCCGGCACCGCGAGGAGCGCCCCCGCCGTCGCGACCGCGCACGCCCATCCGCTCCGGATCCAGCCCGGGTGGCCCCTCATGCGTCGAGAATCGCCTGGCTCACCCGGAGGGCGCGCCGGGAGTGCGCATCTCACGCGCCGCTACCGCGGCACGTGGGTCGTCGCCTCTGGCACCAGCGGCGGCGGCATCCGGGCCGGGGCGCCGCCGGAGAGCTGGCGCTCGATGGCCGCGCAGAAGGCGCCGAGGTCGCCCGGGTGCCGCGACGTGATCAGGTTGGCGTCCTCGACGACGTCGCGATCGATCCAGCGCGCGCCGGCGTTGATGAGGTCGGTCTTGATCGAGGGCCACGACGTCACGGTGCGGTTGTCGACGATGTCGGCCTCGACCAGCATCCAGCCGGCGTGGCAGATCGCGGCCACCGGCTTGCCGGAGTCGAACATGTCGCGGGTCAGGCCGACCATCCGCACGTTGGTGCGCAGGCGATCGGGCGAGTAGCCGCCCGGGATGACCAGCGCGTCGAGCTCGTGGCTCGAGATGTCGGCGATGCCGACCTGGGTGGTGATGCTGTCGCCGCGCTTGCCGTGGACGGTCTTGCCGGCCTCGACGCCGATGATCTGGACGTCGTGGCCGTCCGCGCGCAGGCGATCGTAGGGGACGCGCAGCTCGGCGTCCTCGTACGCGTCGTCGACGATGATTCCGACCCTTGCCATGCGGCCTCCCGGTTCGTCGCAGCGCGGCGCCGGGGGCGGACCCGACCCTGCCTCCGCAGGATACCGTGGCGCCGGCCGCGGCGCTCGGGTTGGATGCTGTGGCGGCGGCAGAAGTCGGCGCGATCTCGGGCCTTGTGCGCGGGGCGGCGCCCAGGTGTCGCCGAGGTGTGCGAAAACGGCCATGCCGTCGCCGCGTCGAGACCCGAGACTCCCCCCTTGCCCCAAAATCGGCGCCTTGCGACCCTCGGGAGACCAGACGCCCGCCCGGGCGGTCGAAGGAGGCCAACGATGGGACACCTGGTCGGACGAGGCGACTTCCTCGATGTGCTCGAGGAGTCTGCGACGTTGCGCAAACCTGTCTCCGTCGCGTTGCGCGACGGCCACAGGTTCGAGGACCGCGTCAGGCAGGTGGTGACGGAGGACGGCGAGGACTTCGCGGTGTTCGAGCTGCACGGCATGCTCGCGGTGTCGTCGATCTCCGACGTCACCCGCGCCGAGCCGCGCGAGGAGACGTACGCCGGCAAGCGGAGCCACCACGACCACCACAACAAGTAGGCTGGGCGCAAGCGCGACGTTCAACGCATCGCGACATCCGCGCCGGTGCCGAGGCACAGGAGCGCGATGAACACGACGGTGACCACCGCCACCACCCGGCTGGCGGTCCCGTAGCGGTCGATCTCCATGAACAGGAGCGCGACCAGCGACGCCTTGGCGGCGGCGATGCCGAGGGCGATCGCGGGCCCGAGCTCGCCGAGGTGGAGCTGGGCGAGGCCCCAGCTCGCCGCGGTGAGGGCGACCAGCGCAGCGAGGGTGAGGACGTAGCGGCCGCCCCGCGACGGGCGGGGCGGCTCGCTCATCCGGTCAGGTAGAGGAGCGGCCACAGGAAGATCCAGACGATGTCGACGAGGTGCCAGTAGAGGCCGCCGAGCTCGAGCTCGGTGTGGTGGTGGGCGTCGATCCGCCGCCGTCGAATGCGGCGGATCAGCCACACCATCACGGTCAACCCCGCCACCACGTGCAGGGCGTGGAGGCCGGTCATGAAGTAGTAGAGGGTGAAGAAGATGCGCGCCGCCGGATCGGGCAGGAGGTCGTAGTGGTAGAGCGCGCCGGGCGCGATCCCCTCGCGCAGGTGGTGGGTGTACTCGAAGGCCTTGAGGCCGAGGAAGGTGAGGCCGAGGGCGACCACCGCCACCAGCGACCACAGCGCGCCGCGCAGGCGGTCGTTGCGGGTCAGGTGCACCGCCCAGGCGACGAAGAAGCTGGAGACGATCAGCACCAGCGTGTTGACCGAGCCCAGCCACTGCTCGTTGTGGCGGAGGGCCTCGTCGAACGGCTGGCCGTAGCCGGCGCGGTAGGCCGAGTAGAGGCCGAACAGGCCGGCGAACAGCAGGGTCTCGCTGCCGAGGAAGACCCACATGCCGAGGTAGAGCGCGTGCTCGCGCGAGGCCCGGTCGGCGTACGCCTCGCTCACGACGCCGCCTCCTTCGCCCCGACGTCGTCGCTGCCGTGGTCCTCGACGTCGTAGGCGTAGCATCCGATCTGCCACACCGGCGGCTCCGCGAAGTTGTGCTTGGGCGGCGGCGACGGCACCCGCCACTCGAAGCAGCGCGACCGCCACGGGTTGGCGCCAGTGCGATCGCCGCGGAAGATCGCCGCCGCCAGGTAGCCGACGGTCAGGATCATGCCCAGGGCCAGGACGCTGGCGCCGGCGGTCGACAGCACGTTGAGCCACTGGAAGCGGTCCGGGTAGCTGTAGTAGCGGCGCGGCATGCCGGCGTTGCCGAGGAGGAACTGCGGCATGAAGGTGAAGAAGAAGCCGAGGGTCACCATCATCGCCGACACCAGCCCCCAGCGCTCCGAGTAGCCGCGGCCGGTGATCTTCGGGAACCAGTAGTGGATGGCGGCCAGGAAGCCGGTCAGGGTGCCGCCGACCATGATGAAGTGGAAGTGGGCGACGATGAAGTAGGTGTCGTGCCAGTGGACGTCGAGGGACGAGGTCGCGACCGCGACCCCGGACATGCCGCCGAACACGAACAGGAAGGCGAAGCCGAGGAAGTACAGGAGCGGCGTGTTGAAGACGATGCGGCCGCCGTACAGGGTCGCGGTCCAGGTGAAGACCTTGATGGCCGAGAAGATGGCGACGAACATCGACAGGATGCCGAACAGGCCGGCGTCGAAGGTGGACATGCCGGCGACGAACATGTGGTGGCCCCAGGTCAAAAAGCCGACGAAGGCGATGCCGAGGGACGAGTAGGCGATCGCGCGGTACGACAGCGGCGGGTTGTGGCTGAAGGTCGACACGACCTCGCTGATCACCCCCATCGCCGGCAGGATCATGATGTAGACCGCCGGATGCGAGTAGAACCAGAACAGGTGCTGGAACAGCACCGGGTCGCCGCCGAGCTCGGGGTCGAACAGGCCGAGGCCCCAGACGTGATCGACGCCGACCAGCGCCAGCGACAGGCCGAGCACCGGCGTGGCCAGGACCTGGATGATGCTGGTGGCGTAGATCGCCCACACGAACAGCGGGATGTCGAACCAGCCCAGGCCGCGGGCGCGCAGGGTGTGGGTGGTGACGATGAAGTTGATGCCGCTCAGGATCGACGACACGCCGAGGATGAAGACGCCGGTGGCGACCAGCCCGACCCGGCCGAGGCTGACGGTGCTGTACGGCGCGTAGAAGGTCCAGCCGGTGTCGACGCCGCCGGCGATCATCGCGACCAGGGTGACGATGGCGCCGAGGGCGTAGACGTAGAAGCTGGCCAGGTTGAGCTTGGGGAAGGCGACGTCCTTGGCGCCGATCATGATCGGCAGGAAGAAGTTGCCGAAGGTGGCCGGGATGGCCGGGATCATGAACAGCCACACCATCACGATGCCGTGGTGGGTGAAGAGCTTGTTGTAGGTGGCGGCGCTGAAGAGGGTGCGGTCGGGGGTCAGGAGCTCGAGGCGGAGCAGGAGGGCGAAGACGCCGCCGATCAGGAGCGACAGCGAGACGCCGATGAAGAAGAGGACGCCGATCCGCTTGTGGTCGGTGGTGAGGAGCCACGACCGGAGGCCGCGGTCGGCGCGCCAGAAGTCCGGCAGAGCGGTCATCGCGGCACCTCGGTGGTCGGGGTGGCGAGCGAGCCGGTCGGCGCCGGCGCCAGCGGCTCGTCGCCGCCGCCGCGGTCGCGCAGGCTGCGGATCAGCTCGACCAGGGCGGCGGTCTCGACCGCGCTGAGCCGGCCGAAGTACGACGGCATCACCGGCGGGAAGCCGGCGTGGAGCTTGGCCAGCGGATCCATCATCGACTCGGTCAGGTAGGCGCCGTCGGCGACCACGCTGCCGCCGCTGATGAGCGGGACGCGCGAGCCCCACAGGCCGGCGAAGGTGGGGCCGATGTGCGGCGTGCCGTCGACGGTGTGGCAGCGCAGGCAGCCGCGCTCGGCGGCGACCCGCTGGCCGGTGGCGGCCAGGTCGCCGCTCTGCTCGCCCTCGCGATCGCCCAGCTGCGACGGCGGCACCACGACGACGCGGCCGCGCATGCGCGAGTGCGACAGCCCGCAGTACTCGGCGCACAGGATGTCGTAGGTGCCGGGCCGGCGGGCCTCGAACCAGAGCGACGTCATGCGGCCGGGGACGACGTCCTGCTTCACCCGGAACGCCGGGACGTAGAAGCTGTGGATGACGTCGCGCGACGTCATGAGCAGGCGGACCGGCCGGCCGGCCGGGACCCGGAGCTCGACGTTGGAGACGGTGCCGTCCGGGTAGGCGAAGCTCCACATCCACTGCTTGCCGATGACGTAGATGTCGATGGCGTCGGCCGGCGGCGTCTGCAGCGTCATGTACTGGCGGAAGCCGACCAACCAGAACGCGAGGAACATGCCGAGCAGGCCGCCCACCGCCATGAGCTCGAGCCAGAACGGCGCGCTCGGGCCGCGGTGGTTCTCGGTCGCCGCGTCGCCGCGGAAGCGGTACAGGCAAAAGATGATGGCGGCGGCGACGCCGGTGGCGCCGAGCAGCGCCGTCGTGATCACGACGTAGTGCAGGTAGTCGATCTGGGTGGCGACGGTGGAGGCCTGCTCCGGCAGGCCGAGCAGGGTGCGGAAGAGCTCGTTCATGGCCGCCTCCGGCGCTCCCAGACCAGGAGGCCGATCACCCCCGCCGACAGGAGGGCGAAGATCGCCGAGGCGCCGATCTGGAAGTAGAGCTGGACCGCCTTGCTCCACCGCCGCGCCGCCGGATCGAAGCGGAAGCAGCGCAGGACGTCGTTGGCCGGCGCCGGCACCAGGGCGCCGGTCGCCGCCAGCCGCAGCGACGCCGCCAGCTCGGCCGGCGCGAAGCGGACGCCGTACAGGTAGCGCGCGATGCGGCCGTCGGGGGTGAGGATGAAGACGACCGCGGGATGGGCGTACTGCTCGGTGCGCGCGTCCCAGGCGTAGCGGAAGCCGAGGGCGCCGGCGAGGCGGGCCACCGACGCCGGATCGCCGGTCAGGTACGGCCAGCGCCAGCGCTCGCCGGGGCGCCCGATCTGGTCGAGCAGCGCGGCCTGCTTGCGCGCGCCCTCGTCGACGGTCTCGCGCGGATCGAGGCTGACCAGGACCAGGTGGTAGTCGCGGCCGACCTCGAGATCGGCGGCGCGCACCGCCTCGGCGACGCCGCGCAGGACGACGCTGCACAGGAGGGTGCAGCGGGCGTAGGCGAGGACGAGCAGCGCCGGGCGGTCGCCGCCGAGCTCGTCGCCGAGGTGGACGGCGGCTCCGCGCGAGTCGCGGAAGCCGAGCTCGAGCGGGACGCGGGCGCCGACGTGCTCGTCGACGCCGACGCCGGTGGTCACCAGCGCCGCCGCGAGCGCGAGCGCCGCCGCGGTCACGGGCCGCCTCCCGCGCGCTGGCGCAGGTAGAGATCGATGGCGACGTCGACCGGCACCGCGACCCGGCGGCGATCGCGGTCGACCCAGCGCCAGGTCGACAGCTCGAGGATTGCCTGGCGGCGGGCGCGCTCGGCGTCGGTCTCGACGCCGCGCAGGACGTGCGCCTCGACGTGGTGGATCTCGCGCGGCACGCCGCCCCAGGTGCGCACCGAGGGGCCGGCGCGCAGGTCGGTACCGCCGCAGTCGCCGATCATCCAGACCGCGACCACCGAGACCGCGATGGTGGCCAGGGTGGCTATGATCACCGCCGCGATCGGCTTGCCCGGCACCTGGTCCGGTTCCTGGCGGATCTCGAGGTCGGTCATGTCGGGCTCGCGTAGTGGAGGCCCTCGGGGACGAGCGGATCGCCGGCGACCAGGAGCGGCACGCCGCGCTGCCGCCAGGCGCACCAGGCGACGGTGGCGCCGCCCACCGCGGCGAGCGCGCTCAGGTCGAGCCAGTGCGGCGCGACGCCGGCGCCGCCGAGGACCGGCAGCACCAGCCAGTAGACGTCGACGTAGTGAAGGACGAGGATCCAGGTCGCGACGACGGCGACGTAGCCGGAGCTGTACTTCACCGCGCGCGGCAGGAGCAGGAGGAACGGCAGCGCAAAATGGTCGAGGACGAGGATGTAGACGAACGCCTTCCAGCTGCCGGTGACGCGGGCGAGGTAGAAGGTGACCTCGGATGGCTTGTTCGCGATCTGGATCAGGAACGCCTGGAAGAAGGCGGCGTACGCCCAGAAGACGACGAAGGCGAGGAGCAGGCGGCCGAGGGCGTGGAAGTGGTGCGGCGTCAGGGCGACCGCGCCGGTGACGACCGCGCGCCGGGCCAGCACGGCCAGCAGGGCGATCGCGGCGACGAAGCCGCCGGCGAAGAAGTAGACGCCGAACATCGACGACGCCCAGGTCGGCTGCAGCGACATCAGCCAGTCGAAGGCGGCGAAGGTGATGGCGAGGCCGACCGGCGGCAAGAGGGCGGCGGCGAAGGCGCGCTCGCGGCCGAGGTCGGTGACCGGCTCGCGGTCGCGGCGCCGCGACCAGCGGCGCAGGACCTCGGCGGCGAGGATCCAGACCGCGAAGTAGAGCGCGGTCCGGGCGACGAAGAACGGGACGTTCAGGTAGGCGCGCTTGAGGTCGATCAGGTGGCGCTCGGGCTCGGACAGCGCCGCCGGCCCCGCCCACGGGTAGAGGTACTCGACGCCGAGGGCGACCGGCACGAAGAGGAGCGCCAGCAGCGGGAAGCCGACGACGAGGGTCTCGTGGAGCCGGCGCAGCACCGCCATCCAGCGCGCGCCGGCGGCGTAGCCGATGAGCAGGAGGACCAGGCCGCCGACCGCGATCGACGCCACGTACGCGAAGGCGGCCAGGTAGGCGTGGGCGGCGCGGGTCGGATCGAGCCAGGCGCCGGCCGCGGTGGCGGCACCGCCGACGACGGCGACCGCGGCGGCCCCGAGCGCCAGCCGGCCGATGCGACCTAGCGCAGCCACGACACCGCCTCCTCCCGCACCGCCGGCGGCAGCTCGTCGAGGCCGACGTCGCGGCGCAGCGCCAGGACGCGCAGGTAGCTGACCACCGCCCAGCGATCGGCGACCGGCAGCTCGCTGGCGTACGACGGCATGACGCCGAAGCCGGCAGTGATGACCTCGAACAGGTAGCGGTCGCTGCGCCCGGTGACCGGCGGCTCGACCAGCGCCGGCGGCGGCCGCTCGGCCATGTTCTCGGCGACCTGCGACCGGCCGTCGCCGGTCAGGCCGTGGCAGGCGGCGCAGAAGGTCTCGAAGCGGGTGCGACCGCGCTCGACGAGGGCGCGGGTCGGCGGCGGCGGCGCGAACGGCTCGTTGGCGAGGCCGGTGAGGTCGGCGCTGGCGCGCTCCGGCTGTCCGGCGATCCGGACGTCGGGCGGTCGCGGCCCGCCGCGCCACGGCACGGTCCCCTCGGGCGGCAGCCGGTTGCAGCGGCCGTCCTCGAACAGCGCGGTCGGCTCGTCGCGCTCGCAGCGCGGCTGCTCCATCATGCGCTCGAGCTTCCAGCTGCAGGCGGGGAGGACGAGCGCGGCGAGCAGCAGCCTCATGGCGGCCCTCCCGCCTCGGCGATCCGGACCGGGTCGGTGGCGGCGAGGTCGGCGCGGATGTCGGCGTCGACGTCCGGCTCGCCGGCGCGGACCTCGAGCCAGAAGCCGGTGCCGGTCGCCGACGCGAAGCCGTCGACCTCGAACAGCGGATCCCAGAGGACGACCAGGCGCGCCAGGACCAGCACGGCGGCGAAGGCGCCGAGCGCGGTCGCCAGGATCCCCATCTCGAACGTGATCGGCACGAAGGCGAGCGGGAAGTGCAGCGGTCGGCCGCCGACGTCGATCGGATAGAGGTACGCCGAGATCAGCCACTGCCCGCCGTAGGCGGCGGCGGCCCCGAAGATGCCGAGGAGGAACGCGGCGTACGACAGCCGCGACCGCGGCGCGGCCAGGGCGCGGTCGAGCTCCGGCACCGGGTACGGCGTGTACGCCTCGAGCCGGTAGCCCTGGTCGCGGAGCACGCGTACAGCGCCGACCAGCGCGTCGGCGGTCGGGTATTCGGCGAGGAGGCGCGTCATGCGGGCCCCCGGTGCGCCGCGTCCTCGTGCGCCAGCTCGGCGCGCAGCTCCTTCATCTCGGCGACCGCGACGAACGGCAGGAGGCGGAGGAAGGTCAGGAACAAGAGCGAGAAGAAGCCGAGGGTGCCGGCCAGGATCGATAGATCGACCCAGGTCGGGGCGTAGCCGCGCCAGCCGGACGGCAGGTACTCGCGCTGCAGGCTCTGCACGATGATGACGAAGCGCTCGGCCCACATGCCGACGTTGATCAGGATCGACGCCACAAACAGGACGCGGACGTTGCGGCGCAGGCGCCGCGACCAGAACAGCTGCGGCGTCAGGATGTTGCAGGCCAGCATCGCCCAGAAGACGAAGCTGCCCGGCCCGAACGGCCGGCCGTGGAAGAACTGGTAGCGCTCGGCCTCGTCGCCGGAGTACCAGGCGATGAAGTACTCGACCGTGTAGCCGTAGGCGACGAGGAGGCCGGTGACCAGCAAGAGGCACGCGCACAGCTCGAGGTGGCGAACCGTGATGACGTTCTTCAGCCGGAACGCGGCCCGGGTCGGGATGACCAGGGTCAGCACCATCGCGAAGCCGCTGTAGATGGCGCCGGCGACGAAGAACGGCGGGAAGATCGTCGAGTGCCAGCCCGGGGTGAGGCCGATGGCGAAGTCGGAGGAGACGATGCTGTGCACCGAGACCACCAGCGGCGTCGCGATGCCGGCCAGGATCAGGTAGGCGGCCCGGTAGTGGCGCCAGGCGGTGGCGCTGCCGCGCCAGCCGAGGGCGAGCAGGCCGTACAGGATGCGGCGGCGCCGGGTCGGCGCGTGGTCGCGCAGGGTGGCGAGGTCGGGGACCAGGCCGAGGAACCAGAACAGGAGCGACACCGTGAAGTAGGTGGTGATGGCGGCGGCGTCCCACGGCAGCGCGCTGCGCACCTGCGGCCAGACCCCCATCACCGACGGGTACGGGAACAGCCAGTACGCGAACCACGGCCGGCCGAGGTGGAGGAGCGGGAACAGGCCGGCCTGGATCACCGCGAACAGCGTCATCGCCTCGGCGAACCGGTTGATCGACGTCCGCCACCGCTGCTCGAGCAGGTAGAGGATCGCCGAGATGAAGGTGCCGGCGTGGCCGATGCCGATCCACCAGACGAAGTTGATGATGCCGAACGCCCACGCCACCGGGACGTTGTTGCCCCAGACGCCGATGCCGGTCGCGACCGTGTAGGCGATGCAGCCGAAGAGGAGCAGGGTCAGGGCGCCGGCGATGGCGAAGGCGATCCGCCAGCCGCGGCCTCCCTGGCCCCAGGTCGTGGCGAGGAGCTGGTCCTGCAGCTCGCCCGGGGTGGGCGCGCCGACGAGGATCGGATCGGCGGCGGCGGTCGGGGTCACGGCTCGTCCTCGTCGTTGTCGAGCGCCGGGTTCGGGTTCCGGATCGCCGCCAGGTACATCGTGCGCGGGCGGGTGCCGAGGTCGTGGAGGACGGCGTACGCGCGCGGCTGCTGCCGCCACTTCACCATCGGGGTGTCGGCGTGGCCGAGGGCGCCGAACTGGATGGCGCCGGTCGGGCACGCCTGCTGGCACGCGGTCACGACCTCGCCGGGGCGGACGTCGCGGCGCTCCATGCGGGCCTGGATCTCGGCGCCCCGGATCCGCTGCACGCAGTAGGTGCACTTCTCCATGACGCCGCGGTCGCGCACGGTGACGTCCGGGTTGTGCTGGAGCGCGGCGGTGGTCTCCGGGCGGTTGTAGTTGAACCAGTTGAAGCGGCGGACCTTGTACGGGCAGTTGTTCGAGCAGAAGCGGGTGCCGACGCAGCGGTTGTAGGTCATCTCGTTCAGCCCGTCGGGGCTGTGGCTGGTGGCGTAGACCGGGCAGACGTACTCGCACGGCGCCATCTCGCAGTGCTGGCACAGCATCGGCTGGTGCACGACGCGCTCGCGCGCGACGTAACGATCGATGCGCAGCCAGTGCATGGCGCGACCGCGGCGGACGCCGTCGGCGCCGACCACCGGGACGTTGTTCTCGGCCTGGCACGCGATCACGCACGCGCTGCAGCCGGTGCAGATCGTCGTGTCGATGGTCATCGCCCACTGCAGGCCGGTCCGCTCCGGCACCGGCAACAGCGACGGCAAGGGGCCGCGGTGCTCGCGGGTGAAGTCGGGATCGCGGCGGTAGTCGTCGAGGCGGGCGGCGAGGGCGAGGTCGCGGCCGTGGTCGTCGAGCTCGAGCTGGGTGCGGGCGAGGCGGCGGCGCTGGCCGGTCGCCGCCAGATCGACGGCGGGCACGATCAGCGCGCCGTCGGCGCCGAGCAGGGCGAAGCCGTCGACGCCGACGCCGTCGGCGATCGGCTGGTCGGGAGCGCGCCGGCCGTAGCCGAGCTCGAGCGTGACGCTGCCGTCGGCGTGGCCGGGCACGCGCAGCGCCGGCGCCAGCAGCGTCCGGTCGCCGGACCGGATCCGGACCACGGTGCCGTCGGCGAGGTCGAGGCGATCGGCCAGCCGCGGCGAGACCAGGAGCGCGTTGCTCCAGGTCAGGGACGTCATCGGCTGCGGCAGCTCCTGCAGCCAGGCGTTGTCGGCGAAGCGGCCGTCGTGCACCGCCGGCGATCCGGCCAGCGCCAGCTCGAGGCGATCGTCGGCGGGCGGCGCCAGGGCGCGGTCGAGCTCGGCGACGAGCGCGGCCGGCAGCGCCGCGGTCGGGGTGGCGGGCAGAGCCGGCGCCGCGGTGCCGGCGAGGAAGCCGTCGCCGAGCGCGGCGGTCCACGCCCGCTCGAAGGCCTGGTCGAAGGCGGGGCCGGCGGCGGCCAGGCGCGGCCGCCACGGCTCGCGCAGGAGGGCGCGCCCGGTCTTGCCGCGGAGACCGGCGAGGGCGGCCAGGATCTCGACCGTCGACGGCGCGCCGTACAGCGGCCGGATCAGCGGCTGCACGAACGACACGGTGCCGTCGAGGGCGCGGGCGTCGCCCCACGCCTCGAGGTAGTGGGCGAGCGGCGCCGTCCACTGGCAGGCGCGCGACGTCTCGTCGACCTGCGGCGTGGCGTGCACGGTCAGCGGCACCGCGCGCAGCGCGGCCTCGATCGCGAGCGCCGGCGGCGACGCGTAGACCGGGTTGCAATCGAGGACGGCGGCGGTGCCGATCTGGCCGGCGCGGGCGGCGGCGGCGAGGTCGGCGAGGGTGGCGTCGCCGAGCGGCTCGTCGAGCGCGGCCGCGGTCAGCCGGACGGTGGCGCCGAGGGCGCCGACCGCGGCGTTGATCCAGTGGCCGAGGGCGTGGCACGCCGCCGGCTGCCGATCGCCGACGACCACCGCCGACCGGCCGGCGTGGGCGATCAGATCGTCGGCGACGGCGCGCACCCAGCGCAGCCGCTCGGGCGGCAGGCCGACCGATGCCGCGACCGGCGGCAGCGGCGGCACCGGCCGGCCGCGGCGGCCGAGCTCGGAGAGCAGCGCCGTCGCCACCGGCAGGACGTCGCGCGCCGGCGCCGCCAGCCGGTGATCGGCGAGGCTGCCGGTCGGCGTCACCATCGGCTCGATCGCGTACAGCCGGACCGGCGTGTCGGTTGGCGCGTCGAGGTGGCGGCGGGCGGCGAAGTCGCGGGCCCAGCGCACCGCGCCGTGCATCGCGCCCAGCAGATCGGCGTCGAGGGCGACCACCACGTCGGCGCGGGTCAGATCGAGCTGGACCTCGAGCGGCGCGCCGAAGGCGTGGACGGCGCCGCGGTAGGCGGCGCCCCGGCCAAGCGGCGCGTGGTACACGACGCGCGTGCCGGGGTGGCCCTCGCGGATGCGGGCGATCAGCCCGGCGACCAGCGGCGAGCTCTGCGGCGGCAGGACCAGCCACAGCGGCCCGGGCGGCAGCGCGCCCAGCTGCTCGGCGAGGCGCGCCCACGACGACGGCATGCCGGCGAGCTCGACGACGCGGGCGCGGTCGGGATCGTAGAGGTCGAGGATCGACGCCTGCTGGATCGCGCTGGTGCCGCCGAGGCTGGCCGGGTGGGCCGGGTTGCCCTCGATCTTGGTCGGCCGGCCCTCGTGGCTCTCGACCACGACGCCGGTGGCGTAGCCGTCGAGGACGATCGACGTCGCGTACCAGAGCGGCGCCCCCGGCGACAGCTCGGGCATCTTGTGCGCGTACGGCAGGACCTCCTCACCGGGCGCCTGCATGCAGCCGGCCTTGGCCAGCGCGATGCCGGCGCCGAGCAGCTTCAGGGCATCGCGGCGCCGGATCTCGACGCGGGTCAGGACGTCGGTGAGCGGCTCGGCCAGGGAAGGAGAAGGCGAGGACATGGGGCACCTAGCGGTGACACGCGCTGCAGGTCGTGATCGCGGTGACCCGGCGCCCCGGGTGCGCCGGGCCGGGCGGATCGCGGTGGCAGTCGAGGCACCACGTCATGGTCAGCGGCGCGGCGCGATAGACCCGCGGCATGTTCGCGACGTCGCCGTGGCAGCGGGCGCAGGCGACCCCGGCCTGCACGTGCACGCCGTGGTGGAAGTAGACGAAGTCGGGCAGGTCGTAGACGCGGCGCCAGCGGATCGGCTCGCCGGAGAAGTAGCTGCGCCGGACCGGCTCGAGGAGCGGGCTCTGGTTCCAGACCTGGCCGTGGCAGCCCATGCAGGTCTCGGTGGTCGGGATGCCGGCGTGGGCGGTCCGCTCGGCGCCGGGATGGCAGTACAGGCAGTCGATGCCGTCGTCGCGGGCGTGGTGGCGGTGATCGAACTCGATCGGCTGCTCGATCGGCTGGTCCTCGCCGGTGACGTAGGAGGTCCGCGCCAGCACCATCGGCGCGGCGACGACGACCGTTGCCCCCACGAGCCCCGCCGCGAGCACTGCCCGGTAGACCGTGTTCGCCCACGGCGGGAACAGGGCCGCCATGCCCCCTTCGATGCCGCGGCCGCAGCGCGCGCTGCCGCCGACGTGCCCGGCTACCGAAGCGGCAACAGCGGACGCGTCGGCGCGGCACCGTCGCGCATGATCTCGGCCAGATGCAGCGGTCGGACACCGGTCAGCTGGCGCAGCTGCTCGCGGCAGCTGAAGCCGTCGGCCACCACGAGCGCGTCGGGCGCGGCGCGGATCGCCGGCAACAGCACGCGGCTGGCGAGGGCGACCGACAGG
>Ga0075421_100006473_pt1 | contig 14293 bp, 14 predicted proteins | sample SoiMetdeltSBSDD5_FD_75292 | JGI IMG/M metagenome (GOLD analysis project Ga0075421, IMG submission 75292) | Bulk soil microbial communities from a Populus tree surrounding site in Tennessee, USA - Soil MetaG P. deltoides SBSDD5 | ecosystem: Environmental > Terrestrial > Soil > Tree plantation...
CCCGACAAATACAACGGAAACTGATTGACGTATTCCTCGAGGCCGACGAGTTTTAGATAATGTTCGACTCGCGAGTTCCAGCCGTCGCGCGCTACTGCGGCGCCTTTCAACGCAAGAGCGATATTTTCACCGATGGTTTTCCACGGCAGCAGCCGCGGACTTTGAAACACGTAGCCGATCAGCGGTCGCGCCTGGTTCCTGCCGTTGTTCACGAACAAGAGCTCGCCATGATCGAGCTTTTCCAGACCGACGATGGAATTGAGCAATGTCGATTTTCCACAACCGGAAGGGCCGATCAAAACCGTGACACAGCCCGCGCGTGCCTCGAACGACAGCCGATCGATGATCTTGAAAGGGCTGCCATCCTCGCGGTGAAACCATTTTTCGGCAGCTTTGACGACCAGCTCTGCCATTTTAGCGTCTCCAGACGTCGATCTTGGGCCGCCAGGCCGTGAGCCGGCGCTCGGCGCAATTGATGATGCCGTATTCGATCACGATCATGGCAACAACAAAGGTGAGCGTCCAAGCGATGACGCCTTCCATGTTGAAGACCTGATACGACTTCATGACTTGATAGCCGACGCCGTTGCTGGTGCCGAACATTTCCACGACGACGACGACTTTCCACGCCAGGCCCAGGCCGTAGCGGGTGGCGGCAAAAATATTCGGCACGAGTTGCGGCAGGATGACCTGGGAGATTTTCATCCACTTGGTAAAATGAAACACGTGGCTCATATCCATGAGCTCTTTATCGAGAGATTTAACCCCCGCCCAAATATTGATGACGAGCATCGGGAAAATCGTAACCGTAACGGCGAAATAGGGTGAAAATTCATTGATGCCGAAGAGCATTACGGCGATGAGCGCCCACATGAGCCCGGGAATCGTCAGCCCAAGCACGACGAGCGGCTGGAAAAACCGCTCGCCCATGATCACCGTGCCCATATAAATCCCGACGCCGACGCTAAAAAGCATCGCAACCACCGAACCGACGAAAACGCGCCGCAAGCTCTGGTACATGTGAAAGAAGAACGTGCCATCGGAAAGCAAACGGATCGCTTCCTGAACGGTGCTCAGCGGGCTCGGTAAAAGGCGCGGATAGATCGCGTAAAGCGCCCACCACACCCCGACGACGCTGAGGACGGCAAAGAGCGGAGGCAGGAGCCGGCTGGTGAGTTCCGCGCCGCCGGACCTTGCCGCAGGCGGCAGCGTTTCGGCGCCTGCCACGCCTGCGCGCTGGGCGGTCATGAGGGCCGAATTGTCCGGTTCGAACGCCATTGATTGATTAGTGCAATAGAATTGCGCGTGATGTCAATCGTTCATCGACCAGCACGAGTTTGCGCATCGACCGATCTCGAGCTTCCGTTGACTTGGCGGGCTATTTTCGATTAGTTCTTGTCTCGTTTGCACCGACGAAGCGTGAGGTAACATCATGGCAGATTTCACCGACCCTTTCGCCGCTCGTCCGATGGACGAGGTTAAAAAAGAACTGCACGGTCGCGCCAAGCACCATCGCAATCCGTTTCTCTACACGGTCTACGAGGAGATTGCGCCGGTGATTGACAGGCTTGACTCGGTCGACCGGGAGGATTGGGCCAATGCCTTCGGCGCGTTGGCAATGCCTCACGAAGAGCGCGCAGCCAAGGCTGAAGCCGCCGGCGATAACGACGCCGCGCGGAAAGAATACTTGATCGCCTATGACTGTTATCATGTGGCGCGTTATCCGGCGCCGAATTCGCCGGGCAAGCGGGCGGCGTACAAAAAGTCCCAGGAAAACTTTCATAAAGCCGCGCGCTTCTTCGATCCGGCGCTCGAGCGCGTGGAGATGCCCTTCAAGGGACGCAGCGGCGAGGGAACGGCGTCGATCGGCCTCCTGCGCAAGCCGAAGGATGTCTCGCGCTCGCCGGTCGTGGTGATCTGGGGCGGGATCGATGCCTTCAAAGAAGAACGGCCGAGCGATCCCTACTTAAGAGCGGGCCTGGCGACGCTATGTATCGATATGCCCGGCGTGGCCGACGCGCCGCTACCAGGATCGGAGAACGCCGAGCGGCTTTGGGATGCGGTATTCGACTACATCGCGAGCCGCCCCGAGCTTGACGCCAATAGAGTCGGCGTTCACGGCGGCAGCACCGGCGGCTACTGGGCAACCAAAGTTGCGCACACGCATCACGAGCGTTTGCGCGCGGCGGTGAATCAAGGCGGTCCGGCTCACTTCGCCTTTCGGCCCGATTGGATCGTCAAGGCGCAGCGCGGCGAATATCCCTTCGAGCTCGCCGAAACTCTGGCGTGCGCGTTTGACCGATCGTCAGGCGAGGAATGGATCGAGTATGCGCCCAAGCTATCGCTTCTCACTCAGGGAATCTTGGAACAACCTTGTGCGCCGCTGCTCTGTGTCAACGGCGTGAATGATTCTGTTTTCCCCATTGCCGACATGCATCTCTTGCTCGAGTATGGCAGGCCGAAGTCGACGCGTTTCTATCCCGGCGGCCACATGGGAGGCGGGAAGGCGCAGGCGGTGATTATCGACTGGCTGAAAGGGAAACTCACGGCGTAATTGTTACCGTTGAGGACTGATGGTTTTGTCTTTGCCGTCATCCTAGGCGAAGGATCTGCTTTCTCGCACCGCGACGCAAAAAGCGGATTCGTCGCACGCCTCCTCGGAATGACGCCTCTTTTAAGCGTCTAAGTACACAGTTTGCTGAAAAACCCGCGCAGGCTTCTAGCGCTGGATTTGCTGCTGCTGGCGCAGGCGATCGAGATCTTGCTGGGTTTGGTTGCGGCGGATTTGGTCCTGGAGTGAATCGATCCGTTGCTGGCGCTGTAAATTGTCGATTTGCTGTTGCTGGCGTAGCGGATCGGCCTCGCGCTGGATGCGGTTGATCTGCTGGTCGGTTTGCAGCCGTTGGAGCTGTTGATCATTTTTCAACTGATCGAGCTGTTGCTGTGCCTGGTTCCCTTGAGGCTGCTGCGCCGACTCCGGCTTCGCCTGCTTGACTCGCTCCAATTCCCGTTGTGACTGGCTCGACTGCAGGTCGCGCTTCAGGTTTTCGATTTGCTCCTGGCGCTGCAACGCCTTTAGTTTTTCCTCCTGGCGCGCCTTCGATTGTTCCTTGATAACTTCTTCAAGCTGATCTGCCGCACCATGGGCCCCGTTGGTGGGGTACGCGAGGAGGATGACGAGGAAGGAAACGAGCAAATTTAGCGCAGTTCTCAGCATGGTTATCACAGATAAATAGAACCAAACTAACGGGCCGATGGCAACATGGAGAAATCCACCAGTTTCTCGGGTTCGAGCGTTTCGGGTATCGGCCGTTCTTCGCGCAGAAGAGATAGGTACCCGCGCACTTTCTTGAGGTCGATGCTGCCGTCGCTCGAGAGTATTGCCGTCATGGTCTCGTAGGAATGCTCGGCTTCGCCTGGAGTGATCTTGTAGCGCGTCACGATCATCTTGACCGCTTCGCTGCGGTTGGCCCGCTGCCACGCAACCGCGTCCATGACGGCGGCGATGGTTTTTCGCACCCGCTCACGGTTGCTTCGGATCTCTGCTTGAGAGGTAAAAAGGCCGACGTAAGGGATGTCCGCCAAGTCGCCGAGGAATAGAAACTTCTTGTAGCCGAGCGACACCGCCTTGTCGTCGAAGGGCGGGCTCAATACCGCGCCGGCGACTTGGTTGCTCGTCAGCGCGGCAAAGCTGTTGGAGGTTCCGCCCGTGGTGGCCAAAGTGACTTGTTTGTCGTCCAAGCCGAGTTTTTTGAACCCCGCCCGCGCGAAATAATAGGGCGATGACCGGATGTCCGAGATCGCGATTCTTTTGCCGATCAAGTCCTTGGCGCCAACGATTTCCTTGGCGGTCACCAACACCCACGGTGTGTCCCGGTACAGCGACAAGACAACCACCAGAGGAAGTCCGGATACTGCCGCGGAAATAGCCGACTGAGGCGAGGTAAAGAAGTGGATATTGCCGTTTAAGATCGCCTGGGGCGCGATTACCGTGCGCATCTGAATGTACTCGACGTCGAGGCCGGCTTTGACGTAGAAGCCTTTCTCCTTGGCGATATCGAACGGCAAGGTGGAAACGGCCGACGACGGATAGCCGATGCGGACTTGCTGAAGGCTGTCCGCACTCGCCGCCCAAGATGGAAACAGCATCTCAATTGAAATCCAAGCCGTGAGAAGACCGATGAAGGTCATGGAATTGATTTGGAGCTATTTCTACATTCCCATCATGCCGTAGTAGGTGGCGCAGTTGTCCCAAAGAATCTTGCGCTTGTCTTCATCGGTGATCGGCAGCTGCAAAAAACGCTCGACAGCTTTCGGATATTTGGTATCGACGTGGGGAAAATCCGTGGAGAACACCAAGCGCTCGTTGCCGAGGAAATCGATGGCGTATTTCACCGGTTCTTCGTCGCATTCGACCGACGCATAGCATTGCGACTTGAAGTAGTGGCTCGGCGGGTTCTTGAGCTCGGGAGCCCACTGGTCGCCGTAGAGCTCCCAGTGCTCGTCGAGACGCCACATGAGAAAGGGCAGCCAGCCGCAGTTGCCTTCGAGAAACGCCACCCGCAGCTTGGGGTGACGCTGCAAAACCCCGCCGCCGCAGAAACTGCCAACGGCGAGCATCTGTTCGACCGGATGGGAAAAAGTATGGCGCAGCATGAAATCGTAGCCGAACTGTTCGCCGACCTGGCGCGCCGCCGAGGTGTTCGACTCGTGAAAGCCGAGCGGCACGCCGAGACCTTCGAGCGCCGACCAGAGCGGCTCGTAATAGGGATCGTGCCAGTTGTGGCCGTTAACGATGTTGGCGCGCAGAAAGATGGCTCGAAACCCCAACTGCTCGACACAGCGGCGGGTCTCAGCTATGGCGTCGTCGATGTCGAAGGGCGATATCATTCCGGCGCCGACGAGCTTGCTGGGATCGGTCCGACAAAATTCATAGAGCCAATCGTTGTAGGCGCGCGCCAGCGCGGCGGCGAAGTCACGATCCAGGTCCGGCACGCTGAGCACGTTCAGCCCGCGGCTGGGATAGAGAATCGCGAGATCGATTCCTTCCTCTAACATCGCGTCGAGCTGTACTTGCGCGCTCCAGCCGCGCTCGTTGTGAGTGCGGAAAAGTTTCTGATTTTTGTAAAAAACATGACCGGGCGGCGGGAGCGTTCCCGCCGGCGGATCGGCGGGACGGCCCCAAGCGCCGCCACCCGGACCGACCAGCCGCAGGTCGCGCACGTGGTCGGTGGTGCCGATGGGCGCGAGGTGTTGGAACTTTTTGTCGATGTAGCGCTGCCAGAGATCGGCGGGCTCGAGGATGTGCATGTCGCTGTCGAGAACTTTGAAACCGTGATTGGCCATAAAATAAACCTCGTGGTTTGTTCAAGCCGTTCAAATCGTTCAAATGTTCAAGCCGACGGACGGCTTGAACATTTGAACGAGCAATCATTTTAATCCGGATGCGTTGAAATATATTTTGCTGCTTGCCCGGCGTCGATGTCCGCTCGGAGTTCCACGTTGGCGGCCTCTTCCTGCAACAGGAACGTTACCGTATAGGCCGACTTGTCGCCCCAGCCGCGGTTGGCGGCTTCGATGAGGTTCTGTTCCGCGACGTTCGCCAGACGCAAAGGGACATTGAGCTCGCGTCCGAGCGCGGTCGCCAGGCCGACGTCTTTGCGGAGTAGTTTCAACGGGAATGTTTCAGTTTCGAAGTTATTTCGGAAAACCGTCTGCGGCACCTGCACATGCAGCACATGCATGCGCCCGACCATGCCGCGGCGAACGCATTCCCAGAGCGCTTGGGTATCGACACCGGCTTTGACACCGAGCGTGAGCCCTTCGGCGATCGATTGGGAGATCGTGCTATTGACCATTTGATGGACGAGCTTGCAAATGCTGCCCGAGCCCAATGGACCGGCGTGGATGACCTGATCGCCAAAGGCGCGCAGCACCGCTTCGGCGCGCGCGAAGATTTCTTTGTCGCCGCCGACCATGACTTCATGAATGCCGCGCGCGGCGCCCGGTTGGCCGGAGGCGACAGGAGCATCGAGGACGAAAGCGCCCTTGGCGCGAAAGAGCGGTTCGAGCCGGCGGATAAGCGACGGCGGGCTGGTGGAAATATCTATATAGATTGAGTTTTGCCGTACGCCTTGCAGAATTCCATTCATTCCGGACGCCACCTGTTCGACGTCACTCGGCATCGGCAGCGCTGTGATGACGACCTCGCTCTGCCGCGCCAGCGCAGCGACCGAGTCGGCGACCTTGGCGCCGCGCTCTTCAAACGGGCGCGTGGCTTCCTCGCGAAGATCGTAGACAACCATCGGAAAACCTGCCCGCTGGATATGGCCGGCGACGGGTCCGCCCATGTTTCCCAGCCCGATGAAACCCACTGTTTCCATTGTCACTCCTGCTTGCCGCAGTTTATGTTCAGCTTATCGCAGAACCCACCTTCAAGTGTCAATGCATGCAACGAAGCAAGCCAAGCACTTTACGAAGGTGCGAAGCCGCAACCGAAGCGGATAATCCGATTCACCGCACAGGCACAGAGTTCGCAGAGATTGTTTTCTACTCATTTTCTCGGCGTCCGCCGCGACTCTGGGTGAAAATAATCTTCTCTCTCCATCTTTGTCTTCGTGGCTGAATACTCCGATCGAAATAACCCGCCTTTTTCGTTTACCGCGATTCTGATAGGAATCAGTGAGCGACAGAAAGGAGCACAAATCCTATGGGTCACATGATGAACGGCAAGTGGGTGAACGATGACCGTATTCCCGCCGATGCGCGCGGCCATTTCCAGCGCGCCGATTCTCAATTTCGCCATTGGGTGACGGCCGACGGCAGCGCCGGACCGTCTGGGAATGGCGGTTTTAAGGCGGAGCCGGGCCGTTATCATCTTTTCGTTTCCTACAATTGCCCGTGGGCGCACCGGGCGATTATTTTTCGCAAGCTAAAAAAGCTCGAAAAAGTAATCTCGCTGTCGCTTGCGGACAAGCCTAAGAGTGAGGGTTGGGCGTATTCCGAAGGTATCGACGATCTACAGCCCTGCGAGGATGGCATCTTTCGCTTGTATCAGGTCTATGCCGCCGCGGACGCGAACTATACCGGCAAGGTCACCGTGCCGACGCTCTGGGATCGCGAGCGGCGCACGATCGTGAATAACGAATCCTCCGAGATCATTCGCATGCTGAACTCGGGTTTTCGAGCCCATACCGAAGTCAGCTGCGATTTCTATCCGGAAGAACTGCGCGCGGAGGTCGATCGCATCAACGCGGTGGTCTATAGCGATTTCAATAACGGCGTCTATCGGGCGGGGTTCGCGCGCAGCCAGGAAGCCTATGAGGAAGCCGCGCATAAAATCTTTGTTTGCCTGGATATGATGGAGAAGCTATTGGGCGAGCGGCGCTATCTGGCCGGCGATCGCATCACGGAAGCCGATTGGCGCGCTTTCCCGACCTTGCTGCGCTTCGACTTGGTTTACTACAGCCACTTCAAGTGCAACTTACGCCGAGTGCAGGATTATCCGAATCTGATGAATTATCTGCGCGAGCTTTACCAGTGGCCGGGAATCAAGGAGACGCTGGATCTGGAGAAGATCAAGGCGGGCTACTACAGCCAGTTGAATGTGAATCCGACCGGCATCGTGCCGATCGGCCCGATACTGGAACATCTGGATTTGCCGCACGACCGAAGCCGCTTGCGTGCGGCGGTTTAAGATCATTCACCGCAAAGAACGCAAAAGTCGCAAAAAGAATCCACACCGGTAAGGATTCGAATGGTTCACCGCCCAGGCGCTGAGCCGGTATAGAGCGCTTCCGCGAGGCAATCCCGACCGTTTTGCGTAGTTTGCGTTTTTTGCGGTTAGATTCTTTTCACGGTTTGCGGGCCGACTTTTTCGATTTTGACGCGGAGGATCACGCGCTTCTCGTCGGCCATCTGCTTTTTGTATTCGTCCCAGTTCTTGTGCTCCCCGCGCACCTGCTTATACCAGTATATGAGTGTGTCCATGGCCGCCGGCAGCTCGATGATTTCCGCCGTGCCGTGGATCTGCACGAATTTCGAGCCGCTGTACTGCTCGCCGAAGATCAGCATGGACACGCGCGGATCGCGGCGGATGTGCTTGATCTTGTAGGTCGTGCCGCGTGACGTGATGATCACTCTGCCCTCGGCGTCGATCCCGGGGGTCACGAAGGTCATCTGCGGCCAGCCGTCTTTTTGCCGGACTGCGATACAGGCGCGGTGATTCTCCCGCAAAAATTTCTGCGCATCGGTGATTTCCATGAGGTCTCCTTTGAACTTCGTTTATCCATGCCCGTTGGTTCCCCAGGTTCTGCCGTCGATCCACAATTTTGCGAGTTCGAGTGTGTAGGCGTCGGCCTGACGCTGGGTATCGAAGGTTGCTCTGCGCCGGCCGAAGATCGGAATGCGTTTTTCTTTCTTGCCGTCCGGGACCACGATGGTCCCGCGCGCTATCCATTCGCGCGCTCGCACCTCGTCGGAATCAAGCTCCACTCTATGGCCGCGATAAGTTCTAACTCGCATGGGGTTCCTGGTTTCTACTGCTCCCGGAACGGGATTGAGCGAAACTCGAAACTAAATACTTACCTTTCCGCCATTGAGCTTGACGCCCAATTTGTTGAGCGCTTCCACCACGGGAATGTCCGCGCCCAGACTCTTGCCCACTTCGGCCGCCAGCGGCAGATCTTTGTCGTACAGATTCGTGCCAGGGTCGAATTTTAGTTCATCGCCCGAGATGTCGTAGCGCGATTCCCAGCGCTCCAGGATGTGCTGAGACTTGGTCTTTTTCATGAGATCGAGCGCCGCTTTGTAACTCACGCCGCCGGCTTTCGCGATCTGCAGCGCTTCATAGACGATCAAAGCTTCGGAGGCGGTGACCATATTTTTAAAAAGTTTGGTGACGTTACCGCAGCCGAGCGTTCCCATGTGCACCGCGTCCTTGGCCATGTTGAGAAGATGCGGCTTGGCGCGTTCGAAGAAAGCTTTCTGGCCGCCGACGAGAAACGTCAAGCCGCCCTGGCGCACCATAGCGGGCACGGCGGTCATGCAGGCATCGATGACGTTGACCCTTTTGTCCGCCGCTACTTCGGCGACTTTTTTCGTTGTCGCCGGCCGGATCGTGCTGTGGAGCAGGACGAGCGAGCCGGGCGCGGCGCCTTCGAGAACGCCATTGTTTCCGAGCATGCATTCAAGCACTTCTTGATCGGTCCTCACGACCACGTCGATAATCGTCGAGCCCTGCGCTACCGCTTTCGCCGACGTCGCAGTCAGGGCGCCCTCTGCGCGCGCAGCTTCCATCGCTTTGGGCGCGATATCGAAGGCGGTGGCCACGACGTTCGCCAACTTCAAACGCGACAATAAAGCACTGCCCATCGCGCCCGTTCCGACAAATCCGATTTTTTCCATTTCAGTTTACCTCCAGGTTTTACCTTTTGTGCGAATACTCGTGTTCACTGCGAAGCACACCAAGGACACAAAGTCTCGGACGGTTCACCGCAGGGGCGTTAAGGGCGCGGAGGGGAGAGTTTAAAAAATCTCTCCGTACTCAGCGTTTCCGCGGTGAAAACCAATTTCGTTCCTGGCCTTTCGCGATCTTCTTGCCCTTCAGTGCGCCCCGCTCAGCTTTGACATGACATGTTTGCGAAACAAATCCACCGACCGGAGCGACTCGGCGAGCGACAGATCGCCGAAGGCGAATTGCCCGACCAGATAATTTGCCGCTGATTCATCGATTTGCCCTTGAAGAAATTTCAAAACCTCCGCCGGATCGCCGGCGATCGCGTGGCCGATCTCCATCATCTTCTCGAAAGTGTCGGGCCGCGGGTGCGTCGGTTTACCGCCGCGAATGGAGTATAAATAGTAGAAATGGCGGTGCCAGATCGGATAGGCGCGCTGCGCCGCCGCGAACGCTTGCTTGCCGTTCTCGGCAATCACGATGAAGCGGCTCTGGCCGAGTTTAGGCGTCGGTTTGTCGCCGTGCAATTCGCGCCAAACCTGGCGATAGCGGTCGTTATACGCGCGCGTATCTTTCGCCGAGTCCAGACTTATCATGTTTAGGCCCTGACGCGCCGCGCGTTCCGCGGCTTCCACCGAGTGAACGCCGTACCACATCGGCGGATGAGGCTTCTGCAATGGCTCGAGCTCCATTGGAATATCTTTGAAGCTGAAAAATTTCCCTTCGAACGTAAGCCGCTTCTCTGTCAACCCCCGGAGGATCATCTCGCGCGCTTCGGTGTAAATGTCCTGCGCCTTGGCCGGGTCCTGGCCGTAGAAAGAAACTTCTGTCGGCGACGAGCCGCGGCCGAAACCGATCTCGAGCCGCCCGCCGCTCAACTGATCGACCATGCAGATCTCTTCGATCAGCCGCAGCGGGTGGTGCAAGGGCAGGGCGTAGACCATCGGGCCGAAGCGCAGCGTTTTGGTCCGCTGCGCGATGGCGGAGAGAAATATGCTTGGCGACGGCGCCATGCCGATGGGCGTCGAATGATGCTCGGCGACATGATAGGCGTAAAAACCCGCGCGCTCGTAGGCCTCGATCAGCTGGAGACGCGCTTCGTAAAAATCTTTGAGGGGAAGGTCGTTCCGATCCAGGTGGTCGAAGATGCCGAATTCCATATCACGCCGGATATATCGTGAATCGAGCGCAAAACAAAGCGTTGATGCCGACTTTAGCGGTCATTAAGTTGTGGGCGGGGCGATTGATTCACTCACAAACGGATTGAACGTTTTGAACGATTGGAACTTTTTGAACACGCTTAAGATTCAGCCCAGCCCGTAAAACTTTCGCGGATTGGCATCGAGGATTTTTTCGACCGCTGCCGGCGTAATCCGCTGATCGTTACGCAGCAGATGGATCGCGTTGAGCTCGGATGACGGATCATGGTGACCGTAGTCAGTGCCGATCATGAGACTGTCCTCGCCGGCGTAGCTCAAGACGTAGGGCAAATCGTCGGTGTTCTCGCAGGCGACCCACATGTTGTTAGCCGCGAGTGCATCGCCCGGAAAAGTTCTGTCCTGGCGCCGGTAACGGTCGGCCAGATCGTTCAACACGTAAGGCACCCACTGCGCGCTGACCTCGACAAAACCCCAACGGACCTTTGGGAACTTCTTCGGGATCTCTTTTTCGAGCAGCGTGTGAAAGGCGCCGACGACGGCCAGCTTGAACTTGGTAAAACTCGTGTCGTCGGCGAAGAAATCATGATGGAGAAAGCTGCCGTTGGCCGAATGGACGCAGACCGGGAGATCGAGGTCTCCGGCCATCTGCCAGAGTGGATAAAAATAAGGCTGACCAAGCGTCCGCTCGCATTCCAAGCCGCGCATGAAGATGCCGCAGGCGCCGTTGTTTTTGGCCCACTCGAGTTCGCTCCTTACGGCGTCCGGGGTTTTCTCCAGCAGTCGGAGCGGCGGCTTCGCCACCCAGCGCAAGCGGTCCTTGCCCTGGCGCCAAAGATCGCCCATCCAGCGATTGTAGGACTTGCACAGCGCGTGCTCGCGCGCGGTTTCCTGGACAATCGGCCGGAGAAAGAGCGTGGGATAAAGCACTTGGGTCTCAATCCCGAGCTTGTCCATGTGCGCGAGGCGCGCCTCGACGCTGAGCATCTCGCGGGATTCTTGCGGCGTGTTGGTGCCGACGTTACGGTCTTTACCGTGGGCGCGCCCTTCGATGACCCAAAAGTCGCGCACGGCCGTGCCTTCGTTGCTAAGAAGATCCGCGCCGAAGCTTTGCGTCATCAGTTGCGGCGTGAAACGCCGCTCGTGCGCTTCGAGATGACTCCAGGTTTGCACGGTCTCTATCACATGCGCGTCTGCGTCGATCGTTCCCATCGCCTTTCCTCCCTCCTATAAATGATCGACCGCGGTTTGCTCCGGTCGGTCTCGAGCAAGCTTTAACGAATCCGACCTTGCGCGCAAGACCCGTCCGGCGGCAAATCACAGAACCTTCATCCGTGAAAGTCCTGCAAGGGGATTTATACAAAAATACTTTAGGCCAAGAATTAAACGCTTAGCACAATTTAAGTCCTTTCGGGGATGGTTGAAATCCCTCACCTTCCGTCGAATTGAAAGTGCGTCATGACGGAAACAAGAGTCGACTTACAGTCGACAGATCAGGAAGCCCTCGGCTTGGAGCCGAGGGTCGTTTGTGGAATGAAAAAAAAGAAGTCTATCTAAACTGCCAGGACGAGATACTGGCGCTCTCACATGGTCATCTTTACAAGCCGATCGAGAAAGCTATCGAGAGTTTCAGTGCGATGGGCGAAATCTTCGACGATTGCTTGATTGCTTCCGGGCGCAGTTTTTGCGCTGAATTTTCCTTGTTTGCCGCGGACGATAACATGCGCCCCGCTCCGCTGCCGCTTGAGAAAAACGATCACCTCCTCGCCGGTAGAAAATTCCGGCAATCCCGGCACGCCCTGCGCTATCTCGCCCATCGATCCGCCGGGTTGCTCGATGGTCACAACGGGGACTCTCGTTCCTTTGAATTGGCTGGCGACGGAAACAGTAATCACGGTGGTTACGGAGCGGCGATCGGGAGGCTGGCGAATTTTAACTTCTTCGACCCGGCCCTTGACGATGACATCGGCTTCGTCGATGAGCCGGCCGAAGGATAGTTTTTCGACGGTACTCCCCTGGACAAGGCTCGCAGCCGCGACAGCGAGACACAGCATGAGTGCTTGCGACACAAAGCGATGACTCATAAATGTCTCACGGCTCCAGCTCGTTCCGGCCGCTCGCATCTCCCGTTCCCAATGAGCGTTTTTTGATCTCGCCGCCGGCGCTGAAACCATACATGGTCAAGTCTTTGTCCGCGTCATCGAACAAATCATCCAGCCCTACCCAGTGGCCGAACTCGTGGGTGGCAATGTTTTGCAAGTCATAAGCATCAGGGAAAGTTTGGCACTCCGCGCCGGTTGGAAAGATCGCCCAGGGATGCCGTTTGTTGAAAACTGTATCGACTTCCAAGAGCTCGCCCGAGTCTCTGGAGAACCAGACAAATGTGACGCCGAGAGTGGATCGGCCCAATTTCTTCCACAAGATGGCATTCACGTTGTCCAGCCTTGCGCGTTTGGCTCTGGTATCGGCCCCCTGCGAAAATATGCCGCTGTACCAAGTGCCGAATGACTGGTTCAAAACGCTGTCGACGCCGCCCGCGACGTTACGCGGAACGGTCGATCGGTTGAGGCTCCAGACGACAGGTCCCGAGAGATGCCAGGGGGCAGCTTCGAAGTGATTGGCCTTAGGATTGGTGCTGGACACACAGGTGCCGAGATGATTGGGTTTAACCACCCGTGGCCGCAGGATGAATACGCGCAGATCGACCCAATTGGGCAAGGGGTCATCCAGCGCATCTTCGTCATCGTCATCGGCTTCGCGGGACTGCGCTCCGGTAACGACTGATATCGTTGCCGACAAAACTGCCAACGAAAAAACCCCGACCAAAAAGTAAATGCTCCATCGCGTTTTCATCGTAACCTCCTGTGATAAGCCAGCGTACGACGTGCAGTCCCTTTGTCAACGCCGGCACGCCCGATTTGTGCGTATTTGCGTTCCTGGCGATTTGCGCCGGGATATCCATGACTTTCGTCGTGTCGGTCAAGCAGAGATAAACTGCTTAGACGACCGAATCGTGGATAAGTTAATGCGTTTTCTTCATCACGCCATGGCGCGTATCGATGCCAGTGGTCAGGGTGCTCTTGCTTGCATACCATGCGACTTAACCTTGGCGGGCTTGGGCGAACACGGGTTGTCCGGGGAAATCGTCTATAGATAAATAGATAAATCATCGGACCGCGACATTTGCGAGCGAGTCTTCGCCGTGCTTTTCTGAAAAGGTTGTCGACGTTGAGTATTTTAAGGCAAGCGCCGCGATGATGGGCCGGCGAGCGGCAGGGCGCCTGCGTCGTTGGTTCGTGTCAAGCTCGCTGTGATAATATGGCCGCATCGCTGGAATTTTTTAGCGTCGCGAAAAGCTAGGAAACGAGAGTGGCTGAAAAGGCACGACCTCCCGCAAGGGTCAGGCGCTTGTACCGACGGCTCGCGGGCTACTTCAGAGCCGCCATCGATCCCGCGTTAACTACGCGGGACAGGATTATTGCCGGCGCCAAGGGTTTCGTCGCGTTGGGTGCGATTGGTCTGGCGTTGTTGTGCGTGTACGCGGTGATTTTGATCCCGTTCACGCCGAGTATTTCCGACCTCCAAAAGGCGAAAATCGATCAGCCCAGCGTCATGATGTCGGCCGACGGCAGACGCCTCGCCACCTTTAAGCCGATGAACCGCGAGTGGGTCCCGCTAAAAA
>Ga0075421_100006474_pt1 | contig 14291 bp, 11 predicted proteins | sample SoiMetdeltSBSDD5_FD_75292 | JGI IMG/M metagenome (GOLD analysis project Ga0075421, IMG submission 75292) | Bulk soil microbial communities from a Populus tree surrounding site in Tennessee, USA - Soil MetaG P. deltoides SBSDD5 | ecosystem: Environmental > Terrestrial > Soil > Tree plantation...
TGGCTCACGAGGTACTGCAGCAGCTGCGGGGCGCCGGGTGCGAAGTCCTGTCCGTAGCGCACGTTCTGCGCGGTGTGGAAGTTGGTGAAGTGCGTCGTGAACGCGTTGACGAACAGCACCCTCTCACCAGTGTCCGGGTGCGTTCGCACTACCGGGTGCTCGGCATCCGGAAACTGCGCCTTGAGCGCGAGGCGTTTCTGCATCGGCATGGATGCGCCGAATGTCGCCTCGATGCTGTGCCGCGCGCGCAGCCCCGCGATCTGCTCCTTCACGTGGGCCGGCAGGTGCTCGTAGGCAAGCACCATGTTGGCCCACATCGTGTCGCCGCCCGTCGGCGGGCACTCGACGCAACGCAGCACGGAACCGAAGGGCGGGCGCTCACGCCATGTCGCATCGGCGTGCCAGGCGTTTTCGTAACGGTCGTTCGGCACGCCGGGCGACTTGTAGATGCACACGAGCCCCGGATGATCGGGGTCGCTGCCGACCACCGGGTGGTCCTCGAGCTCGCCGAAGTGACGCGCGAAGGCGACGTGCTCCGAGCGCGTGATGTCCTGGTGGCGGAAGAAGAGCACCCGGTGCTTGAGCAGCAGCGACCGGATCTCCGCCACGATCTCGGGCGTGCGGGAGGCGATGCCGAGGTGGACGTTACCCAGCTCCGCACCGATCGCGCAGGTGAGAGGCTCGACCCGGATCGACCCGAGCGAGTCGGCGCGGACGACGGCGGGCGCGCCCGCAGCGATAGATTCCTGGCTTGTCGACTGCATTGTCCGCCCCTGAGGCTAAGTGCCGGCCGACCCGGCGGACCGATCCAGCGGAGGCCATTCTCCGAGTGAACGGGCGTTGCCAGTTGACGCTGTGTGACATACGGTTGCCTTTTCGGGACACCGGCGGCTGCCCAGGTGCGTGGACTCATTCGCAGCGCCAGCCTGGCCACCTTCAGCGAGGTCGCCCGCGACGTGGGGCTCGATCCGAACGCGCTGCTGCGGGAGTTCGATCTGCCGCCGCGCGCCCTGAAGGAGCCGGAGCTGCGCGTGCCGGTCGATTCGGTGCGGCGGCTCCTCGAGACGAGCGCGGAGCGGAGTGGCGTCGAGGGGTTCGGCCTGCGCATGGCGCAGGCCCGTCGCCTCTCAGACCTCGGCCCCCTCGGACTGCTGATGCGCGAGCAGCCGACGCTCCGGCTTGCGCTCGAGGCCTGCGCGAAGTTTGCCAACCGGCTCAACGAGTCCCTCTACCTGACGATCGAGGAGAGTCCTGACGTCGTCGTGCTGCGCGAGGACCTGATCGTCGGTCGACCCGGTCCCCTGCGACAGTCGACCGAGCTCGCGATCGGAGTCGTCTTCCGGGTGCTGCAGACCTTCATGGGCGCGCACTGGCGACCGCTGCGAGTCTGCTTCTCTCACGATCCGCCGGTCGACCGCAGCGAGCACGAGCGATTGTTCGGCCGCCGGGTCGAGTTCGGGCACGCTTTCAATGGCATCGTCTGCGCCCGCCGCGATCTCGATGTGGCGAACCCGAACGCCGACCCGGGGATCGCGAAGCTCGCGCTGCAGATGCTGGAGTCTTATCCGAAGGAGGACCGTGACAAGTTCAGCGGCCAGGTCCGCCGCCTGGTGGTGAGCCTGCTCGGTACGGGTGCCTGCAACATCGAGGCGATCGCCCAGCACCTCGGGGTCGACCGGCGCACCGTGCACCGGCGCCTGACGAGCGAGGGTCGCACCTTTTCCGAGATCGTCGCCGAGGTGCGCCGCGAGCTGGCAGGCCGCTATCTCGCCGACCCTCAGCGTAGCCTCGCCGAGATCTCCTCGCTCCTGGGTTTTTCCTCGATCAGCGGTTTTTCACGCTGGCACCGCCAGCAGTTTGGCACGACCGCCTCGGAGCAGCGGGGGCGCGACTCCGCACCCGAGTAAACGTCCGGCCGCGAGCGGCGTTGCATCAAAACGCGTGCCCGCGTCCCCGATGGACAAATCGCTGTCCCGGATTGCACGTCGGGCGCCCGTCCCCGCACCTAGCATGCGCTCCCTTCAGCTGTGCGCATGCCGCACAAGGGGTGCAACGTGGAGTTCGTGAAGTCCGGTTCGATCCTGTCGGCGCTGACCCTGCTCTCTGTGCAGGCGGGGGCGCAGGACACTGCCGCGCAGGCGGCACCCGTCGAGGCCGCGCCGTCGGCGCTCGAGGAGATCGTGGTTTCGGCGACCAAGCGCGAGGAGTCGATGCAGCGGGTCCCGGTGTCCGTCAACGCCGTCTCCGGCGACCAGCTGAAGCAGAGCGGAGTCGTCCGTCTGCAGGATGCGCAGCTGCCGGGCCTCACGGTGCAGGAAGGCGGCCTCGGCAACAGCCTCTTCATCCGCGGTATCGGCTCGGGTATCAACCCGGGCTTCGAGCAGTCTGCCGGCACCTACGTCGACGGCATCTATCGTGGGCGCGGCCAGCAGTCGCGTGCTCCGCTCCTCGACGTCGCACGGGTCGAGCTGCTGCGCGGTCCGCAGACGACGCTGTTCGGCAAGAACAGCGTCGCGGGCGCCATCAACGTCACGAGCGCCAAGCCGACGGACACCTTCGAAAGCTATATCACCGGCATGTACGACTTCGAGCTGGAAGAGACCCAGTTCGAGGGCGCCGTGTCGGGTCCCCTGAGCGATCGCGTGCGCGGCCGCGTGTCCGGGCGCGTGCTTTCGGCGGATGGGTTCGTCGAGAACCTGACGAGCGGCTCGGGTGAACCCAGCCGCGACGACTACGGCGTGCGCGGCCAGCTCGCGTTTGATGTGACCGAGAACCTGACCGCGACCGTCAAGGCCGAGCTCAGCGAGTTCAACAAGGAAGGCCGCAACCTTGAGGTCTACAACGAGCGCCCCGCCGCGGCGGGCCCGTTCACCGGTCTCACCTACTCGCAGATCCTCGCCGCCATGGGCGCGGATCCGTCCGTGCTCAACAACACGCTCGACTACAAGCGCTCGGGCGGCACGGAGACCAGCGACAACACGAGCGAGGAGTACGCGCTCACGCTCGACTGGCGGCTCGGCGACAACACGTTGACGTCGATCACCGGCTTCTCGACCTACAGCTTCGACGAGCTGTGCGACTGCGACTTCACCGCAGCCAACATCTTCAACGTCGGCTCGAGCGAGGACTTTGACCAGTTCAGCCAGGAGATCCGCTTCGCCTCGCCGCAGGGCAACACGCTCGACTACATCGTCGGCGCTTATTTCGAGGACACGACGCTCGAGTACCGCGATTCGATCCTGGTCAACTCGACGAGCCTGCTCGTACCGTTGATCAACGCCGGCTCACCGGGCGCAGGCAGCATGATCGCCAACACCGGCACGCCCCGCCTCTTCGAGCAGGACGAGCAGGGCTACTCGGCGTTCGCGCGCCTAACGTGGAACGCGACCGACGCTCTGCACCTCAACTTCGGCGCGCGCCTCGCGTACGAGGAGAAGGATGCGAGCCGCGATCTCGCGATCACCACCATCGATGGCGCTCCGTTGACCGGCCCGCAAGCCCTCTTCGCGCCCGTCGTCTACGCGCAGGTCTTCAACGTGCGCGCGCACTCACTCAGCGACTCGCGTGACGGCTGGAAGACGATGCCCTCGTTCAGCGCGCAGTACGACCTGAGCGAGGACGTGATGGGCTATGTGTCGTACGTGCAGGGCTTCAAGTCCGGCGGCTTCGATGGGCGCTCGAACAACCCGACTGCGCCGCCCGCCACGGTCTGCAGCGTCCCGGGCACGCCCGCGGGCTGCATCCCCGCGTCCGGCGTCGGCAGCTTCGAGTTCGAGGATGAGGATTCGCAGAGCTACGAGGCCGGCCTCAAGTCGCGCTTCGCCGAGGGTCGCGCGGAGCTCAACCTGGCCTACTACTTCACCGACTTCAAGGACCTGCAGGTCAGCACCTTCGACGGCGTGCTCGGCTACAACGTGAGCAATGCCGGCGCGGCGGAGATCCAGGGCGTCGAAGTCGACGGTCGCTGGAAGATCGTCGACAGCCTGATGCTGCGTGGCTCGGTCGCCTGGACGGACTTCGAGTACAAGGAGTTCTTCGGCCAGTGCTACGTCGGCCAGGCGGCCGACGCGCCGGACGGCAGCCGCAACTGCGACTACGCCGGGAAGACCAACATGTTCATCCCGGACCTGGCCGGCACTGTGGCGCTCGACTGGTTCGCCAACCTGGGCTCGAGCCTGCAGCTCGCGACGACGCTCGAGGCCGTGTACAGCGGGGACTACTTCCCGCAGGCGACTCTCGACCCGGTGACGGAACAGGAGGCGTTCGCCAAGCTCAACGCCCGCATCGCCCTCTCGCCGCTCGACGGCAACTGGGAGATCGCGCTGCTCGGCCGCAACCTGACCGACAAGACCGTGACGGGCTACGCGGCAGACATCCCTCTGGCTGCGCGCACCTTCGGCGCTCCGAGCTACGGCTCTTTCGTGGCTCCGCCGCGCAGCGTCGCACTGCAGGCGACGATGAGGTTCTGATCTCGCACTGCGAGGCCCCCGGAGGCACCTGCCTCCGGGGGCTTTTTTTTGAGTGGAGTCCGCAAATGTCGACGCGCGCGCCGGGTTTGCTGGTGGCGATGCTGATCGCCGGAATCGCAACGCTTGCCGCCCGGCGGCTGCACTGGCCGGACATGCTCGTCGCACTCGGCCTCGGCCTCGTGCTCGCGCAGACGCTGCGTGGTGCGCGGTGGCGGGCCGGCTTCAGTTTCGCCGCGCGCCCGGTCCTGCGCGCCGGAATCGCGTTGCTCGGGTTCCGCGTGACCGTCACCCAGCTCGCGACGCTCGGATGGCCGACGCTCGCGACGGTCGTCGCCGGCATCGTGGCGGTATTCGCCGCCGCCTGGGTGCTCGCCCGCCTGCTCCGTATACCCGCCGGGTTCGCCGCCATCGCCGCCACGTCGGTCGCGATCTGCGGCGCCTCGGCCGCACTCGCGGCCGCGGCCGCTCTGCCGAAGTGGCCACGACAGCACGACGCGACGCTCTTCGTCTGTGTCGCGGTTTCGCTCATCGGCACGATTGCGATGATCGTCTATCCGACCCTCGCCGAGCTCACGGCGTGGGATAGCGCCGCGACCGCGGTGTTCCTCGGCGCCTCGATCCACGAGGTAGCGCAGGTCGTCGGCGCGGCGTTCGCGCTGTCACCTGAGCATGGCGAGCTCGCCACGCTCACCAAGCTGCTGCGTGTGGCGCTGCTCGCCCCCGTGGTCATGGCGCTCAGGTGGCGCTTCATGCGCGGGGACGCGGGCGCCGGCAACGACGCGGGGACGGGCGGAGTCGAGACGGTTCCACCGTTCCTCTTCGTGTTCGTGGTGCTGGTCGCCGCCGGCAGCTTCGTGTCCTGGCCGCAGCCGCTCGTGGACACGGCGGCGCAGCTGTCTCGCCTGTGCCTGCTCACCGCGATCGCAGCGCTCGGACTGCTCACGCACACGGGCTCGCTGCTGCGGCTCGGCTGGCGGCCCGTCGTTCTGATGGTCGCGCTGACCCTCGTGATCGCGCTGGTCGCGGCGCTCGGCGTCACCGCGCAGGCGCTGATCTAGCTGCACGCAGCTCGATCAGAAGCCCAGGCTCGCGCCCACGTCGCTATACGGAGCTTTTCGGCGCCGTTTCGGGGATCGGTACCGACCGGGTGCTCGCACGGCCGCCCGAACGAGAGGCAGCCTTCGGGCCGCCGTAGCCGTCGCCGGTCTTCCCTTTCCTGAATCGCTCATTCAGCTGCGCGACGACGCCTTCGACGTGAAGACTGACCTCGGAATGCGTACCCCCGCGCAGGCCGACTATTCTGTTCGTGCCCTGGACGATGACGTACTGATGCCAGACTCCTTCGCAGCCCTCGGGCGCCGGCGCTTCGACGACGGAGTCGATTCGAAAAGGCTCTCCGAGGAGGTCCGGCGTCACTTCGGGTGTCACTGGGTCTGGCTCCCCGGAAACCGTCACGCGGGCGCGCCGGCGGCGCGCCGACCCTGCTCGTCGTACACCTCGCGGACCGTGAGGCCGGTCTGCCCCGCGATCAATCGCACAAGCGGGTGGTCGGGCTGGCGGGGCAGACTGAGGCCGTGCACCTTCTCCCAGATCTCAATGCGCCGCTGCGGATCGTTATCCGGGGACATCTGGGCCGACAGCTCGCTTTGCCGCCGGGCGGCCCGCTCCTGCTCGGCGAGCTTTGCGGCCTTGCGGCTGTCCTCGGTAGTGGAGCGCGGCAGATCGTCGAAGCGTGGGATCGGAATCACGTCACCCCTCCATTACCTGATTCGAAGCGGCCGCTCGCACCCCGGTAGCGGTGCGGGCGGCCTTCTGTCTCGTTAATAGCGGCGCTGACCGCCGCCGCCCGTGCGCGGCTTGTCCTGGGCCTCGTTGACCTTGAGAGTGCGGCCATCCATCTCCTGGCCATTGAGACTCTGGATCGCGCGCGCCGCGTCCTGGCGCGACATTTCAACGAATCCGAAGCCGCGCTTCTGCCCGGTGTCGCGGTCCGTCGGAAGCGCAACCGATTCGACGGTGCCGTGCTGGGCGAACAGCGCGCGCACCGCGTCTTCGGTGGCGGAGAACGGCAGGTTACCTACATAGATCTTGCTCATTAGAAATTCCCTGAATGCGATCGCGAACGCTCTGCGTCGATCGACCGCGAAGTATTGAAACGTCAGCGCAATCGCGCTGCCGGCGTGGCTCGAGAACGATTCGGTTTAGCTGGAATGGCCGGTTTGGCGCGGGAGGCGCCTGGCCAATAGAGATAAAGGGAACAGTTCGCGTTCCGCGGGCATCATACACGATCGGGCAGAGAATTGCCGCCGGACTCGCCGACGAATCGTGCCAAACTGGCGGACGATTCCTCTCCGGGTCATACTCGTGATGCCACGATCAGGACCACTCATTTGAAAGCGCCCAACTATCGACAGCGTAAAAAGCAACGCGAAGAGGCCAAACGCAAGGCCAACGAAGAGAAGAACCAACGCAAGGGACGCGTGCCGCGGCCGGAGCCGCAACTGCCCTCGGGATAGCCTCACGATGCGGATCGGGTCGCGCCCACGGCCGCGCGGTCCGCACGAAGATGCTCCGCGAGTCCCTCCGCGTGCACGGCGAGCTCCGCCGCGGCGGTCGCCTCCCAGTGTTCGGCGCGCAGCATCGGGCCCAGGTAGTGAAGGTTAGTCGCGGGCCAGCCCGCAGCGTCGATCACGGCGCCATGACGTCCCGTGCGCAGCCCGAGACCGTGCGCGTCCGGCAGCGCGAGGCCCTCCTTCACGAGTGATCGCAGCAGCGGATCGCGAGTGCGTGTGAGGTCGTAGTCGGGGCCGGTGCAGTTGATGACCCGGTCGACGACGGTCTCCTCGAGCTCGCTGTGCCCGCGCGGGCGCCAGCGGACGGCCACTCCGGGAGCTTCCAGCCGCAGCGATTCGATGCGGCCAGCGTGCACCTGCAGGCGGCCGGTCTCGCGCAGGTGCGTCAGCCGCGCGAGCGCAGCCCCTGGCAGGCGGTGGCGGTGCACATCCCAGTACGGTCGCGCGTGTCGCAGGAACCGTGCGCGATCGACCGCCGACATCCGCTGCCACAGCACCGGCGCCACGCTGCGAACAAAGCTGATCGCCTCGCGCCAGTCGCCCCCCTCATCCTCCGCGGTCTGGGCCAGGCGGCGTACCGCGCGCAGCATGCGCCGCGGCGAAGGTGCGGCTGCCAGCATCACCGCCTCGCGGTTGCCGGACAGTGTCTGCGGCTTGAATGCGGCCTGCCGCGAAGCGATGAGTCCGTGCCGCGACAGCGCGTGGATAACGCTGCCGTCGGCCCGAGCCGCCGCCGCGAGCACGACATCCACCATCGTGAGCCCGGTGCCGATGAGGAACAGTCGCTCGCCGGGACCGGTCGCGGCCGACAGCGTCCATGGATCCTCGACGTACGCGGGATGTCCCGTCAGCGGTTCAGCGACCGCGAGACGCCGCGGCGGAGGGTTACCGACCGCAAGCACGACGTCGTCGCAGTAGAGCTCGGTGCCCTCGTCGAGCCGCAGGCGCAGCGGCAGGTCGCGCCGGCTGCGGCGTATCGAATCGACGCTCGCCCGGATCACGTCCAGCCGGACGTGCCGCGGCGCCCCGAGCGCCGCGGCCTGCAGCGACTCCTCGAGGTAGTCGCCGTACCAGGACCGCGGCAGGAAACTCTCGGCATCAGTGTCGGGCTCGCGTCGCTGCATGAACCGCAGGAACTCGAGCCGGTCTTCCGGGTTCGCCGACATGCGCCCGGCGGGAACGTTGAGCAGGTACGGGAAGTCGCGGGCGGCGAAGGCGACCCCGCGGCCGAGGCGCGCGCCGCGCTCGATAAGCACCAGGCGCGTGGGCGTGGCGGGCGGACGCCGCAGGAGCATCGTTGCGAGCACGGTGCCGCAGAAGCCACCGCCCGCGATCGTGATCGTGCGCATCAGCCCACCAGGCGGTAGCCCGCTCCGGATTCGGTCTGCAGGTAGCGGGGCTGTGCCGGGTCGGCCTCGATCTTCTGCCGCAGCCGGCGCACCAGCTGCTTTAGGAGCTGCCGGTCACCGCTGCCGCGGTGACCCCACACGTGCGTGAGGAGCCGCTCGGTGCCGACGACGTGGCCGGCGTTGGCGATCAGGATCTGCAGCAGCCGCGTCTCGAGCTTGGTGAGCTTGAGCGGCTCCGCTTCCGCGATCCTGAGCGAGTGCGCCTCGAGATCGAGCGCGAGCTCGCCGGCCGTCATCGCGCCGCTCGCCTCGATCCCCGCGCGTCGCAGCAGCGCCTTGACCCGCGCGAGCAGCGTGCGCGGGCTGAACGGCTTGGTGAGGTAGTCGTCGGCCCCCAGCTCGAGCGCGCGCACGACGTCCTCTTCCTCGCCGCGGACGGTGAGCATCATGACCGGGATGCGCGAGCGCGTGCGGATCGCCTCGCAGATCGCGAAGCCGCTGCCGCCGGGCAGGTTGATGTCGAGCACCGCGAGATCCGGGGACTCGGCCATGAACACGCGCATCGCCGCCGCGAAGTCGCCGGCCTCGACGACCACGTAGCCCGCCTGGCGGAGCGCGAACCCGACCAGCGCGAGCAGATCGCTGTCGTCGTCGACGATCAGGATCTTCATGGCTCGTCCTTCGCGGCCGGCAGCACGACGGTGAAGCGTGTGCGGCCTTCCGGGCTGCGGCCCGCAGACACGCTGCCGCCGTGCCGCTCGATGATCGAGCGCACGATCCAGAGCCCGAGGCCGAGCCCGCGCGGCTCCGGCTCCTGATCGGCGGCGCGATAGAACCGATCGAAGATCGAAGGCTGCTCGAGCCCCGGCGCGCCCGGTCCCTCGTCCTCGACCCAGACGCGCACCTCCGCCCCCTCGGCCTCGCCACCGACACGGATGCGGCTGTCCTCGGGGCCGAACTTGTTGGCGTTCGCGAGCAGGTTGACGAACACCTGCGTGAGCCGCGGCGCGTCGCCCTCGACGACGGGGAGATCCCCGGGGAGCTCCACCTCGAGCGCCTGCCCGCGCTGCAGGAAGAGACCGCCCAGCATCTCCGCCGCATCCTCGACCACCTGCGGCAGCGTCACGGCCTGCCGCCGGATGCTCAACTGCCCCGACTCGATGCGCACGCTCTCGAGCAGGTTGTCGATCAGGCGCGTCAATCGCAGCGTGCCCCGCTGCAGAGACGCCACCAGCGCCTGCAGCTCGTCCTGCGACATCTGCCCGAGGCCGTCCTGCAGCAGCTCGATCGATGCGAGCTGCGCCGCGAGCGGCGTGCGGAACTCGTGCGCGATATTGGCGAGGACGTGGTCGCGCGCTCGCCGCACGGCCTCGACCTCGGTCTCATCGCGCATCACCTGCACCTGCATTCCGTCGACGGCCCCGGCGCTCGTGATCACGACGGTACGCCGCGAACCATCGGCCCGCTCGAGCACCTCGGTTGCGCGACCCGATCCGTCGGCGCGCGCCCGCAGGATCGGGCAGTCGGTCTCGCAGGGCCGTATGCCGTCCGGTCCGATCGGCCGCAGCACGTCGCCGCAGAACCGGCCGACGATCTCGCCGGGCTCCAGACCGAGCATCCGCGCCGCCTGCGGATTCGCGTAGCGCAAGGTGCGCGAGGCGTCGACCGCGAATACGCCCTCGACCACGCCCTTGAGCACTGCCTGTGCCTCGGCTTCGCGCTGCCGCAGCTCGGTGGTGAGCCCGATCAGGTTGCGCCGCATGTTCTCGAGCGTACGCGCGAGCGCCCGCGTCTCGCGGCTCCCGCCGACCGGGATCGACGCCGAGAAGTCGCCTTGACCCAGGCGCACGGCCGAGCGGGTGATGGCACGCAGCGGCTGCGCCACACGCCGGCCGAGCGCGACGCCCGCGACCACCGCGAGCCCGCCGACGACCAGCGCGAACAGCGCCAGCCGGCGCAGGAACCGTGCGACCGAGCTCTCGACCACGGCGGCGGGCAGCCGCACCTCGATCAGCGCCACGCCCTCGCCGGTCGAAGCCAGCACCGGCACGCTCGCGGCGTAGACGTCGAGCGCGTCGATGCGACGCGCGTTGTACTCGCCGTCGGTGAGTGCGGCGGAATGCAGCTCGCGCATCGGCTCGTCGACCTTGTCGATCCAGTTCGTGAGCTGCAGCAGCCGCACGTCCTCGGAGGTCTCGGTGCGGATCTCGGTCTCGAGCTCGTTGTCGAACAGCCGCGCGACCACCACGCGCACGTCCGGCAGATCCGGCACCCCGATTACCGAGCCCAGCAGCCCGTCAGGCACGGCGGGATCGGCCATCAGCAGCCGCTCGCCCTGCTCCTCGCTCGCGGCGAGCATGGCGGCCCATGGCAACGGCGGCCCCGCGGCCGCGACTGGTTCGGCGCCGCGGAGCACCGCGCAGCTGTCGAGGCCGCTCGTCGAGCAGAAGCGTCGCAGGAACGGCACGAGCGGCTCCGCGCGCCCCTCGACGACCAGTCGCTTGAGCGTCGGGCGGGTGGCGAGCAGCCTGGCCGCGGTGAGCGCGTCCTCGCTCTCGCGGCGGATCCGGTCGCGCGCGGCGAGACCGGCGACCCGCACGCGCGAGAGCGCCTCCTCCTCGGCCTGGTCGCGCAGCAGCCCGGCGGACATCCACCAGATCCCGAGCATCACCGCGAGCGCGAGCGAGCCCATCACGAGCGCCAGCAGCCGGCCTAGCGTCATCGGGCCGGCGGTGCGCCCGCGGATCTCAGAAACGCGCATCAGGGGCGGGAGTCGCACTGCTCAGGCCACCCGGCGGGTCGACTTCCACTCGACAAAGGTCTTGATGACCAGTGTCACGATCGCGAGCAGCGCAAGGAGCGAGGCCACCGCGAAGGCACCGACGAAGTCGTATTCGTTGTAGAGGATCTCGACGTGGAGTGGCATCGTGGTCGTGAGCCCGCGGATGTGGCCGGACACGACCGACACCGCGCCGAACTCGCCCATCGCACGTGCATTGCACAGGATGATCCCGTACAGGAGCGCCCAGCGGATCTTGGGCAGGGTCACGCGGAGGAACGTCGTCCACGCGCCCGCGCCCAGGGTGATCGCGGCCTCCTCCTCGTCGCTCCCCTGCTGCTGCATCAGCGGTATCAGCTCGCGCGCCACGTAGGGAAAGGTCACCAGCAAGGTGGCGATTATGATGCCCGGCAGCGCGAAGATGATCGAGATGTCGCGCTCCTGCAGCCAGGCGCCGAACCAGCCGTGCGCGCCGAAGAGCAGCACGAAGACGAGACCTGCGATCACGGGCGAGATCGCGAACGGCAGATCGATCAGCGTGATCAGCAGGCTCTTGCCCTTGAACTCGAACTTGGCGATGGCCCAGGCGGCGCAGATGCCGAACACCGTGTTCACCGGTACGACGATCGCCGCGGTGAGGAGCGTCAGCTTGATCGCCGCGATGGTGTCCGGGTCGGCGAAGCTGCCGAAGAACACGCTCAGGCCCTTGGCGAGCGCCTGGATCACGATCATCGCAAGCGGGGCGACGAGCAGGAGCGCGAGAAAGCTGACCGCGACCAGGATCAGCGCAATGCGCCCCGCGCGCACGCGCTTGGGAACGTGGCGGCGCTCCTCGACGATGTGCGCAGCGCCGGCCATCAGCGTCCCGCCGCCACGTGACGCCGCCGGCCCCAGGCCTGCACCAGGTTGATCGCGAACAGCATGACGAACGACATCACGAGCATCGCGAGCCCGAGCGCTGCCGCGGCAAGATAGTCGAACTGCTCGAGCTTGATGACGATCAGGAGCGGCGTAATCTCGGTCTTCATCGGCAGGTTGCCCGAGATGAACACCACCGAGCCGTACTCGCCGATGCCGCGTGCAAAGGCCAGCGTGAAGCCGGTCAGCAGCGCAGGCAGCACCGCCGGCAGGATGATGCGGCGGAAGATCTGGAACGGGCTCGCGCCGAGCGTCTCGGCGGCGTCCTCGAGATCACGCTGCACCTCGATCAGCGCCGGCTGCACGGAGCGCACCACGAAGGGCAGCCCGATCAGGGTCAGCGCCACCACGACGCCGATCCAGGTATAGGCGACCTGCACGCCTACCTCTGCGAGCTTCTGGCCGAGCCAGCCGTTGGGCGCGAACACAGCGGTGAGCGCAATGCCCGACACCGCGGTGGGCAGCGCAAACGGCAGGTCGATCAGCGCGTCCACCAGCCGGCGGCCGGGGAACTCATAGCGCACCAGCGTCCACGCGACGATGAATCCGAACAGCGCGTTGATAGTCGCGGCGAGGAACGCGGCCCCGAAGCTCAGGCGATACGAGGCGATCGCCCGGGGGTCGAGCAGGATTTCCTTGAGCTGGCCGAGGCTGGGCGTGCTGCCCTTGATGATCAGCGCCGCGAGCGGAATCAGCACGATCGCGCTCAGGAAGAAGGTGGTAAAGCCAAGCGTCAGCCCGAACCCGGGCAGGATGCTCGGCTGCCGGAACCGCCTCATGTCGCGGCACGCACGATCAGCACCGGGTCGCCACCACGCGCATCGAGCAGTCTGGCGAGCGGACGCAGCCGCTGCCAGGCGTCGGCCGCGGAGGCGAGCGGCAGGCCGACGATCAGGAGCGCCGTATCCTCCGCCGCGAGCTCCTTGCTGAGCTCGGTGGCCGAGTCGCCGAAGCGGAGCTCGGTGCGCACGTCGAGACCGTGCACCGCGGCCGCTTCCGAGCGCGCATCGAGCAGGTGGCGCAGCTGGACGGCGCGCGCTTCCTCGGGCAGGTCCAGCGGCTGTATGTCGAGGAACGCCGCCTCCGCTGGCAGGTTGCGCAGCAGGCTCGAAGCGACCGCCATCGTCGGCCGCAGCGCGGCGTCAGAGGCGGCGTGGATCACGACTCGCGCCGGTACGGGGCGCTCGGGATCGAGGCACAGCACCTGCAGCGCGCCGTGACGCAGCAGCCACTCGACGCGGGCGGCACCGCCTGGTCCGGACTCCACCGCGGCGACGCCGGGCGGTGCGAGCACTTTAGGCGGCTTGCCGTCGGGCGGCTGGCCGAGGGCGGGCTCGACGCGGTGGTTGATGCGGGTGAGCATGCGGGTGGAGAGCGCCTGCAGCATCGGCGCCGCGGCGATCCGCGCGCAGTCCTCCTCGACCGTCGCCACCGCGCTGAAGCTCGACACCGGCGTCGGCAGTACGTGGATGCGCCGCGCGCCCAGCGCGACACGCTGGCCCGGCGCGACGGGCAGCTGGCGCTTCTCCGGCAGGGTCCGCGTGACCTCGATCAGCGTCCCGTCGGACGACGCGGCTGCCCCCTTCACCGCGGAGGCCACCGTGCCGCCGTCCTGCATGCGTACACGCAGCCGCTCGACCGCCCCACCAAAAAGCACCTCCTCGACGCGGGCGTGGCCGACGAAGGTCGACTTGAGCTCCTTGCTGCCCGCCGCCAGCTCGACTTCTTCGGGCCTGAGCACCGTCACGATCTCCTGCACCGTCGACGTCGCCGGCGTCGGGTTGCCCGGTGGCGAGAAGCGGATGCCGTCCTTGCTCCGGTAGCCGAGCAGCAGGTTCGCGGCGCCCAGGAACGTCGACACGAAGCGCGTCGCCGGGCGCGTGTACAGATCGTCGGGCTTGCCGCACTCGAGCAGCCGCCCCTGGTGCATGACACCGATGCGGTCCGCGAGCGCGAAGGCTTCTTCCTGGTCGTGCGTGACCAGGATGGTCGAGATGCCGAGCTCGCGCTGGATCTGGCGGATGGTCCGCCGCAGCTCCTCGCGGATCTTCGCGTCGAGCGCCCCGAAGGGTTCGTCCATCAGGAGGACCTTCGGCCGGTGGGCGAGCGCCCGGGCGACGGCGATGCGCTGCTGCTGGCCGCCCGACAGCTGCGCCGGGAGCCGGTCGTCCATCCCCTCGAGCGCGACCAGCCGCAGCAGCTC
>Ga0075421_100006477_pt1 | contig 14290 bp, 13 predicted proteins | sample SoiMetdeltSBSDD5_FD_75292 | JGI IMG/M metagenome (GOLD analysis project Ga0075421, IMG submission 75292) | Bulk soil microbial communities from a Populus tree surrounding site in Tennessee, USA - Soil MetaG P. deltoides SBSDD5 | ecosystem: Environmental > Terrestrial > Soil > Tree plantation...
CCTCCCCCGAGCTTTTCGCAGCTTACCGCGGCCTTCCTCGCCTCCGTGTACCCAGGCATCCCCCACATGCCTTCGTTCGCTTGACTACCTCTCATCGAGATCTCCAAGCAAAGCACGCGCATCGAATGTGCAATCAAATCATCAAGTCATCGAACGCCGCTCTCTCGCGAGAAACGCCGCTCGAGCTCGATGAGAATTCACATCCCAACGATCTACTCGATCATCACTTGTCAAACAGCGACCGCGCCCAACGTGCCGCGCGGGCAAGACGTGAATTTTAGCCGATCGACGCGTGTGAGTCAACGCGATGAACCCCGGCGCGCGATCTGTCACAACGTCAAAAGGGCGCGAAGAATACACAGGTGAAATCCCCGCTTCAAGTGGTCGCGAAGAAACCGCTCCCGCACGCGCCGCCAACCGCGCTCGTCTCTCCAAAAGGCGCGCGTCGATGGGCCAGTGGTCATCCGTGGATCTACCGCAGCGACGTCGTTCGACGCCCCGAGGCGGAGACCGGTGTCGTCAGAGTCGAGAGCGGTTCCGGCGCGCCGCTTGGATGGGCGCTCTGGAGTCCGCGCTCGGAGATATCACTTCGGCTTCTCGACCGCTCACCCAATGCCGTCATCGACGCGGCCTGGTGGCGCGCGCGCCTCCACCAGGCCGTCGAGCGACGTGCCTCGCTGAAGGATGTCGCGACCGCCTACCGTCTCGTGCACGGCGAAGCGGACGGCTGCCCATCGCTCATCTGTGATCGATACGACCGGTGGCTCGTGGTGCAGTTCCTCAGCGCCGGGCTCGAGCACTTTCGCGATGAGATCGTGCAGGCATTGATGGAGCTGACACATCCCGACGGCATCCTCGCGCGCAACGACGTCCCGGTGCGCACCCGGGAAGGACTCCCTCGGGAGACGAGCGTGCTGTCGGGAGAGATCCCACGCGAGGTCGAGGTCGTGGAACACGGCGTTCGCTATCTCGCCGCACCGTGGGACGGCCAGAAGACCGGAGCCTTTCTCGACCAGCGGGAGAACCGTCTGCTCGTCGGCGCGATCGCGCGCGGACGCGCGCTCGATTGCTTCAGCTACCACGGCTCCTTCGCCCTGCACCTCGCGCGACACGCCTCATCGGTCATCGCGCTCGACGCGTCGGCGGCGGCGCTCGCCCGCGCGCGTCAGAACGCGGCGCTCAACGAGATCGGCAGCATCGAGTTTGTCGAGGCCGACGCGATCGAGTGGCTGCGCACGGCGGGGCGACGACGCGAGCGCTTCGATACGATCGTGCTCGATCCTCCCGCCTTCGCCAAAACGCGGGACGCGCTGCCGTCCGCGCTCCGCGGATACAAGGAGATCAACCTGCGCGCCATGCGGTTGCTCGCACCGGGCGGGCTCCTCTTCACCGCCAGCTGCAGCTATCACCTCACGAAGCCACTCTTCCTCGAAGTCCTCGTGGCGGCGGCGGCCGACAGCGGGCGACGCATCGCGCTCCGCGAGTTGCGCGGCCAACCGCTCGACCATCCGGAGGTGCTCACGATTCCGGAGAGCGGCTACATCAAGGGCGCGCTTCTGGAAGCACTGGATTGACCTGACATCCGGGACACCAATACGTCGATCGGGCGCTCTGCGTGATCCTCGCGATCGCAGTTCCGCAGCGCGTGCATCGCTTGCCTTCGCGATCGTACACGTTCAGCCGCGCAGATCCGCTCGAGGCATAGCGTCCCGAGCCGTCGCGTCCGCGTGAAAGCACACGGTTGACCGCGCGCACCACCCGCTGGAGGTCTCGCGTCCGAAGTCGCGACGCGGGGACGCGCGGATCGATCGCCGCCAGCCAAAGCGCTTCGGCCGCATAGATGTTCCCGATGCCCGCGACGACGCGCTGATCGAGCAGCGCAGGCTTGATCGGAATGGTCCGACGAGCGAGCGCACGCGCCAGGTGCGCGGCATCGAACTCCGGACTCACGGCATCGGGACCGAGCTGTGTCGACGGCGTCGATCCTGGGGCGAGGAGCTCGACGGTCGACAGCGCACGTGGATCGGCGAGCACCACGCTCGCACCGCTCTCGAGATCGAGCACGAAGCGCGCGAATCGCGGCAGCGCTTCGCCGCGCTGACTCATCGCCCAGTCCCCCGTCATCCGAAAGTGCACGTGCAGCGTCGAGCCGTCGTCGAGAACGGCGAGCTGATGCTTTCCGCGTCGCTCGACGCGCACCACCGAGCGTCCCGCGAGGCGTCGCAACGCAGCCCTGGTGAGATGTCTGCCGACGAACGGATGCAGCACTCGCGCGCGCGTGATCCGCGCCCCCGCCGCCACGCGCTCGAATGCGCGAGCCGCATGCTCGACTTCCGGAAGCTCAGGCACGCGGGCAAGCTATGCGCGGTGGCGAGCGTGCTCAAGCTCGCGATTGACAGCGCGCCCTCGCGTCGGCGAGAATGAGCGCGTGTCCATTCCTGCCCGGTCCGCAGCCACTCCGCCGCTCGTGCGAGCGCTTCGCGCCCCAGCGGTTCGGCGGACCCTGGTCACCATCCTCTTTCTCAATCTCTTCGTCGTCGCGATCAAGGTCGCCGTCGGAATCCGCACGAACTCACTGTCCGTGCTCGGCGCGGCCCTGGAGTCGTCGCTCGACCTGATCAACAACATCGTCGGAATCGCGCTCGTGCGGCTCGCCGCGATCGAGCCCGATGAGGATCATCCCTACGGTCACGGAAAATTCGAGACCGTGGGAGCGCTCGGCATTGTCGTCTTCCTGTCGATCACCTGCTTCGAGCTCCTTCGCGAGGGCGTGCTGAGCGTGATGCAAGGACGCGAGCCGCGTCCGCCGACCGTGCTCGAGGTGGGAGCCATCGCCGCCACGATGGTGATCAACCTGTTCGTGGTGTGGTACGAGCGGCGCCGCGCCGCGCAGCTCGGCAGCGCGTTCCTCCTCGCGGATGCCGCACACACGCAGAGTGACATCTACGTCACGTTGGCGGCGGTCGGGTCGCTCATCCTCACGCGCGCCGGCTGGGGATTCGTGGATCCGATCCTCGCGATCATCGTCGCGCTCATCATCGCCTGGCACGGCTACGAGATCGTTAGGTCCACGGTGCCCGTGCTCGTCGATGCCCGCGCCGTCGATGCCGCCGAGATCCGGCGTCTCGTGTCGTCGATCCCGCGAGTCGTCGATGTGCGATCGGTGCGCTCTCGCGCGAGCGCGTCGGGCGCCGTCCTGGCGGAGGTGACGATTGTCGTCGACGGTGCAATCAGCGTCACCGACGCCCACTCGGTGATGGATGCGGTGGAGGAGCGCATCGCCGCGGAGTTGGGCGCGTCGGAGGTGCACGTGCATGTCGAACCCAAGTGAAATGCGGCCTGGATTAGTGCTCAAATGCGGCTAAATAGCGATGCCCTCGACACTTGCGCGCTTTGCCGGACCCTCTAGGTTAGGAGCGTCGCCTCACCAGTTTCCGACTCAATGGCCCACCGCCTCCAATCGCTGCAACACGAATACTCGCTCTTCGTGGAGCAGGAGATCGAGCATTACAAGGAGTCGGTGTCCCGGGGCGTCCTCCTCGGCATAGGCGACGAAGCCGTTCAGACGCTCGCGAATCATCAGCAGCTCGCGCTCACCGAGCTCATCCTCTGCGATGAGGTCGATCGCATCATCAAGGCGAGGCTCCGCCTGCCCACCTATCAGACATGGCGACGGCGCCGGTTACGCGCACTCAAGGATTACTCGCGACCGGAGCGCTGGGGGCTCAGTCCCACCGAGCCGCTCGTTAGGGAGGTACCAACGACGTCCGATGGCCATGTCCTCGTCGCGGGCGCCGCCGCCGAAGGACCGGCGATCTATCTCGCCGCGAAAGGGTGCGCCGTTACCGCGGTCGAATCACAAGAGGAGGTCGTCGAGCGAGTCATCAGCTGCGCGGTGGAGGTTGGCCTCACCGGTCGGGTGCGCGGCTTCGTCTCCGACCTCGGCGTATGGCGCCCCGACATCCCATTGAATGCGGTCGTCTGCACGCCGGCGGCGTTCGGCGGGCTGTCCGACTCCGAACGGGCGCACGTGATCACGCTCCTTCAGAACGCCACGGCCGACGGCGGCGTTCACCTCGTTCAAACGCTCGTGGCCGGCCGCCGCGCCCTCTCGGTGGAAGAGCTTCGCCAGCGATACCGGGGGTGGGAAGTCGAGCTGCACGACGACGAGCGCGCCACCTTTCTCGCGCGGAAAGCGGTGGCGTGACGTCGTAGAACGACACGAAATCGCTAAATCTGGACGTGTCGGAGTGCAACAGCGACCGGGTCGCTGGTGTAATTGCGTTTTGTGAAGTTCCAATCTGACAATGAGTTAGCCGCAGGGAACGAAACGGCACGTGGGGTGCTTGAAGGGTACGCGCCCTTGGGCATCAGGGCGCGCCCCGACCGTTCCGGGGCGCTCATTACATAGAGGTGTCAGATGGCCGAGACGAAGCGCAAGCGCGCTGCGCGCAGGATCGAAGAGCCGCTGGGGATCGTCATTTCGCGCGGCTCGCGCGAGGAGACGCCACCGACCTTCAGCGTCTACGTATGGGGACCGGCGCCAGATCCGGAGCCATCCACCGAGACGAAAGCGGCCTGAGCATTGCCCACCAGGCGCGCCGGGAGCATTCAGCTTCCGGCGCGCTGTCATTTCAGGGTACGACGCTTGCCCATCACGCAGGCGTGCAAGCGACCCCCGACGACTGGGAGGGGCAACGTCGAGCCCTGCTCTCCCAGCGGATCTCCGAGCTCGGGCTGTCCATCCGTGGAACACCCGTCGAGCCGCTCGTCGAGCAGCTGTACCGCGAGCTGGACGCGCGGGGCCTGGCGTTTCACCCCCCGGTCTACCTGAGCGATCAGTGGGGATGTCCCGACGGCACTCCCATCATCGGCGTGCCGTTCTATCTCGCCGACCCCCGCCTAACGAAGCTCGAAGAGGAGATGGCCGTCGACGTCGAGACGGAGACGGACACGATGCGCTATCTCCGGCATGAGGCCGGACACGCCTTCAACTACGCCTACCGTCTCTTCGAGCGCGCCGACTGGCACGCGCTCTTCGGTCCGTACTCCCGCCCGTACCGGGACCGGTATCATGCCGATCCGTTCTCGCGAAACTTCGTGCGGCACATCCTCGGCTGGTACGCCCAGAAGCACCCGGACGAAGACTTCGCGGAAACGTTCGCGGTGTGGTTGACGCCCGAACGCGACTGGCGCGCCGAGTACGCCGGCTGGCCGGCGATGGCGAAGCTCGAGTACGTGGACCTGGTGATGCGGGAGGTCGGCGCGACCGTTCCAGTCGTGCCCGCGCCGACGGAGGATGACCTCCCCGTCGAAGCCATGCACTACACGGTCGAGGAGCATTATCAGACGGCGGAGGAGAGGCTGCCGATCGAGGACGAGCATCACTTCGATGGTGACCTCCGCACGATCTTCGCGCCGGAAGCCGTTGCGCCGCACGGCGAGCGCGCCGCCGACTTCCTGCGACGTCATCGCCGCGAGATCGTGAAGCGGATCGCGTACTGGACGGGCGAGAGTGCCACGACGCTCCGCAGCTTCATCGATTTCCTGGTGGGTCGCGCCGATGTGCTCGACCTGCGGGTCGCGGGGCTCGAGGCCGCAACGTTGATCGAGCTGACCTCGTTCGGCACCGCGGTGATGATGAATCACCGGTACGCGCACGCCTTCAGGCGACGGAAACGGAGCGCGGGGTGAAGATCGTCCTCCTCTACACGCGCGAAGCCGCGGAGGCGCCCGCGGACCCCGTGCTCGGGCAACTCTCGGACGCGCTCAACCGGCTCGGGCATACCGTCGAGCCGATCGAGGTGGACAAGCGCGTGGAGCCGCTGGTCACCGCGCTTGGCCGTGCCCAACCAGATCTCGTCGTCAACATCGCCGAGTCGTTCGCCGGCAAAAGCGCCCTGGAGTCGAACGTCGCGGCGCTGCTCAATCTCATGGGGCTGCGCTACACGGGCTCGAGCCCGTCGGGGCTGATGCTCGCCGGCGACAAGATTCTCGCGAAGAAGATGTTGGCGTTCCACGGCATCCGGACGCCGCGCTTCGCCACCGTCTATCGGGGAGCGCTCGACTGGGCGGAGAACCTGCATTTCCCGGTGATCGTGAAGCCGCCTCAGGAGGACGCGTCGGTGGGCCTGACGAGCGCGTCGGTGGTTCACGAGCTGAAGGAGCTGCTCGAGCAGATGCACGCGATGCAGAGCGAGTTCTCGCAGCCGGTGCTGGTCGAGGAGTTCGTTGACGGCCGCGAGTTCTACGTGGGCGTACTGGGGAACGTGAACGCCACGGCGCTGCCGGTGATCGAGATGGACTTCTCGAAGTTCCCGGCCGATCGGCCGCGCATGGCGAGCTGGGATGCGAAGTGGGGAGACGACACCGGCGGCGGCGCCGAGTTCGAGGGGACGACCTCGATCTTTCCCGAGCAGCTGCCCGAGGACCTGGTCGAGCGCCTCAACGCGGCCGCCGTCGACGCGTTTCACGCGCTCCGCCTGCGGGACTACGGGCGCATCGACCTGCGGGTGAACGATGCCGGAGAGGCATTCGTCATCGAGGTCAACCCGAACTGTTATCTGGAGCGCGAAAGCGAGTTCGCGAGAGCCGCCGCACGCAGCGGGCTGGATTACGATGCGCTCGTCGAGCGGATCATCGAGCTGGCGCTGGCTCGTTATGCGCGGTAGGTGAGGCGGGATGAGAAAGGGCCGGCGACGTCGCCGGCCCTTCGTCCTTCGATGTGATGCTAGCGACGCGAGCGCTTCCTGCGCGTCGCCTTACGAGCCGCCTTCTTCCGCGTGGACTTGCGCGTGGACTTCCGGCCACCCTTTCTCGCGCCTTTTTTCCTCGCAGGCATGGTTCTTCTCCGTGAAGGAGTGTGGGAGCCGCCGATCCCCCGGTGGATCGGCGAGTGAGGCGGCGGTCGACTCGGCAGGGGTGCCGCGGCCGACTCGCGCGCCCACGCTATACGGCCTCGGAGAGGCTCGTGAAGGTGAAGTCCCGCACCTTGATCGGCGGCATGACGACCGCGCCGCCCGCCTCGGTTCCCGCAAGGCGCATCGGACGGCCCAGCGCCTCGATGTTGTTGAGCATGAACAGGGGCGATTCGTTGAAGCGCAGATTCCGAATCGCCTTCGCGATCTTCCCGTTCTCGATGAGGAACGTGCCGTCGCGAGTCAGTCCCGTGTAGAGGATGGTTCGCGGATCGACTTCCCGCAGATACCACAGCCGGGTGACGAGAATACCCCGCGGCGTCGAGCGGATCATGTCGTCGATCGTGGCGGTGCCGCCAAGCATCTTGAGCGAGCTGGGCGAGCCCGTGGGCTGCTTGCTGTTTTTCTGCGCCCAGAAGCGCGAGTAATAGAGTTGCTTGAGGACGCCGTTCTCGATCCAGACCTGACGTCCGAGCGGCAGACCGTCGCCGTCGTATGGTTGCGCGAGCAGATCCGGGTCCATCGGATCGGAAAGCAGCGTGATCCGCGAATCGACGATCTTCTCACCGATCTTGTTCCCGCCGCCCTGCTTCACGAACGGGCTGCGTCCTTCGTCGGCGGAGCGCGCGTCACCATAAAACGCGATCAGCTGTACGAGGTCACCGACGGCCTGCGGCTCGAGGATGACGGTGTATCGTCCTGGCTCGACGGCAACCGGATTGCGCGACAATCGCGCCTTGTCGATCGCGCGCTTGCTCACCTCGCCGAAGTTGATCTTCGGCCAGTCGTTGTCCTCCGCGCCGGCCCATCCTGATCCCGTGCCGTCCGCGGTGCGCACCGTCAGGGTGTAGTTGGCCGACGTGGAGCGATGGTACGCAAACTGGCCGGCCTTGTTGGCGACGGCGTTGGATTGGGCACTGGTCACGATGTATCCGGCGGCCGCGAGGTCTCTCGCGGTCCGCGCCGGCCCCAGCGCCGTCAGCGCCGCGCGAGCGCGTTCCTCGGCGGTGAGATTCGCGGTGGAATCGAACCAGGCCGGTACCGTTGCGTACTGTTGCGGGCCGAGGGGTGGCATCGATTCCGGATCATCGGGTGCGAGTCGGGCGAGGACCTCGGACTGTTCGACCGTGCGACGCAGCGACGCGTCGGAGAAATCATTCGTCGTCACGGCGGCGTGCTTGGGTCCGAACGCACTCTCGATGACGACGTTGGCGTTCACGACGCCGCCTGAGGTGGACATCTGGTTCGCGGCAAAGCGAACGTTGCCCTGATAGCTGCTGTCGATGGTGACCCGAACCGACTCCGCCTTCGAGAAGCCGACGGCGCGGGCGACGATGGCCTCGGCTTCCTCACGCGTGATGACATTGCCGTTCGCGGCGAGGGACCGGCGGATGTGACGCGGAGTGATCAATCGCTTGGGGACGCTCATGCCTTCCTCCCCGTGTTGATCACGTTGATTTGACGGAAGCGCGCCGGCGGGCACCCGTGGCTCACGGCGTTGCTCTGCGGCGGCTGGCCCTTGCCATCGAAGAAGCTGGCACCGAGCTCGTAGCTCCGCTGTCCCCCAATCATGTCCATGGCGTTCCAGAAGTCCGGCGTGCGCATTTGGTAGGCAACGTCCTTCAGCATGCCCACGATCTTGCCACCGCGGATCTCGTGGAAGACCTGTCCACCAAACTGCGCGTTGTAGCGCTGCTGATCGATCGAGAAGGAGCCATCGCCGACGATGGCGATGCCGCGATCGGTATCGGCGATGATCTCATCCCAGCCGATGTCGCGCTCGCCGGGGAGGAGTGAAACGTTCGGCATGCGCTGGAACTGGACGCTCGCCCAGGAATCGCCGTTCGAGCATCCGTGCGACCGCGGCCGTATGCCCTGCTGGTCGTACCACCACTTGAGCCAGTTGGCCTGCTCTCGTGTCGTCTGGTAGTCGTTGAAGACGCCGTTCTTGATGATGAGGAAGTCTTCCGGCTTCACCCCTTCATCATCGTAGCCGATCGTCGCGCACGCGCCCGGCTGCGAACGGTCGCCGCGCACGTTCATGAACTCGGGCCCGTACTTGAGCTTGCCGAGCATCTTCTCGGGCGGCGCGATGAACGACGTGCCGGCGTAGTTGGCCTCGTATCCGAGTGCGCGATCGAGCTCCGTGGGGTGACCGATCGATTCGTGAATGGTGAGCCAGAGGTGCGACGGATGGAGGATGAGATCGTACTTCCCCACTTCCACCGGCTTCGCCTTGATCTTCTGCGCCGCTTCCTCGGCCCACTTCGCCGCGTTGCCCACGAGGTCCTGGGCGAGCACGTACTCGTACCCACGCCCCGCCGGCTGCACCACGCTCGAGCGATTCTGGAAATCCGAGAAGTCGGGCGCCACGGCGGTGATCTGCATCGGGACCCAGCTCCGAATCACCGTCTGATCGATCGTCGATCCTTCGGTGCTGGCGAAGCTGCGATCCTCCTTCACGAAGTACATGATGCTGAACACGTACTTCACGGTCGGCACCTTGAGCGCCTCCGCGTTGGCGCGCAGGAGGAGATCGACCTTCTGCTCGATAGGCACCGTCCACGGATCGATCTCGTACGTGCTCTTCCAGGTGACGTCGCGGTGCACCTCCGTCGGCGCGAGCTCCACGGAGCGATCACGGGCGATTCTGCTGGCCTTCGCGATCGCGACCGCTTCCCGAGCCGCCCCCGCCACACCGTCGGCGGTGAGGGTGCGAGTGGCTCCAAAGCCCCAGGTCCCATCGACGAGCGCGCGCACGCCGCAGCCGATGGAATCGGTGTCGACGACGTTGATGATCTGCTGCTCGCGCGTGACGATGAAGTTGTTGCGATAGCGGCCGATGCGAACGTCGGCATACCCGGCGCCCGCATCACGAGCCGCATCGAGCGCTCGCATCATCAGCTCGCGCGTGGGGATCTGAATGTCTGCCGGCGGAGTGGCCGACGGCGTTTGCGCCGGACCCGGGGCCGGGATAGTCGGTGGCGCTCCGCTCGAACAGGCGCCGGTCCAGAGCGCCGCCGCGGCCAGCGAGCCGTGCTTGAGGAAATCCCTGCGGTCAGTCATTACACCGCGTCACTGAGACTGGTAAAGGTGAAGTCGCGCACCTTGATCGGTGGGACGCTGATCGCCAGGCCCGGGCTGCCACTCTCCGACGCGCTGACGCGCACAGGCGCGCCCATCGCCTCGAGATTGTTGAGCATGAAGACCGGCGACTCGTTGAATCGCAGATTCTTGATCGCCTTCGTGATTCTCCCGTTCTCGATCAGGAACGTGCCGTCACGAGTCAGACCGGTGTAGAGGATCGTTCGCGGGTCCACGGGGCGGATGTACCAGAACCGCGTCACGAGAATGCCGCGCGGCGTGGACGCAATCATCTCCTCCATCGAGGCCGACCCGCCATTCATGCGGAGCGATCCCACGAACGGCACCGGCGGGCGCCCGCTCTTTTGTGCCCAGAACCGATCGTAGGAGAGGTTCTTCACCACGCCGTTCTCGATCCAGATGGTCCGCGACGTGGGAAGCCCCTCACCGGTGAACGTGTTCGCGGGTACTTCCGGATCGAGCGGATCGGAGACGATCGTGACGCGCTCATCCACGATCTTCATGCCGATCTTGTTTCCGCCCCCGGGCTTGGAGAAGAAGGAGCGGCCCTCGTCGGCGTTGCGTGCGTTGAGCGCGAACCCGAGGAGCTGCACGAGATTCGCGACCGCCGTCGGCTCGAGGACGACGGTATACCGTCCTGGCTCGATCGCGACGGCATTCGCGGACAGGCGCGCCTTCTGGATCGCGCGCTCGCCGATCGACGCTGGATTCAGACGCGAAAAGTCGTGATGCGACTCCCCAGCCCATCCAGATCCGCTACCATCGGGCGTGCGGACCGTCGTCGTCAGTGCCGTGCCCGTGCCGCGAGCATACGCGAACAGTCCCTTCGAGTTCGCGACCGCGAACGATCCGGCCGTCGTTTCGAGGTAGCCCGTTCCGTGCAAGTCAGCGGCGCGCGTCGCCTCGGTGATGGCACGCACCGCTCTCGCGCGCCCATCGGGCTCGAGCGCCGCGGTCGCGTCACTCCATCCCTGCGACTCGGCGTATTGCTGCGGCGGGAGCTCCCCCATTTCCTCCGGATCTTCGGGGGCGAGCTTCGCCAGCCGCTCGGATGTCTCGACAGCGTAGCGGAGGCCGTCGTCGTCGAGCTTGTTCGTCGTCACGCTCGCGCTGCGACGCCCATACAGGCTTCGCACGGTGATCGTCGTGTTGAAGTCGTCGCCGGCGGTCGAGATCTGGTTGACGGCGAAGCGCGTGTTCCCGCGCGTGCCACTCTGGATGGAGACGCGCGTCGCCTCGGCCGTGGCCATCGAGAGCGCACGACGCGCGAGCGCTTCGGCCTCCGCGCGCGACAGATAGCGCGCCGGCGCGAGCAGCGAAACGAGCGTGCTCATGCGCGCCTGCCGGTGTTGATGACGTTGACGTTGCGGAAGCGGGCCGGGACACAGCCGTGGCTGACGGCGTTGGATTGGCTGGGCTGGCCCTTTCCATCGTTGAAGGCGCCGCCGAGCATGTAGCTGTCGCGCCCGCCGATCATGTCCATCGAATTCCAGAATTCCGGTGTCCGCAGCTGATAGGCAACATCCTTGAGCATGCCCACGATCTTGCCACCGCGGATCTCGTAGAAGACCTGTCCACCAAACTGCGCGTTGTAGCGCTGCTGATCGATCGAAAAGGAGCCATCGCCGACGATGGCGATGCCGCGGTCGGTGGCGGCGATCAGATCGTCCCACGAGAGATTCTGCTCGCCGGGGAGCAGCGACACGTTCGGCATACGCTGGAACTGAACATCCGCCCACGATTGCGCATACGAGCAACCGTGCGAGCGCGGCTCACGACCCTGGCGCGAATACCACCAGTCGAGCCAGAGCGCCTGCTCGCGCGTGGTCTGATAGTCGTTGAAGATGCCGTTCTTAATGATGAGAAACTCGTCGGGGCGGACACCTTCGTCGTCCCACCCACACGCGGAGAGCGAGCCGGGCTGCGAGCGGTCGCCCTGGATGTTCATGAACTCGGGGCCATACTTGAGCGTGCCGAGCATTTTGTCGGGGGGCGCGACGAAGGACGTCCCCGCGTAGTTCGCCTCGTACCCCATCGCGCGATCGAGCTCGGTCGGGTGCGCGATCGACTCGTGAATCGTGAGCCAGAGATGGGACGGGTGCAGCACGAGATCGTAGCGGCCGACCTCCACTGGCTTCGCCGACAGCTTGCGCACCGCCTCGTCCGCCCATTTCGGCGCATTCTCGACGAGCTTGGCATCGAGCACGTGCTCGTAGCCTTTCCCCATCGGTTGCACGTCGTTCGACTGGCGAGTCTGGAAGTCGCTGTTGTCGGACGCGACGGCCGTGATGTTGAGCGAGGGCTGCGCGCGGTAGATCGTCTGCACGACGTACGTGCCATCGGTCGTCGCGAGCGTCTTCTCTTCTCGCAGGAAAAACATCTGCGAGTTGACGAAGCGCGCGCCGGCGACGCCGAGCGCGGCCGCATTGGCGGCGAGCAGCAGCTCGACCTTCTCCTCGATTGGCACGTCGAACGGGTCGATGCGCGCCGGGCCGCGCCACGTGCCGTCGGGTGTGGGCGTGACCGGCGCGAGGGTGACGGGGCGAACGAGCGTCGTGCGGTTCGCGCGCGCCTGGGCAACCGCCTGGCGCGCGATGCGCGACACTTCATCGCGAGTGAGCTCGCGACTCGCGGCAAAACCCCACGCGCCTTCGACGAGCACGCGCACGCCGAAGCCAAAGGTCTCGTTGTCGACGAGATTCTGGACCCGGCGTTCACGCGTCGAGATCGCCTGATTGCGATTGCGGCTGATGCGCACGTCGGCGTAGCTCGCCCCCGCGGATTTCGCGGCGTCGAGCGCGAGCATGGCCAGATCCTTGAATGTCGGGTCACCGCCGGTGGCGGCGGGCGTTGCAGCAGGTGCGGGGGAAGGAGTGGGAGCCGGCGCGCACCCGGCGATTCCCAACGCGGCACTCGCGGCGGCCGCTTGCGTTATGAATTCGCGTCTCGTTTGCGGCACTCAGCACCCTCGCGCTCACGCATTCGGGAATCCGTTGTCGGACGCAGCAGGCATCCATGCTGGTGACGACGCGCATCGCGTGCGCAAACTTCGTCTTCGGCGCGAATATAGAAATGGCATCAGACACACGCAATAGCGCGCGAACGATTTCTTACACGATCGAAACCACGAATGCGGATGCGTAGTCACGCATGATCGATACACGCGGATCGCACGTGGTCGTGATCGGCGGAGGGTTCAGCGGTGTCGCGGCGGCGACATCGCTGCGCGCCGGCGGATTCGAGGTGACCATTCTCGAGCGCCATGCGATGCTCGGCGGACGCGCGCGCAGCGAGACCCGCGATGGGGTGGTGATCGACACGGGCGCACAGCTCATTGCATCCACCTTCACTCATGCGACACGAATGCTCGCACAGGCTCGACTCGAGCCGACCATTGCCCGCGACGTCTTCGTCCGCGATGGAGCGCGTCTTCCCCTTCAGTTCGGATCGATCGCCTCGATGATGCGATTCGCGGGACTCGGCGCGACCGACAAGCTGCGCCTCGGTACGAAGCTGCTGCCGCTGCTCGCGCGCCATCGGGGCGCCCTGCGAGCCGACGCACCCGGCGGGCTCGAAGACCTCGACAATCTCTCGGCGCGAGAATTCGTGGAGAAGACGGTGAGCACTCGTGCGGCGGACGTCCTCGTTGAGCCACCGCTCAATACCTTCTACGGCGCGCGTGGCCGTGAAACCAGTCTCGCCTTCTTCCTCACCCTCGGGCGCTACGGAAGCGACGCGAAGCTGCTCGCGAGCCGGGCGGGATGGTCCGCGGCGCTGGCTGCAGCCGCGTCCGACGTTCGAGTCGAGTACGAGGTCGTCGTCGAGCATCTGCAGCTGACGTCGGACGCTGTCATTGCCCGCGACGCCGCGGGGCGTACGTGGCGCGCGGATGCGGCCGTGATAGCGACGGGACCTCGGTCGGCGGGCGAGCTGCTTGGCACCACAGGCGGGGACGCCGCGGAGCTGCGCCAATGGCTCACCTCGATCACCACGCGACCGACGTGGACCGTGATGGTGGCGCTCAACCGCGCGGTGAACGGTGAGGCGTTCGGCGTACTCGCCGATCCAACGGAGGCCGGCATGGTGAGCGCGTGCGCCCTACCCGCCTTGCGCTGGCCCGAGCATGCGCCATCGAAAGGGGTCGTGCTCGCGTGGCCAACGCCGCACGCGGTGGAACAGCTTCGCGATCGGTCGCCGACCGAGCTCGTGAGCTCCATGATGCCGGAGATCGAGCGTCTGGTGCCGGAAGTCCGAGGCGCGATCGAGCG
>Ga0075421_100006478_pt1 | contig 14290 bp, 11 predicted proteins | sample SoiMetdeltSBSDD5_FD_75292 | JGI IMG/M metagenome (GOLD analysis project Ga0075421, IMG submission 75292) | Bulk soil microbial communities from a Populus tree surrounding site in Tennessee, USA - Soil MetaG P. deltoides SBSDD5 | ecosystem: Environmental > Terrestrial > Soil > Tree plantation...
CCGCTGACGTTCACGTCCGAGGTGGATCGCATCTTCGTGGACACGACGTCGACGTGCACGATCGACGACCCTGTCCTCGCGCGCCGAATCCAGATCGACAAGACCGGCTCCCCGGTCACGGTCGTCTGGAACCCGGGTCCTCAAAAGGGCCCGGCGGTCCGGGATCTCGGTGACGCGTGGAGCAAGTTCGTATGCGTCGAGACGGCGCACTGCCGCCCGCTCCCGCTGCGCGTCTCGCCGCAGGGGCGTCACGCGATGACCGCACGAATCTCCGTCAGCGGCCGGGCTTGAGCTTCAGGTCCTCGTAGGGCGCCGAGTAGGAGAAGCCCTTGATGTGATCGACGGCCGCCTCCTCGACACGCGGCCCGATCCCCCAGAGGAAGGCGAGCTCGTAGATCGGCACGTGCAGCACCCGGTCCGCCATGATCTGCTGGATCTGGTGCAGCATCGCCTCGCGCTTCTTCCTGTCGAGCTCGCGTCCCTGCCGGGCGAAGAGGTCCTCGATCTCGGGCACGACGCCGGACGAGTAGATGCCGTTCTTGGTCACGTACGCGTCGATGCGGGTGGCGGCGTTGCCGGCCGGCGCGCCCAGCCCCATGATCACGCCCTTGATCTTGTGCTCGCGCCACGCGGTGAGAAACGCCGCGCGCTCCATGGTGCGCATGCGGGTGCGGATCCCGACGGCCTGCAGCTGGTTGCCGATCGCCTCGGCCAGCGAGAAGAAGGGGGGAAACGGCGTCAGGTCGCCGGCATCGAAGCCGTTCGGGAATCCCGCCTCGGCGAGGAGCTGCTTCGCGCGCGCCGGATCGTGCGCGGGCGGCTCGAACGCGCGCGCGAACTCCAAGACACGCGGGACGAGACCGCCGGTCGGACGCGACATCCCGAGCGTCTCCGCGCGGTTGAGGGCTTGACGATCGAGGGCATAGCTGGAAGCCAACCGCACGCGGCGGTCGTGCCAGGGCGACTTCGGATCCCACTGGTCGGGCAAGTCGAGGAACACGACGCCCGGCGGCCGCGCCGCGGCGAGCGTGAGCCCCGGCGTGCGCTTGACCTCCTCCGCCGTTGGTCCGCTCAGCAGATACACGATGTCGACGTCGCCCGACTTCAGCGCCGCCGCGCGCGTCGTCTCGTCCGGCATGCTGCGAAACACCAGGCGCTTCACGGACGGAGTCTTGCGCCAGTAGCCGTCCCAGGCTTCCATCACGAGGTCGATGCCCGGGTTGAAGCTCACAAACTTGTAGGGGCCGGCGCCGACGGGCGCTTTCTTGTAGCCGTCCTCGCCGACGCGCTCGACGTACTTCTTCGGAACGATCCACGCCGCGCCGGTGGCGGAGGTGCCGTAGAAGGTCATGAAGTCGGGCCACGGCTCCTTCAGGATGAACCGCACCCGACCCGGATCGACCAGCTGCACCTCGCGCACCCGATCCTTGAGGAGCTTCGCGGAGGCCCCGCGGTAGCGGTCGAACGAGAACTTCACGTCCTCCGCGGTGACGGGATCCCCGTTGTGAAACTTCACGCCGCGCCTGAGCACGAACTCGTACGTCAGCCCGTCTTTCGACACCGTCCACGACTCCGCCAGGCTCGGCGTGTTGTCGCCGGCGGGCATCGGCTTCACCAGCGCGTCGTGAATGGCGTAGAGCACCATGAACGGCGTGATGAAGGCCTCGGTGTCGCTCGGATCGAGCCAGCGCGTGGCGAGGGTGACGTGCGCCCCCCACGTGAGCGTGCCCTCCGGCGCCGCCGACGCGACACCGGATGAGCCGGCCAGCATGAGGACGAGTAGCGCGGCGATCGTCGAATGTCTCATCGCTCAGCTCCGTGTGGCGGCGAGCGCGGCCTTCAGGCGCTCCGGCCGGAATGGGACGTCGCGCAGGCGGACGCCGGTGGCATCGAACACGGCATTGCCGAGCGCCGCCGGAACGGGCGCGGATGCTGCCTCTCCGGCGCCGAGCGGCGGCTCGTCGAGACGCTGGATCACCACGATGTCGAGCGCCGGCGCCTCGGGGAACGTCAGGATCGGATAGCTCGCCCAGTCGACCGACGTCACGCGCTGGCGGTCGAACACCGTCTCCTCGTGGAGCGCGCGGCTGAGCGTCTGGAGAATGTTGCCCTCCACCTGGCTCCTTACGGAATCCGGATTGATCATCAGCCCGCAGTCCTGGGCGCACACCACGCGCGTCACCCGGATTCGCCCGGTGGCGCGCTGGACCTCGACCTCCATGGCCATCGCCACGATGGTCTCGTCGTGCTTGTAGTGGACGTAGGCGAGCCCCCGCCCCTTCAGCACCGCCGCCGCGGGATCGATCCGCTGCGGCGAGGGGCGCGGCTGCCATCCGATGCGCGCGCCGACCGCGCGCAGCACTTCGAGGCCGCGCGCGTTGGTGAGGTGCTTGAGGCGAAACTCCAGCGGATCCACGCCGGCCACCGCCGCGATCTCGTCGGTGAACGACTCCACCGCGAACGTGTTCGCGATCTTCCCCGGCGCGCGAATGGCGGAGGTGCGCAGCGGCGCATCGGCGATCCAGTGCACGAGCGCGTGCATGTTCGGGAACGTGTACGGCGGATCGACGTTCTGGTGGATGAGGCCGGTCGATCGGCCCTGCGGCTGCGCGATCTTGGCCGCGTCGGGCGCCAGCAACGGCACATTCGGTAGATTCGCGGTGGCGGCGGGCAGCCACGCGCGCGTCTCCCAGGCGGCCACGGCGCCCGCCCCATCCACGGCGGCGCGGAGCTCGAGAAGCTGCGGCGGGCCCTTGGGATCCCAGCCGTGCTCGTCCTGACGCATCCACTGCACGCGCACGGGGCGACCGAGCGCCTTCGACAGCAGCATCGCCTCGCACGCCGCGTCCTCGGCGCCGGCCTGGCCGTACGTCCCGGAGCCTTCCTTGTAGATGACGCGCACCTGCTGGGGCGGCACGCCGAGGATGCGCGCAAAGACCGCCTGGTACTGGTGCGGGCCCTGCGTCGAGCTCCAGATCGTGGCGCGGTCCGCGCGCACGTCGGCGACGGCGCACGACGGTCCCATCGACGCGTGGCTCTGTACCGGCCAGCGATACGTGGCCGAGAGCGTCCGCGCGCCCGGGGCGGAGAGCGCCGCGAGGTCGCCCTTCTTCGCGATCTCCTGCTGGCGGACGACCGCGCTCGTCTTCATCGCATCGAACAGCGTCGCGTGGTCCGGCAGCGGCGTGCCGGCCGTCCACTCCGTCTTCAGACGGCTGGCCGCCCGGACCACGTCCCACTCGCGCTCGGACACCACGGCCACCAGGCTCTCCACACGCACGACGCGCACGCCGGGGATGGCGGCGACCGACGCCTCGTCGACCGCGCGCAGGGTGCCGCCGACGGTCGGCGGATGGATCACGCGCGCGTGCAGCATCCCGGGCACCTTGATGTCCTGCACGTACCGGTGATGCCCGGTGACCTTCGCCGGAATGTCCGGGCGCGGCAGCGACTGGCCGATGCACCGGTAGCGCGACGACGCCTTCAGCGGCGCCTTCGGGTCGACGGCGAGCCCGAGCGTCTTGTCGCCGACGAGGTCGCCGTAGCGCACCGAGGCGCCGCCGCCCTTGACGCCGATGACGCCGTCGACCACCTCGAGGTCTTCGACGGGCCGGCCGAGCTTCTGGGCAGCGAGATCCAGCAGCGCTCGGCGCGCCGTGGCCGCCGCGTGGCGCAGCTGCATGCCGCCGCGCGCGATGCCGTAGCTTCCCGCGGTGCGCGCCTGGTCCGGCGTGAGCGCGGTGTCCCCCTCGATCATCGTGATGCGCGCGAGCGGGACGTCGAGCTCCTCCGCCACCATCTGGGGGAGCGCGATGCGCGCCCCCGTGCCGAGATCGACCTTGCCCGTGAACATGGTGACGGTGTTGTCGGCATGGATCGCGAGGAACGCATCGACCTGCTTCGGATCGAGGGACTTGCCGAGAAAGCGGTCGGCGTTGGGGAGGCTCTGCGCGACCGCGGGCAGCGGCCAGTCCCCGAGCGCGACCCCGACCACGAAGACCCCGCCGGTCTTGAGGAACGTGCGGCGCTCCATCTCAGCGCCCTCCCGCCGCGCGCATCACCGCGCGGATCACGCGCGCGTGGCTGCCGCACCGGCAGAGGTTGCCCTCCAACGCCTCGCGCACCTCGGCCTCACTCGGCCGCGGAGTGCGGTTCAGCAGCGCACGCGCGGTCATGACGATGCCGGAGGTGCAGTACCCGCACTGCGCGGCCGCCTCCGCGATGAACGCCGCCTGCAACGGGTCCGGCTTGTCGGGCGTGCCGAGCGCTTCGATCGTCGTGATCGCGCGGCCCTGCACCGCGCTGACCGTCACGTTGCACGACCGCGTCGCCCGCCCGTCCACGTGCACCGTGCACGCGCCGCACTGCGCGAGCCCACACCCGAATCGGGTGCCCGGAAGATCGAGGTCGTTGCGGAGCACGTAGAGGAGCGGCGTGTCCGGGTCGTCGACCTGGACGGTGCGCGTCGTTCCGTTCACCTGGAGCTGGAGGGTGGCCATCATGCCTCCGACAGCGTGAGCTGGTTGATGTCGTTCAAGAGCGCGCGGGCTTCGGTGACCGGAGGCCAGTCGAACCCTTCGCGAAGCGATTCCAGAGCTCGCGCGAGCACCTCGCGGGCGGCGACGGGCGTGCCCTGCGCGACCCGGAACCGCGCCAGCGAGGTCGCGGCCCGGAGCTCGAGGAGGCCGGCCCGCTGCCGCCGTGCGGTTTCGAGCGCCTGCGCAAACCACGTCTCGATCTGATCCGGCGCCGCCTCCTCGAGCTCGAGCAGCCGTGCCTGCAGACGAAGCATCTCCGCGGCGTAGTAGTGCTCGCCGTGGCGCTGGCGATGCTCGTGGGCGGCGGTCAGGTGTGTGCGGGCCCTCGCCGCGTCTCCCACCAGAAGATAGCTCTCGGCGAGATGGACGAGCATGCGGCTCAGATGGGTCCGTGCCCCCGTCGCAACGAGATCGCGCAGTCCGGCCTCTTGAAGCCGGATGCCGGCCGGCGCATCGCCTTGCCGCAGGGTCGCCCACCCCTTGATCTCCTGTCCGAATCCGAGCCATTGCGGCATGCCGTGCAAGGCCGCGAGCGCGATGACCTCGTCACCGATCGCCGCCGCGCGCTCGACGTCGCCCTGATACACGAAGACGAGGCCGCTCGAGACCAGCCCGAAGGCGAGGCTATGCGGATTCGTCCGCGCGCGGGCGTGCGCGATGGCGGCCTCGGCAAGGCGTGCCCCGGTGTCGAGACAACCCATGAGCGAACGCGCCCAGCCGTCGAACGCGAGACAGATCATGCCGGGATGCTCACCGTAGCCGGCGAAGACGTCGTCGGACATCGTGGCGGCGAGCTCGGCACCCTTCGCGAGCACGTCGGCGGCCTCGGCCGGCTCGCCCGCCAGCTGCAGCGAGGTCCCGAGCGCACGATGCGCGAGCGCGAGCTGGGCCGGGTCGTTGGTGCTCCGGGCCAGGTGCATGAGCTCTCGCGCGTGCGTGAGTGCGCTCGGGATCGGGTGACGCATGACACTCGCATTCCAGACGAACCGCTGCGCGGCAAACCGATCCCGCGCGTCGTCCAGCCGGTCACACAGGGCCTTCGCTCGGCGCGCGCACGCTTCGACGGCAGCCGAGCCGTAGCCGTGGAGCGCGATGAGCGGAACACAGAGCGCGAGCTGCACCGGCGCCTCCATCGCCTCCCGTGTTGCGATGGGCGCCACGCTCGCGATGAGCTCGAGCGCGCGCGCGAGGTAGGCGGCGGCCTGGTGCGCGGCCCCGCGAGAGCCGGCGATTCTCCCCGCCGTCCGCAAGTACTGGACCGCGCGCGGAACGCTGCGCCCGCGCTCGAAGTGCATGGCCAGCTCGCCGGCGATCTCGTCCGCGCGATCGCCCCAGCCGCGCTCGAGGCGATCGCCGACGCGCCGGTGGAGCTCTCCGAGGCGCCCGGCGGGGAGCCGTTCGTACAGCGCTTCGCGATAGAGCGCGTGGTGAAAGCCGAAACGGCTCGCCACCGTCCCATCGGGCCACTCCTCGACGCCGCGCGCGTGGATGAGCTGTTGCGCGCGGACGAGCTCGCTGCACAGAGTCTCGGCATCGCCGTCCAGGACCCCGGCCGCGTCCGCCACTGCCGCCGCGGAGAATTCCGCGCCCACGACGCTGGCCACTTCGAGCAAGCGCACGTGTTCCGCGCCGAGCCGGTCCAGCTGCCGCGCGATGAGCCGCTGCAAGTCGTCGGGGATGCCCAGCGCGCCGCTTATTGCCGGATCGCGCACCGCCCAGCGCCCGTCGACATGCGCGAGGACCCCCTGGTCGACGAGATCGTCGAGCACGCCGACCATGAACAGAGGACTGCCCTCCGTCCGCTCGTGCACCGTCTGGGCGAGACGCACGAGCTCCTCGCGCGACGCGCCGGTGGGCACGAAGCGCCTCGCCAGGTATTCGCCCACGGCCGAGCGGCTGAGGGATGGCAGCGCGATGTCTCCGCCCTGGCCGTGGCGGCCGAGCTCGTCCGGCAGGCCGCGGAGCGGGTGGCCGCTGGCCAGCACTTCCGCCGGCCGGTACGTTCCGATCACCATCACGCGTGCGCGCTCGGGCCGGCGCGCGAACGAGGCGAGCCAGTCGATCGTCGAGGTGTCGCTCCAGTGCAGATCGTCGAGCCACAGGACCAGGGGCGTCGCCTCGGCCGCCGCTTCGAGGGCATCGGTCAGCTCGCGGAGCATCCGCTCGCCGGTCACCCCGACCGTCCGGCGCTCGAGCTCTCGCCGCTGCAACGGGCTGAGCAGCGTCGGCATCTGGGCGAGCCAGGTTGGCGCGTGCCGGGCGAGCGTGGTGACGAATCGCTCGCCGGAGGCGCCGCGACAGGAACGCACGAGCGCGTCGAGCAGCGGCAGATACGGTTCGGATGCCCCGTAATGCTCGACGGCCTGCCCCCAGGCCACGTGCACGTCGGCAGTCGCCGCGGCCACGCCCACGAACGCCCTGACGAGCGACGTCTTTCCGATGCCGGGCTCGCCGCTGATGAAGACGACTTGGCGCTCGCCGTCACGGGCGCGGGCCAGGCTCTCGTGAAGTCGGGCGAGCTCGAGCTCACGGCCGACGAGGATGGGAGGCGCCGGGATCGCCTCGACCGCGGCGTCGCGAAGCGGCTTGCCGATGAATCGGTAGCCGCGCCGGTGCAGCGTCTCGATGTAGCGGGGCCGGCGGGCGTCATCGCGCAGCGCCTTGCGCAGCTCCTGGATGCAGGTGACGAGGGCGGCGTCGCCGACGGCCGTGTCCGCCCAGACGGCGCCGAAGAGCTGCTCCTTGGTCACCACCTGCCCGGGGCGCTCGGCCAGGAAACACAAGAGCGCCAGCGCCTTTGGCGTCAGGCGCACCTCGCGGCCTCCGGCCGTCAGGCCAGCGCCCGGGCGAAGCCGGTACCGTCCGAACGCGATCTCCTCCTGGGGCATACGGTTCTCGGCGTCCACAGTAGTACAACCGCTTCCCATCGAAATCCCGTTTCTCGCTTATGACTTCCCTGCCCCATGTCCGTAGGGTCGGGCACAGGAGGTGCTCCATGGGCGCATTCACAACGGGGCTCCGCACGGCCGTTTTCCCACTCATGCTCGGTGCCGCCTTCGCGGCACCGGCGTTCGCGGATGTGGTCACCGACTGGAACGCCAGGGCCGAGGCCCTCGCCGTCGAAAAGCGACTCTTGCCACCGCCGAATGCGCGCGGCATGGCCATCCTTCACGTGGCGATGTTCGAGGCGGTGAACGCCATCGAGCGGCGCTATACCCCGTACAAGCTCACGCTCAAGGGGGACCTCAGCCTTTCGAAGGAGGCGGCGGCCGCGGCCGCGGCGCATGCCGTGCTCGTCGCCCTGCATCCCGATCAGCTCGCGCCCCTGGACGCCGCGCTGAAGGCTTCGGTCGCCGCCGTCCCGGATGGCGACGCGAAGACCAAGGCGATCGAGCTCGGAAAGACCGCGGCCCGCGAAATCCTCGCCTGGCGCGCGCAGGACAACGCGAATGCGGCGGAGACCTACCGTCCCGCCACGAAGCCCGGGGTCTACATCGCGACGATCATCCCCGTGAGCTCCACGTACGGCGGTACGACACCGTGGACGATGGAGCAGGGCTCACAGTTCCGGCCGGCAGCGCCCCCCGCCCTCGACTCGGCGACCTGGACCAGCGACCTGAACGAGATCAGGGAGCTGGGGGCACGCAACAGCGCCAAGCGGACGGAGGAGCAGACGACCATCGGCCGCTTCTGGTTCGTCACCGGCCCGCAGGCGTGGAACCCGATCGTGCGTCAGCTGGTGGCGGCCAAGAAGCTCGACGTGGTCGACGGCGCGCGCCTGTTCGCGCTCACCGCGATGGCCGGCGACGATGCGCTCATCGCCGTCTTCGACGCGAAGTACCACTACAACTTCTGGCGACCGGTCACCGCGATTCGCAACGCCGACGCGACGGGCAACACGGCGACGCCGCGCGATGGCTCGTGGCTGCCGCTCGGGGACACGCCGATGCATCCCGAGTATCCGTGCGCCCATTGCATCACGGCCACGGCGGTGGGGACCGTGCTCCAGAAAGTGCTCGGCAACGAGATTCCCGAGGTGTCGATGACCAGCCCGACGGCACCCGGTGTCGTCCGCAAGTGGACGCGCGTCCAGGACTACATGGAGGAGGTCTCGCTCGCGCGCGTGTACGCGGGCTTCCACTATCGCTTCTCGGCGACGATCGGCGAGGAGATGGGCCGGAAGATCGGCGAGCAGGCGGTCGCCTCCAAGCTCACGCGCTGAGCTACTTGAACGCGGGCATCACCTCGCGCATGAGGATCTGCAGCGACCGCATCTCCTGATCGGGCGACAGCAGGCCGCCCGGGTTGAGCTCGGCGGCGACCCCGTTGACGCCGAGCTCTTCCTTCAGCTGCGCGAACCGGTCGACGAGACCGGGCCCCGTGCCGAAGGCCACCTTGGTCGCGAGGATGTCGTCGTACGACAGCTCGGACAGACGCTGCGCCTGCGCCACACGACGCTCGACCGGGCCCGTGCCGGCGCGGCCCAGGGGCGCGCGCGTGAGATCGGCCTGCCGGCGGAAGTAGTACGTGATCGTGTCGTGCGGCTCCTCCACCGCCGCCTTCTCGGTGGGCGCGGCATACACGGGGATGCGAAGGCAGACGTCGCCGTTTCCGGCGTGGCCGGCTTCCCGCCACGCCGCACGATACACGCGCAGGTGACCGGCCAGCTCGGGGATGCTCATCCCGCGCAGGCCGACGAAGATCGGCAGGCCGATCTTCGCCACGCGCGGGAATGTTTCCGGGGTCGTGGCTGCCATCCGCAGCGGCGGATGCGGCGGCCGATACGGCCGGGGCGCGACCGCGACGTCCGTGAACTGATAGAACTTGCCCTGGTAGCTGAAGCGCTCGCCCTTCCACGCCGCCACCATGATCTCGAGCGCCTCGAAGAATCGCTCCTGGCTCTCCGCGTAGGGCACGCCGAGCGCGTCGTACGCGCGCGGCGAGCCGCTGCGCCCGATCCCGAAGTCGAACCGGCCCTTGCTGAGGTGATCGAGCGTGGTGACCTCGCCCGCGACGCGGAGCGGATGGTTCAGCGGCAAGAGCTGCACGGCCGTTCCCACGCGCAGGCGCGTGGTCCGCGCCACGATCCAGCTCGCCACCAGGAGCGGTGCGGACAGCACCGAGCGCGCCGGATTCATCATCATTTCCGCCAGCCAGAAGACGTCGAGCCCGCCCGATTCCGCGGCATCGACGAGCCCGAGCATCTCGGCCAGCGCGTCGTCCTGGCTGACGCCGTTTCGCATCTGCTCCGCGAAGAGTCCGAACTCCATGGCTACCGGTCGAGGACGAGCGGCACGTCGCGGTCCTCACGGCCGCGCGCGAAGATCGCGAGGGCGTCCGGCAGCTCGAAGTAGATCTCGAGCGTGTTGCCGTCCGGGTCGTTGAAGTAGATGCTCTTCTGGCTCACGTGATCGATGGTGCGCGTGATCTCCACGCCGTGTTGCTGGAGCGAGGCATACGCGTCCTTGAGGTCCTCCTCGCTCTCGACGCGGAAGGCGATGTGCCCGAGACCGCGCACGCCCGGGGTCTGCCGGAGCGCGGCGTCCGCATCTTTCACCTGGAAGAGGTCAATGGCGTGGCTCTGCCCCTCGAGCGCCATGAACGTGCCGCCATGGGCGGGATCTTCCTCCAGCACCTTGAAGCCGAGCACCTCGGAGTAGAACTTCTTGGAGCGATCCAGGTCGAGCACGCGGAGAAGAATGTGGCCGAGTTCCTTGAGCCGGACCATCGTGTCCTCCAATCACTTCAGTTTGAGGTCCTCGTACGGTGACACGAACGGGTGGCCGGTGATGGTCGGCACATCGGCCAGCCGTGAGCCGAACCCCGTCAGCGCCGCTTGCTCCACGATCGGCGCGAACATCGCACGCTCGTACATGAGCTGCTGGATCTTGTGGAGCATCGCTTCGCGCCGCGTCCGATCCATCTCGCCCGCCTGATCGCGGAAGAGCGCGTCGATGTCCGGGTACCCGCCGTAGGCGCGAATCCCGCTCGAGATCACGAACGCCTCGATCCGCGTGGCGGCGTTGCCCGCCGCGCCGCTGCCGACGCGCACGAGGTGCTTGAACTGCTTCTCCTGGTCCGCCTTGTAGAAGGCCACGCGCTCCATCGGACGCAGCCGCGCGCGGATGCCGATGGCCTTGAGGCCGTTGATGACGGTTTCCGCCTCCGGCGCGAAGACCGCGTCCGTCGCCACCTCGACCGCATCGAACCCTTTCGGGTACCCCGCCTCGGCCAGCAGCTGGCGCGCCTTGGCCTGATCGAACGGGTACTGAGGCGGCGCCCAGTAGAACTCGAAGTCGCGCGGAATCATGCTCGGCGCGGGCCGGCCGAACCCGAGATACTCGGCGTCACTGAACCCCTTGCGATCGATGGCGAGGTTGACCGCGAGGCGGATGCGACGATCCGCCCACGGCGACCTCGGATCCCACTGCTGGACGAAGACGAGCCACTGGCTGACCGTGGGCAGGATGGGCTTCAGCGTGAGCCCGCGCGTCTTGCGCACCTCGTCCGCGTCGGGGCCGCGCAGCCCGTAGGCCACGTCCGTCTCGCCGCGCTTGAGCATCACGAGCCGCGTGGATTCGTCCGGCACCGACTTGAGCACCACCCGCTTCACCGCCGGCGGCTTGCGCCAGTAGCCGTCGAAGGCTTCGAGCACGAGCTCGACACCCGGCGTGAACGAGACGAAGCGGTACGGCCCCGCGCCGACCGGCGCCTTCTTGAACCCGTCGTCGCCGACGCGCTCGACGTACTGCTTCGGAACGATCCACGCCGCGCTGGTCGCCGGGGTTCCGTAGAACGTCAGGAAGTCGGGCCACGGCTGCTTCAGGCGAAAGCGCACGCGCTGTGCGTCGACGATCTCGACCCCCGCCACGCGTGCCTTCAGAGTGGCGGCGCCGCCGCCCTTGTAGCGCTCGAACGAGAACTTCACGTCGTCCGCGGTCAGCGGGTCGCCGTTGTGGAAGCGCACGTTCTTGCGCAGCACGAACTCGTAGCTGAGGCCATCCTTCGCGACCGTCCACGACTCGGCCAGCCCCGGCGCGAACGGGTTCCCCGGCATCGGCTTCACGAGCGCGTCGTGGAGGGCGTAGAGCGTCAGGAACGGCGTGATGACGCCGGGTGTCTCGGCGGGATCGAACCAGGTCGGCGCGATCGAGACGGTGGCGGCGAAGGTGACCTGCCCCTCCGCCGCGAGGGCCGGGGCCGCGAGCCGCGAACCGAGCACGATCAGGGAGAGCGCAACCGCCGACGCGAGGGACAGGCGCTGGGACATGTCTCCTCCGCACGCGTAAGTGAGGGGGATGGTACACCCCCTGTGCGCCCTCGTGCCGGTGTGTTATCTAGAACGCCTGTGGAGCCCGCCGCCGTCGACTGGAGGAATGGATGGATCTCGAGCTACGCGGACGCACCGCGATCGTGACCGGATGCAGCGTGGGGATCGGGCGCGAGGTCGCGCGCGTCCTCGCCGCCGAGGGCGTGTCGGCGCTCGTCGTCGCGCGGCGGGGCGAGCTGTTGAAGACCTTGCAAGATGAGATCGAGACCGCGGGGTGGGTGCGCCCGCACGCGCTGGCGATCGATCTCGCCGACCGCGCGGCGGCCGCTCGGGTCCGTGACGAAGCGCTCGCGCGGCTCGGCCGCGTCGACATCCTCGTGAACAACGCCGGGGGCTCGCGGCCCACCGCCGTGGACGCTCCGGACGACGTGTGGGACGAGTCGTTCGCGATCAACTTCATCGCGGTCCGCCGGCTCACGCAGGCGGTGCTGCCGGGGATGATCGAACGCCGATGGGGCCGGATCGTCAACGTGACCGGCACCTCCGAGCCGGCCGGCACGAACGCGGCCGGACCCGCGAAGGCGGCCGTGCACGCGTGGGCGAAGGGACTCTCGCGCGACGTGGGCCGCCACGGCATCACCGTGAACTCCCTGGCGCCGGGACGGATCCACAGCGAGCAGATCGACCAGCGCCTGCACCCCACGCCGGAGAGCCGGGAGCAGTTCGCGAAGCAGATCCCGCTCGGCTACTTCGGCGATCCGAGCGACGCGGCGAACCTGATCGCGTTTCTCTGCTCTCCTAAAGGACGGTACATCACCGGCGAGCGCATCCACGTCGACGGTGGCCTCCGCAGAGCGTATTGAGAAAGGAAGACACACGATGTCTCACAGAGGGTTCTCGCACTTCGGCCTGTCGACGCTCGACCTCGACAAGACCCGCGACTTCTACGAGGGCGTCCTCGGCTTCAAGGCGGTGCGCTGCGACATCATCAAGGTCAAGGAAGGCGGGCGGATCCGCCACATCTTCTTCGACACCGGGCGCGATCAGCTGATCGCGTTCATGGAAGCCTCCGGGGTCCCGGGCGTGCCGGCCACCTATGACGCGGGCATCAACCGCGGGCTGGGCGTGCCGAGCGCCTTCTATCACTTCGCGTTCGAGGCCGGCTCGGAGGCGGGGCTGGAGGAGAAGCGCAACGAGCTGATCGCCAAGGGCATCGAGGTGACCGACGTGGTTGATCACGACTGGGCCAAGTCGATCTACTTCAAGGACCCGAACGGCATCCAGCTCGAGTACTGCTGCTTCACGCGCAACCTGAACGCGGACGATGCGCGGATGCAGAACCGCTTCGAGATCTCGGTCACCCGGCTCGGGCTGGAGGACGCGAACGCGCTCGCTACACGTACATAGGGCGGCGGTCGTTCAGCGCGAGCCAGCCGCGCACGATACGGTAGATGAACCAGATGCCGACGATGCCGAGCGGCAGCCACGCGATGAGCATGCCGATGCCGAGGGTGACCACCACGAACAGCATGCAGAGCGCCACCCAGAGCAGGCCGAACCAGAACGTGCGGATCTGCCAGCGGAAGTGCGACTCGAGCCACGTCCCGCGGGCCTCGCTGCGCTTCACGTAGTTGATGATGACCGCGATGATCGAGGGCCAGCCGGTGAGGAAGGCGCCCACGATCGTCGCGGTCGTCACGATCCCCATGAGCAAGCTGACCGCGTGGAGCGCGTAGACGAGGTGGACCACGACCGGAATCGCCATCACGGCTTCGCCTTCTTGAACGCGCGCTCGAAGCCCGGCAGCCCGCGCACGACGGTCTCGCGCTCCACCGTGAGCGAGATGCGAATGTGGCCCGGCATCCCGAAGCCCGACCCGGGGACGGCGAGCACGCCCTCGTCGGCGAGGAGACGGACGAAGGCGACGTCGTCGTCGATCGGCGTGCGCGGGAAGACGTAGAACGCGCCCTGCGGCTTCACGCACTGGTAGCCGATCCGCGTGAGGCCCTCGTACATGAGATCGCGCTTCTCGCGATAGGGCGCCACGTCGATCACGAGGTCGCCGACCTCGGCCACCACCCACTGCCACAGCGCGGGCGCGTTCACGAAGCCGAGCACGCGGCTCGTGAACGTGCACGCCTCGAACAGCGCGGCCGCCTCCGGCATCCGCGGCGAGAACGCGAGGTAGCCGATGCGCTCGCCCGGAATGGCGAGCGACTTCGACCAGGAGGTGGCGACGACGGCGCGAGTCACGAGCGGCGGCACCTCGGGCACCGCCACGTCGTCGAAGACCAGCGCGCGATACGGCTCGTCGCTGATGAGCACGATCGGGTGGTCGGCGCGGCTCAGCATCGCCTCGATCTCGACGAACGTCGAGCGCGGGTAGATCACCCCGCTCGGGTTGTTCGGCGAGTTCACGATGATCGCGCGCGTCTTCGGCGTGATCGCCGCCTCGATCTTCGCGACGTCGGGCGTGAGGTCG
>Ga0075421_100006479_pt1 | contig 14290 bp, 17 predicted proteins | sample SoiMetdeltSBSDD5_FD_75292 | JGI IMG/M metagenome (GOLD analysis project Ga0075421, IMG submission 75292) | Bulk soil microbial communities from a Populus tree surrounding site in Tennessee, USA - Soil MetaG P. deltoides SBSDD5 | ecosystem: Environmental > Terrestrial > Soil > Tree plantation...
ATTCGCGAGAGCGTCTTCTACGTCTACCCTTCGGTGGCCGCCGCCGAGAGGGGTGAGGGAGCAGGCGGCAGCGGTTTCTTCATGAGCGTTCCGTCGACGAAGGTCCCCGACTCAGGCTACATCTACGGGATAACAAACGCCCATGTGGTGCGACGTTGTGGCGACTCGCCGGTAGTTCGCCTGAACTCCATGGACGGACAGGCCATCTCTCTCGTGTCGCGAGCTGAGCATTGGGTTTTCCATCCCGCTCAGGATGATCTTGCCGCGGCTCCGCTGTCAGTCCCAAAAGAAGTGCAAGCGAAGTGGATCCCGGTTGGTGCGTGTATCTCCCCGGACGTGATAGCCGAACACGACATCGGTCCCGGCGACGATGTGTACATGGTGGGCCGCTACGTTGACCACGGGGGAAGACAGAGGAACTGGCCATCGGTTCGGTTTGGCAACCTTTCGATGATGAACTGGGAGCCGATCAGGCTCGAGAGCGGTCTCCTTCAAGAGGCCTTTCTGGTGGAGTGCAGATCGGTGGGCGGCTTCAGCGGCTCGCCGGTCTTCGTCTGGATTCCGCCTATGGCAGCGCGGCCAGGGGTGAAGGCGATCTACGCGTCCGGCTTCGGACCGTGGCTCCTTGGTGTCGATTGCGGGCATCTTGATGCCACACATCCCGTGGTCGACCTCGGCGGCAAGTTCCATCCAGAAGGGTGGCGAGCCAGGGCTAGCTCTGGGATGGCGGTGGTCGTCCCGGCGTGGAAGGTGGTTGAGCTCTTGAACGATCCGGTGTTCATCAATCGGCGAGCTCAGATCGAGGCTGAACTACCAGAACAAGCCTCCTCCACCGAGCCAGGCGCCGGCGGCGCTTAGTCCCACTGACCGATCACGGTCACCACCACCCCACCCTTCACGCGCACCTTGAACCCGTCGACCGGATAGAGCCCGTCACCGAGCTCGGCGACCTGGTCACGCACCTTCGACGGGAAGATGGCGGCCGCCACCTCAGTGAGGTCGACGCCGCGCACGCGCTGCAGGTAGCGCAGCATCGCGTGCTCGGTGACGATCAGCTCGCTGGCGGAGCGGCGCTTGAGCGTCGCGAGCTGCTCGCGGATCCCAGCCAGACGAGCCGCCTCTGCGCGCGCCGCCTTGCGCGCTTCGTTCACGCGGCTGTCGGCCTGGCGCTGAAGCGCGAGCTGCTCCTTCTCGCGCGACTCGAGGGCCTTGAGCTCGGCGGATAGCTCGCGGCTGCTCATGGGTCACCGCCGGGCGAGAAGAATGTCAGCTACGTTTCGCCGGAGTTGCCTGGCGACGTAGCGAGCGAACCCCGGCGGGTGATGCTCAAGCCTCGGCGAGGAGAGCAGGATGATGCTGCAGGCATCGCCAGCGCGATAGCGAACCGCCAGCACGCGGGGGTACGGCAGCGATGACTCGTCGCGTTGATCGACGATGTCGATTCCCTCGTCCGCCGCCTCGCGGAGAAAGCCTTCGAAGACATCGGTCGGCAACTCACGTTCTGCAGCGGTGCGCGGCGCACGAACGGGGCTCATGCGACGTCGCTGTTCTTCGCAAGCTTCGCGATCATCCGCGAGAAGCGGACCGCGTCGACGCCGGAGAGCGCGCAGTAGAGGTCGCCGATCGTGCCGTCGGATCCGTGCGGGGTGAGGCGCACCCACACCTGACCGCGCACCACGCACGTGCTGATTGACGCCGGCGTCAGCGCAGCCTGACCGCTCTTGCGCAGCTTGCGGCGGGCGCGCCACATCGCGACTTTGAGTGACACGAGACCGATGCCGAGCGTGAACTTGCGCCGCCAGATGAAGAGGCGGATCCGGATCCTCGCCGGCAGCGGTGCGCGCTCGTCGCTCATGCCACGCGCGGGGCCGGAAGCTTGCGATAGGCGTCGAGGCTTGCCCGAGTGATGCGCCAGTGCCCGCCTGATCCGCGCTGGTAGCCGGTGAGCTTCCCGCTGCGCAGGAGCTCGCGCACGGTCTCGGCGCCGACACCGAGGATGCGGGCCGCCTGCTTCGGGGAGAGGTCGCTCTCGTCCGTCAATCCCCACCTCCTGTAGGTGCAGCCTCAGTGTACACGGGCGGTTGCGGGTCAACTGCTTGCAAGTGCCTGCAAGTACAGGCGAATACACCGAATTGCCCGCGCGCGCGGAGAAGTGCAGCGACACCCTTCCGAAGTGGCCAGATGGGTCGTCTCATGGAGCTGCATGCCGACCATCGCAAGGGGCCGTTCCTCGAGCTCGACGCCGGTGCTGGTGCCTCCCTCCGGCGAGCTCCGCCGCATGTGGCGCGACGAGTTCGCGCGCTCGGCGAAGAGGGGCGACGACCTGAGCGAGGTGCTGTTGCTCAAGGGACTGCCTGTCGAGGTCAAGGAGGTTTCCGGTGAGACGCGCGCCCTCGACTTCGTAATCTCGTCCGAGGCGGAGGATCGCGATCGCGATCACGTCTACCAGGACGGTCTCGACTTCGCCAACTACATCCGGAATCCCGTCGTGCTCTGGGCGCACGACTACTACGAGCCGGCGATCGGTCACTCGCTGCGCGTCTGGCGCGAGGGTCCGTACACGCTCTCGCGCGACACGTTCGCCGAGACGCCCTTCGCCGATTCGATCTACCAGCTGCTCATCGGCAAGCACCTGCGTGCGTGCTCGATCGGCGGCCGCCCCTCGGAGTGGATGTACGACGAGAAGCGGCAGGGCCTCGACATCAAGCTGCTCGAGGTGTGGGAGCACTCGGTCTGCAACATCCCGGCGCACCCGGACGCGCTCGCCCGCGCGAAGGCCGCCGGCATAGACGTCGCGCCCGTCGAAGACTGGTGCCTCACGCTGCTCGCCTCTGCCCGCGGTGAGGGTCTATGGATCGAGCGCGCGGCGGCCGAGGTGATCCTCAAGAGCCTCGGCAACGGTCGCGGCCTCGAGCTCTTCCAGCTGTCGACGCCCAGCCTCGCCAAGGAGCTCGGCCAGGAGGCGCCCGCCGGCGACGCCCCGCCGCCCGCCGCCGATCCCGCGACGCCGGTCGAGCCCGCCGCGGAAGCGGCTCCCGAGGCGCCCGCGGCCGACCCCGCTGCTCCTCCCGCTCTGACCGGTGACCAGGCCCAGGATCCCGAGCCGCCGATCGCGGCCTCGATCGACACCGCGGCGCTCGCCGCGCTGGTTCGCCAGGTCGTGCGCGAGGAGCTCACTCTCGCCGCGACTCCGCCGGTGCGCATCGATGCGCCGCCGGTCGACGTGACGCCGCAGATCTCGTGGAGCTCTGTGCTCCCGAATGCCGACGAGCTCGCCGCCGCCACTCGCGCTGCCTTCAAGACCGCCTTCAACGAGCGGGTCACCGCCCGCTTCGGAGTGCTTCCGGACTGACCCCCTCGAGGAGGAGATCCCCAATGCCCGAGCCCACCCCCCAGACCCCGCCCGCGACCGAGCTGCCGCAGGCCTACAAGGACCAGGTCCTCAAGCTCGTCAAGGACGCCGTGGGTGGCGTCGCCGACGAGGTCCTCGAGGCGCAGTTCAAGAAGTTCGAGCAGATCGCGACCGACCGGCTCGCGCAGCTGCAGACGGCGGCCGTCGCCGGCGCGGCGCTCGCCGAGCTCGGCAAGGGCAAGTCGATCCTCGGCGCGATCGGCTACGCGGTCGTGAAGGCCGGCCGCGACCGCAAGAACGGCGTCGCTCAGGCGACACCGGTCGAGGTCCTCGCGAAGGCGCTCGGGCCCGAGCTGTCGAAGACGCTCAACCTGCAGGACGCGACCGCTGGCGGCGCGCTCGTGCAGGGCGACGTCGCCGACTACTTCTTCGACGTCCTGCGCCCCAAGGTGGCCGTCCTCGGCCTCGGCGCGCAGGAGGTGCCGATGCCGAGCCGCCAGCTCAAGATCAGCGGCTTCACCGGCGACGCGACGTCGACGTTCGTGGGCGAGCCCAACACCCAGGAGGTAAAGAGCCAGCCCACGACCGGCGCGCGCAACCTGTCGGCGAAGACGCAGCTGACGTTGGTGCCGATCAGCAACCAGTTCCTCGACTCGCCCCCGGGCCCGCGGATCACCCGCTTCATCGAGCAGTCGACGACCCGCCGGGTCGGCATCACCCAGGACGCGAAGGCGATCCGCGGCGCCGGCACCGAGTTCACGCCGAAGGGCCTGACGAAGTGGGCGAAGACCACGACCGCGGCCGCCGGCTCGCCGACGCTGATCACCGCGCTCGCCGACCTGGGCGGGATGCTCAACCGGCTCGAGTCGGCCGACGTGCCGATGGAGAAGCTCGGCATCATCCTCTCGCCGCGCTCGAAGAACTGGCTGATGTTCAAGGCTCTCGACGGCCAGAACAAGCCCTACTTCCTCGACGAGATGCGCGGCGGCACGCTGCTCGGCATCCCCTTCCGGGCGACGAACAACGTCCCCAACAACGTCGGCACCGGCGGCAACAAGAGCGAGATCATCCTCGCCGACTTCGCGATGGTGCTCTACGGCACCGTCAACGGCATCCAGGTCGAGTACTTCGCCGAGGGCTCGTACACCGAGAACGGCGTGCTGGTCTCGGCCATGGAGCGCAACGAGCAGGTCATGCGCTTGGTGCTCGAGTGGGACCTCAACGTCGAGCACGAGGAAGCCGTCGACGTCCTGAACGACGTGGCCTGGACCCTCTGATCCTGGCCGGTTGACCTGACCCGGAACCCAAGGAGAGGAACCCAAGATGAGCCAGGCCCTACAGCGCAACATCGGCTCCCACGTGAAGGTGCTCAACGCGGTCCCGCCGCAGGACGCGGCCGCGGGCGCCATCAACGGCACCGGCATCGATCGCACACCCTACGAGTCGGCGGTCCTCCACCTCGCGGTGAAGGATGCGTCCGGCACGCCCTCGGCGCAGTCGGTGCCGGCGAAGGTCCAGCACAGCGACGACGACTCGACGTACGTCGACGTGACCGGCGCCACGATCGCCGCGCTCACGACGGACAACGCGCAGGCGTCGCTGAAGATCAACCTCGCGGGCTACAAGAAGTTTGTCCGCGCGGTGGTGACGCCCGCCTTCACCGGCGGCACGACCCCGAAGATCGAGGTCGTCGCGACCTGGGTGTTCGGCGGCCCGACCGTCATCCCCACGACCTAACTCGGGCACCGGTCCAGGAGGAAGCAGGCGATGACCGAGCCCGTGCTGGTGATCTTCGAACAGCCCCACGGCGTGTACCTCCCCGGCGATCTCGCCGGGTTCACCCCAGACGGCGCCGCTCGGATCCTCTCGATCCAGCGGGGACAGGTCGGCTCCATGACGCCGATCGCGCGACGCGCGACGAAGTCCGACGTGGACCGCGCCGCCGCGCCGGCGCCGGCCAAGCCCGTCGAGGAGCTCGTCGCCGTGCGGTTCCGCATCGGCATCGGCCGCTACCTCCCCGACGAGGTGGCGAGCTTCCCGGCGTCGATCGCCAAGCAGTACGCCGAGGGGCGGCGCGACAAGGCCGGGTTCCACCCGCCGGTCGCCGACTACCACCGACCGCCTCGGGAGGCGAAGGGTGAAGGCCGACCTGCCGCGCGGTGACCGGCCGCCGCGCAAGGCGACCTCTGCCCCGCCACCCCAGCGGGGCAGCGCCGCGCCGGCCGCCGGCGGCGTGAAGCGCCCGCCCTACGACCGCATGGTCCGAGGCCCGCGAGTTGCGAAGTGACGATCGGACGCTCCATCCTGACCGTGGCCACCGCGGCGCGCAGCCGTCAGCTGACGACGCTCGCCACGGTCAAGGAGCGCCTCGGCGTCTCGGGTAGCTCGAAGGACGCGGCCCTCACCCGTCTCATCAACGAGGCCTCGCGCAAGCTCGCCGGCGCCGCCTTCCTCGGCCGCGAGCCCTGGCGGGAGTCGCTCACCGAGCAGCTCCCCGGCTACGGGCCGCAGCAACAGAACCTCTACCTCTCGCGCTTCCCGATCGAGACGGTGACGTCGGTCACGAAGGATGGCCTGGCGCTCGACGCCACGTCCTACTCGATCGCCGGCCGCCACCGCTCGTGCCTCTACCGGAAGACGGGTTGGGACTGGACCGCGCGCTACGGCTCGCGGCTTGTCGACGACCCCACCCTCGGCACTGAGGAGCTCGCCTTCCTGGCCACCTACACGGCCGGCTGGCTCATGCCGGGCCAGGTCAAGGACTGGGCGCCGGCGACCGTGTTCGCGAAGTACTCCTGGTGCCGCGCGACCGACCCCACGAACCAGCTCCGCTTCGAAGCAACCGCGGTCTCGGGCACCGGCACCACCGGTGGCGGCGAGCCCACTTGGCCGACCGTCGTCGGGGACACGGCGACCGACATCGCCGGCGGGAACCAGATCGTCTGGACCGCCCGTTCCGCGCGCGAGCTGCCGGAGGACCTCGAGCTCGCCGCCTGGCGCCTGGTGCAGCGCGGCTACTACGGCGACTCGGGCAACCCGCTCGCGCAGTCCATCAGCAAAGGCGGCGCGTCGATCACCTACGCCACCACGAGCCAGCGGCGCGAGGAGCTCGAGGACGAGATCCGGGCGATCTGCGCGGAGTACCGGTGAGCTGGATCAACGACACCTTCGCTGCCGAGATGCCGAGTCTTCTCCGCGAGCTCGGGTCGGAGGCGGTGACGCTGCGCCGTCCGCACACCCTCGAGGATCGGCAGGAGCCGCGCATCGTCGCCTCGTTGCTTAGCAACGGCAGCTTCGGCGCTGGTTCCGCGGCGATCGCACTGCACCTCACCGGGAACGCCGGCCTCGCCGGCACGCTGCCGAAGGGGCTCGTCCTGACGATCGGCGCGACGCCCTACACCGCCCAGGCCGATGCCATCGCCGCGAGCAACCAGGTCGTGGTCGCGATTTCTCCCGTGCTCGCCGCCCCGCTGGCCGACGGCGCCACGGTGAACCTCGCCGCCTACCTCGAGCTCCCCTTCACGGTCGACCAGGGCGGCGGGCTGCGCCAGGACCTGACCGTCAAGGAGCTGCCGCTCGAGCTCGTCGGCGTCGTCTCGTCGCGCCTCTCGCTCGCCCGCGCGGGCGCGCCCGGGGCCCCGCGCCAGGGCGACCTGGTCGTGCTCGCCGACGGCACCACCCTGCGCCTCGAGCGGATCGAGCGCGACTGGGAGGGCGGCTGGGACCTCCTCCTGGGGGTGCCCTGATGGAGAAGGTCAAGCACGTTCTCCTCGGCAACCTGGGGAGGGAGGTCATCCGGTTCGCTCGGTTCGTGGCGCCGGAGACCGCGGCCGAGTTCCAGCGGCGTTCCCTGCACGACGTGTTCGTGGCGCTGCCCCCGGAGACGCCGGTGGGCCGGCTCGGCGGCACGTCGCGGGGCCGCGGCAAGGTGGATCGCGGCACGTCGCCCCACCCCGGGAAGATGCGCGGCTCGTGGCTGCCATCCGTGGGCACGGCGCAATTCGCCAACCTGCCGGACCGGCCCTTCTACCCGATCCCGGGCGCGAACGTGGTGGACGCCGTCCTCCCTCGGATCCACCCGGGCGTCGAGGCCCAGGTCACCAACGACGCCACAACGGACGGCTCGGACCAGAGCTACGCCCCGATCATCTTCGGCGGCCGCCGGCGCGGCGCGCGCGGGATGGTCGGCTCGACCCAGGCACCGCAAGGCCTTGCGCCCGTCGTCCGGACCGCTTTGCAGCGCAGCGAGGAGTTCTTCCGCGCCGCCTTCCGCCGCGGTCTGGACCTCTTCTGAGGAGCACGCCATGGCCAGCCACGAGCTCACCACCGATCGCGCCTTCGCCGCCGTCCCGTGGCCGCGGGCGATTGCCGCTGCGCTTGCCGCGGCCGGTGGCCTCGTGCTCCTGGCGGTGCTCTTCCTGTCGCTCGTGGGCTGCGCCTCGGCGCCGCTCGCCGAGCACCCGGGCGTGGTGATCGAGCGCCTCTTCGTGCCACCGCAGCCGCCGGCTCCGGCGCGGTGGATGGTCGCGATCGAGACCGCTAATCGCCTGAGCGTCCTCGAAGTCGACGCCGCATCCTGGGCCGATCTGCCCGTCGGAACGCGCGTCGTCCTCATTGGCCGCCGGACTGCCGCCGGCTGGAGCGGTCCAGTGCAGATCCAGAGGGGCGAGAGGGCAACGAAGCCCACGCCGCAGAGGAGCGCCGCTTGAGCGCGACCGACTGGAGCTCGACCGACTTCTCGAAGGTTGCCGCGGTGCTTTCCGCGGCTTCGATCTCCGTCAAGTCGAGCAACTGGCGCGGGATCTTCGACCCCAACACGATCCCCAACCCGTTGCCGGCGGCGTCGGCCGACCTGCGCCACCCGACCGTGTTCGTCACCTGGGACATCGCCTACACCGAGATCGAGGGGGTCTTCGACGACGACGCGGATCCCGTCCGGAAGTTCGTCGTGGTCCTGGCGGTCTGGAGCCAGGCCGGCGCCACACGCGGTCACGCCCTCGACCTCTTCACGAAGCTGCGCCAGGCGTTTACCGGCGTCGACGGAGACAGCGTCGTCTTCTTTCCCACCACGGCGCGGCCGCAGCCGCTCGCCGAACGTGATGGCTGGCCCGTCGAGGTCCTGCCGATCGAAGCCATGGGAGGTGTCGCGGCATGAGCGCCCAGAAGGCACAGATCACCAAGCCGTTCGAGCCCTACAAAGTCGGCCTCTCGATCGCCGACCAGGCGGGCGTCGAGGGGCACACGTTCGTCGACCCGCTCCGCTTCGCGCAGCTGATCGAGGAGGGCTTCGCCGAGCTCGAGCCGGATCCGCCGCCGGCACTAGCCACCGAGGACCCGGCCGCCGCGGCCCAGTCCACCGCCGCCGCCACCGCGACCTCGCCGGCGCCCCGCAGGAACCGCAGCGGCGGCAAGAGCCGCGAGGAGGGGTAACCGATGCCCATCGCCGACCGCAAGGTCCTCAAGGACCTGCTCTACGCCTTCGGCGGCTTCCGCCTGAGCAAGGACAGCAACCAGTTCAGCGTCGGGTTCTCGCGCAACTCCCTCGACGGTTCCGGCTATGAGGACCCGGCCGATCGCGTCGTGCCGGGTACGCGCAAGTCGACGATGCCGTTCTCGGGCTTCTTGAGCGCCCGAGAGGTGTACCTCATCACCATGCTCAACGACGAGGCGCAGCAGTGGCCGCTCACGCTGTGCCTCACCACCACGAAGGTCGCGGGCGACGCGGCAATCCTCGGCGTCGGCACCATCTGCGACCTGCAGGTGGGCGGCAACCGCGGGGTGGTGGCGCCGTTCTCGTCGACGCTCTACACCGACGAGCAGTTCCACGGCTTCGTCCTCGGCCAGCTGCTCTACAACAACGTCGGCGCCGCGGCGATCGGCTCGGGAGTGACGAACGGCACCGGCCTCAACCTCGGTGCGCTCGGCGCCGGCCAGGTCGCGATCTTCACCTTCAACGTCGTCGATCCGCCGGGGATCACCGGCACGACGCCCACGCTGAACACGCTTGTCGAGAGCGCGACGTCCGGGGCGTTCTCGAGCCCGATCACCCGCGCCACCTTCACCCAGGTAACGACCACCCCGACCGGCTACGTGGCCGTGATCGACGGCGACGTCACCCCGGTCACCGACACCTGGTGGCGCGCGAAGCACACCGCCGCCGGCACGACGCCCGGCTACACGGTCCTCATGGGGGCCGCGATCGTTTCGAAGTAACCGAGAACGGCTGACCGAGAGGAGAAGCAGCCATGCCCATCGCCGACCGCATCGTGATCAAGGACGGGGTCGTCTTCCGCGACCCGACGGGAGCGAACACCGCCTACGGCGGAGTCATCAGCTCCGCCGTCATCAAGCTCGCCAAGAAGGACCTCGATGGCTCCGCCTGGACGGACAAGGCGGACCGGCACCTGAAGGGCACCGGGAACCACTCGGTGACCTGGACCTTCCGGCCGAGCGCGTCGATGTCGACCCACGTCCAGACGCTCATGAACGACTTCGCCGTCGACGCGACCGTCACCTGGGAGGTGCGCTTCAAGAGCTCCGCGGCGGCGCCCGACAACCTCCGCTACCGGTTCGACGTCCTCGTCGTCGAGGTCCCGATGGGCGGCAACCGCGGGGACGTGCTCGACATCAACGTGACGTGGCCGATCGACGGCCAGGTCTCGGTGTTCGACGGCACGACCACGACGCTCCTCTGATCGGGGTCGACGGTGCAAGCAGAGGCACCACATACGGCCGCGGCTCTGCGAGGGGGCCTCAGTCCGGCTCGCCTGCTCGGCTCGCGACTCCTCTGCCGGTGCGCTTCGTTCACTGAGGTGGCGCACCGGCCCGCGGCCACCAGCTTCTGACGGGAGGAAGACAGGCATGTTTCGGAATCTCTCTCGGCACTTCGGATCGATCACCGACACCCGGGTCGTCACCGACCCCTGGGGGCTCGAGCCCCCGCTCAAGCTCGAGATCCTCCGCGAGAACCACCCCGAGTGGGTGGCGTGGAAGAACGACAACGGGTTCTCCGGCGAGGAGTACCAGCGCGATCTTCTGCGGGCCCAGGTGAAGACCCGGGTCGACCAGCCCGGGCGCACCGCGGGGAAGCGCGGCGTCCGCGCGCGGGCCCGCGCGATGGACCAGGTCATCGACCAGGTCGTCGACGGGATGGTGACCCGCATCAAGGCGGCCGCCGTCGACACCTCCGCGCTCGAGAAGCTCAAGGAAGGGCTCGCGGCGATCGCCATCAAGCGCGTGCTCTCGGGCCTCGTCGAGGCCGAGGCGACCTGCGCCGCATGCGGGAAGGTCTTCGTGCCCGAGCGTGGCGATGCGCCCTGCCCGGGCTGCAAGGCGAGCGAGTGGACGCTCGGCACCGAGCGCACGATCGAGGACTCGATCGACGCCCGCCGGCGCCTCCTCTCCAACCCGGTCGACCGGGAAGGCCTGCAGCTCTGGGTGCCGGCGACCCACGTGGTGCAAAAGTCCAACGAGAGAACCGGCGAGATCGAGGAGATCGAGGAGGACATGCCGTTCGGTGGCCAGGCGGTGGGTGACGCGATCGCCTCGTGGCTCATGTCCGAGATGGAAGACCAGGAAGCGTTCCGGCAGCGGATGGTGGAGGCCGGAACAAAAAACTCCGAGCCCGCACTCGCTTCTTCGCCGGCGTCTGGGAAGCCCTGACGTCTGACCAGCGCCGCGGCTACGAGCTGGCGCTGGAGAAGGTCGAGTGCGGGGCGTGCCAGGAGAGCTGGTTTCCCGACAGGTGCTTCCGATGCGAGAAGAAGGTCCGAACCGGTGAGAAGCGATGCAAGGGCTGCGGCGAGCCCTTCGCCCCCGATCGTTGTCCGCGTGCCGACTGTCGATCGACAGACGTGGGCGGGCGCGATTGGGCCTCGCTCTTCCCGGACTGGGTCAAGGAGCACGGGCCCGTGCCCGAGGTCCTGCCCGAGCTCGAGGTCATCGAAGCGACCGAATCGACGATCGGCCGCGATGAGCGCGGCTCACTGCTGTGGAGCGAGCTCGAGGCCTTCTTCCGCCGCTACCGCATCGACGACGAGGACGAGCGCGAGGTGTGGGAGGTGATGTTCTGGACGATCGCCGCTGAGCGCGGGTCTCAGCAGGCGAAGCGGATGGAGTCGAAGCCCGAAGACCGATGAGCAACGCGACCGGGATCTTCACCGTGCAGATCGTGCTCAGCTCCAAGGGAGCCGAGCAGACGCTGCGCTCGCTGGGCGACGCCGCCGAGAAGTTCGACGGCAAGGCCACCCGCGCGAGCCACTCGACGAACCTGCTCGAGAGGATGCTCGGCGGTCTGTTGCGACCGCTCGCCGCCCTGGGTGCCGGCTACAGCTTCGCCCGTCTTGCCCAGGACATCGTCGCCACCGGCTCCGCCTACGAGCAGCTCGAGGCGCGGCTCAAGACCGTCACGGGCTCGCAGGAGAAGGCCGCGGGCGCCTTCGCTGCAATCAAGCAGCTCGCGAGGGATCTCCCCTTCGAGGTTCAGGGCATCACGGCCGCCGTGGTGCAGCTCGCGGCCGCGGGTATCCAGCCGACCGAGAGCTTGATCAAGAGCCTCTCGAACACCGCAGCCGCCTTCGGGAAGGACATCACCGAGATGAGCAACGCCGTGCGCGCTGCCGTCGTCGGCGAGTTCGATCCGCTCAAGCAGTTCGGCGTTCAGATGCGCGCCGAGGGCGACCAGGTCAAGGCCAGCTTCCACGGCGTGACGACCGAGATCGGGCGCGACGCGCAGTCGATCGTCGCCTACCTGAAGCAGCTCGGCGACGTCGAATACGCGACCGCTTCGGCCGACCAGATGGACACCCTCGCCGGCAAGTGGTCAAACCTCAAGGACGCGATCGCCCAGCTCTTCGCCGAGATCTACAACAGCGGGACCTCGGACGTCCTGGGGCAGATCGTCACCGACCTCGCCGCCGGCGCCGAGCAGATGCGCCTCATGGTGGTCGAGATCCGCACCGGCTCGTCCGAGTTCGGCATCATGGCGCGCGACATCGGGACCGCCGCCGGCGCGATCGGCGGCCTCATCGCCGCGCACATCGTCACCACCCTCAAGAACGTGGTGACCGTTCTCACCTTCCTCATCGGTCACTGGGACGTCTGGGCGGCCGGCGCCGCGCAGGCTACCGGCACGGTCAGCCAGGTCCTCGCCAAGGTCGTCGCAGGCGTCTACGACGTCGCCGCCGGAATCGTCTCCGCGTTCGACGTCGTCCCGGACCCGATCCTCAAGTTCCTCGGCCTCAAGGCCGGCGGCGCCGAGCTCCGCGACGCGGCAGACCGGCTCCACGCCCAGGCAGAGGCATGGCGAAGGCTCGGCGCCGAGGTCAAGGGCACGTACGACCAGATCGCCGACGAGCGCCTCGAGCGGTGGGTGCGGCTCACCGGTGAGGGGAAGGCGAAGGCCGAGGGCGCTGCCACCGGAGTCGATCGCCTGGCCGCGTCGTTCGGCAAGCTCGGGAAGAACGCCGCGAGCGCGACAGCCGACCAAGACAAGCTCGACAAGATGCTCGAGCGGATCCGCATCAAGGGCCTCAAGCCGATCGAGATCAACCTCAAGGTGGACCTCTACGGTCTCGAGAAGATCAACGACCGGCTGAAGGAGGCGAACCAGTACCGCGAAGAGGGCCTGCCCGCCGCCGCGAAGCACGAGCTCTACGTCCGCCAGACGGTGGCCCGGATGCGAGAGCTCAAGATGACTGAGGAGGAGATCGCTCGCTGGCTGAAGGAAAACGGACGCCTCGCCGCCGAGTTCTCCGACGCGATCGTGCCCGGGTCCTGGCAGGACTCGTGGCGCAACGCTATGGCCGGCTTCAACAGCCTGTGGCGGTCAGCGGTCCAGGAGTTCATCGTCACCGGTGACGTCAGCTGGAACCGGCTCCGCGACGGGTTCAAGCAGATCGTCGCGGACATGGCGACGGACTTCATCGCAAGGTGGGTGAAGACCCTCGTCCAATGGCTGCAGGCCTGGATCGCGAAGCTCATCGCGGCGAAGGCGGCCGAGCGCGCCGCCAACCTCGGCGGCTCGGGATCCGCGAGCGTGCCGGCAGCCGGCGGTGGCGGTGGTGGCATGCCCGCCGGCGGCGCGGCTGGTGGCGCCTCGGCTGGCGGCGGGAGTGGCGGCGGCGCGGCCGGCGGCATGGCCGCGATGGGAGCGACCATCGCCGCCTTCGCGCTCATCTACTTCGTCGCGAAGGACTGGATCGACAAGCACAAGCACGAGGTCGAGCAGTTCCGCATCGGCGGGACGCCGGGCGGCGAGGCCCTCACCTGGTCGCTGACCGGCAACAGCTCCATCAAGCACCTGGGCGCCGTCGCTGACCAGATGATCAAGACCGTCACCGAAGTGATTCGCGGCCTTGGCGGCTACATCCAAGGTTGGAGCGGCGCCACCGACCTCACCGTCAACCGCGAGGGCCACGGCAAGAAGACCGACTACTGGGTCCAGTACGCCAACGGCCTCGTCGAGCACTTCGGCAACAACGCCGAGGCGGCCTTCCAGTTCGCCATGGTGCAGGCGATCAAGCAGACCCACATCGGAGGCCTGCCGGCCGAGGTGCAGGATGCGATCGCCGACAGCGCGGCCCGCACCGTCGAGCAGCTGCAGAAGGAAATCGAGGCGGCGATGCAGCTTGTCGCCACCCGGCTGGGCGACGTCGGCTTCCGGGTCTACGAGATCTTCCGCAAGTACGCGCTGAGCGTCGACGACGAGATGAAGCGGCGTCTCGACGCCCTCTCGTCCGCGCTCGGGGGCAACGGCCCGGGCGGCCTCGGCGGCGGCGAGGGCGGCGCCGGTGGTGGCACGAGTGGATCCCCGGACGGCGTCGGCCGCGGTCCCGGCGGGCGCGGACTCTCGAAGGCCGCCGTCGACGCGATGGCCGAGGAGGTCAAGGCCGTCCACGACCTCATCGCCGCGCGCAACCGCGAGGTCGATGCGATCGG
>Ga0075421_100006480_pt1 | contig 14290 bp, 9 predicted proteins | sample SoiMetdeltSBSDD5_FD_75292 | JGI IMG/M metagenome (GOLD analysis project Ga0075421, IMG submission 75292) | Bulk soil microbial communities from a Populus tree surrounding site in Tennessee, USA - Soil MetaG P. deltoides SBSDD5 | ecosystem: Environmental > Terrestrial > Soil > Tree plantation...
TGTCGTTGGGACTGTGCTTCCCGCTGCTGTCCCGTCCCGCGCTGATTTACCTGCGTGCGACGCTGCTCGGGCTTTCTACGGTGTTGCTGCCGGGCTCCCAAATGATCATCGGCAGTCAAGTTCAAGAACACCGATTCGAGGTCTGGCTGGATCGTGGTGAGTTCGAAGACGTACAGACCCTGCTCGGCCAGCAGCCGGGTGATGACTGCAGGGTCGAGCCGGTGGCTGCGCTGACTGACCTTGAGCAGCCCGCCGGCCAGCGGCTCAACACTGAAGCCGGACACAGTGAGCACCTCGGTGGCCTGCAGATGGTCGGAGACTCCTACCTGCGCCGACAGCTGACCGTCAGCAGCGAGGATGTCGCGCACATTGCCTTCGGCGAGCAGCCGGCCGCGGCCGATGATGGTGACCGTGTCGGCGATCTGCTGTACCTCACTGAGAATGTGGCTGGAGACCAGCACGGTCTTCCCTCGGCGAGCCAGATTTCGCATCATCGTCCGGATCTCGTGTATGCCGGCAGGGTCGAGGCCGTTGGTCGGCTCGTCGAAGATCAGCAGATCTGGGTCCTTGAGCAGCGTTGCGGCGATCGCGAGCCGCTGTTTCATGCCGAGGGAATATTTGCGGAACTTGTCGCGGCTCCGGCGTGCCAACCCCACTTCTTCGAGCACCGCGACAACTCGCCTTTGTGGTGCCCCGATTGCTCGGGCAAGCAGTTCAAGGTTTTTCTCCCCCGAGAAAACGGGGAAGAACTTGGGTTGCTCGACGATGGCGCCCACACGGTCGATGATGTGATTGATGGCCAGCGGCACCTCGTGATCGAAGATTCGGATGTGGCCAGAGTCAGCTGTGGTCAGTCCGAGCAGCATCCTGATGGTCGTCGTCTTGCCGGAACCGTTGGGACCAAGGAACCCGTGGACACCGCCCATCGGTACCCGTAGGTCGAGTCCGTCGACGGCCGCTTGCTTGCCGTTACGACCCCGGTAGACCTTTCGCAGGCCGTACGCCTCGATCGCGTAGTCGACGACGGGCGGCCTCACCACGATCCCGCGGCGACCCCCGACTGCCAACGCCACTGGCTCAGGCTGCTCCAACTGCGACCCTGCGTTGGGGAGTTGCGTCTGGTGCCGATCCGATGTCTGGCGATTGGGCGTAGTCCTCAAAGGCGAGGTACCGCTGCAGGTGCGGGCGGAGTGCCTGCGCAACCTCGGTGACGGTGAGACGTCGGCCTAGCTCGGCAGCCATCGACGTGACGCCGACGCCAGTCAACCCGCATGGGATGATCCGATCGAACCAGCGAAGATCGGGATCGACATTGAGTGCAAAGCCGTGCATCGTGGTGCCGGCGGCGACCCTGACCCCGATTGCGGCGATCTTGCGCTCGAGCCGCTGGTCGTCTGCTGCCAGCCAGACACCGGAGCGGCCGCGAATTCGGCCGGTGCTCAGGCCGTACCCGGTCAGCGTGGTGATCATGGCCTCTTCCAGCCGTCGTACGTAGTCCACAACCAGCGAGGACTCGGGCAGCCTGACGATCGGGTAGCCCACCAGCTGCCCAGGCCCGTGCCAGGTGATCTTGCCACCACGGTCAACGTCGATCACCGGCGTGCCATCGAGGGGGCGTTCATGGGGCTCGGTTCGCTTGCCCGCGGTATAGACACTCGCGTGCTCCAGCAGCAGCACCGTGCCCGGCCGGCGGCCGGTGGATACCTCTGCGTGAATGGCGCGCTGCAGCTCCCACGCCGCCTGGTAGTCGACATGCTCGCTGCCGAGCCCAAGATCGCGGAACGCCAGTTCCATGGCGCCGAGTCTAATGTCGTTCCCCGTCCTAACGTCGTACGGGCGAGTGCAGCGCGGATCGGACGACGTCCTCCACAGTGGGATCGGCGAAGACGAAACCATCACCGGTCAATCGCTTGGGGACGGCGTACATGTCGCCGACGAGTTGCCCCGCCAGCTCACCGAGTGCGGTCCGCATGATTCCGGCGGGTATTTGCAGGAATCGGGGCCTGTGCACTGCGGCGGCAAGAGCGTCGGCGAACTCAGCGTTGGTCGTGGGTTGGGGGAGGGTCAAGTTGTAGGGACCAGAGGCCCCATCGGTGGCTGCTGCCCACTGCACGACTGCCAGGTAGTCGCGGAGGCTGATCATGGGCATACGTTGGCTGCCATCGCCGAGCGTGGCACCGATGCCGCAGAGCCAGGGAAGCTTCAGCAGCTGAAACGTCCCGCCGCTGGAGTCCATGACCGGGCTGGTGCGAATGATCACGACGCGCACCCCGGCATCGGCCGCCGGCCGGGTCGCGGCCTCCCATTTTGTCGTGACCTGGGCTAGGTAATCAGGTGCCGCTGGTGAATCCTCCGTGTGCGGCTCGGCGCCGGAGGTGGTGCCGTAGCGGGCTATGCCGCTGGCCTGGATCAGGACGCGAGAGCCGCTGCCTGTCTGCGCCGCCAGGCCGCGGGAGATCGTGCTTGTGGTGTTGACCCGTGACGAGAGGATGTGCTCCCGTCGCGACTCCGTCCAAGGTAAGGGGGCGACTGGAACCCCGCCGAGATTCACCGCAATGTCGACGCCCTCAAAGGCTGAAGGATCGATATAGCCCACATCGGGATCCCACCGGAACTCGGTCGAGGTCGCTGGCTCGCGGCGTACGAGACGCACCACCTCCTGGCCCTCACTGGCCAGCCGCACCCTGATGGCCGTGCCCAAGAAGCCGGACGCGCCGGCCAACAGCCACTTCATGTCACGAGATTCGCGCGAAGGCCGGCGATCAGATTCCGAATTCGGCGCCGAAATCGCCCTCCTCAAGCCGCGCTTTGAGAGTGCTGAGGAACCGGGCTGCCTTCGCACCGTCGATCAGCCGGTGATCGTAGGACAGCGACAGATACATCATGTCGCGGATCGCGATCACCTGGCCCAGACGTGGATCGGAGATCACCACGGGCCGTTTGACCAGCGCACCCGTTCCCAGAATCGCGACCTGAGGCTGGTTGATGATCGGAGTGTCCATCAAGGTGCCGGCGGATCCGTAGTTGGTGATTGTGAACGTGCCACCCGTAAGCTCGTCCGGAGTGACCTTGTTTTGCCGCGTACGCGCCGCCAAGTCGGCGATCCGCTTGGCCAGCCCGGCAATGCTCAAGTCACCAGCGTCCTTGATCACTGGAACCAGCAGGCCCTTCTCGGTGTCCACGGCAATCCCGAGATGCTCGGCATCCGGATAGGTGATGGTGCGGTCCTCGGTGTCGATCGTCGCGTTCACCTGCGGGTAAGCCTTTAGCGCCTCGACCGATGCCTTGGCGATGAATGGCAAATAAGACAGTGTCGCGCCTTCACGCTTCTTGAAGTCGTCCTTGACCTTGGCCCGGATCTGCGAGATAGCTGTCATGTCCACCTCGACGGTGGCAGTGAGCTGTGCGGAGACCTGCAGGGATTCGACCATGCGCTTGGCGATCGTCTGCCGCAGCCGCGACATCTTTTCCGTCGTACCGCGCAGCGTGCTGACTTCGGCAGCCGGAGCGGCCGCTGCCGGCGCTGCAGCGGCGGGTGCGGCAGGGGCCTCAGGCGCTGGTTCGGCAGCCGCCTGCTTCGCAGCTTCAGCCGCGGCAAGTACGTCCTGCTTACGGATCCGGCCGCCGACTCCAGTCCCATTGAGTGAGGCGATGTCGACGCCATGCTCCTTGGCCAGCTTGCGCACTAGTGGCGTCACGTACGTGGCCTCGGAATCACTGGCTCCCGGGGTCGGCTGAGCAGCTCCAGTCGGCCCGTGTTCTTCTGGCCGCGCATCTTCCTTGGCGGTAGCTGGCGTGGTGGTCGGCTCAGACTTGGGTTGAGGCTCCGCTTCACGTGCCGCTTGAGGCTCGGGTGCCGGCGGCTGGGGTGCGGGCTCCGGCTCAGCTTCAGGGGCTGGTTGGCGCTCTGCCTCAGGTGCTGGCGCGGCGGCGCCGGCCTCGCCGATCACCGCAAGCACAGCTCCGACCCCGACTGTCTCGTCTTCCTGCACCTTGATCTCGAGCAAGGTGCCGGATGCCGGCGAAGGGATCTCCGTGTCCACCTTGTCTGTCGACACTTCCAACAGCGGCTCGTCGGCGTTGACGGACTCGCCGACCTGCTTGAGCCAACGGCTCACCGTTCCCTCGGTCACACTTTCGCCCAATTCGGGAAGGGTTACTTCGGTAGCGCCGGCTGTGCCCTCTGAACCTCCACTAGGAGCCGCGGCAGGCGCTGGGGCCGACTCCTTGGCCTGTGCCTGTTCGGTCTCTTCGGCCTCCGGCTCTGGCGTCTCCTCGGCCTCCGGCTCTGGCGTCTCCTCAGCCTGTGCCTCTGGCGCCTCTTCGGCCTGTGCCTCTGGCGACTCCTCAGCCTGCGCCTGGTCCGCCTCCTTCGTTGGGGCCTCAGCTGCCGGCGGAGCGCCACCGTCAGCCTCGCTCGGCTCACCGATGACGGCGAGCACCGCGCCTACCTCGACCGTCTCGTCCTCCTGCGCCCTGATCTCCAACAGCACGCCTGAGGCCGGCGAGGGGATCTCGGTGTCGACTTTGTCCGTGGAGACTTCCAGGAGCGGTTCGTCAGCTTCAACGGTGTCACCGACCTGCTTGAGCCACCGACTCACGGTTCCTTCGGTGACGCTCTCACCGAGTGCGGGGAGGGTTACAGAGGTCGACATGGCTGCTGAGGACTCCTTTGTCGTGCTGGTGCTCGGTTTGTCCTGGTGTCGCTGATTGTGGCTCGGTAGAACCCGGTCGGGCCTCTTCGGTGCCCGGTGGGCCACAGCCTAGCGACAGCGAGCCGCCGCGGAGCCAGCGGCGGTTGCTGGGCTTGTCAAGTTCGGTTTCGTGCCCAGCGCTTACAGTCAATCTTGTCGGTCAGCCGTGCGAATGCAAGGGCTTGCCGGCGAGTGCAAGGTGGGCTTCACCCAGTGCCTCGCTCTGCGTCGGGTGGGCGTGAATCAGACCCGCGACATCGGAAGGGAACGCGTCCCAGTTGGTGATCAACTGGGCTTCTCCGACGAGCTCGCTGACCCGGGAACCGATCATGTGGACCCCAACAACCGGCCCGTTCGGCTGGCGTACGACCTTCACGAAACCACGCGTCTTGAGGATCTGTGACTTGCCGTTGCCGGCCAGGTCGTAGGTGATCGTCTCCACGTCTCCATAGCAGGCCCGCGCCTCATCTTCGGCAAGTCCGACAGATGCGATCTCCGGGTCGCAATATGTGACGCGCGGAATGTCAGTATCGATAATCGGCGATGGTGCGCGGTCAAGGACACCAGCGCGGTGGCCAATCTCCTCGGCGACGAAGATGCCGTGCGCGAAGCCTCGATGCGCGAGCTGCAACCCACGAACCACATCGCCCGACGCGTACACATCGGCGACTGAGGTCGCAAGTCGTTGATCAACTCGTACGAAGCCGTCGTCAAGATCAACGCCGGCCTCCCGGTAGCCCAGATCGGCAGTCCGCGGCGCGCGGCCGACGGCAACCAACATGAGCTCCGCCTCCAGGAGCTGTCCATCCGCAAGCTCCACGCGTACGCCGGACTCGGTGATCTGGCATGCCGACATCGCGGCATTGGTGATGACTTTGATCTTGCGCTTGCTGAAGGCGCGCTGCAGTGCGGCTGAGATATTCGAGTCTTCCCCGGACAAGAGTCGAGGAAGCGCCTCCACGAGGGTGACGTCCACCCCGAACGAGCGCCAGGCCGAGGCGAACTCCACTCCGACCACTCCGCCCCCAAGCACGATCACTGAGGTCGGAAGGCGATCGAGGCGGAGCGCATGATCGCTGCTGAGGATCTTCGCGCCGTCGACCTCCAGACCGGGCAGCGTACGTGGGTAGGACCCCGTGGCCAGTACCAAGTTGGGCGCCTCGAATGTCTGATCGCCGACCGCGACGGATGGCCTTCCGTTGCTCGTGATCAGCCGACCGGCGCCTTGCACCACGGTGATGCCACGAGAGCTGACCAGGCCGGACAGGCCCTTGTAGATGCGTTCGACCACGCTGTCTGCGTAAGACACCACGCCAGCGAGATCGACCTTGTCTATCGCTGCATGGATACCAAACTGGCTTCCGTTGCGCACCGAGTCCGCAACCTCGGCGGCGTGCAACATCGCCTTGGCGGGGACGCAGCCGCGGTGCAAGCAGGTGCCACCGACCTTGTCCTGCTCTACCAGCCCGACCCTCAGTCCTAGTTGGGCTGCTCGCAGGGCACAGGCGTAGCCTCCGCTGCCAGCACCGAGAACGACGAGATCGAAAGCCTCCGCACCGCGAGTGTCGCTCGCGCGCGCAGTGGCATCGGAAGAATGGGCCATGGCGCCATCCTCTCAAGTCGGCGAAGACCCGCGATTCTGCAAGGTACCGGCCATAATTGGCGCATGAGTTGGTTCCGGCGGACGGCGAGCCGGGTCAAGAAGAGCCGCGGGTATGCCTCGCAGAGTCGCTCGGTTGACGACGCCGTCACGTCCCACCTCACGCAGTTCGCACGAACGCGGCGCGGGGTCGAAGCCTTCGTCGAGCCCAAGACGGCGGTCACTCAGACGACCTTGCTGCTGGTCGCCTTTGACGGCGAATGGACTCGACGAGCTGTGCCCTCGCCCGAATGGGCACATGCCTTCGCCGAGCACCTGCAAATCCCCGGTTATGACGCAGCGGTCGTGGGTTATCCGCAGCGAATGCGCGACTACAACAGCCGCAACAAGAAGCATCCCGACCTGCGTTGAGCCCGATTCGATGTGGAACCGTCTGATTTACGACTAAGAACAAAACAATCCATTTCCGCGAGATCTACGAATCACGAACAGGTGAAACGTCTGCTGAGGGGGATTAACTGACTATCCCCCTCTTTGAGGGCGGCGTCTCGCACGTCCAGCCGTGCTGACAGAGGTGCCGGGTCGGTGGGATGGGTGACTGGGTGCCGGGGCAGCTGCCAGCACGGCTGGGCTTTTCAAGGTTCCCCGCTCGTACGGTTGGGCAACGCTTCTACGAGTGTCCCCACCCGCGCCTCGGCTGTAGCCTGCGAGTGTGGCCGGGCTGCTCGAGCGCGACCGCGAGATCGCGACAGTCGAGGCCGCGCTGACACAGGCGCATTCGGGCGCTGGTCAGTGCTTGATCATAGAAGGTCCGGCCGGCATCGGTAAGACTGCGTTACTCGAGGTCGTCAAGACCATGGCGGAAGACGAGGGCGTACGCGCCCTCACTGCATCTGGTGGGGAGCTTGAGGTTGACTTCCCCTTCGGAGTCGTGCGCCAGCTGTTCGCCCCCTTCCTGACCGAAATGGCCGGTCAGAGTCCGCTCCTCGAGGGTCCCGCATCGATGGCTCGTCCAGTCCTTTTGATGGCTGACGGCGCTGACCTGTCACGGCCGGCAGGAGAAGGCGGGTTGTTCGAGTCGCTCTATGGCCTCTACTGGCTGACGTTGAACCTTGCTCAATCGGGCCCTCTCCTACTCACGATCGACGACGGTCACTGGTGTGATGGCGCCTCTTTGCGCTACCTGATCTATCTTCAACGACGTCTTGCAGGAATGCCCATTGCCGTCGTTCTTGCCACCCGTCCAGGCGAACCGAGTGCCAACGTTCGCCTGGTAGATCAGCTGCGTGTCCAGGCAAAGTCGCTGCATCTCGAAAGGCTCAGTGTTTCCGCCGTTGGGGCCATGCTCCGGGGTGCCTTCTCCGAAGCCCCGCACCCGGAGCTCACCGCCGCCGCCCATACGGCCACGGGTGGCAATCCATTCCTTGTGCGCGAGCTGGCCACCGCTTTGCTTGACCGGCAGCTGCGGCCGACCCGCGATGCAGCCGCTGAGGTGTCGATGATCAGTCCAGAACAGGTGCAGCGGTCGATCGTCCGTCGGCTTTCTGCACTTGGGCCTGGGGCGACCGCACTGACCCAGGCAGTAGCAGTTCTCGGCAGTGGCTGCGAGCTACGCCATGCTGCCCGGTTGTCCGGGCTGAGCGACACACAATCGACCGCGCGCGTCGAGTCGCTGGTCCGCGTGCAGATCCTGCGTGACGAGCCCCAGCTTGCCTTTGTCCATCCGCTCGTGCGGGCCGCGGTGTACGCCGATATGACGACCGCGGCGAGGGCGCAAGCGCATGCCGAGGCCGCCGTGATTCTTCGTGCTGACGGAGCCGAGCTGGACACTGTGGCGGCACATCTCCTGGAGAGCCCAGCCCTTGGCAATGCCGATGTGGTGGACCTCTTGCGAGGCGCGGCTCGACGTGCGGCTAGCCATGGGGCGATGGACGTGGCTTCCACGTATCTGCGGCGTGCGCTCGCTGAGCCTCCGAGGGGTAATCAGTACGCCGATGTGCTGCGTGAGTTGGGCACTGCTGAACTCGCTGCGGGTCAACCGAGTGTGGCGGCCGACCGGCTTGCTGCGGCTGCCGCTGAGGCCCGTGACTTCGACTCACGCCTCAGCATCGTCTTGATGCGCCGACATGCCCTCGTGCTAGCTGACCGCATCGCCGAAGCGGTCTCAGTCGTTGACGACCTACGCGCCGAACCCAACGCTCACGCTCAAGCGGACCTGCTCGAGTCGGCGGCAGTTGGTGCTGGCCAGCTCGACTTCAGGGTCGTACCCGCGCTGGAGCATCGGCTCGTTGAGTTGCAAAGCCGAGCCAGGACCTTGACGGTTACCGAACCCTTGGCCCTCGCTGTAGCTGCATCTTCAAACGCGTTCGCCAATGGTGATCTCGAACTCACGGCGACGCTGACGAACAGGGCCTTGGACTCTCTGGCTGCGGCGCATCCGCAAAGCGACTACACAGTCGAAGGCCAGCTCGCCGTCGCGCTCTACATGTCGGAGCGGTACGACCGTCTTGACGAACTCTCAAGTCGGTGGCTGGCCGACGCGCGGCGCCGGGGCTCGTTGCCGAGGTTCATTTCCATGGCAACAATGCGAGCCCATGCGGCGTACCGTGCCGGGTCGCTTGCCGATGCGGAGGCAGATGCCCATGACGCTCTCGAGGCGGCACGCCTCTACGGACATATGTTCTGGTTGCCGGGCGCCGTTGGCGCATTGGTCAACCCACTTGTGGAGCAGGGGCGCTTCGACGAAGCGGAGCGGCTCCTGGTGGAGACCAAAGTTCAAGAAATTCATGGGAAGTCATCGGCTTTCTGCTGGGCGGCAATGTTTCTTCCGGCTCGAGCCCGTTTGCGCGTCGCCGAGGGCCGACCACGAGAGGCTGTCGCAGACCTGCTTGCATGCGGAGATCGCTACGAATCGAGTGCCAATCGATCCCCGTCACTGTGGGCCTGGCGCTCGGAGTCAGCGCTCGCGCTCGACACAGTTGGGGAGCACACACGAGCGGTCGAGCTGGCCACTGCTGAGGTGGTGCTCGCACTCGAACTCGGAGCTCCGCGTGCAACTGGCGTTGCTCTCAGAGCGCTCGGGCTCGTGACTGGCGGCGAGGCGGGACTTGCCAGCCTCACAGAGGCCGTGGCGATCCTGTCGAAGTCCTCGGCGAGACTCGAGCACGCGCGAGCGCTTGCTGATCTTGGCGGTGGCCTGCGGCGTGCCGGTCGGCGTACTGAAGCTCGGGCGACCCTGCGGCAGGCACAAGAGCTTGCTCTCCGCTGCGGCGCCAGCGTACTTGTGCAGCAGGCGCAGCAGGAACTCCTTGCCAGCGGGGCGCGTCCTCATCGAACGCGTCTGAGGGGACCGGAAGCCCTGACGCCGAGCGAGCTTCGCGTTGCGCGGCTAGCCGCCGATGGTCGCAGCAACCCCGAAATCGCGCGCCTGCTGTTCTTGACGAGGAGAACCGTCGAGACGCATCTGACCCACGCGTACCAGAAGCTTGAGATCGCCTCGCGCGATGACCTGGCCTCAGCGCTTATGAAAGATCTAGCAACCTGAGCAAATATCGTGGTGGCTCCACGACGCCACCTGACTAGCCCCAAGACAACGCTACGGTCATGACTACAGCCCAGCTTGGCGCACGGCGCCTCGCCGAGATCGTCGGCTTTCACATTGACCGGGTGGCTGCCGCAGCAGGCTCGGACCCGGAAGTCCTCCGTCTGGAGAACCTTGACACAGACGTTCCGCCCCCGCCCGAGGCGGTCGCCGCAACCCGTGCTGCCGTCGGAACGCAGGCCGCCAACAGTTGGCTTCCGTTCAGTGGTCGCGATGATCTCAAGCACGCAGTGGCCGCTCAGATTGCTCGTAGAGGCGGACCCGACTACGACGGGCCATACGAGATCGTCATCACCTGTGGGGAGGGCGATGCAATGCTCGACGCCCTTTTTTGCGTAACCGATCCAGGCGACGAGGTGATCATGACCGACCCGACCTACGCTGGCATGGTCAACCGCGTCCGCCTGGTTGGGGCAGTTCCGCGCTTCGCACCCCTGACCCCCTCGACAGGCGAGTGGCGGCTCGACCTCGATGCGTTTCAGGACGCGGTGACCGAGCGAACGCGAGCGGTCTTCATGAACAACGCTTCGTTCCCAAGTGGCTGGGTTGCCTCTGCTAGCGAGCTGGAGGAAATCGCGTCGGTGTGCCGCGAGCGCGAGATCTGGTTGGTCTACTTCGCCAGCTTCGAGGGGGTGCTGTACGACGGACGCAGCATCATCCATCCCGCCTCACTTGACGGGATGCGCGACCGCACGCTGACAATCGGCTCGGTTTCGCTGGAGCAGCGGATGATTGGCTGGAGGGTTGGCTGGGTTGTTGCGCCAGCCGACCTCGCGGGCCAGGTCGCGACGGTTCACAGCTACAACGGGCTAGTGGCTAGCGGCTTCGCGCAGCTTGGAGCATATGCGGCACTAACTGCCCCTGACGACGGCCTGGCGGCCGCCAATGTTGAGTGGCAGGTTCGCCGCGACGAGATGCTTCGCCAGCTCGACGGATTACCCGTGGTCTCACCGTCAGGTGCTTGGTCCATGCTGCTCGATGTGGCAGCCCTCGGAGCCGATCCGTTTGATGTGTCGGATCGCCTGCTCGTGCAAAAAGTTGCCGCGACGCCCATGGTTGGCTGGGGCGACCAAGTAGCCGGCCGCCACGTTCGCTTCGTCTTCAGCAATGAGCCCGCTGCGAGGCTTGCCGGGCTCGGCGAGCGGGTTCGTCGCGCACTGGCAGCATCAGGCGCGACAGGGATGGCTTAGCGTCAGCACTTGCCGGTCGCTGGCGCAAAGGCCAGTTGGGGAGACGGAGCGTTTCACGCACCGAGCGAGCGGGCCAGGGCGATGAGTGTGCGTACGCCAACGCCGGTCCCGCCCGGAGCCACGTAGCCGTAGGGCTTGCCATCAAAGAACGCCGGACCTGCGATGTCGAGATGAGCCCATGGCGTGCCTTCCGCCACGAACTCCCGCAGGAATGCCGCGGCCACCAGCGCACCCGCCCAGCGATCACCGCCGACCGAGCGCAGGTCAGCGACCTTGGACTCCAGCTTGCTGCGAATCTCGCTGGGGATCGGCAGCTGCCAAACGTCCTCGCCGGCCGCATCCGCCGCATCAAGCACCAGATCAGCTGTCGCATCGTCGGTGGCCATCAGTCCGCTCGTACGCTCCCCGAGGGCGACCACACAAGCACCGGTCAGGGTCGCTACGTCCACGATCAGGTCAGGATGGTCCTCGTTCGCCCGGGCGATTGCGTCGGCCATGACGAGTCGGCCTTCGGCGTCGGAGTTGCCGTTCTCAACCGTCTTGCCGCCGTAGATGGTGAGCACGTCCGAGGGCCGATAGGCGCTTCCGGACGGCATGTTTTCCGCGAGGGCCCCGTACGCCGTGACCTTGATCTTGAGGCCAAGCTGAGCCATCGCGTGCACCGCGACCAACACGGCCGCGGCGCCGGCCATGTCGCATTTCATGGCATACATACCCTCTGGCGGCTTCAGATCGAGGCCACCGGTGTCAAAGGTGATGCCTTTGCCGACGAGCGCGAGATGGAACTTCGCCCCGCGCGGGCTGTAACTCAGCCGCACGAGCCTGGGGGGTCGGGACGACCCGCCCCCCACCGCCATCAAGCCGCCGTACCCGCCGCGGCTCAGCGCCGCGTCATCAAGCACATCGATCGCGACTTTGCTGCCGCGTACCAGGCTGCGCACCTGCTCGGCGAACGATTCGGGATAGAGCAGGTTCGCAGGCACGTTCACCCATTCGCGTGCGGTCACAACCGCTTGTACGACAGTCTCCGCGCCGGACACTATGGCGGCGCTCTTCACGTCGCCCGCATGGATCACAGTGATGGTGGCGATCGTGCCGCCCTTGGCGGGACCGGCACTGATTGGCTCATATCGGTAGCTGCCGAGCAGCGCACCCTCGGCAACGGCAGTGAGCTGCGCGGAATCCTCGGTGCCCAATGAGACCGCCACCGTTAGCGTGTCGTCGGCCAGGGAGGCGGCGTGGCGTACGCCGGCGCCCGCCGCGCGCCGCAAATCCTCGGCATTGGGCTGCTCGGAGCCAAGACCTACTACCACAATGCGTGGTCCCTCGCCCGGTGCCGGAAGCGTCCGCTTGGAGTCGGCCCCCTGCTTCGCTCCAACCGATGTTGCCATCTCGGCTATGGACAGACCGAAGCGCTTGGTGAACGCACCGGCGATCGCCTCAGGCACCGCCCGTGTCCCCGACTCGCTCAAACCCACCACAAGCACATCGACATTGCGCGGCACTGCTTTGGCGATCGCGAGTGTGGGCAGCGTCCGAGTAGGCACGATGGCTACATCCTTTGGTTAGTCGGCGTGATCGAATGAGGCTTGAACAGGTTAGCCCTTCGTTGACGAAAACGATCCTGACCTGCCGGTTTGATGGTTACGAGGAGATGGAGGAGACCCTTGGCCGAAGATGCTGAAGCCGCCCGACTATTAACGTCGCCACTGCACGAACGGCATGTCGCCGCCGGTGCGAAGTTCGCAGCGTTCAGCGGCTGGTCGATGCCACTGGAGTACGCCGGAGCGGGAGTCCTGGCCGAGCACGCGGCTGTTCGCAACGCTGTCGGCATCTTTGACGTCAGCCATCTCGGCAAAGCTACGGTGGCCGGCCCCGGCGCGGCGGACTTCGTCAACCGATGTCTGACCGCCGATCTGGGAAAGATCGGCCCAGGCCAGGCCCAATACACACTGATGTGCTATCCCGAGGGCGGCGTAGTTGACGACATGATCGCCTATCTGAAGTCCCCTGATGAGGTCTTCTTGATCCCCAACGCCGCGAACTGTGCGCACGTGGTAGCGCTCCTTGCTGAGGCTGCGCCCGCCGGTATCACAGTGACGAACCAGCATCGCGACTTCGCGGTACTGGCTGTTCAGGGCACGCTGTCAGACGAGGTTGTCTCGGCTGCCGGGCTTCCGGCAGGCCATGACTACATGAGCTTTGTCAACGCCGACTACGCCGAGACTCCGGTGATCGTTTGCCGGACCGGCTATACGGGGGAGCGCGGCTACGAGCTGGTGGTCCCAGTCAGCGCGGCCGGGGGAGTGTGGGACGCGGTGATGGCCGCGGGAGAGCCCTACGGCTTACAGCCCGCCGGGCTCGGGGCCCGGGACACCCTGCGAACCGAGATGGGCTACCCGCTCCACGGCCAGGACATTTCATCAACGATCAGCCCAGTCCAGGCGCGGCTTGGCTGGGCAGTGGGTTGGAAGAAGGAAACATTCTTCGGCGCCGACGCCCTCCGCGCCGAGCGAGCGGCAGGCCCACGGCGATTGCTGCGAGGACTGCGAGCGACGGGTCGGGGAATTCCACGGCCTGGGATGGTCGTACGCGGGCCGGATGAAAGCGAGGTCGGCAGCGTCACCTCAGGTACCTTCTCGCCAACCCTCAAGATCGGCATTGCCCTCGCACTCGTTGACACCGGCCTGGGTGAGGACGATGTCGTGACGGTGGACATCCGGGGTCGGCAGGAGCCTTTCGTGATCACCAAACCGCCGTTTGTGACTCCCGGCGTACGGGAGGCCTGACCACGCGCGGTCGTGAGGCCACGGTGGCGGTCATATCCAAAATCGTCATGTCTAAAGATCGAAGACGCAGTCATCTCGGTCGTCCAATGCGCATCGGATGCGGCGCTTCTGGATCTCGCTGAGTTCGGTTGGCAGCTCATCCGCCGGGAACCACGCCACGTCCGTCGACTCCTCGTCGCCCACTTGCGCCTCGCCCGAGACATAGCGGCAGCGAAAACACATTGAGACGAACTGGCATGTGTCACCGTTCGGGTAGACGACGTCCGGGTCGGTGGTGAGCAATGCGAGCCGTTCGACCCGCGCGGTGATGCGAGTCTCCTCCAGCAGTTCCCGAAGGGCTGCGGTGGCCGGCTGCTCAAAGGGCTCCACGATCCCGGCCGGCAGACTCCATAATCCCGTGTCGCTGCGCCTCGTGA
>Ga0075421_100006482_pt1 | contig 14287 bp, 9 predicted proteins | sample SoiMetdeltSBSDD5_FD_75292 | JGI IMG/M metagenome (GOLD analysis project Ga0075421, IMG submission 75292) | Bulk soil microbial communities from a Populus tree surrounding site in Tennessee, USA - Soil MetaG P. deltoides SBSDD5 | ecosystem: Environmental > Terrestrial > Soil > Tree plantation...
CGCGATCTGCTCACGCATCGGTCGGGCCTGACGGTCGGAGAGTTTCACCGTGGTCCGATTCGTCGCGCTTACGCCGAGACGCTCGGCCCGCACATCGACAACCCGCTCACGCCGGACGAGTGGATCGCGCGTGTCGCGACGTTGCCGCTCATCGATCAGCCCGGAGCCGGCTTCCACTACAGCATCTCGACAGACCTTCTCGGCTTCCTCGTGGCGCGCCTCCACGGCGAATCGTTGGGTGAGGTGCTCGCAAAGCGGATCTTCGCGCCGCTCGGCATGCGCGACACGGGCTTCGTCGTGTCACGCGATAGACGCGATCGCCGCGCCGCATTGTGTGGCTTCGATGATCAAGGTCGCTTGACGACGCTGACGGCCGCGCCCGGTGGTCACGCGCTCGAGGAGCGGCCCGGCGACATGACCTTCGAGTCAGGCGGACAGGGCCTGTGGTCCACGGTCGATAACTACCTTGCGTTCGCTCGCATGCTGCTGGGCGATCCCGACCTGCCCGCGCTCCTGCGGGCGGAGACGCGCGCGCTGATGGCGTCGAACCAGCTCACACCCGAACAACGCGCCGCGGCTCGCATGTTTGGTCAGCCAATCTTTGCCGTGGGCCACGGCTACGGCATGGGCGTTGCCGTGGTGCTCGAACCCGAACAGGCAGACCCGATGCGGTGCCAGGGCGGCATCGGCACGATTGGCTGGCCTGGCGCGTACGCGGGTTGGTGGCAGGCGGATCCAAACGATCGATCCGTGCTGATCTTCCTCTCGCACAACATGCTCGAACTGTCGCAAATGGCGCAGGGGATAGGTCTTGGCGCCTGGAGCGCGATCGCCGGCTTTCACGCGATCGCCACGTCGTGAGCGCGGCCCGAGGGCGCGAATCAGCTGTCAGCCGGACGCGCATGTCCCAGATACATCAATTCCCACAGCGCCGGCTCGCTCACTGACGCAACGGCTACACCACGCCGATAGTGCTCGAGCCTCATCTCGCCCGTGAACCTGAGATACGCACCATCGAAGGCCGCGGCTTCGGCATGACAGTTCTGTAGTTTCAACACCATTCTGGCAATCTGTCGCGAAGTATGGAGACAGCCTTTTCGGGATCTCGGGTCTGACAGCCGGATCGGGGGTTGCAACTCGAGAGCGTCGATGGACTATCTGCGCCTTGTGTTCGGTTCTCTTGGCGTTGCATTGTTCGCGGTGCACATGTTCGTTGGCGTAGGCCCGGCGAGCGACGCGCTCTACGGAATCGGCCTGTGGCCGGCACGCACTCTTCCCGAGATTCAAGAAGCCGTCTTGCACTCCTTCCCCGAGAACGCCGTCGCCTGCCGCAGCGGCGAGAACGGCTGGGACTATATGTGCGATTTGGTCCGGTCGCAGGCGCCGCTGCCCCCGCTGCGACGCAAGTTCGGCATCGCCTGCGGGGCGTCCCAGCCCGTTCTCTCCATGATGGAGATGCGCGCCGACGAACCTACACGACCGCGGCCCGATGGGCCACGGATCTCGTTTCACGTTTCTCCAGTGCTGGTGTTGTTGCTCTTTGGGGCTTTGTCACGGCTCGCGTGCGGCGCGAGCTCGGAGGTGGGGAAATCTCCACGCGGCGGATGGCGCGCTTACTCGCTCGTTCGGGTTCGCACGAACCTTAGTTGGATCAACCGCTGCACCGCTTGCAGCCAATAGGAGCGCGACTCAGGCACGGCGAGCGCGTAGACCTGCCGATGCCGCCGCAGGTAGACCGCGAAGATCACCGGTGAACATCTTCCGCTCGGGACCCGCAGGCCGCCACCGCGGCTGCGCCCACGACGCTCCCCGTCGCGACGGGCCAGCCACAGGCCAAGCTTCACGACGTGCAGCGCGCGTTGATCGCGAAGGCGCTTGCCGAAGCCAAGGGAAATCGCTCACACACCGCCCGCCTGCTCGGATTGTCGCGCGGTGAGCTGTACACGCTCTTGCGCCGCTACTCGATGTGACGCGCGACATCGTTGATCGATGTCACCAGCTGATCTCGCTCTCCTCCGGACTCGGTGCGTAGCGGCAGGCGACTGGCAGCGCGTCTCGACGAGTATTTCCACGAAACGCCCCCGTCGCGTCCCCGCGGCCTTCTTCGCGAAGCACCAGCGGTGAGACTGGCGACGACACCTCCGTAGTGCCGCGGGCGGCGTTCGGTTAAGCTCAGACAATCGGATGCCCCTCGGCGCAGACTGGGTCACTGTCTGCGACTGCTTATGTCTGACGCGCTTCCTTGGGCCCGTTTGTTCGCGCTTCTCTGGGCGCCTCCCCTGGTCCCATTGGCGGCCGTTCTTCATTGGGACGCTTCTGCTTCTCTACCGGTGCCTTTCGGCCAGGCCGGTTCGCCGCGAATTGTTTGTGTGACACCGACATGGTCAAGATGCCAGACGTAGAGATCGTCTGCGATACCGGCGACCAGCACCCGCGAGTCGCGGGAGGCTGATGGCCGGAGAGATCTGCTGCCTGGGGCCTGACAGCCCACCCGAGTACTCGCAGACGGAAGGGCGGCATGAGCTGCTGGATCGGCGCCGCCCGGAGTATGTGGGGGCGCCGGGCGGCACGGCGATGCGCCCTGACCTCCTGCTCGCCTGATGCCGCGTCTCCTGGGGAGGCGCGCTAGGACATAGACCCTGACGGCGCCTGGAGCCGACCCTCAACCGTAGTCTTCGACGCTGACGAACGGCACCCAACGTTCATCCCCGTCTGCCGCCTGACAGATGGGGCACGGCCTTCCCCGACTAAGGCAGTCGTCATGGGGCCACCCCAAGACGTCCGGTCCACGGATCACATGCATGCATGGTCAGATTCTGACCATTGTGGCACCGGCTGTGCGTCGGTATCTCGAGCGCCGAAGATCGTGGCAAGGACTAGGCGTGACCCTCAACGCCGTTCTCAAGAACGCCCTGCCCGTAACCGACCGTCTCCAGAACATTCCGAAGGCTGCACGCTGTGAGCGGAAATTCCGTGGACGTGACCGTCAAATGTACCGACAATGCAGCGCTTCCGAAACGTCAAGGATTCTTTGGTCGAGCCCTTCGCGCGCATGTCGGGCCTGGCTTGCGGCCGCGTCGAAACACGTCGCCCGTTGGTAATCACCGCATGCCAAAGGACGGTCGTTGATTCCGCCGACCATTGGCGAGGAGTACGACGGTCGCGGCGGCTAGCCAGAATGGAATAAGCGCACTAACGGCGCACTGATTTCGAGAGAAGTCGGGGTTGGCCCGATAGGCTCGCGGGCTACTTGAACCGAAGGAACGTGCTCGATCCGCGGCGGCACACCTGGAGGCAGCGATGGGTTCGCGATGCTTGCTTGTCAAAGGTCAGCTGATGGTTCTGGCGGTGCTGGTTTTCGCAGCGCAGACGCGATCATCAGCAGCGCCCGACGCACAGGGACCTTCCGCAAGTGTTTCTTCGGCGCCGACAGTTGGACCATCTGCGCCAGCTTCGCCATCCTCCAGTAGTGAGGCAGCTAAGGTGCCGACTTCAGCTGCGCCAACTGACAACGATTCAGCGGCACCGATTGCGCCAGCATCGGGGTCGATTGCTGGCGCAACAGGCCTGATACCTCAGACGGTCACGAGCGCGTTTCAAAGCCGCATTCTGGCAGGAGGGGCTACCAATGCGCTGGACGTTGATGTGCAGGCGGCGGACCTTCCACGCCTGCCAGGCGTCGCGCTTCGGTGGCGGCAACACGCTCAGAGTCGGGGCTGTCTCGATGGTTCGTCGACTGTGCCCGCGGACGTTTTGACGAAGGCGCCAGTGGAAGGGAACAGCTCAAAAACCCGCCTGACTCTTTTTATCCCTCGACCGCCATGTTGGTGGCCGGTCTACCAGTATGCGCAGGTCACCGTATTGGCAAACGCCGCCGGAGCAGGCGGCGTTCAACAGGCGCGTGCGTTCTACGACGGGTCTGTGCGCGTCAGTGTGCGCTGGTTTCCGCTGCTCGTCACTCTAGCCGCCGTCGGATTTATCTATCCTGGATGCGCGATGATCGCGTGGCGAGCAGAACGTCGAAGGGCGAATCGTGGCCTGACTGCCAAGACGATCATAGATGTGATCACCACACCGAGCTTATGGAAGAAGCTCGATCCTGTTCAGATCACCGCCAACATGTATGGCCGTGCAAGCCTGCCAAAACTCCAAATCTTTGCCTTTAGCCTGATCATTTTCGGTCTCCTCCTCTACTCGCAGCTGCGCAATGGCCTCTTGAGCGGACTGTCGACTGATGTGCTGCTCCTGCTCGGCATCAGCGGCGTTGGCACAGCCGGCGCACGCTACACGTACTCGGCGAAGCGGCGAATCAGCCTCGAAAGCTGGGCGTGGCTCCGCTCAAAGCAATGGCTGCCGAACGAAGAGACCGAAAAACGACGATCGGACATCGCCTCGCAGGCCACCTGGGCCGAACTGGTCACGGACGTCGATAACAAGGAATTCGATATCTACAGCTTTCAGATGGCGATCTTCAGTGTCGTTGTCGCGACCGCGTTACTGAGCACAAATCTAACTGGATTGGCGACCTTCGAAATCCCGGACGAGTTGCTGGGGCTACTCGGATTGAGCCAGGCGATCTTCATCGGAGGGAAAGCGGTGGAGAAAAGCCCATTCGCAGAGCTCGACGAGAAGCTGGTGAAGATTCGTGAGCGTGAAACGAAATGCCAAGAGGCACGGGCAAAGGCCCTTGCTGCGCCCGCGGACCTAGATGCGCAAGCGAGGGCAAAGGCCGAAGCCGATGCGTTCAGTACGGACGTAGTTCAGGCCGCTGACATGTTCTGGGCCTTATACGCGGACGTGCTCAAGTCGAAACCAGCCGCGCTCGCAGCGGTCGGCGACATGCAGCCCGGATCGGCTGCGAACGCTAATATTTGACACCTAAGACCTGCGGACGGCGCCGCCATCCTCGCAAATGATCGACGATGGATCATCGCGCCATATGGCCGCAGCGGTCCAGATCTGGGAACTGGAACGTGAACAGCTGACTCATGACCTCATCCGCCACAGCGCTGAGGCCACGTCTTGCGCTAAGTTCAGACCGCGAGCAGGTGCTGACGGGAAGCCTGGACGGAAGCGCTAGTCGCGCCGGGCCGTTTGCGGGAACCCCATGTTTGATCGTCGTCGCGGCCGCGATCTCGGCAGACCGTCGGTTCCTGACGCGGAGTGATCCCGCATGAGAAGGCTTTACCTCGGTGGGAGCGCGCGGACGGTCGTTTGCTTATCCAGCGGTAAGCGAATCATCTCGCGCACGGCCTGCCCCGCCAAGAGGAAAGTACACGCTCGTGGAGACTCGGCCAAACCGACCTCGAGCGATGGCACTTTGCGTGGAACTGTATTCCCAGCGAGTTGGAAGAGCGTCGGCGCCGTGACGATACCGCACAATTTGCTGGTTGGCGGCTCGGAGCCGTGAACGTACGCCGGTAGATGAAGCGTACGCATCACATGGCCATCCCGGGCTCTAATTGATGGTGAGACTCTCCATGCGTCGAGAAGGACACGTCGCGATCGGTTTTCTGCCTGGCGCCCTTGTCGCTGCCCTCGTCCTTGCCACGGATAAGCAGCCGCTCCAGCCAATCCAGGAGACGCCGATCCAAATACCTGCCGTCACTGCGTCGGCACCGGATGAGCCTCTTGTCGGCTTGCAGGAGCTCCGGCCAGTGATGGAGCTGATGGCTGAATCACTGGGGATCTCCGCTGGCACATCGGCAGATTACCGGTTGTCATTGGCATTGCTCGGTGAACTCAAGAACCCACATGCCCTCGACGCAAGTGATAGGACGCGTCATCTGGGACGCCTCGAGTTTGCACGATCCGTGCAAGACCGGCACAACACGGAACTATTCATGGCCCTATTCCGGGCGGGGAATTCGGGATCATCCTCCCCAGCAGCCGCGAAGGTCCGTTTCCTGATCGCTACGATACCTGATTACGCCGATTCGAACAGCGGATGGATGGCCGATTCAGTCCTGAGCGGTATACAACACGCGATGAGTAGAGGAGGATACAGCCTTGACCGATTCAGGCTGGTCGACTGGTCTCCCACGGAAGCGCGGCCGAACGTCGCCGCAACGGAGAGCCGCGCCCATGAGCGGCAGCCCGGTGCCTTGATCTTCCGACGGGTGCAGTTATCAAACAACACTGGTCAAGACGTTCACGCTTCGATAACCGAATTTTATGTCGTGCTACTGGCGCCCGAGACCGCGACTGCGGGAATCCACGCGGTTGCGCTCAGAAACGCAGTGGAGTTTGTAGGCCGTTGGAACCGCAAATCGAACGACGCAGGCTGGCTGCAGATCGTTGGGCCTACCTTCTCTGGGTCTGTCCCATCACTGGCCCAAGTCGTCGGAAGCGAGGGAACGAAGTACTTTCCAGCCTCGAAGATCATCGTCATCAGTGGTGCGGCCAACGCCGACGCCAACCGCAGCAAGTTCACCAGCTTGGCACGATCCGCGGAGATCCGCTACGCGACCACCGTTCCAAAGACATCCGACATTTTGGCGACCGCGCAACACTTCTTGAGTAGCAAGGGATTCGACTCCGACAGGACGGCGCTGTTGATCGAAAGCAACACCGCGTACGGTGAGGACGCCACCAGCGGACGCCGAGAGAACATTTTCAGGTTCCCGTTGCACGTCTCTCAATTGCGAAACGACATGCCCGCCGCGCCCGCTACCGCGGTCACGTTCAGTCTGGCGCCCGCCGTGCCTTTGTCCCTCCGGGAGTCAAAGCCACCCTCCGACCAGCTGCCCGCCCTCAGACCGATCCTGACATCACCCACGGTCGCGGTGACGATCAAAAGGATATTCGACGCGGTCCGCCATAAAGGCATCCACGCAGTTGGCATCGTAGCGACGGACGTCCGCGACGTCCTCTTCTTGTCGCGAGAGCTAAAACAAACCGCCCCTGACGTTCAACTCTTCATACTTGGCAGCCACGCCCTATACCTGCATCCCGACTTCCGCCCGTACTTGCGAGGGGCGCTCGTCGCCTCACCATATCCGCTCCATCTGGCCGTACAACAACCGAGCAACCCAGCCGCTGAGCAAATCGCGTTCGAGAGCATGGAAGCCGAAGGCGTCTTCAACGCAGTGACGGCGCAACTCGCCGCCGCCGTCTCGGGATTCAGCACCGGCCCAGAAGCCGGGCGGCCCACTTCCGTCATCACCGCCGACGGAGGCAAACTCCTCGACTACAAGTGTATGACCGGCGAGCGAGATCATGCCGGCATTCCGGCGGAGCCGCCGCCGTCATTTGTCGGTGAGTGCGCCCCGATGATATGGCTGAGTGTCGTAGGCGCGGACGCGTTCTGGCCTCTCGAATTCGCACGCCCCTCTCAGCCAACGATCCCCGCCGCCGCCGCGTTGCTGCGAGCAAGGAGAGATGCGCTGCCGATTGCACAAGAGTCAGCGCGAGTGCTAGGTCCCTTGCCCGCTTCGGCGATCCTTCCCGCGGTGGTCATTGTTGCGGTGGCGGCCCTGCACTTCGGGGGTCTTCTGCTCGTCGCCAAGTCCCTCCGAAGAAAGCAGCGGTCCAACTCCGATTTCGGGGCTTGGCGACGGCACGCTATCTCACCGCGCGAATGCGGAGAGCGTCGCATCGGCTCGGTCGTAAGTGTCCTCGGACCGCCAATCACCCCGCTACTAGGCCGCCAGATGCATGCGCTAGCTCTCAACCTGATGGTGCTCTTCGTAAGCGTACTGACTGTATGGACGTTGGCCGTGATCCTTTCCTACCTGCAACCGCCAGTGGCGTGGGCGTGGGCACTGCGCTCGATTGTCATCACAGGTGGAGTCTCCTGCTTCGCGTTGGCGCTATACGTGTCCCGCCTCTCGATTAGGGCCAACACTCCAGAAATCCGCCGGGTGGACAGCCGGAGGCTCAGGTTCCATGCTCCCCGAGCAGCTGGCAGTGTTGCACTGGTGCCGGCGATAGTCGTCGCTCTCGCGGCCGCCGCATTCCTAGTCCAGTGGACGTATGAGGTCTTCCTGTCCCCCCGTCCTGGTGATGCGGCCGCGACCCTAACAGCCGCGCGGACCGTGAGCGCGGGCGTCGTTTCGCCGGGGATCGCAGTTGCCCTCCTCTGTTCTGCGATGTATGTGCCCATGCCCTGGAGCCTGCGGCGGCTGTCCCTCGTCGGGATCGGCTACCAGAATCTGGGACGTCAGTCAGCGACGTTCAGCCTGCTTTCCCACCGCGTGCAACGGGCTCAGGGCCGCCGCGAGACAGAGGCCGATTCCGAACTTGACGAGTTGGCCCGGACTATCGATATGCCGGCCCAGAGTCTCAAGTGGCGGCACACTGCGTTCGTTGCCTTGCTACTCGCAATGCTGGGGTTGAGCCTCGGCTGGCCGCTGCGTACCTTTGAACACCCATCGTTCTCGCGGTTCTTCGCGTTAGCGACGTTGTCGTGTTTCGCCGCAGTGGTCCTGCTGTTGAGCCAAGCGGCACGTACCTGGCAGCTCCTCAGATTGCACCTTTTGCAGCTCGCGAAGCGCGAGATCGCCAAGAGCTTCGACGCGCTCGACGCAGCACATGTTGATTGGAACCTGTCGCTGGCGCCGCCCCACGTTGGCGAACTGCGCCCACTCGTGGAACTCGCAACGGGCATACGTGAGCAGGTCGAAGGGCTGACCGCGATGCTTCGGTCTCCGGCCATGATTCATGAACGTCGCGCAGAGCTCAGGCTACTTCGACGGCTCGCGCTGCGCGATTACAGCGGCATGCTGGCACTCGAGCTTCAGCGCCAGCCGTTCGCCGGACTCCTTGAGAGCCACACGTTTCAAAGCCTGTGGCGACTCTCGGACGCTTTAGTCACTGTGTCAGAACGCACCGACTCGGTGCACATCGACGCGTTTCCGCCGATCCAGCAGCCTCCGCACAAGCCCGACGTCAAGGATGCGCGGTTTTCAGGGCCGTCTGGATTGCTGGTTGCCCTGTTGTTCGCGTTCGTCTTCCGTGACGTCCTCGCGCGAACCGTTTCGGCGCTGTTCGCAGCGACCCTCACGCTGGTGCTAGTCACCGGCGCGCATTTGTTCTACACGTTTCAGGGCAGAACCTCGTACCTGCTGACGGACGTTGTTATGATCGTCGGCGCATCGGCCGTGACGTTGTGGATTCTGGTAAGTATCGAGCGTGACAGAGTGATTAGTTCGTTACGTAAGACCACACCAGGGAAGGTGGAATTCAATTGGAACTTCATCCGGCAGGTCGCGATATCGGGAGCGTTGCCTGTCCTCGCCATTCTGGGAGCGCTGTTCCCCGAAGTTGGCGAATCAGTGTTCGGATGGCTGGAGCCGCTGCGCAGAATCGTGAGCTTCTAGAAATCAGCGCGATTTCCTGGGGCCCGCAGTCAACTGAATTCTGAATTCACCTGGTCCGCCGCCTGCCCATAATGTCCCCAGCCTACGCCGAACCGGAAGGCAGATCGATCACGCCAGCTGAATGTTCATGCGGGTGAATATGAGGACGTCCGAACCGCGCTCAGGCGAGTGGACAAGTGAGGGGGACCACCCGCTCGAACTCCAGGCGCTTGGCCCGGTGCATCCTCGACACGCGGAGGCCTCAGCCGACGCCGTGTCAGCGGTCTCGGTCTCAATGACGCTCACGGGCACCTGAGCCAACCGCAACCCGTCGGCTCTTGTCGCTGCAGAACCTACTTCGCGGAGCAGCCGCCGCGCCGTTTGCCCTTGCTTGGCATCGTCCACTGTCCCAGTCTGCCATCGACGAGGCAGGATGGACTGAGTTCGCTGGTCAACCTGGCAACGGCGGCCGGCGGTCGCGTCTCGCGGATCAGTTCCCAGACGCGGACCGTTTGCCGATCGGCAGTCGCCAGGCGAGTGGCGCCTGCGTCGAAGATCGCGGTTACCACTCGGTCTTTGTGCCCTGGGAAACGCAGCAACTCGCGGCACGCCGGCAACTCCCACACGCGGGCGGTCCCATCGGTTCCTGCAGTCGCCAGCAGCGTGCCGTCCCGGCTGAAGTGGACGGCAGCAATCGCCCCGCCATGACCGCTGCAGGTGCCCACGAGCCTCCCCGAAGTCGGCTCCCACACCTTCGCCGCCCCGCTCGTGGTTGCCGCTGCCAGCCATTTCGAGTCGTGGCTGAAATCCAGATGCGTGACGGAACCGGCGCCGGCGCGAAGGCGCCGGTCCCAGCCCTCTGGGGAGCCGGCCTCGCGAATGAGAACCGAGCCGTCGTCCAACGCGACAGCCAGAATGTCGCCGTTTCGGGAGAACTCCGCGAGCGCCGGGTCGACTGGCGTGCCGTCGGCCGAATCGGTTCCCGTACGCTTCATACCGGGCCTGCTCCTCCACCAGACTTGGGTCGCCCGGCTATCGGCAAAGGCAACCGACCCGGAATTGCTCACCGCCGCAATTCCCTGATCGTAGTTGGCCATCGCGCGCCTGCCCGTACCCGTCTGAAAATCCGGCAGGCGTTGCGCCCAGAAGTCGAACAGCTGCGAGGCGGTTTTCGACCATCCAAGCACGAAGAGGCCGTCCAGCGAGAATCTCGCCCCTTCCGTCGTCCACTCATCCTCCGTGCGGCCGGTCTCGAGGTTGACCGGAACGCCCGTGCCCTTGCCGAGCACAACGGCGCTTCGTCCGTCAGGGCTCAAGACGATTTCCGAGCCCTGCGGCAGTGGCCCTCTGTTCTCGACGCCGTTGCCCTCCTCGACGATCCGGTGAAATCGACCCGAGGCATTCACAACCACCAGGTCGCGTGAAGTGCTCAGAAACGCGATGCGTGATCGTTCGATGGACAGCGAAGTGAGGAGCGGAGTGTCACGTGTCCCTCGGTCCGAGACGATCGCGCCGTTGGCCGGGCCGGAGGTCACGATCATCGAACGATCGCGCGACCAGGCCAGAGTGGCCGTCCGATTCATCTCTGAGTCCGCGCGAGGCCGATTGTCCGACGGCCACGGCTGACGCTTCACGGGTTCGCCATCGGAGAATCGAAACTCGTTGCCGTTGGGAAGCACGAACCTGTCGCCTGCCGGATCGAGTGCTGCCAGGGGCGGAACCGCATTACGAAGACGTTCGGCGTCGCCGGCATCCAGCTCGCGAATGAGGTTCGCGCGGTCGACATCCCAGACATACGCCGGTACCTCGTAGGTACGGTAGAACCCCCCTTCGGCTTGATCGACGCGGGTCAACGTGAAAACGATGAGCGCGCGGGCACCGTTGGAGTTCAGATGAACCTCGCCGATCGGTCCGGGATGAGATGGGAGGCGGCTGATCAAGCGGCCGGTCCCGATCTCCCACACGGTCGCCGTACCGTCGAGCGTGGCAGCGATTACGCGCCTGCCGTCGTGGGAGATGGCGGCCGAAGTGATCGGGCTCTGGCCACCGATGATCGCTGTTCGCGATCCATTCAGCGGCAGCAGCGCACCGCCCAGCATCAGCCTGAGGGCGGGCGTGTCGCTGCCCAATCGAAACGCCTCTGCGAGCAGCACGGCCGCGCTCTCCCACCTGCCTTCGAGCAATTCCTGCCGTCCGCGTTCTTCCAGCAGCGTTCGATTGCGCCGGGTTGCCAGGTCAGCGTTCGCCCGCGCGATGAGCGTCTGCTCGTTGGCAATACCCGTCTGGACGTTGGCTCTGTGGGCGTTGTCGTTCGCGAGCCTGGTCTGCTCGTTCGCTCGTTCGGCATTCGCGTTTGCGATCTTGGTCTGCTCCTTCGCTTTCTGCGCATTCTCATCGGCGGCCTTCCGATTGATGTCCGCCGTGCGGCGATTTCGCTCGGCATCGACGTAGAGGTAAGCCATCACCACCAAGGCGCCGATCAGCCCGGCGATGCCGCTTGCGGCCCATCGGCGACGAACAGCCGCCCTCCGTGTCTCTTCGGCTCGACTGGAAATCAGATACGCGCGCTGAAGGTCGGTAGGCTGGGGACGTTGCGCCATGCCAGCGGCGCGAATCAGCCACGCCTCCGCCTCTTCGAGGAGCTGTCCGCGCAACAACGTGCCAGCATCATGGCTTCGTGCCTGCCAGTCCTCCACTCGGTTCAACAACCGTGTGTGCATCGCCACGAGCTCGACGTTGGTCTGCAGCGCTTGCTCTATCTGCAGCGCTGCACCCGCGAGACCGTCGCTGCCCGTCGACAGGCACCACTGTGCTTTCCGCATCGGATCCGGGAGACCGCTCGGGTCGATCTCCGACTCTCCCAGGATGGGCAGCAGCCTCTTACCCAGCTGGATGGCATACGACATCTCCGCCGCGCATTCGGTCGAGACGACGCTGTGCGGCGTCAGCAACACCGCGAAGGTGTCGCACGCCCTGATCATTTCGCGAAGCTGCTCGGAGTAATCGACGGAGGGGCTGAGCGTACGGTCCCAGAGCACGTCGACCTGCCGCGCGCGCAGCGCGGCGACGAGCCTTTCGCCGAAGGCGAGATCCTCGCGTGCGTACGAAAGAAAGACCCGCATCAACTCACATCGATGGAACGGTTCTGATGTGACCCCGCGATGGGCGCGATCCTACACCCGGTCACGGGTGGCCGAAATACTCTCTCGACCGCGAAGAGCCTGGAGGCCGGCGTCGGCTAGAATGACGTCCGTGTTGAGCCTGGCCTTCGAAGACTCGCGAGCGCGTCCACCCGTTCGCGCGATTTCTGATTCGACACGGCATTGCCAGCGCCGACTATGCCGGGGACTTCATCGCGTCCGGTCCGCGTGCCGACGTCAGTCACCAGGTGAAGCGGGACATGTTACAACCTCGTCTTGGTGGTACCTGTCTCTTCAACTTCCCGGAGAGTGCCCTATGACGTGGCCATCGCTGTATCGCTACCTCTCGGCAACTGCGCTGACCATCCTGATCGCTCTTCCCGCCGGCGCTCAAAGCATCGTCGGGAAGGACAAGACCGGCCCCGTGCCGGCCCCGGTGAATCTCGACGCGTCGGGAATGTTCCAGGCCAAGTTCGTGAGCGTAGGCGATGACATGTTCATCGGGGGCCAACCTACGGAAAGAGCGCTTCGCGAGCTCAGAGCCAAGGGCGTGACGACGGTCGTGAATCTGCGAATGCCGGAGGAGATGGCGCGTGTGGGGTTCGACGAGGCCGCGCTCGTGAAAGAGCTCGGAATAAAGTACGTCCACATCCCGATGCGCGGGACCGCCGACCATCCGTATGGGCCGAAGGCACTCGACGCCTTCGCGGCAGCGATGGCGGCGGCGGACGGCAAGGTCCTCCTGCACTGCACCATCGCCTGGCGCGCGAGTCATCTCTGGGCCGCCTATCTCATTCGTGACCGGAAGGTTCCGGTGGCGACGGCGCTCGAGCAGACCCGGATGATCAACCTGATGGACAACATGCGCATGGGTGGCGGAGATCAACAGCCGCTCGAGGGATTTCTCGGACGCGTCGTCCCGGAGATGGGGCATCCAAAATGAGCTACCTCTCCAGCGGATCGCGCCGCGCACGTCAGCCCCTCAATCTGCCGCAGCGGTTTGCCGCTTAGGATGCTGCTATCTCCGCCGCGGCCTTCTCGATGTTGCCCACGATCGCATCGAGCCGGCGGTCACGCGCATCGAGACCGGCCGGAATAATTCCGTCCACTGGAGTGTTGGAAGCAACATGACCAGCGCAGCTCGCGTTCACATACTGGCGATTTCGGGGAGCCTTCGGCAGGCATCGTCGAACCGGGCACTGGTCGAAGCGGCGGCGCAGCTCGCTGCAGATCCAGTGGAGGTCGTGGTCTACAGCAAGCTCGAGGAAATTCCGCCATTCAACCCGGATCTGGACGAATTGGATCCGCCGGCGCCGGTCGCCCGATTTCGAGCGGCGCTGCAGGCATGCGACGGGGTGCTGATATCGAGCCCGGAGTACGCGCACGGCGTCTCGGGTGTGATGAAGAATGCACTCGACTGGGTGGTCGGCAGTGGCGAGCTGGTGGACAAGCCGGTGGCGCTCATCAATGCGTCGTCACGCGCGACGTACGCGCACGCGGCGCTGATCGAAACGCTCACCGTCATGTCGGCGCAGATCGTGCCGGGAGCGTCGGTCACGGTTCCGCTTCAGGGCAGGGGGCTGGATGCCAACGGCATCGCCGCCGACCCTGAGCTTTCCGCTGCGCTCGGCGCGGCTGTCGACACCCTCGCTTCCGCCGCGCGAAGCCACGCTCGCGAGGCGGTCGAATCCTGACGGCCGTTGCAGGCCGGGCGATTCACGATCAACCCTCCGGAGCGCCTAGCCTCTTGCGCATGTGGAGCTCACGGCCGCCATCGACGAAGCGGACTTCGTCCATCAGCTGCTTCATCAGGAAGATCCCACGTCCGTTCGCTTTCAACAGGTTGGG
>Ga0075421_100006483_pt1 | contig 14287 bp, 15 predicted proteins | sample SoiMetdeltSBSDD5_FD_75292 | JGI IMG/M metagenome (GOLD analysis project Ga0075421, IMG submission 75292) | Bulk soil microbial communities from a Populus tree surrounding site in Tennessee, USA - Soil MetaG P. deltoides SBSDD5 | ecosystem: Environmental > Terrestrial > Soil > Tree plantation...
TTACGTTTTGCCGGTTAGCACGGCACAACGGCACCTCGGTGTATTGAGTTTCGGCAGCGTGCTGGAAGACGCCTACAGTCAGACGGATTTCGACTTCATGCAACAGGCTGCCAATCAGGTGGCGGTAAGCCTTGACAACGTTCTCAACTATCGGATTGCCGAGGCCCATCGGCTGCAAGTGGCTCGAGAGCGTGATCGCCTGGGGCTGCTGTTGGACGTCACCAATGCCCTGGTTTCCAGCCTCGACTTTCGGGAGCTCTTTGCCAGCATCATGCAGTGCTTGCGCCGCGTCATCCCGCATGAGTACACCAGCCTGGCGCTGCATGATGCAGAATCGAATCTACTGCGACTGCAGGCGCTGGACTTTGCCGGGGACGAAGGGCTGCTGCGCACTCCGATGGGGGTCAGTGAAGAGGAAAGTCCGGCTGGCGCCGTCTTTAACACCGGCAGAGCGGCGGTCTTTAGCCGTGACGAGCTGAGGCAGTTTCCCTCTAATGTTGTTCAGGCTCTATTGTCCGGGGGGATTCAAGCGCTCTGTTGCCTGCCGCTAATCACCAAGAATGGTGTTCTGGGAACGCTGAATCTGGGGAGCCAGCGCGAAGCAGCGTTTCACACGGAAGATATCGATCTGCTGACCCAGGTCGCTAGCCAAACTGCCATCGCGCTCGAAAATGCTCTAGCCTACCGACAAATTGCTGACTTGAAGGACAAGCTCAGCAAAGAGAAGCTTTACCTCGAAGACGAGATCCGCGCCGAATACCATTTCGGTGAGATCGTGGGGGGTACCCCCGCTCTCAAGAAGGTCTTGCAGCTTGTCGAAACGGTCGCGCCGACAGACTCTACCGTGCTCATTCGGGGAGAAACAGGGACCGGCAAGGAGCTGATTGCCAGAGCTATTCACAACTTGAGCGACAGGAGGGAGCGGACATTTGTCAAAGTGAATTGTGCAGCTATTCCAACTGGTTTGCTGGAGAGCGAACTGTTTGGCCACGAAAAGGGCGCCTTTACGGGAGCAATCGCCCAGCGGATTGGCCGCTTTGAACTGGCTCATCAAGGTACCCTTTTTCTTGACGAAGTTGGAGACATCCCTCTCGAACTGCAGCCTAAGCTGCTGCGAGTGCTGCAGGAAATGGAGTTCGAGCGTTTGGGCAGCACCCGTACGTTGCGCGTGAACGTCCGTCTGGTTGCGGCCACTAATCAAGATTTGGCCCATATGGTGAGAACTGGGCAATTTCGCAGCGATTTGTTCTATCGCCTCAACATCTTTCCAATTCTGATTCCAGCCTTGCGCGAGCGTCGCGAGGATATTCCCAAACTGGTGCGCTACTTTGCGCAAAAGTATTGCCTGCGTCTGAACAAGAAGATTACTTCGATCTCTTCGGACTCCATCGAGGTCATGTCCAGCTACGATTGGCCAGGAAACATCCGCGAACTTGAGAATTTCATTGAGCGAGCTGTCATCCTTTCTCGTGGTAGTGAGCTAGAGCTGCCCTTAGGTGAGCTGCAACCTCGAGAAGAGCTCGCGGGGATGCTCATCGCTGAGCGGCTCACGACCAACCGACGAAGACCAGACTCGATTGCCGAAAGCCGACTGAGCAAGACTGCCACTCTTAAACAAGCTGAGCGTGAACATATCCTGCAGGTTCTGCAGGATACCCACTGGCAGATTGGAGGTCCGAATGGTGCGGCGTCGCGACTTGGACTGAAACGGACCACCCTCAACTCGCGGATGAAACGCCTTGGAATTTCCCGCCATCGTCACTGACGAAATCGCCGCGATGTGTCGCTATTTCGTCAGTTTCTTTCGTCATCTCCCTTAACTGGCTGTCGTTGGTTGTCCAAATCCCGCGCAATTGGTTGGGCTAGCTTGAGGTGCACCAGTCGGTGGAAATGCCAGCATTTGGATTCTCAAGTGCTGGAGGCACCGCAAGCGAAGGAGGCCCCCATGCTGATGATCACCAAGGTCGAAAACCCGGATGTCATCACCCTTAAGCTTGAGGGTAGGTTGGTTGGCCCTTGGGTCAAGGAACTGGCGTTTCTCTGGAACTCGGCCGTCGGTCTTGAGCAAAAGTCCATTCGAGTGGATCTTTCGGCTGTAACTTACGTCGACGCCACTGGAGTCGAGTTGCTCACGCTCATCTCGCAGGGAGGCGCACGGATCACGGCCACGGGTTCGCTGAACCAACTCTTGGTGGAAGAGATCTCTCGCGCCGCTAGGCTCTAAAAAGGAAGCTGGCGATCTCATACCGAGGGACGGAAGTAGCCCCTCACCACCGCTTCCCCCTGAAAGGCGAAGGCGAGGGACAGCAGAAGATCTGGTCACTGGGTGAGCTTGGCGGCTGCCAAGCTGGGTGCTGGGCTGGTGACCTCATTCAGAAAACGCATTCAGGAGAAAGAGGATTCATTCGGGTGTACGCGACAAGTTCTTTCCCGTTCGCTCCAGCAGGCGGCGCTCGGGAACGTTGGTTACAGCGAATTCAGGCGGCCTTGATGGCCCGCCTGCACGGGAAGTATGAACGGCTTGTGTCGACTCGCAAGCAAACTCTTTTTGCAGGTTTGCAAGGCGACGTTTTGGAGGTTGGGCCCGGTACGGGAGCCAACTTAGCCTACTTGCCGCTGGGAATTCGCTGGGTCGGTGTGGAACCAAATCGCTATATGCAGCCGTATCTTCAGGAGACGGCGAGCAAGTTGGGTTTGCGAATCCACATTCGGGAGGGCTGCGCCGAGCACCTTCCGGTTGAAGACGGAAGCGTCGACGCGGTCATCTGCACGCTGGTCCTTTGCTCCGTTGATAATCCCGCGGCCGCGCTACGCGAAATTTCGAGAGTGCTGAAACCTGGCGGCCAGTTTCTTTTTGTTGAGCATGTTGCGGCTTGGCGAGGGACCTGCCTGCGCCGATTTCAGGGTTGGGCTCGGCCGCTTTCGAGACTCATCGGCGCCGGTTGCCACCTGGACCGGGAAACTTGGACCTCAATTGAAAAGGCGGGGTTCTCAGAAGTAAGGATTGAACACTTTGTGCTTCGGTGGGGGCTTTCGAAACCGCACATCATGGGAGTGGCAGTCAAATAGACATTTCTGGCGCGTCGCTGCTAAACCAGCGGAGGCAGAAGATCGTGACAAGAATCAACTGGATCAAAACGATCGGAACGAATTGGCTGAATTGGCGCAGGGAATCGCGGAAAGACCGAGGGCGTTACCTGGAGGGCCGACTGGTTTACTGTGCCGATTGTGAAGGGAATCGCAAACTGACGTACTCGTCTGGGAACTTGGCCTGCTCGGTGTGTGGCTCGGAGCAGTGGATGTTTGTCTCTGCTGGAATTATATCAAAGTTCAAAGACTACGACGAAAGAGCCGTGGAGGCCCAGCTGACGGTTGAGCGCTCGGTCAGATGTCTTCAGAAGGAAGCCTTCTTTGCTCCGAATGCAGCCCTGGTTTAGAGACAAAAAGTCGGCCAAACACAGCTTTCTAAGGTCTCGGAGTCTCGATGTCCCAAGCCTACCGGAGATCGACCTCAAAGTGTGTACCGCTGCGAACCGTCGCGAACGCTCGCCAGGGGTTCTTCCAAGCCCTTTGCTCTTAGCCGTCTTTCGGCGAACCAGGCATACGGACTTACGCAGATGAAGTCAGGAAAGAGCGGTCGCAGTCTGCGAGAGAGAGCTGCCAAATCCGACAGCTTCCGCTGCTTCTTGTGGTCCCAGGGCAACTTGTAAGCATGCCGAAGACGCTCTGGCAACAGCCCTACGCTGACAAAACTGGAAAAGCGAATGATTTTCCCAAGAACACATCGGCCGAAGAGGGCTTGGACGACTTCTTTCGCATCCGGACCCACAGCTAAGGTTTCACCCTCCAACATTTCACGGACATAGCTTTCGAAGGCCGCAAAGTCCGACGGTATCAGGTCTTCGGGAATCCCCAGCAGTCGTCCCAAACGGCGGCTGTCTCGGTAGTAAGCTTCCTTCTCCGTTGAACTCAAAGGACGAACAAGAAAATCGTAAAGGCGAAGGCTTGAATCAACCAATGTCGCCATGACCCAAAGTTTGAGCTGAGGATCATCCCCGCGATAGACGGTTCCGGAAGGATGGCAGCCTGCAGTTTGCTTTAACTTTCCCTGAACAGGACGGTGACAGTGATTGATATGCCGAAGTGCGCGGATAGCGCTCGGTCGCTTGGCGAACGTGAGCCGAGTCATCATCTGCATGGTTCTGTAGAGGCGGCGAAAGGGGTGTCGCTGAAATTGACTGTGGTTTGCGACCCCGGACGCAATCAGAGGATGAGCGACCTCCATAAGAAGAGCCCGCATTCCGGCCAGACCCAGCAGGAGTTCTCGATTGACATTCCAGAATGGTGTCTGCGGTGAGAAGAACCCCTCCCGGCAATTCGGTGAATGCATGTCCAGGTTCATGAGTTTGGTCTTATTGTGCCAGCTGGCGAAGGGAGCGCTTAAGCCCAAATCGAACTTTTGTATCACAGCTTCTCTTCATCTCCAAAGAGAGCCAAGTCGAACGGCCGAACAATCTAAACCGCCCTGAAGTAGCCATGTTGAACCCCTGGTGTACCAAGACTGAACACGAGATCTTGGATAAAGCACGTCCCTGAATGACCCATCGGCTCTTCAAAGGAATGAATCGTCTTCGAATTCATTCTAACGCCCTTTGGCTTTTCGAGGGGGCTAAAGTAGTTTGTGCAGCTACATTTGGCAGTGCATTGCAGACGGTTTTTGGTTATGCTTTCGCAGTCGGAGGCAACTCCCATCTAAGCTGGCGCCACCAGCCACCGCAGTCGCAGAGCTGTGGCCACTCTTTGGCAAGAGTGAGTGCTATCAACTTCGAACCCAACGCTCTGCACCGCGGAAATTCCCTGTCGAGGTCAAATGGTCTTCTTTTCCGAGAATCGGGAGATTCTCATTATCCTGCTCGTCAAGCTGGGCATCGTAGCTTCTCTTTCGGCACTGTTGGCCCGTTCGCTGAAGTTTAAGAAGACGCTGTACGCCGAGCCGCGAGGGTTTCAGGAGAAACTGAACCTTGTCCTGTATTGGGGCGTACCTTTGGCGCTTGGCGTTGTGATTCGGAATGGATTGGGCTATCCAGCCTTTGACCTCACACTGGAAGGCACATTTATTGCCGGCCTGCTCGGTGGAAATGTGGTCGGACTCATCGTTGGATCTTTGGTGGGACTGACTGCGATGTTTCATCGCGAGTGGCTGGCATTGCCCCTAGCAGCACTCCTGGGCTTGGCCAGCGGGATTCTGCGCAATTTAACGCCGCGCAAAGAAGAAATCTGGAACTTCTCGCCATTCGTTCTCATCAACATCTTTCAGTCGCTGCGTTCGCGCTTACGATTCAGGAAAATCCTGTGGCAGCTGGTCTTCTTGTTCAGTTGCCTGCTGTTCGAGGCGCTGTTTTATGTCGTCGACCGAAGCTTTCCCGAAAGATGGCTCTTTCATCTCCAGTCAGATGACCCCGCCATTATCCTGCTGATTTTCATTGGTACTTTGAGTTGCGTTGGAATTACTTTGAAGATTTGGAATAACACCCGCCTGGAAATGAAGGTGGCCGAGCAGGAGGTGCTGGTGGTGAAGTCGCGGCTGGATGCCTTGGCGAACCAGATCAACCCTCACTTCTTATTCAACACGCTCAATTCCATCTCGTCATTGATTCGGACCAATCCGGCCAAAGCGCGGACGATGGTAATCAAGCTATCGCACATTCTGCGCAAGTTGTTGCAGGGACACGAGAACTTCATTTCGCTGCGGGAAGAGCTGGAGTTTATCGACAACTATCTGGACATCGAGGTGATCCGCTTCGGCAAGGAGAAGCTCAGAATTGAAAAGGAGGTCGACCCGGAGACACTGAACTGCTTGATTCCCAGCATGATTCTGCAGCCCATCATAGAAAACTCGATCAAGCACGGGATTTCACCCAGGATCGAAGGCGGAGTCATCAAGATCCGCTCGAATCGCGTGCAGGATCGGATTTCCATCGAAGTCGAGGACAACGGAGTGGGCATTCCCGAGGGGGCGATCCCAAAGATCTATCACTCGGGCATCGGCATCAGTAACATTCTTGAGCGACTCAAAGTAGTCTACCATTCTGATTACATTTTCACGGTCCGAAGCTTCCCAGGACATGGAACCTTCACCCACATCCAGGTTCCCGTGCAGGAGGGCACAATGCGGGAGAAGGTAGGGTGAAGCAAGTAGGGTGGGATCTAGCGGGTTCCATCGTTTCGGATTGGCGATTCGATCATTTCAAAACGCTTCTTCATCAATCAGCGGCTTGTTGGAACTAAAGAGCCATGCCGATTTCTTGCATCATCGTTGATGACGAGCAGCCTGCGCTGGAAGAAATCAATTTCCTGTTAGAGTCCATTCCCGAGGTGAAGGTGATTGGACAAGGGCGCAACGGGATCGAAGCCATCAGACTCGTGGAGGAACTCGAACCGGATCTCCTGTTTCTCGACATCGAGATGCCCGGGTTGAACGGTTTCAAGGTTGTGGAACAGCTTGCCAGCAAGGATGAGTTACCCCAAGTCATCTTTGTGACAGCCTACGACCAGTATGCAGTGAAGGCTTTCGATGTGAACGCGGTCGACTACATTCTGAAGCCGATTGAAAAATCGCGTCTCGAGAAAGCCGTGCAACGTGCGAAGAAGCAGCTCGAGTCTGAAGCCGACGTCAGCAGCCAGCTCAAGAACCTTATCAGCATGATGGCTCCGGCACCCCTTAAGAAATCGAAGCTGTTGGTCAAAGACAAGAATCGCAATTTGCTGGTCGATTCCGAAGAAGTCATTTTTGCCAGCGTGTCCGACAGTGTGGTCCATCTGACGACACTGGATCTGACCGGTGAAACCAATTTTCGGACGCTGGAAGAATTGCAGGCTAAACTCGATCCCGAAATCTTTTGGCGGGTTCATCGTTCCTATCTGGTAAACATCAACAAGATCAAAGAAGTTATCCCCTGGTTCAATCGCACTCTCCAGCTGAAAATGGCTGATAGAAGGCAGACAGAAATCTCTGTCAGCCGCTCCCACTCCAGGCGCCTGAAGGACTATCTCAAGCTGTAGGGGTAGATTTGCAAGCTTTTGATCTGTTTTGGGTTGTAGGGTTTCAGAGGCACAAAGCATGGAGGAATTTGGGCTTGTCACCAGTATGTCCTTGTGCTACGGTTTTCACTAGGCAGGGAAGCAAAAGTCACAAATCCTCGAAGAACAGATAAGGAGGTAGGGTGATGGGATTAGGGACCTTGGACATTAGGGAACACCTCATGCAATCCAACGAAAACTTCAGAAGGCTGGCGCAACAGCACCACCAGTATGACGAACAGTTGGAGAAACTGGTCCATAAAGCACATCTGTCTGAGGACGAGAAAATCACCGAGGTCAAACTCAAGAAGATGAAACTCCATGTGAAAGACCAAATGGAAATGATGATCCAGAAATATCGCCAGCAAGCTGTCAAGTCTCCGAGTCCCGCGACCTAACGTTGCTCCAGTCTGGCTATTCAAGCCGATCATCCTCGTAAAAGGTGACTTAATCCGGAAGGGGGGAATCGAACCGATTCCCCCTTTTTTTGTGAGCTCGAACTGCCTGCGCTATAATCACGCGATGGACGGAGGCATAAAAAGGAAGAACAGGTGGCCGCTGAGAGGACCATTGAGCTTGCTTCTTGGCTGGAGGCTCAGGTTGGCTCAGACATGCCGGAGTTAAGACTGGGCCTGGGTCTCCTTGAGGTTTCCACTTTTGAATATGGGTCTGCGCTTTGACTCAGGTGGTTGCCAGCAGTGTCCAACTCGACTGGGCAAATTAGTCGGCCTTGTTCGAATTTCAAGAAGCCACTAGTCTAGTCTGCGGTTGTGTCCACCCACGAGGCCCTGAACGCGCCAATCGCAGCTGGCTAGAGATTCGATCAGATACTCCGCGCTGTGATGGGCTGAAGACAAGCAACCGAGCCGCTGCCGAAAGCGGGACAAATCTCGCGACGCTACTGCCTGACGGGCTGTTGACATTCTTCGCCCATGGCCAAAGATGCGTATCCCTTTCTCATCCCCTTCCTGTCGATAACTGTTCTGTCTTTGGCCTTCGGCTTCAAATGGCCGGCGCTGTTATGCGCGGCTCTTGGCCTCTTCGTCGCCTTCTTCTTTCGAGATCCGGAGAGAGCTATCCCGCGCGATGAGAACTCGATCGTCTCACCAGCAGACGGGAAGATAGTGGGCATCTTGACGACCGCGGATGGGACCACGCGGATTTCAATCTTTCTTTCAATTTTTGACGTTCACGTCAATCGGGCTCCCGTTGCCGGAAGAGTTGAGAGCATCAGCTATCTGCCGGGCAGGTTCAAGGCCGCCTTTGGCTCATCCGCCTCGATAGAAAACGAACAGAATGTGTTGGTCATTGATGGCGGGTCATATAAAATAAAATTCAGCCAGATTGCCGGAATTCTCGCAAGGCGCATTGTGTGCTGGAAGAAGCCGGGCGATTCGGTCAGCAAGGGTGAACGCATCGGCTTAATCAAGTTTGGTTCCCGGGTTGATACTTTTCTGCCTCAGCAGGTCAGAGTGGTTGTGAAGCTGGGTGACAAGGTGCGAGGCGGTAGCAGCGTCATCGGGAGGTTGGACAATGTTTGAACAAGTAAAGGGCCGGCAGCGGCGCCGCGGGATTTACATTCTGCCCACCATTTTCACTATTGGAACAATTTTTTGTGGTTTCTACGCGGTGATCAACGCCATGAAAGGGGAGTTTGATCTGGCAGCTATTGCCCTCGGGTTCGCGGTGGTTTGCGACGGACTGGATGGCCGCATTGCCCGCCTAACAAATTCCTGCAGTGAGTTTGGCGTTCAAATGGACTCGCTGGCCGACGTAATCACGTTTGGACTCGCACCCGCAGTCCTGGCCTACCTTTGGGGAGCAAAATCGATCGTCCCTACGGTTCCGCCCTATGCCAAGCATGTGCAGCAGATCGGCTGGATTGTGAGTTTTGCTTTTGTGATTTGCGGAGCGATGCGTCTGGCACGCTTTAATATTCAAAGCAGCAAACCGCAACCTCCCGGCTTGTTGCCGAGCGATAAGAAATATTTCGTTGGGATGCCGATTCCTGCTGGAGCAGGACTGATCGCTGCGGTCATTCACTTCACCCCCGAGCCCATCACTTACTGGCCCATCGGTGCACTCTGGAATCTTCTTGTCGGTTTTCTGGCGTTCTTGATGATTAGCACCATACGTTATCCCAGCTTCAAGCACATTGACATGCGGAGCCGCCGACCGTTGGTTAGTTTCTACCTTCTCGCCCTGCTCGTGGCCCTGATCTATCTCTACTCGCATGTGGTGCTATTGATTCTCGCGACCTCTTATGCCACCTCGGGCTTTTTAATGAAAGTAGTTCAGATAGCCAAGCATCGAGAGGTGATGCCACCAGCGGAAAAGCTTTTCCCGAGTCCAGACGACACCCAGTAATCCATTCTCCATTTCATGACCCCAAAAAAATCACCCCCGTTGCGCGTCGCCATTGTTGGGGCGTCTACCCTCAAAGGCAGAGAGGTTAAATCTGCCTTGCAGGACCGGAAGTTCCCGGTGAAGAAACTTATGTTGTTGGATAGCGACGAAGACCTCGGGCGTTTGAGCGAATTTGATGGTGAGCCGGCCTTTTCCATGACCATCAACGAAAGTAGTTTCGTGTTTTTGGATGTCGCGTTCTTTGCGGGAGGCGCAGAAACGACCCAAACTTATGCACATCTTGCAAAACGCAACGATTTTCTTTTGGTGGATATGACCTATGCGTTTTGGAGACAATCTGCCATCCCTCTGTTTTCGGAGAGTAGAAAGGCCCGGGAAACCGTCGCGCCTCGCGAAGGGGTAGTGAGTTGTCCTCATCCGGCAGCGATTGCTATTGCCTCTATTCTGGAGCGGCTGAGCGAGCGGTATGAAATCAGAAATTGCGTTGTGAGCGTCCTGGAGCCGGCTTCGGAGCGGGGCAGCAGCGGTGTAGAGGAGCTGAAGCAACAAACGATAGACCTTTTCTCCTTTCAGAAAGGGTCGCAGGCAGTGTTTGACCGGCAACTGGCATTCAACCTGTTGTCGCGATTCGGGGCGGAGGCTAAAGAGAAGCTGTTGGACGTTGAACAGATTGTTGCGACGCAGCTGAGAGCGCTCCTTGCACCGGGCTGCCTTCCCAGCGTCACTTTGATTCAAGCTCCGGTGTTTCACTCGCACGCCTTTTCGTTTTTTGTCGAGGTGGATTCGGCGGTTCCTATTCCAGACTTGGAGAAATGCCTTGAGGCGGAGGCACAATCCCTCACGGTAATCCAGACCGCCGAGGAGCCGCCCTCGCCCGTGCAGGTGGCGGGCACCGACCTCGTTCAGGTTGGCGGTATGAAGCGCGATTTCTTGAATCCACGAGGAGTCTGGTTTTGGGCTGTGTCCGACAATCTCCGCCTGGCGGCACTGAACGCCGTCTCGGCAGCAAAGAGCATTCTGCTGTAAATTCTGCCTTGAATTGCTCGTCCTTTCGAGCTTCAGCGAGCCGGTTCCAACCGGCATCTTTCATTCTTGGTGGCACCCGCGGGCATGATTAGCCCTCCCGGAGATCGGCCTCCCCGGCGTGCATGAAAGAGAACACCGTGATGTGGGGGGGCCAGCTTGAGTGGCTGGGAGGAGGGTAGAGCTGACCCATATGGCTGATTACTCCTTGCTCTATTCTCAAGATGTTCGCTGCATGAAGTATTCTGCCATTCGCCGAATGGCCCCCATCGCGCTTCGACCTGACATCATCAGCTTTGCGGCTGGCGCTCCAAACGTTGAGACGTTTCCGGTAGACGAGATCAGAGCCATCGCAGCATTCATTTTGGAAACTGATTCTAGAGGAGCCCTCCAATACGGCCTCACATTGGGATATGCCGGACTCATCGAAGCGGTGGTGGACTTCTGCCACACTCGGAAAGGGATGAGGCTGACTCCGGATCAGATTGCCATCACATCCGGTTCGCAACAGGCCCTGGATTTGGTTGGCCGTCTCTTTCTTGATCCAGGCGATGTCGTCTTCCTCGAGCTTCCCAGCTACATCGGTGGGATCTCCGCGTTTCGCAATCTTCAGGCCGAGCTGGTAGGGGTTCGGCAAGCCTCTGACGGAATCGATATAGAAGATCTGGTTGCTCGCATTGAACAGTGCCGACGTTCGGGTAAACGAACGAAACTCATTTATGTCATTCCCAACTTTCAGAATCCGTCGGGACTGACTATCTCGCTGGAGAAACGCCAGGCCCTCCTTGAGGTTGCCTCTCGTTTCGAGTTGCTGATCGTGGAAGATGACCCCTATGGTGAAGTTCATTTCGACGAGCAGATCTCTGATCAGCTCGTGGCAATCAAATCTCTAGACCGGGAAGGCAGGGTCGTCTACCTCTCAACTTTTTCCAAGATCCTTTCGGCTGGCCTCAGGACCGGCTGGATTGTGGCTTCAGCCCCGATCATTGAAAGATTGGATTTGGCCAAGCAAGCTGCGGATCTTTGCGGCAGCATGCTGGACCAGCGGATTGTTGCGGAATGCTGGCGACGCGGTGTTATCCAGCGGCATCTTCCAAGAATCCGTCAGTTCTACAAGGCCCGCTGTCAGACAATGTTGGAATCGTTGCAGGCTTCCATGCCAGCCGGAGTGCGCTGGACTCGGCCTGCTGGAGGGCTCTTCCTGTGGGTGACGTTGCCGGAGATATTGGACAGCGAGGCATTGCTCGAGGAAGCGATCGAGCGAGTCCAAGTCACCTATGTATTTGGCCACCCGTTTTACGTCAACGGGCAGGGAAGGCACACGCTGCGTCTAGCGTTTTCAAAGGAAAGCGAAGATAATATCCGCGCTGGCATCCCTAAACTCGCCCAAGTCTTCAGAAACCACCTCAAATGACATCCACTGGAAAGCCTTCAGTTAGCATCGTCATTCCATCCTGGAACGGCCGGATGCTCTTGGAGCAAATGTTTCCCTCGCTCTTGCTGGCGACCAAGGAGTTTCGCGACCAGACAGGCGGCCAGTGGGAAGTGATTGTTGTCGATGACGGCAGTGTCGATGACACAATCCCTTGGATCGAGATGATTCCTGAACGGAACATTAAGTTGATCACCCGGCGCCGCAAGAGTGGGTTTGCATTGGCCTGCAATCTGGGCTTCTCAGCCTGCCGCTACGAGATTGTGATTTTGCTTGCCAACGACCTCGTCGTGGACAAAGGGTTTATTCTTCCGCTCTTGCCTCATTTCCGCGAGGAACGAGTGTTTGGTGTCGCGTGCAAATCGCTTCTCCGCGACCAGACGTCATTCAACTCAGGTGGCAAGATCGGTGAATTCTCCATGGGATTCTGGAGGCCATTTCGCAACTACGACGTGACGAACGGACTCGAAACAAGCTCGCGAGACGGGCCGTACTATTCCTTTTGCATTTACCGCGGCTTCTGTGCGCTCGATCGTCGCAAGCTGCAAGAGCTCGGTGGCTTCGAGCCTATGATGTCCCCCTTCTACTGGGAGGATGTGGAACTGTCGTATCGGGCCTGGAAGAGGGGCTGGGTGATTCACTACGAGCCCCGGAGCATCGTCTATCTGGACACCGGAAATGGCAGCCACAAGCCGTATCTGGGAGTGCGCCTCGAGAGGATCAACATTCGCAATCGGTTCATCTTCATGTGGAAGAACCTCCACGATCCGGGCATGTTACTGCTGCATTTGGGAGGTATTCTGATCCTCGCGCTGCAGGCGGTGTTTACCGTGCGCGCAGCCTTCTTTCTGGGATTGTGGGACACGCTGCGTGCTTTCCCTGCGATCTTCTCCAAACGTCGCCAGGAGCGCAGGATGGCCACAGTGCGCGACGGCGCCATTCGCAAGATATTTGGCGAGTTGAAGAAGGAAAGCTTCATTGTGATGAAGTAGGAACTTTCAAGGGCACGACAATTCCTTCTCAGCACGGATTCTGACGAGGGCGATTAGCATAACTGACACGACGGATGGAAACTGCCGGGCCGTCAACTCGGCGTTGCCCAACGACGAGCATTAGGACGACAAGGTCGATTCTCGGAGGAGCACCATGCCAAATCTCAAGGTCATTCAGAGAATCCTGGATGTGGGTCTGGTGCCTGTTGTGCGGGCGACCTCGGCAGACGAAGCCCTTGCCGTCGTCGAGGCTCTTAGAGCCGGGGGAGTGTCAGTGCTGGAAATCACAATGACGGTACCACGCGCCGTGCAGGTGATCGAGAAAGTCGTGGACCGCTACGGCAAAGACGTGTTGGTTGGCGCGGGAACGGTGCTTGACCCGGAAAGTGCCCGTACCTGCATTCTGGCGGGTGCTGAGTTCATTGTCACACCCTCCCTCAAGTCTTCGACTATTGAGATGTGCAAGCGGTACAGCAAAGTGATCATTCCGGGTGCGCTCACTCCTACGGAGGTCCTCACCGCTTGGGAAGCCGGCTCCGATTTTGTCAAGGTTTTCCCTTGCGACAACGTTGGCGGCGCCAGATATATCAGGGCTCTGAAGGGACCCTTCCCTCAAATCGATCTGATTCCCACTGGAGGGGTCAACTTGAACACCGCCGGGGAGTTTATCGCCGCGGGTTCTGCTGCTTTGGCCGTTGGGTCTGAACTCGTGGACAAGACCGCAGTGGCTTCGAAAGACTTTTCGAAGATTGCTGAGAATACCAGGAAGTTTCTCGAAGCAGTGAGAACAGCGCGGTCCAAGGGCTGAGCTTGCTTTCCAGGGGGAGGAGCGACACGATAACGAGAGTCTCCTCATACCGGTGAGCCAAGGTAAGCCAAGCCACAGAGGCACTCACGCACGGAGACCAAATGGGAGAGTCGCAGAAACCAACCAATACCGCGGTCGACTCTCCGACTCTCCAATGTGGCCTGTGTCATGCCGTGCGTCCCTCTGGGGGCCCCTACACTGAGTTGTCCGTATCTCTTTCCCTCTTGGTTGAGAAGTGAGTAGTACCATCCCCGCAGGAAGGACGGCTGCCTTGGATATCAAACCGAAATCCGGTTGTCGCTGGGATCTGATCAGTCTCGGAGAAGTCATGCTGCGCCTGGATCCAGGTGACGGGCGGATTGCAACCACACGGGTCTTCCAGTGCTGGGAAGGCGGCGGTGAGTACAATGTGGCGAGAGGACTAAAGCGCTGTTTCGGACTGGAGACGGCGGTAGTCACCGCCTTGGCTGATAACCCAGTCGGTCGTTTGATACAAGACTTGATCTACCAGGGAGGGGTGGATCAGTCTCATGTGAAGTGGGTGAAGTATGACGGCGTGGGCCGGACAGTCCGCAACGGTTTGAA
>Ga0075421_100006485_pt1 | contig 14285 bp, 14 predicted proteins | sample SoiMetdeltSBSDD5_FD_75292 | JGI IMG/M metagenome (GOLD analysis project Ga0075421, IMG submission 75292) | Bulk soil microbial communities from a Populus tree surrounding site in Tennessee, USA - Soil MetaG P. deltoides SBSDD5 | ecosystem: Environmental > Terrestrial > Soil > Tree plantation...
CCAGCTGACGGCGATCACGAAGTTCCTCGAGGGCGCTGCCGACCTGCAGCTCAACCGCGCCAACGAGGTGCGCGACCAGCTCGAGCGCGACGGGCCGCTGTCGGCCTAAGCCAGCACGGGCAGCGCCGCGCCCGAGGCGATCGACTCGATCTCCTCCGAGGCGCGCTCGAACTCCTCGTCCGACAGCACCGGCGTGCCCTCGAACGGGAGGTCGCGGTACAGCTCGATCCAGGAGCGGCAGCCGTGATACTCGGGCCGCACCTTGACCGTCACGGGACGGGGGATGCGGTAGGTGCGCAGGACGATCACGTGGAGCGGGTGGCGGCGCTTCCAGGCGAGCCGCTTCTCCGCGTAGTCGGTCGTCCAGATGTAGTACGGCGACAGCGCGTCGATCGCGCGTGGATCGGTGATCAGGTAGCTCGCCGCCACCTCGGCCCACGAGCGGATCCGGACCCGGTCCGGCTGCGGAATGCCGCCGTCCTGGACGAGCGCCTTGGCGGGCGGCTCGTTGTCCGGCCAGACGCCCTCCTCGAGCGCGCGCCCGAGCTCGGGCACGTGCGCGTCACGGACGCAGTCGTTGCGCTGGTGATCGAAGGTGGGGTAGAGGAAGAAGCGGTCGTGCTCGATCTCGAAGTGCTTGTTCTCCTCGCGGATACCGCCCTTGCGCAGGGTCAGCAGCTGCTCGCCCTCGGCAAGCGCGCGCACGGTGATCGCCCATTCCTTGAATGCAACTGGCATTGAGAGAAGAACCTCGGAAGTCGTCGCGCCCGGCTTCGATTGCCCTACGGCGGCGAAGGGCGCGGCGGCTCATTCTTGCGGAACGAGTAACCGGTTTCAAGGGAAATTTCGTGCGAACCGCCACATGCTTACCCGCCGTGGGGTACCGCAAAAGCCGCAACTGCCGTGAAATGCGCAGCGGCGGCCACCACGACGAGCACGTGGAAGATCTCGTGGTAGCCGAACGTGGCCGGACGCGGATCGGGCCGCCGGCTCGCGTATACGACCGCGCCGGCCGTGTAGGCCAGCCCGCCCAGGCCCAGCAGGACCAGCGCTCCGGCACCGGCGCGCGCGGTGATCTGCGGAACGGCGATGATCGAGAACCAGCCGAGCGCGACGTAGGTCATCGCGGTCAGCCAGTTCGGCGCGTCGACCCAGACGAGCGTGAACACGATCCCCGCCAGCGCGCCGCTCCACACCCCGATCAGCACGACCTCGCGCAGTGGGTTCTCGAGCACGAGCAGCGCGAACGGCGTGTACGTGCCGGCGATCAGCACGAAGATCATCGAGTGGTCGAGCCGGCGCATCCAGGCCCGGGCGCGCGGCTGCCAGGTTCCGCGGTGGTAGGCCGCGCTGGTGCCGAGCAGCCCGGCCAGGGCGCCCGCATAGATCGCCGAGGCGGCCGTGGCGCGGCCGGCCGGCGCCAGGGCGACGAGCGTGGCACCCGCGATCAGCGCCACGAAGAACGACCACTGGTGCACCACACCCCTCAGGCGCGGGCGGGGCAGGGGTGGGATGGCCTCCATCCCCGCCAACTGTAGTGCGGCGGGCTAGCCCTGCCGCGCGTAGTTGCTGGCGCCGTACCAGTCGACCACGACCACCGGCTCGTCGCCGACGACCCAGGCGTCGTGACCGCTCGGCAGCGAGGTGATGTCACCCGGGCCGGCGATCATCTCGGTGCCGTCGTCCATCCGAATCGCCAGCTTGCCGGCGACGTGGTACTGGAAGTGGGGCGCCTCGCAGCTGTCGGTGTTGGCGATCGGCTTGACGTCGGTCGACCACCGCCAGCCCGGCTCGAAGACCATGCGACCCACCTCGCCCCCGCCGACGCTGAGGATCTCGGCGCGCCCGTTGGGGAAGTCGCGCGTCTCGTCGGGGCTCTCGAAGCTCTTGTGCTCCGTATCGTGGCGGTCCGTCATTGCAGCCTCCTCGACCTTGTGGACAGGTGGCGGTGACACTAACCTACTAGTAGGTAAGGAAGCAAGCCGATGGACCGGGACACCGTCACAGAGATCCTCGACACGGCCGAGCGCCTCGTGCAGGTGCGCGGCTTCAACGCCTTCAGCTACGCCGATATCGCCGCCACGCTCGGGATCACGAAGGCGAGCCTCCACTACCACTTCCCCAGCAAGGCCGACCTCGGGCGAGCGCTGATCGAGCGCTACTCGGGGCGCTTCGGCGACGCCCTGGCCGAGATCGACGCGGCCGGCGGGGACGCGAACGCCAAGCTCGCCGCCTACGCCGAGATCTACGCGGACGTCCTGCGCGACCACCGGATGTGCCTCTGCGGGATGCTCGCCGCCGACTACGACACGCTGCCGGACCCGATGCGGGCGGCGGTCGTGAGCTTCTTCGATCGCAACGAGGCGTGGCTCGTCGCCGTGCTCGCCCAAGGCGAGCGCGAAGGGTCGCTTCGGCTCCAGGGATCGGAGCGCGACGCGGCGCAGGCGATCGTCAGCGGGCTGGAGGGGGCGATGCTGATCGCCCGCCCGTACGAGGACGTGTCGCGCTTCGAGTCCGCGGCCACGCGCCTTCTGCGCAGCTTTGCCGCTCAGTCGAACCCGGTGTAGACGGCCGCGAAGTCGTCCTCGGAGTGGCTCGCCTCGGCGGCGCGGGCGTAGAAGCGCTCGGCCAGCGCCGGCAGCTGCAGCTCGATGCCGAGGGCGCGCGCCTCCGCGAGCGTGTGGCGCAGGTCCTTCAGCATGTGCTCGAGCTTGAACAGGACCGGCTCCCAGGTCTCCTCGAACATCGGGCGCCCCTTCAGGTTGAGCATCGCGCTGGCCCCAGCGCTGCCGGCGGCGACCTCGAGGAAGGCGTCCTCGTCGAGGCCGGCGGCCTTGGCGGTGCGGACGGCCTCGGCGAGCACCGCGGCGTTGACGGCGCCCATCGTGTTCGTGAGCAGCTTGGCCATCTGGCCATGCCCGAGCGGGCCCACGTGGACGATCCGCTCGCCCATCGCGTCGAACAGCGGGCGGGCGCGGTCGAACGCGGCGGGCTCGCCGCCGGCGAAGATCGTCAGCGTGCCGTCCTCCGCCTTCGGCTTGGAGCCCGACACCGGGGCTTCGACGTAGTCGCGCGGGGCCGCGAGCTCGGCGATCGCGCGCGACGCGGTCGGGGAGGTGGTGGACATGTCGACGACGAGCGCCGCCTCGGGCAGCGTCTCGAGCGCTCCGCTCAGCACCTCCTCGACCTCGGGGGCGTCGGGCACCATCGTGATGAAGGCGTCGGCCTCGGCCGCGGCCTCGGCCGGGGCGGCGGCGGCCGTCGCGCCGTGCTCGGCGGCGAAGCGCTCGGCCTTCTCGTGCGTGCGCGTGTAGACGGACAGCTCGAAGCCGGCCTCGCGCAGGTTGCGCGCCATCGGGCCGCCCATGATGCCCAAGCCGGCGAAGCCGACCTTCTCAATCCCTGCCATGTCCGCCACCTCCAGGTGTCTCGATTCGCAGCCGGTCGCCGGGCGCGAGCGTGCCCGATGCCTTTCCCGGGAGCTCCTCGCCGTTGATCAGGTTCCTACCCCGAGCGCCGGGCTCGCCACCGTCCGCGCCGGGCGGCGCGTGCCGGCGGCGCTCGGTGATCAGGGAGTAGCGCATCTCGGCGAGCGCCTCGAGCTCGCGCACCACGCCGTCGCCGCCGCGGTGGCGGCCGGCGCCGCCCGAGCCGCGCCGGAGGGAGTACTCCACCGCCCGCAGCGGGAACTCCAGCTCGAGCGCCTCGATCGGCGTGTTGAGCGTGTTCGACATCGCCACGTGCACCGCGCTCGGGCCGTCGGCGTCGGCGCAGGCGCCCTGGCCGCCGCCGAGCGTCTCGTAGTAGGTGAAGTCGTCGTTGCCCAGGGTGAGGTTGTTCATCGTGCCCTGTCCGAGCGCGTGCCCGAAGGCGGCCAGGACGAGGTCGGCCACGCGCGAGGACGTCTCGACGTTGCCGGCGGCGACGGCGGCCGGCGGCCGGGCGTTGAGCAGGCCGCCCTCCGGGGCGATCACGGTGAGGGGGCGGTACGCGCCCTCGCAGGGCGGCACGTCGGGGTCGGTGAGCACCCGCAGGGCGAAGTAGCAGGCCGACAGGGTCACGGCGAGCGGGCAGTTGAGGTTGCCGTCGTGCTGGTCGGCCGAGCCGGAGAAGTCGAGCGTGAGCCGGTCGCCGTCGACGGTCGCCTCCAGCTGGAGCGGCAGGTCGTCGTCGGCCGCCTCCAGCACGTCGGTCGCCGTGCGGACGCCGTCCGGCAGCTCCGCGATCCGCGAGCGCGTGCGGCGCTCGGCGTAGTCGAGCGTCTCCTCGAGGCCGGCCCGGAAGCTGTCGAGGCCGAAGCGCTCGATCAGGGCCTCGACCCGCTCGGCGCCCGCGCGGCCGGCCGCCAGCTGGGCGCGCAGGTCGGCCTCGCGCTGGGGCGGGTTGCGCATCTGGGCGGCCAGCTCGCGGAGCGTCTCGGGGTCGAGCCGGGTGGGAGGGATGACGACGCCCTCGTCGGCGAGCGAGTGCGAGTCGGCCGGCATGCTCCCGGGCTCCTTCGCGCCCACGTCCGCGTGGTGGGCCCGGCTGGCCGCGAAGCCGACCAGCTCGTCGCGGTGAGGACCGCGAGCGCGCGCACCCGGCCGAGCCGGGCGCTTGCGCGAAAAGAGCGGGGCGATCACGGTGATGTCCGGCAGGTGGGTGCCCCCGCGGTAGGGGTCGTTGAGGATCCAGGCGACGCCGGGCCCGTGGCGCTCGTCGAGCACGGCGGCGACCGCCGAGGGCATCGCGCCGAGGTGCACCGGGATGTGCTCGGCCTGCATGACCATGCGGCCGCGCTCGTCGAAGAGGGCGGTGGAGGCGTCGCGGCGCTCCTTGATGTTGGCCGAGTGCGCCGAGCGGACCAGCACCGCGCCCATCTCGTCGCAGGCGGCGCGCAGCGCGCCGAGCATGACCTGGAGCGTGACCGGATCGAGGCCGCTCACCGCTCCATCACCACCCCGTCGGCGTCGGCGCGGGCCCGCCAGCCGGGCGGCACGACCAGCGTGGCGCCGGGCAGCTCGAAGATGGCCGGCCCGTCGAGCTCGGCCTCGCCCGGCCCGAGAACGGCCGTGTCGAGCCAGTCCCCGTCGAACAGCGCCCTGCGGGTGCCGCGCCGCTCCGCCGGCCCGGCCGTCGCGGGCGGCGGCTCGGCGCCCGGCAGCGCGGCCGCGACCCGAACGGTGACCAGCTCGAGTTGCGCATCCGGGTCCGAGTAGCCGTAGCGCTCCTCGTGGGCGCGATCGAAGGCCGCGCGCAGGTCGGCGGGCTCGGGGGCGAGCGGGGCGTCGATGGAGAGCTCGAAGGCCTGGCCGGCGTAGCGGAGGTCGAAAGTCGCGCGCAGCTCGGGGCCGGCTTCGCCGGCCGTCCCTTCACCGAGCTCCGCCCGCGCCCGGTCCCCGAGCCGCCGGACCACCTCACCGACGGCCTCGCCGGTGAGCGCCTCGCCTCCCAGCAGCACGCTCTCCACCACGTCCCGGCGCCGCTCCGACACGATCAGCCCCAGCGCCGACAGCACCCCGGACGCCAGCGGCGCCACCACACGCCGCATGCCCAGCTCCGCCGCGATCTGCGCCGCGTGCAGCGGCCCCGCGCCGCCGAACGCCACCAGCGCCAGCTCGCGCGGGTCGATCCCGCGCTCGACCGTCACCACCCGCACCGCCTGGGCCATCTCCGCCGCGGCCACCCGCGCGATTCCGGCGGCGGCTTCGTCGGCGCTCAGCCCCAGCTCCCCGGCGAGCTCGCCCACCGCTCCGGCGGCCGCCTCGGCGTCGAGCCGCACCCCGCCGGCCAGCGGCGACTCTGCGTCGAGCCAGCCGAGCAGCAGGTCCGCGTCCGTCACCGCCGGCTCGCTCCCGCCGCGGCCGTAGCAGGCCGGACCGGGATCGGCTCCCGCCGACCGCGGCCCCACCCGCAGCGCCCCGCCCGCGTCGCGCCACGCGATCGACCCGCCGCCGGCGCCGATCGTGTGCACGTCGACCATCGGCAGCGCCAGCGCGCGACCGCCCACGCTGCGCCCGCCGCCGACCGCGGCGGTCCCGCCGAGCAGCAGCGAGACGTCGCACGACGTGCCGCCCATGTCGAGCCCTACCGCGTCCGCCCCCGCCACGCGCGCCGCGCCCACCGCTCCGCCGGCGGGGCCCGACAGCACCGTCCAGGAGCCGTGGCGAGCCGCCGTGGCGGCGCCCGCCGTGCCGCCGCTCGACAGCATCACCTCGGGCTCGGGCAGCCCGGCCGCCCCGGCGCGCTCGGCCAGCCGTCCGAGATAGCCGCGCAGCAGCGGCGACAGGGCGGCGTCCACGACGGTCGTCACGCAGCGCTCGTACTCGCGGAACACGCCGGCGGTCTCGTGCGAGGTCGACACGTGCACGTCGCCGAGCACCTCCGCGGCCAGCTCGGCCGCGCGGCGCTCGTGCTCGGGATGGCGAAAGCCCCACAGCAGGCAGACCGCGATCGCCTCGCAGCCGAGCCCATCCAGCGCGGCTCGCAGCGCGTCCTCGTCGAGCGGGCGCAGCACGCCGTCCGGCCCGGTGCGCTCGGGCACGGGCACGCGCAGCTCCGCGATCGGCGGCGGGTGGCCAACGCAGAGGCGGTACAGCTCGGGGCGCGCCTGGCGGCCGAGCTCCTCCAGATCGGTGAAGCCCTCGGTGGCGAGCAGGGCGGTGCGCGCCACGCGGCCCTCGAGCAGCGCGTTGGTGCCCACGGTCATGCCGTGCACGAACCGCTCGACGTCGCCCGGCTGCGCCCCCGCCGCGGCCAGCGCCTCGTCCACGGCGTTCATCACGCCCTCGGACTGGTCGGCGGGCGTACTCGGAGACTTGCCGGTTACCAGCCGGTCACCGGCCAGCAGCGCGGCGTCGGTGAAGGTGCCGCCAACGTCCACGCCGAGGATCATCGGCGTGGACGCTAGACGGCGTGGGTACCTCTACGCGGCGACCTCGAAGTCGTCGTCGAGGTGCTTGTGCGACGGGCAGTACTTGCTGCCCGGCAGCGGTACGCGCTGGCACGCCGTCCCTCTCCGTGTACTGGCGTGGCAGCACGCTGGGCTACCGTCGAAGGTCACGCCCTCGCGCAACTGGCTGTCGACGTACTCGGTCGCCAGCTGCATGTGCTTCTCGCACATCCGGTAGACCCGCATCTGGTCCGTCATCGGGAAGTAGTGACGCACGTCGTTGAAGAGCGTGCGCACTGGCTTCGCGAAGTAATGCCTGTCGAGCGCGAGCCGCTCCATCGACGACTCGCACGCCCGCAGGAACTGCATCCTTGTTGCAGCGATGTCCTCACCCCTGCCGGAGACGACATCCTGCGCCAGCTCCCGATAGAGCGAGCGACTGAACTGGTACATCGGGCCTCCCTTAACCCAGTCAACTTGCCGCGGGCTTGCCGTGCCCGGGACGGTGCGGCGTTTTGCAAACTACCCCAGTCCAACGCCATCAATATTGAGCTAGCGTTAAACCGACTGGCCGTTCAGTTACCCCCGTTATGGAGATTCAGAACCTAAACTAGCTCGGATCTGGCTGGCTGGCCAGCCCGGGGGCGTATTCAGCCCATCATGGGGGACATCAGCCAGTCCATGCGACGGCGCGAATAGACCAGCGGCTCGCCCTCTTCCAAGCGCCCCGTCTCGAGGTCCCCGATCAGCACCGTGTGGTCGTAGCGGACGAAGTTCTCCGCCCGCCGGCAGCGCAGGTAGGCCAGCACCCGGGCCAGCTCGGGCACGTCCCCGTCCCAGTCCCACTCGAGTCCCGCGAACTTGTCCGGGGCCTGGCGGTCGGCGAAGCGGTGGGCCAGCTCGATCTGGTCGGCGCGCAGCAGGTGCACGCCGAAGCGCTCGCACTCGGCGAGCGCGTCGTGGCAGCGCGAGCCGTGCCAGATCGACACCAGCAGCGACGGCGGGTGCGCGCTGTAGGAGACGAGCGCCGTGGCGGCGAGGCCGCAGGGGCGCCCCTCGTCGCGCCGCGCGGTGATCACCGCGACCCCGGAGGCGAGGTGCGCCATCGCGTCGCGAAACAGGTCGTCGAGTTCTAGGTCCATTGCTCGAAGCTCGGCCGCGCGTCGGCATCGACAAGCGTATGCATGTGGTCGAGCGCGGGGTCGGTGTCCGGGTGGTCGAGGCGCTGGTGCGCGCCGCGGCTCTCTTCGCGCGCGAGGCAGGAGGCGCCGATCAGGCGAGCCAGCGGGAACGGGTCGTCGAGCAGCTGGCGCAGACCGGCCGGGTCGCGCTGGAGCCCGGCGTGGCGCCAGAGCGCCGCGCGCGTCTCGTCGGGCGGCGGGACGGTGCGGATCGCATCGTCGGGCGTGGCCGCCGGAGGCGGCTCGGGGTCGGCCGCAGCCGCGAGCGCCGCCCGGCGGCCGAACACGAAGCACTCCGCCAGCGAGTTCGAGGCCAGCCGGTTGGCTCCGTGCAGCCCGGTGCAGGCCGCCTCTCCGATCGCGTACAGGCCCGGCAACGACGATCGCCCGTCGATGTCGGTCGCGACCCCGCCCATCGTGTAGTGCGCGGCGGGCGCGACCGGAACGAGGTCGCGGCGCGGGTCCATGCCCACCTCCTCGAGCGCCGCCGCGATGTTGGGGAAGCGAGCCAGGTCCACCGAGCGCATGTCGAGGCTCACCGCAGTCTGGCCGCTGCGCTCCAGCTCGGCCTGGATCGCGAGCGCCACCTGGTCGCGCGGGGCCAGCTCGTCGACGAACCGCTCGCCGTCGGCGCCGTGCAGGGTCGCGCCCTCGCCGCGCACGGCCTCGGTGATCAGGAAGCCGTCGCGCGCGCCGTCGTGGCGCAGCGCGGTGGGGTGGAACTGCATGAACTCGAGGTCGGCCAGCGCCGCGCCGGCTGCATGCGCCAGCAGCAGTCCGGCGCCGACCGCGCCGCGGGGGTTGGTGGTGCGCTCCCAGAGCGCGGCCATGCCGCCGGTGGCGAGCACGACCGCGCGGGCGAGGAGGGGGAGTGCGTCGCCGCGGCGCGGGCGGGCGACGAGGCCGACGCAGCGGCCCTCGTGGGTGGTGAGCGAGGTGGCCGCGCGCGGTTCGAGCACCTCGATGCGCTGGTCCACGGCGGCGAGCGCAGACAGCTCGCGCGTGATGCGCCTCCCGGTGGCCGAGCCGCCGGCATGCACGATGCGGCGGCGCGAGTGGCCGCCCTCGAGACCGAGCGCGAGGTTGCCGTGGCGGTCGGCGTCGAAGCTGACGCCGAGCCGCTCGAGGTCGCGCACGCGCCCGGGCGACTCCTCGCACAGCACCCGCACGGCGCCGGCGCGTGCGATCTCGCGGCCGGCCGCGAGCGTGTCCTCGATGTGCAGCTCGGGGGAGTCGTCGTCCGCCAGCGCCGCGGCGATCCCGCCCTGCGCCCAGAACGACGCGGTCTGGGCGAGCGGCGACCGGCTGACGAGCGCCACGCGCGCGCCCTCCGCAGACGCTGTCAGGGCGGCGTACAGCCCGGCGGCGCCCGCGCCCACGACGGCCACGTCCACGCGCAGCGGGTGGGAGGCGCTCACCGCCGGTACCGTACCGGCGGGCGTGCCCGTCTACTTCAGCCATCCCTCGTCGCTCGAGCACGACACCGGCCCGGGCCACCCGGAGCGACCCGACCGGATTCGGGCGATCGAGGCGGAGCTCGATCGGCGTGACTGGCTCGGCTACGAGCGGCGCGAGGCGCCCGCGGTCACGACCGAGCAGCTGCTGGCCGTGCACCCGAAGTCCTACATCGAGTTCGTGCAGGAGACCTGCGCGCGCTCCGGCGCCTTCGACCTCGACACCCCGACCTCGAACGGCACCTGGGAGGCGGCGCTCCGCGCCGCCGGGGGCGGCTGCGCGCTGGTCGAGGCGCTGCTCGCCGGGGAGTCGGTCGGCTTCTCGGCGCTGCGCCCGCCCGGACACCACGCCGAGCACTCGCGCGCGATGGGCTTCTGCCTGTTTGCGAACGTCGCGATCGCGGCCCGCCACGCGCTCTCGCACGGCGCCGAGCGAGTGCTCGTGCTCGACTGGGACGTGCACCACGGCAACGGCACCAACGCGATCTTCCACGAGTCGCCCGAGGTGCTGTTCGCGAGCCTCCACCAGTACCCGTTCTGGCCCGGCTCCGGCGCGCTGTCCGACGTCGGTGCGGGGCCCGGGGAGGGCTTCTCGCTCAACCTGCCGGTGCCGGCCGGCGCAGGCGAGGACGAGTACTGCGGGCTGGTCGAGCACGTCGTGCTGCCGGCGGCGCGGGCGTTCGACCCGGACCTCGTGCTCGTGTCGGCCGGCTTCGACGCCCACCGCGACGACCCGCTCGGCGAGTGCGCGATGGAGACGGGCTCGTACGGCCAGCTGGCGCTGCTGGTCATGACGCTGGGCAAGCCGGTCGGCTACCTGCTCGAGGGCGGCTACGACCTGGGCGCGCTGGCGGGCTCGGTCGCGGCGTCGATGGAGTGCCTGGCGGCCGCCGACGAGCCGGCTTCGTTCCCGCGCGGGCCGCTGGTCGAGGGTGCGGCCGGGATGGTCGGCCGCTACTGGGAGCTCAGCTCACCGGCTTGACCAGCGTGGCGTAGGCGCCCGGGTAGCGCTCGGCGAGGTTGCCCGCCTGGCGCTCCGCGCTCTCCTGGTTGTCGAAGCGCCCCGCGAAGACGATCCAGAGGTTGGTGCCGAGGTCGAAGTCGTCCGAGCGCAGCATGCCGGCCTCGAGCCCCGACTTGGCCGCCTCGAGCGCCACCTGGCGGGCGGCCGGGCGGTCGCTGGAGCTCACGAGCACGACCGTGTAGGCGGTGAGGTCCTTCGGCCACTGGAGCAGCAGGCTCTTGCTGGGTGGCTGCGAGTCGCCGGTCTCGGTCTCGGTCTGGGGGGCGCCCGCGCCTGCCGAGGGGCTCGGCTCGGAGGTGCGGTCGGACGCGGAGGAGTCGCCGCCGGAGTCGTCGGTCAGCTCGCTCAGCGCGAACCCGAGGGCCGCCGCGCCGATCACGACCACGCAGAGCAGCAACGCGACCGCGGGCAGGCGATCGAGCGACCGGCGCTCCCCGCTCTCCTCCTTGAGGGCGATCCGGCCGCCGCACTCCAGGCAGACGAGCTGACCGGGCTCGGCCGGCTCACCGCAGCGCGGGCAGGTGGTCACGAGCGCGGCTCCTCGCGCTCGACCAGTGGCTCGTCGTACGAATCCTCGTATTCGGGCCCGCCCTCCTCCTGGTCGCCGCGCTCGAGCTGCTCGTCGGCGAGCTCGTCGAGCTCGCCCGTGTCGCCGAGCTCGTGCTCGTCACCGAGCTCCCCGTCACCGGGCTCGTCCTCGTCGAGCTCGTCCTCGTCGAGCTCGTCCTCGCGGAGCTCGCCTTCCTCTTCGCGGTCGTCGCCGTCTCCGGGCTCCTCGCCGAGCGCGCCCTCGTCCCCGGGCTCCCCCTCGAGCGCGTCCGCTTCCCCGTGCTCCTGGCCAGCGACGGCCTCGACCTCCGCCGTCTCCTGCGCCGGCTGCTCGCGCCCGTCCAGCGCCGCCTGCAGCTCGCGCACCTCCGCGTCCACGACGGTCAGCTCCGCCGCCTTCTCCTGCAGCAGCTCCGGCGCCCGCTTGCCCTGCCGGTGCAGCTCGTAGACGAGCGCGCCCAGGTCGAGCAGGAGCGCCTCGCGCACGCGGAGCCGCTCGCGCAGCCGCCGCCGCATTTGCCTGCGCTCACTCACGCCCGGCCAGCGCCTCGTCCACCACTCGCAAGATCCCGTCCCTCCGATTCGCCATCGGGAAGGCCGTGAGAATACGCTCGCGTGCAGAGCGACTCGCCACCGGGCCGAGCGCCAGCGCGCGCCGCACGCCCTCGGCCACCTGCTCCGGCCGCGGCGATTCGATCAGCACCCCGGCATCCCCGACCACCTCCGGCATCGACGTCACGTTCACCACCACCGGGACGCAGCCGGCCAGCATCGCCTCGGCCACCGCCAGCCCGAACCCCTCGTGGCGGGACGCCTGCACGTAGACCGCCGCGCGCCGGTAGAGGTCGCGCAGGTCCTCGTCCGACAGCCACCCGGTGAACTCGACGTTCGACGGCGCCACAGCGCGCAGCTCGTCGATCGCGTCGTCGAGCCACCTGCCGGCGAGCACGAAGCGCACGTCGGGCAGCTCGCGCGCCGCCTCGACGAAGGGCAGCTGCCCCTTCTGGAGGAGCGTGCCGCGGTCGACCGCGCCGACGGTCACCGCCAGGCGCTCCTTGTCCGCCGCGACGTCGCCGAACGGGTCGGGCACGCCGAGGTGGAGCACGGCCACCCGCTCCGGCGGGATCGGCGTGTTGCGCGCGATCTCACTGAGGCTGTACTCGGAGAAGGTCATCAGCCGCCCGGCGCGGCGCATGATCCACCGGCTCGCCCAGCGGCGCAGGCCGCCCTGCTGGTAGCCATACCCGATCTCCGGCATGTTGGCGCTGTCGAAGCCGCCGATGATCAGCACCGACGGCTTGCGCAGCAGCCAGGCCAGCGTGATCGGGAAGAACGTGTGCCACGAGGCGAACCAGCCGAACACGACGTCGGCCCGCACCACGCCACGGACGACCTTCACCGGGTTGGGCCAGCGGCCGGGCTGGTAGAGGTCCTCGATCTCGTAGCGCTCGGCGAGGATGTCGCGGTCGATCGCGATGAAGCTCGCCTTGCGCGAGTGGACGAAGAGCAGCCTCACGCCGCGACCGGCTCGCGCGCCTCGACGAACGCGTGGTGCCACTCGGACAGCTCGAGCAGGCAGTAGAGGATGCTCTTGTGGTCGGCGCGGCCGCGACGGTGCTCGGCGACGAGCTGCCTGACCGCCTCGGGCCGCAGGACGCCCGCGAGCGGCTCCCCGGGCGCGTAGCGACGCTCGACCTCCTCGCCGAGCGACGCGCGCAGCCAGTCGTCGTAGGGGGTGGAGAAGCCGTGCTTGGGCCGGCTCGCGATCTGCGGCGGAAGCAGACGCTCCATCGCCTTGCGGTGCAGGCGCTTGCCCTGGCGCGGGCGCGTCCGCGCGCGGGCCGGGATGCGCTCGACGAAGCGCATCAGGTCGACGTCGAGGAACGGCACCCGCAGCTCGAGGCTGGCCGACATCGACATCTTGTCGTTGCAGATCAGGATGCCGTCGGGCAGGAACATGCGCGTGTCGAGGTAGAGCGCCTGCTCGAGCAGGTCGCGGCCGGCGACGTCGCCGAGCACCGCCTTCGCCGAGACCAGGCGCTCCTCCTGGGCGTCCCGGCCCCGGCCGCCGAGCAGGGCCGCGCGCACCGGCGCGTCGGTGATCTCGACGAGGCGCAGGAGGCGCTCGGCGTCGCCGCGGCCGCCGAGCAGGTGGGCGGCGCGGCGCGCGCGGGCGGCGCGCGGGACGGCTCGCGCCAGCGCGGCGGCCGGGGAGGCGAGCGCGGCGGGGGCGAACCGCAGCCGGCTGAGCAGCGCGGCCGCCTGGTGGCGGCCGTATCCGCCGTGCGGCTCGTCGGCGCCCTGGCCGGCGAGCACCACCTTGACCCGCTCGGCCGCGAAGCGCGACAGCTGGGCGAGGGCCGGGGCCGACGGGATCCCGCAGGGCTCCTCGAGGCGCGGCATCGCGGTGGCCAGCTCGGCGAGGAAGTCGGTCTCGACCATCGCGGTGTCGTGGTGGTCGGTGCCGATCAGGCGCGCGCTCTCGGCGGCCGGCGCGCGCTCGTCGAGCAGGCCGGCGTGGCCTGGGAAGCCGATCGTGAAGGTGCTCGGCGGCGCGGGCGAGCGCTTGGCCATGGCGGCGACCACGGCGGCGGAGTCCACGCCGCCGCTGAGGAAGGCGCCGTAGGGGACGTCGGACATCATCTGGCGCTCGACGGCGTCGGTGAAGCGCTCCGCGAGCAGATCGGCGAGGTCGTCCTCGGAGAGGCCGGCGTGCGGCTGGCCGGGCGGGTCGCGCCAGGTCTCCACGCGCGGGGCGGCGCCGGGCTCCGCGATCAGGGTGGAGGCGGCCGGCAGCTTGTGGACGCCCTTGAAGAGCGTGCGCGGGGCGGGGACGAAGCGGCAGGCGAGGTAGTGGTCGAGCGCGGTGCGGTCGAGCTCGGCGGTGGCCAGGCCGGCCTGGAGCAGCGCGCCGATCTCGGAGGCGACGGCCACGCGCTGTCCGTCGCTGCACCAGTAGAGCGGCTTGACGCCGAACTCGTCACGCGCGGCCACGAGCCGCTGGCGGCTGCCGTCCCACAGCGCGAACGCGAAGATGCCGTTGAGCTTGCGGACGCAGTCCAGGCCGTTTTCCTCGTAGGCGTGCAGGATGGCCTCGCAGTCGGAGCCGGTGGCGAAGCGGTGGCCGCGCTGCTCGAGGCCGGCGCGCAGGGCGCGGTGGTTGTAGATCTCGCCGTTGGCGATCAGCGTCGTGGCGCCGTCCTCGG
>Ga0075421_100006489_pt1 | contig 14284 bp, 8 predicted proteins | sample SoiMetdeltSBSDD5_FD_75292 | JGI IMG/M metagenome (GOLD analysis project Ga0075421, IMG submission 75292) | Bulk soil microbial communities from a Populus tree surrounding site in Tennessee, USA - Soil MetaG P. deltoides SBSDD5 | ecosystem: Environmental > Terrestrial > Soil > Tree plantation...
GGGCCTGCCCCGAGCGGGGTCGAGGGGCCTGCCCCGAGCGAGCCCGAGGGGTTCACGTAGAGCGGCGCGGCGGTGATCGAGAAGTTCTCCTGCCAGCGCTCAGCTTGAATCGACCACGCGACCTTCCCTGTCGCGCGATCGAGCGCCGCGAGCCGCCCGTCGAGATGTCCGATGAAGACCTTGTCCTCGCTGATCGCGACACCCTTGTTATTCCATCCGCAGCAGACCGACGTGATGTTCGGGTCGAGCTTGGCTTCGTACTGCCAGAGGATTTCACCGCTGTCGATCGACAACGCGAAGACGTCGTTGGCGCCCGTGCTCACATACGCAACACCGTCATAGACGAGCGGCTGCGCGAACCCCGAGTACTGCGGCTGACTGCCCGAGCCACGCAAGCGCGTACGCCACACGCCTTTGAGCTGCGTCACATTCCCGCGATTAATCGTGGTGAGCGGTGAATAACGGTGGTTGGCGAGATTGCCGCCGTTCGTCGGCCAGCTCGTGGTCGGGTGTGCCGTCAGTTTCGCGCCAGATGACACGTCGTGGTTACTCGTGCGCTTCGACTGCGCCGATCCCGACGCCACGAGCAACGCGGCAATCGCAACACCCACTGCCGTTGAAGACGCTGACCGCATTCTGCCCCCCAACTGTTTGATGACGAACGAAGCGTGCGACGTCGGATTGTATCTCCGCATGGCCCGCAATGACGAGGTCCGCGCGCCGACACCTTCAGTCGAATGGGAGAGCGGGCGCGAGGCACACGTCATGCTCGGGCGATCCCATCGAGCGTGCCGCTGCCCGCGTTCCTTCGCAATTCCGAAGAGTACGCCCTCGAAGTGCCGCGAGATGTCGCGGTCGGCCTGAATCTTTCGAGGCCACGCATGCCGATCACGTCACGCTGTGCTCGCAATCGGTGAAAGGAAATCACGATGACCCCAGAACGAGAGAAGCAGATTCTAGCGAGTCTCTATGACCGCCTGTACGACGCGGTGACCTATGCCCCAGACGGAAAGTCTCCAGGCTTCAAGAAGGGCGAGGTCGTCTTTCAGATGGCCAAGAACCTCGTCATCGATCCGGCTGATTTCGCCAACATGATGACCCCGAGGAATCCTAAGGGGGATCTGAGATCCGCACAGGTCTTCTCGGCTTTTGTCGATGAGATACCGAAGGTGGACACGCTCTGGCAGCCCAGCGGCGAAAAAGTGTCCAAGGTCTACAGCGACATCGTGGGCAAGGCGAATACCCTCACCCAACCAACAGCCGCGCAGCAGGCGATCTATAACAAGGCGTACCAGTATCTGAACGTCGAGACTACGAGTCCCCCTGACATGTACGGGAACTCAACGAGCACCGTCGGCCCGAGCGCCATCGCGCAGACCTACGACGACAATCAGAGCGCGTACGTCTCCGCAATCGGGGGCTATCGGACGGCCTATAACGGCTACGACCTGGACAAGATCACGGATCAACGGGCCTGGAACGCTGTCGAGCCTGGGCTGTCGCTCAATGTGGACAAGGCATGGAATGCGTGGGTACGTGGGGGAAAACCGCAAGTTGAACAAGCGCAGGGCGCGCTCGTGTCAACCATCAACGACGCTGTCCGTTTTGCCATCTCGGAAGCCCAGCGTCTGACAAACGAGAGTCACAAGTTCGCCGATCAGAGCGGTGGACCAGAGAAGTGGCTGCCGTCGTATGCGCTGCCAGGCTCGTGGATGCAAGCGAGCTCACTGGCCTCCAAGCTGGCCTTCACCAGCGCGTATCTGAACGAGAAATCAAGCGATGAGGCCCACAGCTACGGGGCATCGTTCAAAGTTCAGTCCGGACTGTGGCACGCCGCAGCTGATGCCTCGGGATCCCATCAGGAGCAGAACTATCACATGGACGCTCAGAACCTGACCATCTCGGCGGAATTGATCGCGGTAACCATCCAGCGTCCATGGTTCAACCCTCTGATCTTCGGCATGAAGAACTGGTTCGTCACTGGCTTCGACGCAAACGGCATCTCCTCTGGCAATCCCTCCAACCTGACGGGAACGATGCCGCTGGTCCCGACGGGGTTCGTCGTCTGCCGGAACGTCAAGATCAGCGCGGACTTCAGCGACAAGGACAAGCAGATCATTTCCGACTCGCACAAAGCGGAAGCCTCGGGCGGGTGGGGTCCGTTCACCATCAGCGCGAAATACGGCTACGACAGTAAGAAGAGCAAATCCGAATCCAAGTTCGATGGCTCGACGCTTGAGTTACCCGGGTTGCAAGTCATCGCGTGGATCAGTGCCGTCACCAAGGCGAGCCCTGCCCAGGCAGCAGCGGCCGTGTAATTGATGACGCGCGCTGAAGGGTGGAGGCCCAATGGCTTCCACTCTTCAGCCGTAATCGCTATTGAGTGGCTGGCACATTGAAACTCCTCGACGCGCTCGCGAAGTCACTTGCGACTGCCGACCTTCCCGCCATACTGGCGTCCACTGCGCCCGCGCAACCGGTACCGCGGGCAGCAGCGAGTGCAGTGGCAACGGTTGAGAAGCCGGTCCTGCAGCTCAGCCTCCTTCCGATAACGCTGGACACCACCCTGTACAAAAACGCGCTGTCGGACTCCAATCCCAACGGCGATGCGAGGTCGTTGTTTGCTTTCAGGCAACTCGTCGATCCGGTACCGAGTTTCAGTGCGTACTACACGCCGGGCGGCGGTTCGACCGAAGTGATCTATGGCCAGATCGTAAATGGTGCGTGCGCGGACGACAGCCCTTTCACGCAGCAGATGATTGCGACGGCGCAGCAGAAGTTTCAGGAGAAGACGTTCGCGGATATGGACGGCTTGCCCGGAGCATGGCGTCCGGTGTACGCCGTTCCCGGGGACTGGTACGACGCATCGCGGGACGATCGTTTCCGTGACCTCGATATCGACCTGAGCGGTCAGGGGGGACCCGATAGCCCGTTCGCCACGATTGGCGGCCAGGATGACTTGCGCTTGTCTGTGGGCGCCAATGCTGACAATGCGACGCCGCTAGATCCGGCAACAACCATCCGATCGGTCCACATGAAATATCTCTTCGTCCAGTTCCGGAGACCGTGGCTCAATCTCCTGCTCTTCGCAACCGACGGGTGGTATTTGTCCGGCCAACCACAGGGATTCTGTTCCTCGGGAACGCTTGGCGACAACGAAGGTGCGCTCGCTCTCCTGCCGACCGGCATGCTGGTCGCAAAACAGGTCACAGTCGAGGCTGATTGGAGTGACCGCGACCGGGCCAAGCTCGCCAACGCCTCCTCATCGGGAAAGCCGGTCCATCTCGGCCCCTTCTCTCTGAGCACGGGCGCGTCGACGCCCTCGCTTCAGGTCATCGGCTGGACCAGCTCGCTTGTCCCCTTCTCACCGAAAGCGAGCGACCTGCGCCCGGGTTCTATCGTCGTCACCAACAAGGGCGCATTCACCGCGCGTTTTTCGGTGGCATGGCAACAAGGCGGCCAGCCCGTCAACCAAAAGTCTGGATCGCTTCTCGCACTCGCCGCGGGAAACATCGGCATTCCTGCCGGTGTCACGAACATCGCCATCACGGTCGAGATCATGGCGGCCCCATGGCCGGAGACGTGGCGGACCGTCGCAACCTACGAATGCGATGCGCCGGTGAAGCGCTGCTATGAAGTGTCCGGCCAGACGTGGAATCCTGCCATCGAGCAGATCGCATGCCCATGACCGTGTGCGTGCTCTGCGATCTCATGTCCAGAGGATGATCCCTATGCCAACTCACTACGACCAGTTCGATTTCAACCAGCGACGGCAACGAGAACGCTGGGATCAGATCGCTCAGCTGGGTGACTTCCGGGAGTTCTCGAGCTTCGTCGATGACGCGACGAATCGGGCACACCAGTTGTTCGGTGCATACGCGATGAGGAAAGTGAAGGAGTTCTACTCCGAACTGGACAGGGAAGTTGGTCCGAGGACGGCGAACCCGGGACCGTTCCTGATCTTTCTCGACCAGGGCGCGAAGATGAACTTCGTATCGCTCTCCAGGCCGGCAAAGAACGACGTTCTCGTGTGGTCGTGCTTCAAAAGCGAGGAGGAGGAGCGCAACGACACGGTCGTCCTCGACGGATTGGGCTGCCTGAAGAAGCTTGCGACGGTGGCCACCGGCGCCCGCACCGACTTTCGTCTGCGGATGCTGGAGCAGTCGGATAACGCGTTCATGTGGAAAGCGCCGTCCGTACACCCGCTCCAGACCCTGGAAAACGCCTACCAGCGTGTCGTGCACAAAGCCGTCAAGCAGCCCGGCGTCGACGCGCGCAAGGCGCAGGCGGAAACGCTGTCACGATTCTTCCTTCAGGATGCTGGCTCGTCGGAACTGTTCTCGTACAAACCGCTGCCGACCGACGCCACGACGCCAGCGGCGGCCGTCAAGATGAACCACCTGATCGACACGTTTTACCTCTTCCGGCTGCTGGTGCAGTACCAGGTAGAGTCACAAGCAGAGATCAGTGACGAGCTGCGCATGGAAGCCAGCAGCAGTCTCACGAAACTCCTTCATAACGGCGATCAGGCCAAGATGGGATGGGTTTCGCAGTGGTTGACGAAGAAGATCGCGGAGCTGGGAACCGAGATCAACACACTCAACAAGCCAAACAAGCAGCGGGTCATCTTCTTTCTCAAAGGAGGCCGTGCGCTCAACTACTACCTGGGCACACCCGAAAAAGGCGAGAACGACTGGGACACACAAGTCGTGATCGACCCGCGTCTTCCGGCGGAGGAATGGTACGACTGCTTCAATGAAGTCCACGACCGGCTGCTCGTGATGCTGAGCGCGTTCAAGACGGAGTTCACAGACCTGGTTCAGAAGAATTCGGCACAGTTCGCGGAGTACCTCAAGGACAAGTCCGGACCCGCAGCCACCGATGACGAGGAGATCGATGAGAACGAGGCGAGCGACATCAACAGCCTCAGCGAACACGCCAGCTGCAAGGCCGAGCTTATCGACATTGGCATCCCGCGCCGCGATTCACCGTCCGCGCTGGAGGAGTGGACGCACCTGAGCGCGCAGGGCGCGCTTCTGTCCACCAACGGCGTGATCTACCCGCATCGCGACTATTACATCAACGAGTACATGATGATGGTCCGCGACGCGTTCGTGCCCAACGCCGACGTGGCCAAGTCGCCCAAGCGGATCACGAGGTTCGGCCTGATTCTCGAGAGCGGTGCCGACGACAGTCCCTCTGCGATAGAGAAGGTGGCCCTTCCCCAGGCGACGAGCGCCGTCGCAGCCCTTGGAGCCAAAGGCAGGCGGGCGTTGTTCGGCGCCGCCTTGTCGCAGTTCATCGAGGCCTACAACCTCCACCAGGACAAGGAACTCGCCGCGCACTTCGACCGCGAGTTCGTGTCAACGCTCGCAAATCCGCCGGCACTCTCCGCGGCCCTCGCGGCCGTACTCACCGACGCGCAGAAGGCCATCGCGTCCGATGTCGGCGTGGCCCATGCGCTCTCGGTACGGATGGACGAGCACTGGGCGCGACGAAACGAGTTCTTCGAGAGTCAAGGCGCCTTCTTCGACAGGTTCGTGCTGGACCTCGCTCGATTGACGACGGATGGACTGCGCGGCGTCCAATCGCAGTTCGCCATCGCCGGCAGCTATGCCGCCCGGCTGCACAAACGGCATCTCCGCCACGCGTCGGACGGACTCGAGCCGATCCGCCGCATCCTGGTGAAGCTCCAGTGCCCACAGGGTCGGGACAGAGCCGCCGTGATGGGCGCTGTCGCGAAGACGATCACCGACGCCGCAACGGCCACCAGCAAGCTGACGGTGACGACCGGCGAGAAGCAGGCGCTGCTGATCTACTGGAACCAGAAGGTCACGATCGGCGCCTTCACGTACGCGCCCCTCGTCATGAAGGTCCGAGTGGCCGAGCAGACGGGGACCCTGCTCCCCGTGCTTTCATCCATCGACGGCCTGCCTGTCCTCGATCTCCGGTACGTGGCGGCCGACTACTTGAGGAAGACCTCGAAGATCGACGAGCCCGGCGCGCGGCGCATCCTTGCGTCGGCGACCACGGCGGTCTCCGAGATGCTGTCCACGTTCGACTTCGACTCGGATGACGGGGAGTAATCGTCACCGCACGGTGCGACCGATCTTGTTGGTCTCTGAATCGTGCAGCGTCAACGCGTCGAGAATCAGGACGCCGCCGAGCGTCGGATCCGAACCGTAGCGCCTGACGTAGTCCAACACAGCATCGCGGCTGGCTTTGTGGTCGGCCGCGATATGCGCGTCGTCGAGGATCTCGAGCCCGATGTCGAGCCATTGGCGACACCTCTCGTACCACGCGTTGTTGAGATCGCGAACGACCCCGAGCTCGTTGGGCTCGGTGGGCCCGTTTGGGTTGTACGGTGAGTACAAAGGAGCCCAGGACTCGCCGCTGCCAAGATGAATCGAGCTCGGCGGATAGCCCGCTGCGTGCATGAAGAGCGTGCACGGCAGACACGACGCCATCTTCTTCGTCTGATCCCCGACCGCGACTTCAAACGGCGTGCAACTCGGGCCGAGGGTGTACGCCTTGTAGATGGCCTGGATCATTCCGTGTGTGTAGGCGGCGATGTCGGTGACCGCCAGGTCACTCGTGAACACCATGCCGTACCTGTCACGCATCTCCAGTTCGATTTGATCGGCGAGGTTGGTCGCGCGTGTGTCGTTGCCAGCCGCCGGATCCTGCCCAGCCTTATCGCCACCGATCAGACCCCAGGGAACGTATGTCTCCGCTCCCTTCCGCTTGCGCGGCTTCCAGAGCGTATGGTCTTCGGGCGGCAGCCACCGCGAATGAGGCACGATCGTGGGCGCCTCGGCACCGGGCGGCGGCGCCGTCATTCGAACGGTTGACCGAGGCCCCACCGGGTCGGTGTCGCCGACCGTGTTCTTGTTGTCGACGAAGCCCGTGTACGCACCTCGCCCCGTGTACTGCAGCAGGGTGGGTGACACCGTTTTGATCTGATGCCACAGTGCCTCGCCTTTCCTCGAGAGCACGGGTGGCTCCAGTGGTGACGCGATGACGCCCGGGGTCCACTCTTTCGGCCTCGTCTGATCCGCGAGGACGTAGACGCCCATGATCATCGCGCCTTGCCAGTAACCGGGACTGAGGCCGGCGCGGACCTGGCTCGGGGCCAGATTCTTTTTCGTGAGGTACGCGGCGACTGCCGCATCCATCTTCTCGACTGTGGTCTTGAACAGAGCGGCCTTCGACTGCTCTTTCGGGTTGTAGGCATCGAGCGGATCCATGTCGAACTGGAGCGGCTTCTTCTCCCTTGCGATGTAGTCGCCCGCGAGGCCAAGGGCCGCCGCGGTCATGAGGACGTCGCCCTCCTTCACGGGATCGGAGGAGGAGCTGTCGCTGACGATGCCTTTTGTTCTGCGTAAGGACATGGCACGCGCAGTTGCAATCCGGCGACCAGGAGAATCGCAATTGAGCGGACGCGGAACAGCAGAATGGCGGCACGTTCTGCAGTCGAGTTGCGAGCCTGGATCCGAATTCATCGTGGGGCTGACGCGCACGTCCCGCGGCAACTCGCGGGGCGGAAATATCACGATGGAGACAAGAACTGGAAGATACTTTGACCCAGCCGAAAAGGGGGGCATCGTGATCCGACTCCAGAGGAGCGCCGCGTTCCTTGCTGTGACGAGCGTAATGGGCCTCGGCGTTGCGATGTATGCGCAACACGACGGAGCAAACGGGTCGTCGACTGCCCTGAACGTGACCGACACCGTGCTGCGCCAGGCGGGCACCGCGGAGGACCCGCTCCCCGGGTCGTGGCTCAGCTACGGCCGCGACGTATCGGAAACCCGCTACAGCACGCTGAAGCAAATCGACTCGGGCAACGCAAAACGCCTGGGCCTCGCCTGGTCGTACGTGATGGGCGCGGGTGGTGGCAATCAGGAAGGCACACCGCTGATGTGGAACAACACGCTCTACGGCATCACGACGTGGAGTGTGGTGTTCGCGCTTGACGCGCGCACCGGCAAGGAACTCTGGCGCTGGGATCCGCAGATCGACCAGCCTACGACCCGTCCCGCGATCTGCTGCGGCAACGTGAATCGTGGCCTCGCGATCTACAACGGGATGATCATCGTTCCGTCGATCGACGGCCGGTTGTTTGCGCTGGACGCGCTCACGGGCAAGCCGGTCTGGGAAACGCGTGTGGTGGAGTCAAAGGATCTCTACACGCTGACGATGGCGCCGCGTATCGCCGGCGGCAAGGTGATTATCGGCGCGTCTGGTGGCGACAAGCCGACGCGTGGCAACTTCGTCGCGGTGGATGCGCGAACCGGGAAGCTGGCGTGGCGCGTCTATACCGTGCCTGGCGATCCGTCGCTGCCGTTCGAGAACGAGGCCATGCGCGTCGCAGCGAAGACGTGGGGCGGCGACTTCTTCAAGAATGGCGGCGGCGGTGCCGTGTGGGATGGGTTCGCCTACGACCCTGAGGCGAATCTGGTCTATGTCGGTACGGGCAACGCGCAGCCGTGGGTGGAGAAGTTTCGCGGCGCGCAAGGTCTCGACAATCTGTATACGTGCTCGATCCTCGCGGTCGATCTCACCACCGGCCAGCTCAAATGGCACTACCAGGCCGTCCCCAACGATAACTGGGATTACGACAACGTCCAGCAGCTGCTGCTGCTCGACCTCCCAGTCAACGGGCGCATGCGCAAGGTGATCACACAGGCGCCGAAGAACGGATTCTTTTACGTCCTCGATCGCGTGACTGGCGAGTTCCTCTCGGCCGAGCCATTTGTCAAGGTGAGCTGGGCATTGCGCATGGGCACAGACGGCCGGCCCGTGGTGAATCCGGCGGCGTACTACGATCAGGAACCGATCTCCGTCTTTCCAACCGGTGGCGGCGGACACAACTGGTCGCCGATGTCTTACAACCCGAACACGGGGCTGGTGTACATCCCGTCGTCTTATCAGAGCTACCCGTATCAAGCGCAGGCAGAGCTCAGGCCAGGCTCCACTGGCTACCAGCGTCCTCGAGGAGAGACGAAAATCATCGAGCCATCGTTCGGCCCGGAGCCAGTGCCTGGTGCACGCAATGGATTGCAGGCCTGGGATCCTGTGAATCAGAAACTCCGATGGAACATCGCGGGCGGCGGCGGCATTGGCGGTGGCACGTCGACAACGGCGGGCAACCTCGTGTTCCAGGTGATCAACGACGGACGTTTCCGCGCCATCAGTGCCGACAAGGGCGAGATTCTCTACGAGGTGCGCACCGGTCGCACGGGCCAGGGTCCGCCCATCACCTACGAAGTGGACGGCAAGCAGTACGTGGCGTTCGGTGGAGGCATGGGTCGCTCCGCGCCGAACAACGGCCCGACCGACGAGAAGGTGGAGAACGCACCCTTGTTGTTCGTCTTTGCGCTGGACGGCACCGCGGAGCTGCCGACTCCGCCCCCATCCACCCCCGATCCAGGGACGGCCCCGGAAGGGCCGGCGGCCGAGCAGCGGAAATAACGCTACCGTACCAAGCTTAGATGGCTCGAGGTTTACGGGCTCCCGCATGTCACTGACCGTTGGATCACGCCTGGGACCCTTTGACGTCCTGGCTCCGCTAGGAGCGGGCGGCATGGGCGAGGTCTACGCGGCGCGGGATACACGGCTCGATCGACTGGTTGCGATCAAGATCGTGCCCGAAACATTTGCACGGCGATTCGAGCGCGAGGCGCGCGCGCTGGCCGCCATCAATCATCCCAACATTTGCACCGTTTACGACGTGGGTCCCAACTACCTGGTGATGGAACTCGTGACGGGCGAAACGCTCGGGCAGTTGTTGAAGACGGGCCCGCTGGTGATCGCGGACGCGTTGCGTTACAGCGCGCAGATTGCCGATGCTCTCGCCGCAGCCCATGCGCAGGGCATCGTGCATCGAGACCTGAAGCCAAGTAACGTCATGATCGCGGGCGGCAGCGTGAAGGTGCTCGACTTCGGCATCGCCACCTACCGGCGGTCCGCCGACGCACAGGCAGAGACGGTCAGTGTTGGGACGACGCCACCAGCTGTTACCGAGCCGGGCCTGGCTGTTGGAACGCCGTATTACATGTCGCCCGAGCAGGCCGAAGGGAAGCCGGTCGATGCACGTTCGGACGTGTTCGCCTTTGGCATCGTCCTCTACGAGATGGTGTGCGGTCAGCGGCCGTTCCGTGGCGACACCACTCTCGCGATGCTGGCGGCAACCCTCCAGGCGACGCCGGAGGCGCCAAGACATCTCCGTCATGAAGTACCCAGGTCGCTGGAGCAGCTGATCCTGCGGTGCCTCGCAAAGAGTCCTGATGCTCGCTTCAGCTCGGGCCAGGAGCTCTCGGAAGCGATCCGCGGGCTCGAGCAGCGAGCCAACGCGTCGGCCATCGCGATTCCTCGTGCGGTGCTCGTCGCAGCGCTGACCATCATTGTCGTCGCCGCAGCGGCCTTCGTCTGGCGCTCGTTCCAGTCGGCGTCGCGCGTCCAATGGGTCGAGAACACGGCGGTGCCGGAGATCGGACGACTGCTTCAGGCGGATCGCACGCTCGAAGCACGTCGTCTCTATCGCGAGGCAGAACAGGCGTCGCCGGGATCACGCGCGCTGTTCAAGTTGGCCGAAGGTGTGGCCCCCCACTCGGTTCGTTTCGAATCCGACCCACCCGGCGCACAGATCTATGCGACTGATTACACCGCCGGCGCCGGCGAGGATCTGTCGCAGTGGCAGTCGATCGGCGTCACGCCGATCACCTTCGCCGAGGCACCAACCTGGGGCTTCTTTCGGATACGAGCGGTCAAACCCGGATTTGCGACGACCGAGCGGACCTTGGGCGCCGACCCGAGCATGCGCATCACGTTGCTTCCGCCGTCCGCGGTCCCTGCCGGCATGGTCTACGTACCCGCGTCCAAAACCACATCAACACAGCCCTCGGTGGCGCTTCCGGCGTTCTGGATGGATCGCCACGAAGTGACCAATGCCGAATACAAGAAGTTCGTCGATGCCGGAGGGTACCAGAAGCCGGAATATTGGACGCAGGGGTTCGTGATCGACGGCAAGACGCTGTCGTGGCGAGAGGCGATCGCCGAATTTCGCGATGCGACCGGAAGACCCGGCCCTGCCACGTGGCAACTCGGCACGTTTCCGGAGGGCGCCGAGCAGCTGCCGGTGAGCGGCGTCAGCTGGTATGAGGCGGCGGCGTATGCGGTGTTTGCGGGAAAGAGCCTGCCGAGCGTGCATGAATGGAATTACGCGTCGGGTATTGGTTTCAATTCGAACATCCTGCAGTTGAGCAATTTCAACGGCAAGGCCCCGGCTCGTGTCGGTGAGTTTCGCGGCATGGGCCCGTTCGGAACGTTCGACACTGCTGGGAACGTGAAGGAGTGGGCGATGAACGCGACGCAGAAAGGTGAGCGCTACATCATGGGTGGCGCGTGGAACGAGTCAACCTATGCGTTCCTGGCGCCCGATGCACGAACGCCGTTCGCGCGCGATGAGACGTTCGGGTTCCGTTGCGTGAAGCGTGTGGCCGCGCTGCCCGACGCGGCCGTCGGCGCGCTCGCGTTCGCGTCCTCCGCACCGCCGCCCCCACCCGTCAACGACGACACGTATCGTGTCTTTGTCGACCTGCACCGGTATGACAAGCAGCCGGTCGACACCCAGATTGTGAGCACCGACGATTCTTCACGGTACTGGAGGCGTGAGACCGTGTCGTTTACCGCCGCTTACCCGAACGATCGAGTACTCGCTCATGTGTTCGTGCCGAAAAACGCGCGGCCGCCGTATCAGGTTGTCGTCCTTATGGGTGGCTCCACGATCATGGATACCCTCAAACGAGTCCAGGACTTCGACTATCCGTACGAGTTCGTGATCCGCTCCGGCCGGGTGGTCGTCATCCCCGTGTTCTTCGGCACGCTGGAGCGGGGCCCGACGCCGTTTCGGCTTCCGGCCAGCCAGCAGCGCGATCGCGCACTGAAGTTCTCGATGGATCTCGGGCGAACCATCGACTACCTCGAAACGCGCTCGGACGTCGACGTCGCCCGATTGGCGTTTTACGGTCTGAGCTCCGGCGCATCGAATGGCATTCGCCTGGTCGCGGTCGAGCCGCGCGTCAAGGCAGCGGTGTTCTCATCGGGCGGGTTCGCGCCGAACGAGCCGCCTGAGGTGAATTCCTGGAATTTCGCGCCAAGGGTGCGGATTCCCATCCTCATGGTCAATGGGCGCGACGATTTCATCTTTCCGCTCGAGACCAATCAGAAGCCGCTCTTTCGCGCGTTCGGCACGAAAGAGCCGGACAAGAAGCACGTCCTCTATGATGGCGGCCACCGCAACCTGGTCACGCGCCCCGATCTGATCGGCGAGATTCTGGACTGGTTCGACAAGTACCTCGGGGCAGTCGATCTTCAGCCGTAACGCGCCGATTCAGCCCATGTGACGATCCCCGCGTAAGGGTCCACACAATATCTGGGCCTCTCGTTCGTCTACATGAATAGATGAAGGATGCGGCCGGCCTGGAGCGGATGGCACGCGACGAGGACCAGCGCTTATCCCAAGTATTCGAGCGGGAACAGGCCCGCCTGCGGAACTTCATTCGCCGCCGCGTGCTCGACCCGGGCGACGCTGAGGACGTTCTGCAGGACGTCTTCTACGCGCTGGTGGAAGCCAATCGCCTGCTCGTCCCGATCGAACACGTGACGGCCTGGCTGTTTCGAGTGGCACGGAATCGCATCACCGATCTGTTCCGCAAGAAAACGCCAGAGCGGTTCGGCGACACGGTCGCTGCCGGGGAAGACGAGGAGCGGCTGCAACTGCAAGACCTGCTGCCGTCACCCGATGCCGGACCGGAGGCGTTGTATGCGCGGCATGTGCTGATCGAGGAGCTCGAGCTGGCGATCGAGGAACTGCCGGCCGAGCAGCGCGAGGTGTTCGTGGCGCACGAGCTCGAAGGGCGCAGCTTCAAGGAGATGGCCGCCGAGACCGGCGTGAGCGTGAACACGCTGCTCTCCCGCAAGCGCTACGCGGTCCGCCATCTGCGCGAGCGGCTGCAGGACATCTACGACGAATTCACACACGCGTGAGGCATTGACATGATCAACAGACGACGACGGTGGATGTGGTTCTTCATCCTGGCGCCGGTGGCATTTGCGACCTTCCTCTTCGTTGGCGGCGAAGTGGTGCGGTGGCTGTGGAACTGGCTGCTGCCATCGCTCTTCGGCGTGCCGGAGATCACGTTCTGGCAGGCGCTGGGCCTGCTGGTTCTGTGCCGGATTCTCTTCGGTGGATTCGGGATGCATGGTCCGCGACGCCGCGGACGCTGGGAGTACATGACCCCTGAACAACGGGAACGATTTCGACAAGGCATGCGCGGACGCTGGCACACGGATGCGCCCGCGGGCGGGGGCATGGGGAACACGGTCGACCTCTGACCGTTGCTTATAATGGGTGCACATTGGACAACCTTGAAAGGGCGCGTCGAAGGGCGCGCCTCTACGTGCACCATGTGCGGCTCCTCGCCTGCGCCGCGATGGTTCTGGTTACTGGGATTTCGCTCGATGCCCAGTGGATCAAGCTTCCAACCCCCGGCCTTCCGCGACTTCCCGACGGCAAGCCCGACCTCGCCGCGCCGGCGCCGCGCGCGCCCGATGGGAAGCCTGATTTCTCTGGCCTGTGGAGCAACGACGGCGGCGATCGCTACTACAACAACATCGCGGCCGATTTGCAGGTGAGCGACGTGGCGCCGTGGGCGCACGCGCTCTTCGTGAAGCGACAGCTCGAATTCGGCAAGGACAGCATGGAGACGCAGTGTCTCCCGCTCGGTCCCGCCTACATGACCACACGGTATCGCGATTTCCGCATCGTGCAGACGCCGACCCTGATCGTGATGGCGTACAACGACGGCATGCACCGCGAGATCTTCATAGACGGACGATCGCTGGAGCCGGATCCCAATCCGATCTGGATGGGCTATTCAGTCGGCCACTGGGAAGGCGACGTGCTCGTCGTCGAAAGCAACGGGTACACCGATCGCTCATGGCTCGATTTCGGCGGCCACCCGCACACCGAGGACCTGCGGATCACCGAGCGCTACACCAGGAAGAACGTCGGCAGCATCGATGTGCAGGTGACGATGGTCGATCCAAAGGTGTACGCCAAGCCGATCGCGTTGACGATGCCGATCGCCCTGCAGGCCGACACCGAGCTATTGGAGGGGTTCTGCGAGAATCACCACAAGAGCCGCGAGCGCATGTCGTTGACGAGGGCAGCGGAAGTCGTGCAGGTACCGGCTGCCACGCTCGCGCGCTATGTGGGCACGTA
>Ga0075421_100006490_pt1 | contig 14283 bp, 14 predicted proteins | sample SoiMetdeltSBSDD5_FD_75292 | JGI IMG/M metagenome (GOLD analysis project Ga0075421, IMG submission 75292) | Bulk soil microbial communities from a Populus tree surrounding site in Tennessee, USA - Soil MetaG P. deltoides SBSDD5 | ecosystem: Environmental > Terrestrial > Soil > Tree plantation...
CGCCCGCTGCCGCCGCGAGACCGGCGAGCGCCAAGAGTCTGACCGCCAATCTGGCCGCTAAGATGACAGCGAGGCCACCGCCTCCTCTGACGCAGGCGAAGGGGAGCGCAGTTGTCATCGGATGACGAAGAGAATGCCTGATTTTACTCACATCCTCTGACGCAGGTGGAGGGGGGGGCTGCTGTCATCAGATGACGACTAAAGCGGTCACGAACTCCGGGCAGGGACCAGCCCTGCCCCTACACCCGATCGCAATCCGCTCTAGGTTGCCCAGTTTCATGCCGCGCGCGGCGCCAGGCGCCCGGCACCGGCGATTATGCCATGCCGCCCCCGCTTGGCCAAAGCCTTACCAATCGTCGACGCGGCGGCGGCGGCCGAGCTCGGCCACTTTCCAGCGCGGCCAGGTTGATGTCCGGCTGTAGCGCGCGGTCGCCTGAGCCAGCCCGTCGACGCGCGAGGAACCGCAGTGCGGGCAGGCGGCCGTCAGACCGCGCCAGACCGCATGGCAGACGGCGCAGATTGTGAACTCGGGCGAGAAGGTCAGCGCCGCGGCGCTCGTCTGGTAGAAGACGCGCGAGATGAGCACGGCGAGCCGCTCCGGGGCGGGGAGCTCGGCGCCGAGCCAGAGGTCGGTGGTCGCGCCCCAGATCGCGCCGCCCTGCAGCGCCCCTTCGACGCGGGCCCGCTCGAAGGCCCCGACCGGGCTCGCCACCGGTAGCTTGACCGAGTTGGTGTAGCAGATCTCCTCGGGGTCGGCCGCTCCCTCGGCCTCCGCAGCCGCGCCGAACTGCTTGAGGTCGAGCCGCGCCAGTCTATGGTGCGCGGCGAGGTTGCGCGACTCGGTGAGGAGGAAGCGCACCTTGTGCTTGGCCGAGAGCCGCTCGGCCTCGGCGTTGAGGTGCGCGACGACGCGCCCGCCGAACTCCTGCGCCCCGGGCGATTCCTCGACCGACTCGCCCGTGGCCAGCCGCACCAGCTCGGCCAGGCCGACGGGGCAGATCGCGTGGGTCGTCCAGCTGAGCGGCAGGAAGGGCTCGCGCTCGGGGCGCATGGCGAGCACGGCGAGCGACCCCGCTTCGCCGCGCGCGAGCAGCTTCTCGAGGAAAATGCGCTTCTCGAGCGAGGCCTGGGCCGCGAGCTCGAGCAGGCTCGTCAACAGCTCGAAAATCCGGAGCTGGTCGCCTCTGGACTGGTGGCCGACGCGCGGCAGATTGATGGCCACCGAGGAGAAGGTCGCCGCGCGCCACCGCCAGCTCTCGCCCGCGCGCTGCAGCTTCTCGCCGCTGATCCCGTAGCGCGCGGTGAAGGCCCGTGCCGCCTCGTGCTCCGACGGGCGGTCGAAGGCCAGGACCACGCCGCCCCGCTCGGTCGCCACGCGGCTGACCAGATCCAGGAAGCCGCGGTAGCCCGGGCTCTCGATGAAGCGGCCCGTGAGGTGGACCACGGGGCGCGGCCCGGTGAAGGAGAGCCCGTCGCCGTCGCCCTCGAGGAGCACCTCGAAGAGCGCCTTGAGGAAGGCGCGCGCCGCCTCGCCATGCTCCTCGTAAGTGCTCCCCAGCCCCTCGCCGCCCGCGCCAAGCGCGGGCAGGCCGCGGAGGTAGGCCGGCGCGTCCCAGTCGAGGTGCAGGTCGCAGCGCACCGGTTGGCCGCCGCGCGCGATGGCCGGGGCCGAGAGCTCGAAGAGGAAACCCTGGGCGAGCTGCCGAAGCTCGCCCGGGCCGAGCCCGGCCAGGAGCGGGGCGAGGGCGTAGTTGACCGCGTCCCACCCGAGCGCCTCGCTGAAGTAGCCGTGGAGCGCTGCCGTGTACTTGACCAGGTGGGCAGCGAGCACCTCGGGGCGTCGCGCCGGGCGCGAGCCGGCGAACCCGCCGGGGAGCCGGATGCCCTGTCGCTTGATGAAGTCAACCGAGCCGGTCATGGCCGTCGGCCGGTCGATTTCGCCGAGGTTCTCGATGTGCAGCTCGCCGGAGAGGTGCGCGTTCGAGACGGTTTCCGAGAAGACGGCGAGCATGGCGTACTCGCGCTTGATGGCCTCGGCGAGCATGAGACTCGTGCCTTCGGGGCCGTGGGGGGCCGCCCCCTCGGGCGGGGCCGACTGGATCAGGCGGTCGACGTCGTAGAGCGGGACGCCGAGCCGCGAGTGCGCGCGGTGCGCCGCCGCAAGGCCGTACTCGAGGAGCTTGGCGTCGACCATGCCGCGGATCAGGGGCGCGGTCAACGCGCGCATGCCCGAGCGGTGAATCTGGTCGCGGACCTCGAGGCTGATCTGCTGCGCGATCTCCGGTGCGAGGCGCGCTTCGCGCACCAGCGCATCGGTGATCCGCTGCGGGTCAAACCGGGCCACATCCTCGTCCGACTGGCGCACGAGGAGCTCGGCTTCGGTCAACGTCGCGGCGTCCTGGGGCTGTGGGTCGTTGGCGCTCATAGTTCAGGTAGGCATCTCTGGTCCGGAGTCAGGAAACCCGATGGTTCAGCGGCCCGGCCCCGCGCCCGATGTCGGGGGCGGCGCGGAGGGCCGCCGCGAGATATTCTTTGGCGCGGGCGACGGCCTCGGGCAGCGAGTGGCCGCGTGCGAGCAGCGCCGCGATCGCCGCCGAGAGCGTGCAGCCCGTCCCGTGCGTGTTGCGCGTCGCGATCTTCGGCGCCCGAAAGAGCTGCTGCCCGCGCCCGTCGTCGAGCACGTCGACCGCCTCGCCCTCGAGGTCGCCGCCCTTGACGAGCACCGCCGGGCGCCCGCACCGCTCGTGGATGCGCCGCGCCGCGCGCCGCATCCCGTCGAGGTCTGCGACCTCGTGCCCGGCGAGCGCCGCCGCCTCGCGCAGGTTCGGCGTGACGACGTCGGCCAGGGGCAGCAGCCGCTCGGCCAGGAAAGCGACCGCCGCCGCGTCGCTCAGCGCGTAGCCGCTGGTCGAGACCATGACCGGGTCGACCACCAGGTTCCGCAGCCGGTGGCGCGCGACCACCTCGGCCGTGACCTCGATCGTCTCCGGCGTCGGCAGCATGCCGACCTTGACGGCGGCGATGTCGTAGTCGGCGAGCACCGGCTCGAGTTGAGCGCGGAGCACCTCGGGCGGCTGGTGGTACGCCCCGTAGACGGCGACCGTGTTCTGCGAGGTGAGCGAGGTGATCGCCGCCGCGCCGAAGCAGTCGAGCGCCATGAACGTTTTGACGTCGGCCAGCACTCCAGCCCCCCCCGAGGGGTCGAAGCCGGCAATCGTGAGCACTATGATCATTCCGAGTCTGGCAACCTCCGCGGCACGGACCCTGATACTTGATCTGGTGGGGTGGGCGGCAATCATAACACCATCTTGGGTGCGTGGGCAAAGACGAGAACACGGATGACATGGATTTAACGGATCACCACGGGCCTCATCCGTGGCCATCCGTCGCACCCGTCGTATCCTTGTTCCCTGTCCCGTCCCCCTGATTTAGAATCCGTGCTGACTATGGACACGATCATCGGGGTGGACGTCGGGGGGACGAAGACCGCTGTGGTCGAGGGCACAGGCGCGGCCGAGATTCTCCAGCGCTACGAGTTCGAGACCGAGGCGCGGCGCCCGTTCGCCGAAACCTTTCCGCGGCTCGAGGCGCTCGTCGCCCGGGCGCGGGACGCATCCGCGCACGCCGGGCGGGAGGCACAGGCGCTGAGCGTCTCGGTCGGCGGCCCGCTGCGCATCCGTGAGGGCGTGCTCGTCGACCCGCCGCACCTTCCCGGGTGGCACGGGGCACGGCTCAAGGAGCGTCTCACGGAGGCCTTCCCCGGCCTGCCGGTTTACGTCGAGCACGACGGCAACGCCGGGGCGCTGGCCGAGTTCCGTTTCGGGGCGGGGCGCGGCCGGCCGAGGCTGCGCCATCTCGTCTTCCTGACCTTCGGAACGGGGCTCGGAGCGGGGCTCATTGTCAACGGGCGGGTGCTCCACGGCGCGACCGACACGGCGGGCGAGGTCGGGCACCTGCGGCTCTCCGACGACGGCCCGACGGGGTTCGGGAAGGCCGGCTCGTGGGAGGGCTGGGCCTCCGGGGCGGGGCTCGTCGAGGTCGCCGCGCGCATGTTCCCGCGGCGCTGGCCGGCGGCCACGCCGATCCGCGAAGTCGTCGCGGCGATGCTCGCCGACGACCCCGAGGCGCTGGCCGTGGCCGAAGAGGTCGGGAAATGGATGGGGCGCGGGATGGCGCTCCTGGTCGACACGCTCAACCCGCAACTGATCGTCCTCGGCTCGCTCGGCGTCGCGCTCGGGCACCGGATTCTCGGCCCGGCCCGGCGCGCCCTCGCGGCCGAAGCCCTGCCCCAGGCCGTCGCCGCCTGCGAGGTCGTCCCCGCCGCGCTCGGCCGGCGGATCGGCGACGTCGCCGCGCTCATGGCCGCGCTCGAAGCTCAAGCCCCTGATCCGTGACCGCCCGCCCGGCCCAGGTCACCCCTGGGTCAATAACTCACGAACTGTCCGCGCCACTGCCCGAGGGTCACTCAACATCCCGATCGCGGCCACCCCGGCCGCCCCGCGCGAGAGCGGCTCGCGAAAATTCTCAAGGTTGATCCCGCCGATGGCGAGCACCGGAATCCTCACCGCGCGGCAGACCTCGGCGAAACGGTCGGGCCCGAGCGGCGGGCCGTAGGGGAGCTTCGACGGCGTCTCGAAGACCGGCCCGGCGACGACGAAGTCCGCGCCGCCCGCCTCGGCCTCCCGCGCCTCGTCGACCGCATGCGTCGAGACGCCGATCAGGAAGTCGGGACGCCCGAGCCGGGAGGCGACCGCGCGCGCCGCGGCGGCGGGCAGGGAAGTGGCGCGCAGATGCACGCCGTCTGCCCCGGCGGTGAGCGCCACGTCGAGCCGGTCGTTGACCAACACGCGCCCGGGCCGCGCCGCGGCGACGGCCGCGCGGACGAAGGCCGCAAGGTCGCGGGCCCCGAGGTCCCGTTCGCGCACCTGGACGAGCCGGCAGCCCGCCGCCGCCGCCTCGCGGATCGCCGCCAGTTGCCCCTCAGGGCCGGGGGGGTGCGCCCGGCGGTCGGTGATCAGGTAGAGTAATGGGCGGGTTGACGGGAGGCTCACTGGTGACCGGCATGGCCGCCTCGGCGGGCGGCGCGTCGAGCATGGCGAGCGCGCGCACACTCTCGCGGAAGTTGAAGACGTCGCGCAGCCCGGCGAAGACGTTGAGCGCGCCCAGCCCGGTGACCGCGCCGCGCAGGTAGCCGCTCTGGAGCAAGGTCGCAAGCCACGGCGCGTTGAGCTTCCCCATGAGCACATTGAGGAAGAAGTTGTCGCTCCAGTAGCCCGTCCAGGGCAGGATCATGAGCAGCACGCCCACTTCGAAGCAGATCAGAATATAAACGATGACGGTGACTTTCGCTGACATGGCCGCGGCCAGCATAACAGGTCGGCCGGGGAGGTCGCAAACCGGTCAGCGCGCGTAGCTCAGCTTCAACTCGGCGCGCCGGCGCGAGACGGTCAGCTCGACGGCCCCCGACTTGTCCTCTTCGATGAGCTTGAGCAGGGCGTCGGGGTCGGCTACCTCGCGCCCGCCGACCTTGACGATCACGTCGCCCGCGCGCAGGCCGGCGCGCGCCCCTTTGCCCGCCTCGACCGCCGTCGTGACGAGCACCCCGCCGGAGACAGCGAAGTGCTGCGCCAGTTGCGCCGTCAGCGGCTGGACGTCGAGGCCGTAGATGATGCGCAGCTTGACTTCGGCGGGGGCCGGGCGCAGGACCCCATCCATGATCGTCCGCATGGTGACGACCTTCGGCTCCAACTCGCGCCGGTGCAGGTCGCTCGGCGCGAGCGCGCTGAGATCGGCCTCCCAGGTCTCCAGCTGGCGGGCCAGGGCCCTGATCTGCTGCCCCGTCTCAAGCCCCGGCGCCGGCGTCAGGCGTGCGCGCAAGAGCTTGTACTCGCCACCGCGCTTGACCTTGAGCGTGACCTCGCTGTCGGCCGGGAGCTGCTTGAGCGTGCTCGTCAGTTGCGCCACCGAGGCGACCGCGCGCTCATTGACACTGAGCAAAATGTCCTGCGGCCGGACGCCGGCCTGCGCCGCCGGGCTGTCGGGGATGACCGCGGTGACGCGCACGCCGAGGTCGCTCGGCGACGGGGCCGGGTTCGGCCCGGGCCGGATCGAGGCGTACATGTCCGCGCCGCGAGCGCCGAGCCAGCCATGCGTGATGCTCGTGTTGGCCTTGAGCACCGCCCGCGCCAGACTGCTCACCCGCGAGATCGGGTAGACCAGCCCTCGGTCGCCCGCATCGTAGACCGCGATGCCGAAGAGCGAGCCGTCCTCGCTGAGCGCCAGGCTGCCGTCCTGTACGGCGGTGAGCTGCGGCGCGAGCAGGCGGTAGATCGGATTCGCCGCCGTGTAACGGAAGTCGCGCACCGCCTTGGCGACGCGGCCCGGGTACTCGTTGATCCGCGGGAAGAGCGTCATCCCGGCAGTCCGGCTCTGGCCCTGCCGCGGGTTGAAGCCCGCGAGCCGGATGTTCTGCCGCGCGGGCAGCGCCTCGGCCGGGGCGAAGGTGGCCGGCCTCAGCGAATCGTCGGCAGCATGGAGCAGACAGAGGCCGGTGACGGCGTCGACGCCGATGAACTTCGCCGGGATGAGCTTATTGCCCGACTCGCGGCGGACGATGACCCCCTGCGGGACCTCGCCCGGCGTGGCCAGGGTCAAGCGGGTAATAATGTGGCCGGACTCGTCGATGACCACGCCGAGCGTCACGTTCCGGGTCTGGAGCGGCGGCGGCGGCTCGCCGTCGAGCGTCATGATGCCGTCCTCAGTCCGGATCTGCTGGCTCAGGTCGATCGTCTGCAGGACGTAGACCAGCCCCGGGTGCTGGCGGCGCGGCGCGAGCGTCTCGGGCTGCTCGGCCGGGGCCGGGCGCGCGACGGCGCCCCGGCGACGCACTTGCTGCGCGGCGGCCGGCGGCGCGAGTGCGAGGATCGACAGGCAGATGACAAGGGTCCGCAGGCTCATCGTCAAAAGATCGTCTCGACCGGGCTCTCCGGCCCCTGGGCGGCCGACCGCGCGACGGCCCGCTGGGTCACCGCGCGCTGCGCCCCGTAAGTTACCTCGGAAATCGTCAGCACGGGCCGCCCCGCGCGCGCGCCAAGCAGGATCGGGGTCCCCGCGACCACGGTGGGCGCGCTCTCGGGCGGGGCCGCCTTGGCCATCAGCGGGCGCGCTTCGACGGCCCTCACGGCCCCCTTGGCGGCCGGCGGGCTGACAGTTCGGGGAGGGCCGACGGCCGAGTCGCCCCCGGGCGCCGTCGGCGCCGGCATGGGCTCGGGCGCATGTCGCACCACGGTCTGCTCCCCGGCAGGGGCCGGCTGCCGGTCGCGGGTGACGTAGAGCGTCGTGAAAGTCGCGACGAGCGCGACGGCGGCGAGCGCCGGGGCTGCCTGGCTCCAGGCGAAGCCCCGCGACCAGAAGGCGGCGAGCGGCGCGCGCCACCCGCGGCGCTCCTCGCGCGCCACCGCCAGCCGCGCGCGCAGGCGCAGGTCGAAATCAGCCGGGGCCTGGACCCGCGGCACGTCACGCAGCATCGAGAGCAGGGAATCGGTCTCGTCGGCCCAGCCGCGGCAGCCGGCGCAGGCCACGAGGTGCTCGCGCACGGCCGTGCTGCGCGGCTCGTGGCGCGCCCCGGTCTCGATCTCCGTCCGAATCTTCTCGCAATTCATCACCTGATACTCCGTCCTACCACCGCGGGCCACCCCGCTTCAGAGGTAACCCTTGAGTTTTTCCTTGAGCAAATTGCGCGCCCGGTTGATGCGCGACTTGACCGTCCCGTCCGAGAGCCCAAGCACGGCGCTGATCTCCTCGTAGCTCCGGCCCTCGATGTCGCGCAGGACGACGGCGACGCGGTACTTCTCGGGCAGGCTGGCGATCGCCCGCGAGACGGCCCGCCGACGCTCATCCTCGATGAGCGCGTCGTCGGCCCGCATCTGGCGCTCGTCCGCCAGCTCGATCTCGACCTCCTCGCCGTCCTTGTCGGAGAAGAAGGACGGGAGCGGCACCACCCGCCGGCGCTTGCGCTGGCGCAGCTCGCTGATCGCGAGGTTCGAGGCGATGCGGTAGATGTAGGTCGAAAAACTGTAATTCGCCTGGTAACGCTCGGCGTTGACGTAGACACGAACGAACGTCTCCTGGGCGAGGTCCACCGCGCGGTCGTAGTCGTTAAGCATGCGGTAGACGAAATTCGTGATCTGGTTCCGGTAGCGGCGGACCAACTCCTGGAAGGCCGCCTCGTCACCCGTACGCGTCGCGGCGAGCAGCGCGTGGTCGTCGAGTTGGTCGACCGACCGCGTCTCGGCCGCAAACTCCAGCTCGGCGTCGTCCAGGCCGGCGCTCAGGGTGAGTGTCGTCATGGGTGGTTCGTCGTGCTCTAAACGCTCCGCGTCCTCTCGTGCTCTGTCGGGTCGTGCCCTGTCGGGAAGATCGCCCATCGCTGCACTTACGGCCCATGAGGCGCCCCGCCGGAGCCGCGCGGGCGGGCCACCGTGTCAGCGGATTATACACGATCCTCCTCATACAACACGCCCCGGGCCGCGGATTGTTCCCGAAAGTCGTTCCCCTTTCTTGCCGCCCGCCCCCCTGCTATTCTGCCCCTCTCTCGCTTTTCCCCGCGGCTTACGGCATAATCTCGCCGCCGTCTCCGGCACCAAATACCGATCAGCATCGAATGGGGGAATGCAATGAATCCACGTCGGCTTTTCATCGCCAGTTGTCTCGCCCTGGTCGTCACCGCCATGATTTTCGCGCTCCGCGGCAACGTCGAGGACCTGGTGCTCAACGACCCCTCGCTCCGGGGGTATTTCGACCCGGCCCAGCCCAAGGCTGACTACGCCTGGCTCTCGACCATGGCCTTCTTCGGCTTCGCCGGCTCGATCCTGGTCGCCTCGCCGATGCTCGACGCGCTCGGGATGCGGAACCTGCTCTACCTCGCCTTCGCCCTCCACCTCGTCGGCGTCGTCGGCTTCATCGCGGCCCCAAGCTACACGATCATGTCGTGCATGATGCTGCTCGCCGGCTTCGGCAACGGCCTCGTCGAGGCGGTCATCAACCCGCTGATCGCGACCATGTTCCCCGAGGAGAAGACGCACCGGCTCAACGTCCTCCACGCCTGGTGGCCGGGCGGGCTGATCATCGGCGGGCTGCTCGGTTACTTCATGAAACAGGCGGGGCTGAGCTGGCAGTTGCAGCTCGGGACGATCCTCATCCCGACGCTGATTTACGGGGTGCTCCTCTTCGGCCAGAAGTTCCCGCTCACCGAGCGCGCGGCCTCGGGGATCTCAACGGGCGAGATGCTGCGGACGGCGCTGCGGCCGGCCTTCCTCCTGCTCCTCCTCTGTATGATGATCACGGCCTCGATCGAGCTCGCGCCGGGGCAGATGGTCGACTCGGTGCTCAACAACCTGGCGGGGATGAGCGGCATCCTGATCCTCGTCTACGGCAGCGCGCTCATGTTCGTGCTCCGGTACTTCGCCGGGCCAATCGCGCACCGCATCTCGCCGATCGGCATGATGTGGGCCTCGGTGACGATCGCCGCCGTCGGCCTCTATCTGCTCTCGCAGGTGACGACCACGGGGATGGCCTACGCGGCGGCGACGGTCTTCTACGTCGGCGTCTGCTTCATGTGGCCGACCATGCTCGGGATCACCTCCGAGCGCTTCCCCGAGGGCGGCGCCTTCACCATGGGGCTTATGGGCTTCGCCGGCCAATTCATGCTCGGCGTGGTGATCTTCAACATGGGCAAGATTCGCGACCGGATCGGCGACGCCGCCTCGTTCCGCGCCGTCGCCATGCTGGCGATCATCCCCTTCATCATCTTCGGCGTCTGGTGGATCAAGGACTACCTCGGCGGCGGCTACAAGGCGGTCAAGCTCAACCAGCCCGGGTCGGGGCGCGAGAAATCCGCCAGGGCCGCCTGAACACCTCGCGGCGTCAGCCGCCGATGACGCCGGCCGTGCCGCAGCCGAGGCAGCGGTAAAGCGTCCCGGCGCGCTCCGGGTAGACCTGGACGCGCGCCGGGCCGCAGGTGTGCTCGACCTCGACCTCGAAGAGCGTGTAGTACTGCTCGTCGTCGATCTCGACGAGCGCGTCGAAGATCGCCTGCTCGGCCTCTGTGTTCCGGTCCACGGCGGCGAAGAACTCGGCCTCCAGCTCATCCGTCTCGTCCGTCATCTCGCCTCCTCTCCTCTCCTCTCGGGCCGCGCCCGGCGGGTCACTTGACGTCGAGCAGCTCGACGTCGAAGACGAGCGTCGAGTTGGGCGGGATCTTGCCGGCGGCGCGCGCGCCATAGCCGAGCTCGGGCGGGATCGTCAGCCGGCGCTTGCCGCCGACTTTCATGGTCATGACGCCCTCGTCCCAGCCCTTGATCACCTGCCCGGTGCCGATCTTGAAGGTGAACGGCTGGCCGCCGTCGCGCGAGCTGTCGAACTTGGTGCCGTCGGTGAGCGTCCCCGTGTAGTGGACGGTCACGCTCTGGCCCGGCTTCGGGCTCGGCCCGGTGCCGACGACCTCGTCCTTGACGACGAGGCCCCCCGGGCTCGACCCCGGCTGGTGAAAAAAGTAAAAGTAGGCGCCGATCCCGAGCGCCACGACGAGGGCGACGAGCGCGGCGGCAGTGACGGAAATATTGCTCGCCTGGGCCTCCTTGGCGGCGGGAGGGCGATATGAGCTCCTCCCCCTCTGACTCCTGTTCCGGCGACTCTGTGGCACTCCTGACTTCTCCTTCCTCTGATGCTTTGGGCGACGCTTTAGGGGATGCGTTAGGGTTTCTGGGCGAGGCCCGTCATGGCGAGCGCCGTGAGCAGGGCGCGGCGGTAGCCGAGCGGGCGCCCGGTCGGGTCGTACCACTCGCTCAGGCGGTGGGCGTCGCCCGACCAGCCGCCGACGCCGACGGTGATCGCCGGGACGCCGAGGCTGATCGGGATGTTGGCGTCGGTCGAGGCGCGGTTGAGGATCGGCGCCACGCCGAGCGCGCGCGAGGCCTCGAGGGCGGCGCGGACCAGCGGCGCCTGCGGCGGGGTCTCGCCCGAGGGGCGGTTGCCGATGAGCCGGACGTCGACCCGGAGGTGGCGCCCCGAGGCGGCGCGCAACGCGTTCTCCTCGGCCACCGCCTGGTGCACGGCCGCGAGCAGGAACTCTTCCAGGCGCGCCAGCTCCGACTCGGCCGTCGAGCGCAGGTCGACGTCCATCCCGGCCCGCTCCGGGATGACGTTGACCGACTCGCCGCCCTCGATCCGGCCGACGTTGTAGGTCGTCCGCGGCTCGGCCGGGGCCTGGTAATTAGCCAGTCGCGCGACCGCCCGCCCGAGCGCGTGAACCGGGTTGACGACGCCGAAGTCGCCCCAGCTGTGGCCGCCCGGGCCCTCGAGGGTGACGCGGTAGCGGCGCGAGCCGAGCGCCTTGTGCGTGATGTACTCGACCCCGGGCCCGTCGAAGGAGACGAAAGCCGAGACGCGCCCCGCAAGCCGCCCCTCGCTGAAGAGGTGACGCACCCCGCGCAGATTGCCCTCGCCCTCCTCGCCGACGGTGGCCACCAGGGCGAGCGTGCCGCGCGGCTCGATCTCGGCCGCCTTGAGCGTCTGGACAAGCGCCACGAGCGCCGCCAGGCCGGCCGCGTTGTCGGCGATCCCCGGCGCGCAGAGCCGCGGCCCGGCTCGCCGCACGCGGACGTCGGTCCCCTCGGGGAAGACCGTGTCGAGATGGGCCGAGAGGACGACGAGCGGGCCGTCGGCCTCCGGGGCCGCGCCGCGCCAGAAGCCGATGACATTGCCCTCGCTATCGGTGTGGACCTCGGCGAGGCCGAGTTCGGCGAAGCGCGCGGCGAGGTAGCGGCCGCGCTCCTGCTCCTTGAAGGGCGGGGCCGGGATCTCGCAGATGCGCACGTGCTCGGCAGTGAAGCGCTCGGCGGCGCCGTCGATGAAGGCGAAGGCGCGCGCCACGCGCGCGTCGCGGAGCAGCGCCGTGACGGCCCCGGGCCGGTGGCGGTCGGCGAGGGAGAGAAGTGAAGCTGGCATGTCACCCGTGTCCTGCGAAGTTTGATCTCAGACCACCGAGAGTGTACCCGGCGCCGCCGCGTGAAGTAAACGAAGACGGCGCACAATTAGGGGGCTGCCTCGAGCCCGCTGTGCGGGCGGCGGATCAGCGGCCGCCGCGCCCGGGCGGCTGCCCCTGCGTGCCAGGCGCATTGCACCAAAGCGCAATCCGGCGGAACTAACGTCCAATTTTAGACCGCCCCCGGCCCTGCTATGCTCCCGGCCTGTGAGGGGCAGTTCGGGATTCGAAACGAGAACCGCCAGTCCAGCTCGATGGGAGGGGGGAGTATGAGTGTCGCCATAGAGCTCACAAACAAGCCCTTGACCGTGGCCGAGGTCGTTGACCTCGCGTGCCGCGCGCCGGCCACGAAGCAAGGTCAGCGCCCGGAGCCGAGCCAGATCTCGTGGCTGCAGGCCGAGGTGTGGGCGCTGCGCGAGGCTTTGGCTCGCGCCGAGCGCGAGGTCAGACTGAAAGAGGCTTTGCTGCAGAATGCGAAGGTGAGGGCAATGACACTCCGCGCGGAGTTGATCAAGGGCGTCTGCTGAGCGGATCCGGCCGGGGCCGTGCTCCCGTCAGCGGGACGGCATCCCTGACGGGTTCGCTCGGTTCAGTGACTGTCGGTCTCAATTAAACGAGACGTGTTCATAAATCATGCCGCTCAGAGTAAAGCCTTGATGCCGCTGCCGACGGGTCGGTAATCCCGATACTGATAGAGCAGGATCGCGCCGAGTGTCAGCAGTTGGCAGCTCGTCAAGCCTCTGACTGAAGAGCCCGTTGAAGGGCTCAATCGACTTGGAGCGCAGCTTATCAAAGATGCACCGCACTTCGACTCCGCCATCGCGGTACGGATACGGCCCACGCCGCGTAGCCACCAACTCGCGGTGGTGCAGACCGCACTCGTCACGCAACTCTGGGGTGTTGTCATGCGTGTCGCCGAGCACGTAGCGGACCTCCACCGGCAGTTGCTCCAAGAGCCGTGGCGCGATCTCGCTGTCGGCCCTGCTGGCGGTGGTCAACTTGGCGGCCAGCGGAATCCAGACCGACCCGGCGGCGCCCGCCAAGTGCAGTTTCCACCCCTACCACCAGCCGTGCCAGCCCGACTTTGACCAACTGGCTTCGGTATCAATGCTGGTATGCGGCACGACACCCTGGTCGCGATGCTTCTTATGCCAGACTCCGCCGCCCGACCTTAACTCTTTGGTCTCTCGGCTACGGCCGCCGCCCGGTAGCCGTAGGCTTGTCCTACCCCGGCGCGGCTCGACCCAGGTCGGGCACTTTGGCTAGAAGTCATCAAGACCTCCTCTGCGATGAATAGATTGCAGCCCGCCTGAGCGGCAGTCCGCGCAGGCCGGTTGATCCGGCCGCCAAACGCGAGTATGCTCTACCGCACCTCACTCTCTAGCCAAAGGTGGGTTATGAAGATTATCCGCAGATCGGTGTCTGTCATCCGCTCCCCCTACCGTTCGCTCACTCTGCTCACGCTAGTGTGTCTGCTCGCCGTCCCCGCGGCCTTTGAAACTGATTATTTAGTGAGAGCCGGATGAAATAGACTAGAGCCGGAGCCGTGCTACCCGCGGAACGCCATGGTGGGACGCAGTGCCGGCACAGGTTCCCGGAGAGCAAGCCATGAAGCCCGGCAAGGATTCAGCGAGAGTCAGATTGAAGCTCATCCCAACGGCGGCGTTGCTCGTCTGGGTCGCAGTGTCTCTCTGGCCCTCAGTCGGGCGCGCCCAGCAATCGACTGCGCCCAAAAGGGTGCTGGTACTCTACTGGTACAGCAAAGACTACCCCGGCAATGTTAGGTTCGACCAGAGCTTTCAAGCAGTTCTGGAATCAGCCCCGGCCGGGTCGGTTGAATACTATCCCGAGTATTTGGATACCAAACGGTTTCCGGGAGATAACCAATCTCAGCTGCTGCATGAATATCTGCGGCAGAAGTATGCCGACCGCACGATCGATGTGGTCGTGGCCGTGACGGATGTCGCGCTGGATTTCCTCCTCAAGTACCGCGATAGCCTCTTCCCACGGACCCCGATTGTTTTCGCCTCGGTCAGGCGTCCCACAACAAACGAGCTTGCAGCCGGGCCTGGCCTGACCGGGGTCATTCATGTCGACACTCACAGAAAAACCCTCGACCTGGCACTGAGGCTCCATCCCGGGACCGAGCAGGTGTTCATCATCAGCGGGACGCTCGAGCGTGACAAGAGATTCGAGACACGGGCCCGGGAGGAGCTGCAGGGCTATGAAAGCAGGGTAGG
>Ga0075421_100006491_pt1 | contig 14280 bp, 10 predicted proteins | sample SoiMetdeltSBSDD5_FD_75292 | JGI IMG/M metagenome (GOLD analysis project Ga0075421, IMG submission 75292) | Bulk soil microbial communities from a Populus tree surrounding site in Tennessee, USA - Soil MetaG P. deltoides SBSDD5 | ecosystem: Environmental > Terrestrial > Soil > Tree plantation...
TATACCTGCCAATTCGCCAGCCCGGATTTAGTCCGTGCATTTGTGCATGGCGAGCGTGAAGTTGTGGCAGATCCGTGCTGGGCTGAGTATGGTGCGTCGGATGCTGCGGAATATGCACATTGGGCGCTGCGATCCTGTGGCGTTGTATGTATCAAGATGGCAGTTGAAGGAATCACCGGAAGTGAACCTGAACCTGTGATGGCATGGGTGCGGGCAGGGCTGGCGATTGATGGCTATTTGACGGAATTGCGGCCGGATCGGCCTGATCGACCAGTTGAGAAAGGCTGGAAGCATACGAGTCTTGCGCAACTTGCGCGAGATCGGGGCTGTAGTGCCGACCTAGTACAAGGTTTGACACTGGAGAAAATCGCTGCTCACTTACAGTTTGGGCAGGTAATTGTCGCATCAGTGACCGCAGAGCTAGGGGAAGATGGGCTTCTGACTCGCAACTCTGGGCATTTGGTAGTGATCTACGGGGTAGCATTAGGTGGTGATGGTCAGGTTCAAGAGATGATTCTGCACAACCCATCAAGGCGCACACCGACGAGTCAGGTCGGTGCGCGCATCCCTGTAGAGCGGTTTATGCAGGGATTTTCCGGGCGCGGAATTCTTATTGGACGCTCTTGAGAAGAAGCGCGCCGACGAAGAATCCGCCGATGAGGATCACCATCAGAAGACAGCCCGATACGAAAATCCGCCACGTAAAGCGCGCAACCGTTTTAAGAATGACCCAGCCGCCAAGTAGTACGACTCCACCTACAACCAGCGCGATCAACAGTCCGGAGCTAATACCGAGCAAATTGGCGGCAGAATTGATTATTTCCATAAGTGTACCTGCCCTGCTTTAACCACTACTTTCACTAGATTATCTCCAAAACGGTAGCCCAAATGCTTGTAATCCGGGATATTGAGTACCAAAAGATCGGCTTGCTTGCCGACCTCTAAGCTGCCAAACTGATCTCCGCAGCCAACGGCAAACGCAGCATTGATTGTCGAGGCGGCAATAGCCTGAGCCTGTGTCAGCTTTAAGTATCGACAGGCGAGTGCGATCACCAACTGCATTGATTCGCACCATGCTGTGCCGGGATTGCAATCGGTAGCCAGTGCCAGCCCCCCGCCCGCATCGAGAATTTGGCGGGCAGGTGTGTACTCACAGTGACCTAGACCAAAGGGCGTGGCAGGCAGCGATACAGCGACCGTATCGTGCTGGCCTAACGCGCGAATGTCTGCCTTAGGCGTTTGAACAAGATGATCGACCGACACTGCTCCCATCTCGGCAGCCAGCTTCGTACCACCCAATCCTACAAACTCGTCGGCATGTAGCTTGAGCGCCATCCCATGCTGCTGACCCGCCTCGAAAATGCGGCGGGTCTGATCTACGTCGAATACTCCTTCTTCGCAGAACACATCAAGGAAGGGTGGCGGCTGGCCTTGTGCTTTGGCAAACGCTGCTATAGCCGGAATCATCTCACTGATCAGCATATCGACATAAGCATCAGTGCGCCCAGCATATTCAGGTGGAACAGCATGTGCGCCCAGAAAGGTTGCAATGATGTCCATTGGGTGCGAGGCATTGAGCTTGTAGATCGCTTCAAGTTGTTTGATTTCGGTAGCAGTATCGAGGCCGTAGCCTGTTTTGATCTCGACAGTCGTTGTGCCAAGCGCCAGCATCCGATCCAAGCGTGGATGAGTTTCGGCGATTAGATCATCGACAGATGCCGCGCGGGTGCGTTGGACGGTGTTATTGATTCCACCACCTGCCGCCATGATCTCCATGTAGGTTGCCCCGGCGATGCGCATCTCAAATTCGGCTGCGCGATCTCCTGCCCAAACCAGGTGGGTATGCGGATCGACAAAGCCTGGGATTACTACACAGCCGGTTGCATCGATCTCTTCTACGGGGGTATGGGCCGCTCGAACCGTTTGGGACTCGCCCACAGCGACCATTTTCCCGCCTCGGACGGCGACCGCTCCATTATCAATCAAGCCGAGACTACCGAGGCTATTGCCGCGTTGGGGTTTTCCCTCCATCGCTGGGACAATGCATACCTGCTTCGCGCTGTGTATCAGGAGGTCTACGTTTTCTGACATAGGATTCAGTGTAGCATACGCAGATCGGCGCGGCAATCAACACGGTTCCTTCGGATTTGCCAGATAGCCAACAACAGTCTATCCTTCTGCCAACAGTAAACAGGCACAAAATTCTGAGTTGATTTGATTCTGTAAGAACTTGGGTGTAACATCTTGCAAGTGCTGGCCGGATAGCAGCGACGACGCAGCGAAGGCTCACTCAGCCTGAGATGTCAATCGCAGACGGTTGCGGCGACATTCCCCGCCAAAACCGAGGTGCAGCCGATTTTGATGTTGCCGCGTGATTTAGACCGGGGGAACAATGTCTGACGAAACCACCAAAGAGCAGGCAGACAAGAAGGAAGCCGAAGTAAAGGCTGAGGAAAAGAAACCCGAAGAGGCAAAGCCAGCAGAGGCCAAACCTGCTGAGACCGCGCCAGCCGCAGAAGCAAAACCTGCGGAAGCTAAGCCTGTCGAGGCAAAGCCTGCTGAAATCAAAGCGGAAGCGAAACCTGCTGACGGAACCATTTATTACTACCCGAATAAGTGGGCACGTATCGTGTTTACTTCTGCTGAGGAAGTCATGGGTGATCGCGGCGTAACCGCCCTGCTCAACATGGCGAACATGAAGGAATACATCGATAACTACCCGCCTGATAACATGAAGAAGGAATTTCCCTTCGAGAGGGTCGGGCAGCTTCAGCAAGCAATCTGGGATATGTACGGCAATCGCGGGGCGCGCGTGTTTGCTACCCGCGCTGGTGAGCAATCCTTCAAAGATGGGTTGAGCCAGTTTAAGAGTGTGGCTGCTGCCGCCCAAATTGCGATGAAGGTCGGCACGCTTGAAGCGAAGGCGAAGATTGGGCTTGAATTTTTCTCTAAGTTCTTCAATGCGGTGAGCGATCAGGTAGTCGAGATCAGCGAGGATGATAAGCACTGGATCTGGACGATTACTCGCTGCCCGGTGTGCTGGAATCGCAAGTCGGATGAGCCGGTTTGCCACCTGGCGGTCGGCGTGCTGCAAGCTGCTTTCGCATGGATTAGCGATAATAAGAAGTTCCGTATTCTGGAAACAGACTGCAAGGCGAAGGGCGATAAGAACTGCGTTTTCAAGATCGAGAAAGTCCCGGTCGAATAACCCAGCCAACGACGTTATGATGCGCCATGAACTTAACGCCGTCCCTCTCACAGGGGCGGCGCTGGCACATTGAGATTGTGCCTCAACTTCTTCAAACCTTCTCGCACAACTAGGAGTTAACATTGGCCAAATCACGCACTGAACAGATGGTCCAGCGGCTGCGCGATTTGCAGGCCAGTTCTCAAGGGGCTGTCGAAGCCGCAGCAGTAGTCAGCGTCGATGGCCTGAGCATGGCCTCGTCCATGCCCGCCGATGTGGAGGAAGATCGTGTTGCCGCGATGTCTGCCGCGATGCTCTCCCTCGGCGAGCGTATCGCTCAAGAACTTGGTCGTGGTAGTCTCGATCAGGTGTATATCAAAGGGCAAAACGGTTATGTTGTCCTAATGGCTGTTGGTCAGGAAGCGGTGCTGACCGTCTTAGCTCGCGAAGATGCGAAGCTCGGCCTGATCTTCCTTGACATGGGCCGTGCGGTGACTGACCTCGCCAAGCTAGTCTAGCCAAAGCATACAATTTGGACTGCAACCGCGCCCACTTGCGCGGTTGAACGCCAATCACTAAGATGATGCACGACCGTAGAGTCACTCTCGGTCGTGCTGCATTTTATTGATTGTTCAGTTTGCTAGGTGACTGGCTGATGGAGCATGGACATAAACTGCTGATTGTGGAAGACGATCCGGGACTGGCAGAAATGCTGGCTCACTACTTCCGGGTGCAAGGTTTCGAAGTGTTGACCACCACTCTCGGCGAGAATGCCTGCTCGATAGCCTGGGAAGCCCTGCCTGATCTGATTGTCCTTGATATTCATCTACCCGATATAAGCGGCTTCGAGGTTGTGCGCCGCCTTCAAGAGAGCCACCGCACCCGCAATATCCCTATCGTGTTTCTAACTGAGCTAACCGACCGCATGGATAAGCGGCAGGGTCTTGAACTAGGAGTATTCGATTACATCACTAAGCCCTTCGACGTTCAAGAACTGCGCCTGCGTATCCGCAACACGCTTCACCGAGCGTCACCCCGATCAGGCAAACACCCGATTACACAACTTCCTGAAGGCGAGCCTGTCCATGAGGCGGTAGTAGGTATGAACGAAGATACCTGCCTTCTGATCGCTCAGGTACACGGTCTGAATACCTTCCGCGAGTTGTACGGATTAGTTGCTAGAGACGATGTACTGCGCGTGATTAGTCTTATGGTCAAAAATGCTGTGGCAGAGATCGGAGGAGCAGGAACATTCTGCGGCCATATTGACGATACGACCCTGCTGATCATCGCGCCGCTCCACAGCATTTCTCAGATAGAGGCGCGTATCCGGGAGCGCGCCGCCGAGTCGCTGGAATATTTCTATCCCAGCGACAATCGCGGCTCGAATGCCCAGACAAAAAATCGACTGCGTATCGGGATGGGCAGAATTGATCGGCTTGATGGCCCGATTGAAGATTTGACCTTCCTGATACAAAAGGCTCTGCCATCCACCTAACTACGACTCTCGAATACTCGTCAGTGTCATCGTCTGGTTGTGGAGGTCGCAGTAGCCTGTCGTATAAGGCGAGATTTCACCGTAAGAATAAAACCCGATCTGCTGTGTCTTTTCCCCGGCGCTGCTTAGAACGGCCTTTAGTTCTTCGGCAGTACGTTCTTTAAGGACGAGTCTGCGCCCAACGCAGCTAATTGCGATCATCAGCGTCGGTACATCACTATGACCATTGCCACTGACCTGATGCATTGCATGTGCGGCGGAGGCTGCGCCGTCTACCAGCCGCTCAAAATTAGCCTTCATGAATTGCGCCAGATACCCATTCGGAATATCCCCGGCGAAAGTCAGGGATTGTTTCTCACGGTCGATTCCTAGAATAGTACGCACAATACTCTTTGTAGACTCTGGCGAGGCTTGAATGGCAAGCGGAAACAGCAGCCCCGATCCAGGTAGGTCTTTCGCCTGCTCGCCAAGATATTCCTCGTACACGGCGAGGGCGGGCTTACCGTCTAGTTGGTAGAGAACATTTCCAACAGAGCGCGTAACCTTATGCTGTGGCCCGATTTGATCCCACCCGCCTTTTGATCCGTGACCGATCTGAAGGTGTTCGCCGTACAGCCCCACGCCAACAATCCAGTTTTGCTCCGGATTCCCATTTCGGAGCACCCATGTCTTCTCGAAGCGGTCACCGTCACCTGCCAGCCCACCGGTCACGACGACCGCCTCTGGGAGGATGGAGTTAAGGCCGCGAACAACCTCGCTGCCGTTGATATGAACGCCTTCAGAAAGTACAAACACGGCGCGCAAACCACGCTTGAGAAGGCGTCCCGCAATGTCCTGCCCTGCAAAGAATGAGTCCTTGTCGGTTGCGACGCGGGCTTCGGCAAACCCAAGCTGCGTGTTCTCGAATTTGGCGACACCAACTGATAAACTGTGATCGTTGATTGTCTCATGGAAAATTTCACCAGAAGTTGAGCAGCCTATTACGATTGAATTGGGATATGTTTTGGTGATCTCACCGAATACATCAGGCTGCGAGCCATACTCAGGAGCACCAAATACGAGTACTAGTGTTTGCTTCGAATCCAATGCGGGCAGGGGCTTGCTCCACTTTGAATCCTGATACACAACAGTTTCTATCTGCATATTCCTCCACTCTCCACTCACATTAGTTTAGATGACAATATTGATCATCGATTATAGTTGGATTTCCTTCACGACGGATACGCCGATTTAACTATTCCACAGGTTCGTTATGAAGTTGTAACGAAGTCATGGATAAAAGCAGCAGAGAGATACGGTTGATATGCCTCTCTGCTACCCCTAGGATAAATAATAAGGGGATGCCTCATTATGCGGCGAAGTACTCGTTTCGAAGTAAGCGCCTAAATTATGATACGATGTTAAGAAGCGATAACGTGATCTTCACCAATAGGCATAGCATGAGCATCGTTAGGTGGTTCACAACTTTTTGGCACAGGTTGATTCAAAGCCGTGAACACCGTAGGCTGAAGAAGCGCCTCATTTTGCAGTTACGAAATCGGGATAACAACCTGGCATTGCAAGCCATAGATGATCTGCGTACACAAGGGTGGCTAACGGATGGCAATCTCCAGTTTGTCAATCTGAACAGCGCAAATCTGGAAGGGGCGAATCTGTCAGAAGGCAACTTACGCGGTGCGCTGCTGCCGAATGCCAACCTGAGGCGGGTGAATCTCAGGGGCGCAAACTTGCAAATGTCGAATCTCTACTATGCAAACTTGGAGGGAGCGAACCTTGAAGAAGCTGATTTACAGGGGATTGTACGGCTGAATATTGCCAACTTGCAGGAAGCTAATCTGTGCCGCGCTAATCTGGACGATGCCGTGTTAGGAGGCGCTCAGTTACAGGGAGCAGTGCTAGAGGGAGCCAGTTTGCAGCGCGCGAATCTATCAGATGCCGATCTGAACCATGCCAATCTACGCGGCGCGAAGCTGCATCTGGCGCAGTTCGTCGCCGCAAATCTGAATCAGGCTGATCTCTCTGCGACCGATATGTCATCTGCGAATTTAGCCGAAGCAAATCTTCGCCAAGCCAACCTTCAAGGAGCAAACCTCCATCTTGCCAATTTACGTGATGCAGTATTGCATATGGCCGATCTTCAGGACGTAACCGGCATAACGATTCATCAGTTGCGGCAGTGTCAGACCCTGCTTGGTGCTGTCCTGCCTGATGGAAAGCGGCTCCCCTATAACGACACCTGGCGTGATGTCTTAGAATCATGGTCTACTGCTAAATAAGTATAAGCATCAGGAGCCTTATTCAAACAAGGCCCCTGAACTATCATAAAGATTTACGGAGTGGCTGTTGGAGTTGGAGTTGGCGGCTCGGCCAGTACAATGATCGGCACGTCGTAGGTGGGTTGGACGTAATTGCCATCCGCAGCCACAAGTACAAGCCGGATAATATAGTTCCCTGGCGGCAGCGCATCAGCGTGGAGAGTCTCCAATGGGCCGTTGCTGACGACTGTATTGTGAATATCACCGAGCGTTACCCAACCATCAAGCGAACCGCCGCTAATTTCAATCTTGTAAAAATTTACTTGATTGGCATCAAAATTCGCTGTGCCGAGGATGGGCAGCACTCCATATACCCCCTGACCCGGCTGCGGGAAGGTGATGTTATAGACCAATCCAAGAGACGGATCGAACGCTGCGGGAGTCGGTGTGCCCACGACAATTGCATCGGCGGGGCATGGCACACCCGGAATGATCGGCACACCGTTCGCCCACGCCCAGTTGCGCGCACGGATCGCCAGCGCAGGATCGGCCGGCGGATCGATAAATATCTGTAAGCTCATACCCTGCGCATCGGCGCGATCCTGGGGCACTTCGCAGTAGAGCGGGTTGTTTAGAGTCGGGGTCTCTTTCGGGCGTGCATCGTTGAGCGCCTGCATAATCGGCGTGAGGGTCGCAGCGCGCGGCTCGTCGATGGGCAGGACGGCGATCCCCCAGATGCCAGGCTCGATTTGTACGCGGACATATGGCATTTGCGGCTTTGGGGGCTCCCCTTCGACGGGGGGTATTGGAGTCCATGTCGCTGTTGGAGCAGTAGTAGGGGTCAACAGCAGGTCTTCGGGTTCAGCCTGCCGGAACCATTCTGGGCGCACATGCGGACACCCCTGATCCAACGGAGCTGGATCCCTCAGCGACGAAAGGATGCATACCTCACGCTGCTCCATCCCTTCCGGCGGCGTGAAATCGCTGCGTAGAGGCGGTAGGCTTGGCGCTTCGAGGAGAGCAGTCAGCGTCGGAGTGTTATAGATGGCAGTTATGAACTCATGCCAGATGGGAGCAGCCCCGGTTAAACCCGATGTGCCTTCCGCCATCGGCGAGTTGTCAGTGTTGCCTGCCCACACGCCGACGACGAGATGAGGGGTATAGCCGACCGTCCAGTTGTCGCGGTAGTCATTTGTTGTGCCTGTCTTGACCGCCGCCGGGAAATCCAACTTAAGCGGCGAATCTGGCCCCATCGCCGGAGTGCGAGCCGCATTATCAGAGAGAATACTGCTGATCTCGAAGGCAATGCGCGGATCGAGAACTTCATCGCCCGGAATATGCGGCGCTTCGTAGATCACATTACCCTGACTATCTTCTACGCGGGTAATCACATGCGGCTGAATCTTGTGCCCACCATTAGCAAACACGGCGTAGGCGGAAGCAAGTTCGAGCGGAGTCAAGTCACGTCCGCCAAGAGTCAGGGCAAGGCCATATTGCGAAGGATCATCCCCAAAACTTTCAATGCCAAAACGCTTGGCGATTTCCAATAGAGCAGGCACGCCAATCGTGTTCAATGTCTCGACGGCTGGGATGTTGTAAGAATTTGCCAGCGCATCACGAACACGCACCGGGCCATGCCAGCGAAAATCGTAGTTGTGCGGCTCGTAAGCTCCACTCTGACCATCGGGATAAGAAACCGGGACATCCCACAATATGCTGGCAGGCTCCATACCATGTTCGAAGGCGGCGGCATAAGTCAGAGGTTTGATGGAACTGCCCGGCTGCTGTGGCGACATAATTACGTTGACGTTGCCGTCAATCGACAGATCGTTGTAATCCACGCTGCCGACCATTGCCAGCACTTCACCTGTGTTGGGGTTGATGGCTACCAGTGCTGCGTTGTGCAGATTTGCTTCCGCACCGATCTTCGCTACTTGTTCTGCAACGACTTTCTCGCCTAGCTCCTGATAAGGCATCGACAGCGCGGTATAGACCTTCAGCCCTCCGCGCGCGATGAGTTCTGGCGTCATGCCGGAGAGCATTGCCAACTCGTTCCGCACTGCAACGGTGTAGTGTGGAGCCAGAAGGGGTACATCCGGGCTGGCAAGATCGCTTGCTAGGAGAGGTCTATCCATGAAAGCAGCATCGGCCTCTGCCTGTTTCAGATAGCCGTGTGCAACCATCAGGTCAAGCACCTGGCGCTGACGAGCCTTTGCTGCCTCAAAGTTCACATACGGATCATAATTTACGGGGGATTGCACCATCCCAACCAGAAACGCTGATTCTGCGATGGTGAGGTCGCGAGCGTGTTTATCAAAGTACACGTCGGCAGCGCTTTCGATGCCATACGCGAGATTGCCGTAATAGACCTCGTTGAGATAAATCTCCAGAATTCGATCCTTGTCATAGGTTCGGGTCATTACCCATGCTAACGCTGCTTCCTTCAGCTTGCGGCGAAGCGTTTGTTCGTTACGCTCCTGATAGCTGAATACAATCTGGCGGATCAACTGCTGGGTGATCGTGCTGCCGCCGGAAACGATCTCCCCTTCCGAGTACCAGTCATAGGCAGCGCGAGCTATCGACTGCGGATCGAAGCCGGGGTTGTCGTAAAAAGTGTCATCCTCGGTAGCGATGGTCGCCCAGCGCACCGCAAATGGAATCTGATCAAGGGGTACTTCCGTGCGGCGGCCCTCGTCGAAAATCTCGTATAGCTGCGTTCCATCCCGATCATAGATGCGCGTAGTTTGGAAGTGCTCAACGCCCTGCATGGATTGCAGAGTCGCCATATCTTGTTGAAGCTCGCCCGCCAGCGAATTGTAGATTACCAGTACGATGATCGTTGCCGTGACGAACACCAGCGCAAGACCCATTGCAATAACGGCAAGTGTTGTACGCACCCAGGGCCAGCACCCTGATCCACGCCGCCTGCGCCTGCGTCGAGGAGGTGGTGGAGTGGGCAGTGCTTCGATCTGTGCATCGTCAACCGCGACTGTATAAGAAGGGATCGTAGGGGGATTGTATGGCTCCTGCGAAGGCTCGGTTTCGCGGGTCGGCTCGCTGTGTTCCATAAAGAGTACCAATATCCTTTCGCCCGTCGATTGTAGCACGCCTGATTTTTCGAGGCATCCCTACAAATTAAGGTGATCTATATTTATGCAGTTCTATCAGACAGGCGGAATTGCGGTGGTGAAAAGTAGTACAATTCCTTATACTTCCCGATGAGATTCCGTTAATTCTGTGATAGACTGTAGGAAGACGCACGGAGGTTCCAACCAAATCCTCGGTGCGCAACTTATTGTTTGTCGGGCCGATTTTTGGGAAGGTACAGTGAAAAAGCAAAATAACATTTCCTCGAACTGGATACGCGGCGGCATCGTCATTCTTGTGCTGCTTGCGATTGGCGCATTAATTCCCACTCTTAAACAACAGATTGGGGCAACCGGAAAAGAAACTACTCTCGCAGAGTTAGCTCAGAAGATCAACGCGGGCGAAGTTGAATCCATCACCATTAGCGGCGACGATCTTGCCGCCGAGATGAAGGACGGCACAGTCCTCTCCACCCGCAAAGAGCCGAATACCAGCGTCTATGAGACTTTCAGCCTGCTGGGGGTCGAAGCAGCCATGCTGCAAAAAGTAAAGGTGAGCGTGGTTGGGCCAAACGCCATGTCGATCCTCGGCCAAATTGTGCTGACAGTCGTTCCCCTGATTGTGATTGGCTGGTTTGCTTTGCACATTCTCAGATCGATGCGGAATGGGCAAGATCAGGCGATGACTTTCGGGCGCAGCCGCGCCAAGATGATCAACGTCGATCAACCTGTTGTGACGTTTGATGATGTCGCAGGCGCTGAAGAATCCAAGCAGGAGCTGCGTGAGATCGTCGAATTCCTGCGCGACCCGGAGAAGTTTCAACGGCTTGGTGCGCGCGTTCCGAAGGGTGTACTGATGATTGGGCCGCCCGGAACGGGTAAAACGCTGCTGGCCCGCGCAGTAGCAGGCGAGGCAGGCGTGCCCTTCATGAGCATCTCTGGCTCTGAGTTCGTGGAGATGTTCGTTGGCGTCGGCGCAAGCCGGGTCCGGGATTTATTCAACAAGGCCAAACAACTTGCTCCGTGCATCGTGTTTGTCGATGAGATCGACGCCGTAGGCCGCGCACGTGGAACAGGTCTCGGCGGCGGCCATGACGAACGTGAGCAAACTCTCAATCAGATTCTTGTTGAGATGGATGGCTTCGACAACGACACCAACATCATCGTCGTTGCCGCGACCAACCGCGCCGATGTACTTGACCCCGCGTTGATGCGTCCAGGCCGTTTTGATCGCAAGGTGCAAATCACCCGCCCTGATGTGAAAGGCCGCGAGCAGATTCTCGGTGTGCATGTCAAAGGCAAGCCCATTTCCCCCGAAGTCAATTTGCACACCATTGCCAAGTTGACTCCCGGATTCGCAGGTGCTGACCTCGAAAATCTTGTCAATGAAGCGGCGATCCTTGCCGCGCAGCGCAACCTTCCACTGATTGGCGCGAAGGAAATGCAGGATGCGATGGAGAAAATTGTCGCAGGCCCGGAGCTTCGCTCCCGCGTAGTCAGCCCGAAGGAGAAGGAAGTGGTCGCATGGCACGAAGCGGGCCATGCGGTCGTGATGTTCAACCTCGAATATTCCGATCCTGTGCACAAGATCACGATCATCCCGCACGGTGCGGCAGGCGGCTTCACGATGTCGCTGCCCGAAAGTATGGACAGCGGCCTGATGCTCCGTGAGCAGCTTGAGGATATGATTGTCGGTCTGCTGGGCGGGCGCGCCGCCGAGGACATCCACTTCGGCAAAATCACGACGGGCGCAAGCAACGATTTAGAGCGCACAACCGCCATTGCCCGCGCGATGGTCACGAAGTATGGCATGAGCGACAAGCTCGGCCTGCGAGTCTATGGCGATGAACAGCATGAACTGTTCTTCGGGCGCAGTATGGGCGGTGGGCATGACTACAGCGAAGAAGCGGCTCGCAAGATCGATCAAGAAGTCTCAGAGATCATCGACGCTTCCTATAAGCGGGCCAAGTCAATCTTGAAAGATAATCTGGGCAAACTTGACGCGTTAGCTTATGTGCTTCTGGAAAATGAGTCAGTTGACCGCGATCAGTTCGAAAGTTTGATGATGGCGGAAGCTGCCGCTATTGGTTAATTAATACTTGCTTGAAACTCAAACACCTCGTCGAAACCAATTCCGGCGGGGTGTTTTGCGGCTACGCTATTATTGCGCAGGAACGATCTTCCAGATCGCACCTGTGTTGCCCTGCGGCCCGATTTCCCCTGTCATGAGAACATATAGCTCGCCATCCGGCCCCTCTCCAAAAGACAGCACCGCGCCATCGAGCCGTCCCAAATTATTTTCAGTATTAGGCAGTGCCTGCATCGTCCACAAACCGCCGTCCAGTGATCCGGGTGTCGCGATAAAAAGCTGCCCCCGTGCTGTGCTCCATGATACGCTCCAACTCCCAAAGACATACTTACCCTCTAGCTCTGGGATGGCGCTGCCCCGGTACACATTCCCGCCGATGACAACCAGACCAACTCCGAAGCTGTGGTTGATATTCTTGAATTCAATCACTGGATTGAGCAACGGATTACCTTCCAGGTCTTGAACCGGGCAGGTTGGCAAGCCTTTATCAGGGCTTTCGGTGCTGAAACAGTGCGTGCCTTCCTTGACATTCCAGCCATAGTTGCCGCCTGCTCGTAGCACATCGACTTCTTCCCATTGGTTCTGCCCGACATCTCCACCGTACAGCCAGTGACCCCCGCCTGAATCAAAGCTGATACGGTACAAATTGCGAAATCCCCATGCCCACTGTTCAGTGGGTTTGTCGCCGCCCGGCGGGATCGGGTTATCGGCTGGAATGGCGTACGGATCGCCATGATCGATGTCAATCCGCAGCAGGCTGCCGAGCAGGTTGTGCGATGTATCCTGCCCGTTGCCGCCTTGATTGACATCGTACCAATCGTCAACGTGCCCGGTGTCGGCATCAGCCGGGCCACCCCCATCGCCTAATGGAATATAGAGATAACCATCTGGCCCAAACGCAATCTGCCCTCCGTTATGAGTCGGGTGCGGCTTATCGATCTCAAGAACTATCTTCTCAGAATTTGGATCGGCTTTGTTCGGATCATCCGGCGGGAGGTGGAACTCGGATATGTGACTCGTGCCGCTCCAACCAGCAGGGCCATCCTCGCGGAGGGGTGCGCTATAGTACACAAAGAACCGCCCATTGTTGGCGTAGTCGGGATGGAACGCCAATCCGAGCAGCCCTCGCTCGTCGTACTCAGGATTGAGTTCGATCATCCGGTCGCGCAGATCGAGGAAGGGGTTATCCATATCGACGCTGCCATCAGGGGCCATCACGTAGATCACGCCAATCTGATCGGCAACAAACATCCGCCCGGAGTTATCAGGGGCAGAGGTAAACACTAGGGGATGCACAAAACCATCGGCTATTTTCTCCAGCCCTACCGTCAAATCAGCAGTGGTCAAGTTCTCTATCGTGGCTGGCTGGCCTTCGGCTGGTTGTTCGCCAGTTGCCTCCTGACTCAGTTCCATTGTTGATGGCTGATTGGTATTCACATTGTTGTTGCCAGCACTGACGTTCTCGTTGGCGTTGGGACTTGTCGTGATGCTGTTCTTGGTAGCTTGCCCGCTTGCGGGGACGCATCCCGCAAAGAGCAGGCAAATCATAACTAAAGTGGCAGCACGCAGGTTCAGGTGCATCATCTCATCTCCTGTAGATTCGCAATTAACCCACAGAAAAGATTCAACGTGCGTGCGCCGATTTCGGATACATCAATGGGAAAACTAAACACCCCGCTTGAAGTATCGGGCGGGGTGCTAAAGTTTAAGTGACTGTGCTACTGACTCGGCACAATCTTCCAGATTGCGCCGCCCCTACCCTGTGGCCCAATTGAAGTTGATGTGAGCACATACAATTCGCCGTCAGCCCCTTCACCGAACGAAAGCACAGATGTGTTCAGCAGCCCCATAGGATTATCTGTTGTCGGCAGGGCATAGGTCATCCACAATCCGCTATTGAGCGGGCCGGGTGTTGCTACAAGCAGTTGTCCTGCCGTCGCACTCCATGAACTGCTCCAACTCGCGAAGACATACTTGCCGCTCAACGCAGGGATGGCACTTCCCCGATACACATCCCCGCCGATCATCGTCAGACCCAACCCGCCAGACTGATTCAGGTTTATAAATTCCAGCACCGGATCGATCAACGGGTTGCCTTGCAGATCAGCCGTTGGGCAGTTCGGAAGTTCAGTGTTGTGATTGGATGCATTGAAACAGTGCGCCCC
>Ga0075421_100006493_pt1 | contig 14279 bp, 13 predicted proteins | sample SoiMetdeltSBSDD5_FD_75292 | JGI IMG/M metagenome (GOLD analysis project Ga0075421, IMG submission 75292) | Bulk soil microbial communities from a Populus tree surrounding site in Tennessee, USA - Soil MetaG P. deltoides SBSDD5 | ecosystem: Environmental > Terrestrial > Soil > Tree plantation...
GGCCCCCAGACGTTTCTGCATCTTGGTGACAGACTCGCCGCAGCAGCGGAATCTCACGTTCGCCTTCTTGCTGCGGAGCTCCTCGTAGTACTCGAGGACCGGCGAGCCCTCCAGAAACATGTGAACCGCCTTCCCTCCGGCCAGGATCTCCAGTTCCCACGTCCGGCCCTCGAGCCGTTGGGCGCTGCGCAGCCCATAGAGAAGAGCGAAGCGCATGTCGTCCTCACGATCGCTGTCGAGGGCGAAGAACATCCGCATCTCGGAGGGCGCCGCCCACAGCCACATTGGGGACACGAGCGCGGTGGCCGCCACCGCCGCCGCGAGGACGAAGGCGGCCAAGCCGGGAGACTTCATGAAGATATGGTACGCAGGCTCGCGCACGAAAGGGCGTCTCCACCGAGGTTGTCATAACCACTACCCACCCTAGGTGCCTTCCGGAATGACGATGACTCGACGGGCGCTTCTACCGGCTCAGCCCTACCGCCCATAACTCGACGCCGCTCACACCGTCGTCGACGGTGAAGAAGAGGCGCGATCCCGATGCGGCGAGAGGGCCGGGGTTCGAGGATCGGAGCCCGGGGGCGAAGTCGTGCACGAGGACGGTTGTCGGCCCGCCGGTGTCAACGCCTGCGGGTCGGCGCCGCCCCCCCCGCGCTCGCCGCGACGGCCACCGCCAGGACGAGCTTGTGGGGCATGCCCGACGACCCTCATATCGTGCGGGTAGGACTCCTTGGCGCATCCCCCGCCTCCGTCGCCGCAAGGGTAGAACTCGAGGAGGTTGAGCGTCCCCTCCGATGTGCCGTCGCTCTTCCAGAGCGCCTTGGCGACGGCACGCGGGGCGCTCGAATTCAGTGCGGCGAAACCCGGCGCGAAGCTTGCTCCCGAGCGCTTCGATCCTGGACTGATGTCGCGCACCAGGCGCGTGCCAAAACGGCGAGAGCCGATGATCGGCGCACGACGTTCCGCCAATCGCCCGTGCCCAGTTACTAAACATTATTCAACGCCGACTCCCGCCGCTACGGCGCGATGTCCCCCTGGACTGCGCCTTCTGTGGCGCGCGCCCTCCAGCCGGCCGGCTCCGCCCCTTTGTTTAGTTTCTTCTTGACATGGTTACTAAACTTTAGTAACTTCGGCCCAACAACAGCACCGCAGACAGCGTCAGCGAGCGTGCGGCGAGGCAAGACACGGGCAGTCGAAGCGGTGGCGATGAGCCACGCCGGGATACCGGCGGCGCCGCGACACCAGGGGTTTGGAGAGGCGTTCTCCGGCGCCGGCACGCCTGAGCGGCGGTGGCGCGCGGATCTGAAAGGGAGGCTTTATGGACGGAACGTATCGGTGGGGCGGCGGCGCCGTGGCGGTGGCCGTGGCCCTCACGCTGGGGGGGCCCGCGCCGGCCCGAAGCGCGGACGTCGGCGGCGCCGACGGATGGAACGTGAGCTTCGGCGGACTCATCAATACCTTCGCGGTGAATGCACGCTGGGACACCGGCAACAACGAAGAGGAAACGACCCGCGTGATGTCCGGCTTCAATCCTTCGAAGCTCAACTTCCACGTCAAGACGCCCAAGAGTCGAGATGTCGAGGTCTCCGGCCATTTCCAGTTCGCGCCGAGCATCCAGTCGAACAAGGCGCGGTTCGCCGGCGAGAGCCTCGAGGTGCGCGTGGCCGAGGTGGACGTCACCGGCCGCTTCGGCACCTTCGAGATCGGCCGCGGCTGGGGAGTCTTCAATTCACAGGCGATCATCAACGACAGCGCGAGCGGCCTCGGCGTCGGGCGGATCCCGAGCCCCGATCGCGGCGGCCCGACTTTCGGGCGCATCGGCACCGGCTACACCTACACCGACTTCGCGGCCAAGATCGTCTACGCCACGCCCAGCCTCGGCGGCTTCCAGCTTCGGGCCGGCCTCTTCGATCCCGTGGAGACACCGTTCGGCGGCGGCAGCCTTCCCGCCAACAGCGGCGGTACCGGAGCGGGTGCCTTCGAAACCAGCGCACCGCGGCTGGAGGCGGAGGCGAGCTACGGAGTGAAGTCGGGCTCCGTGGCCTTCAAGGTGTGGGGCGGCGGCCTCTACCAGACCATCACCGACAAGGGAACGAAGAGCGAGGCGACGCTCGGCGGCGCCGATGGCGGAGCGCGCATCGACGTCTCCGGGTTCGCGGTCACCGGCGCGTACACCACGACGGAAGGGGTCGGTCCCAGCGGCTTCCAGGCCAACGGCTTCGTCTGCGACGCCGCCGGCTGCCGATCTTCCAAGACCGACTTCTGGTACGCCGGCGTTGACTACACGTTCGGAAAGGACCGCAAGACGACGCTCGGCGCGAGCACCGGCCGCGGGAAGCAGAAGGCCGAAGGCGGGTTCGGCAAGGTCGAGAACGCGCTCGACATGGCCTTCGTCCGTCATCAGCTCTTCCCGCAGCTCCAGATCATGGTCGAGTACCACCAGTTCAAGACCACGGCCGAATCCATCGAATCCGAGAAGTACCACGCCTACGTCGTGGGTACGCAGTTCGACTTCTGAGAAACGGCGAGACCGCTCGCGGTCCGCATCGAAAGGAGATCGTCGTGAACAAACTCATCGTGGGCGCCATCGCCCTCGCCTCCGGCCTGGCCGCGGCCGCTCCGCCGGCGCAGGCGCAATCGAAGCAGTTGACCCTGTGCTGGGCGGCCTGGGACCCCGCGAACGCGCTGGCCGAGCTGTCCAAGGACTTCACCACCGGCTCCGGCATCGCCATGAAGTTCGAGTTCGTCCCCTGGACCAGCTTCGCCGACCGCTTCCTGAACGAGCTCAACTCGAAGGGCCGGCTCTGCGATCTCATGATCGGCGACAGCCAGTGGATCGGTGGCGCCGCCGAGAACGGGCACTACGTCAAGCTCAACGACTTCTTCGACAAGAACGGCATCAAGATGAGCGACTTCATGCCGGCCACGGTGACCGGCTATTCCGAGTGGCCGAAGAACACACCCAACTACTGGGCGCTGCCCGCCATGGGTGACGCCATCGGCTGGACGTACCGCAAGGACTGGTTCGCGCGTCCCGACCTCAAGGCGGAGTTCAAGAAGAAACACGGCCGCGACCTGGCCCCGCCCCAGACCTACGACGAGCTGAAGCAGATCGCCGAGTTCTTCCAGGGCCGGATGATCGACGGCAAGAAGGTGTACGGCGCCTACATCTACACCGAGCGCGGTTCGGAAGGCATCACCATGGGCGTCACCAACGCCCTCTACGACTGGGGCTTCCAGTACGACGATCCCAAGAAGCCGTACAGCATGGAGGGCGTCGTCAACTCCCCCGACGCCGTGGCCGGGCTCGAGTTCTACAAAGCCCTGTACAAGTGCTGCACGGCGCCCGGCCAGACCAACGCCTACATGCAGGAGGGACTCGATGCCTTCAAGTCCGGCCAGGTGGCGATGCAGATGAACTTCTTCGCCTTCTTCCCCGGCCTCTACAAGGACCCGAACGTCGGCGGGAGCAAGATCGGCTTCTTCCCCAATCCGCGGGCGAAGCAGCACTTCACGCAGCTCGGAGGACAGGGCATCTCCGTCATCTCGTATTCACCGAACCGGGACGCGGCCCTCCAGTACATCAAGTGGTTCGCCCAGCCGGACGTGCAGAAGAAGTGGTGGGCGCTCGGCGGATATTCCTGCCACAAGGCGGTGCTGAACGATCCCGCCTTCCCCAAGAGCACACCCTTCGCCCAGGACTTCCTGACCTCGATGGGCATCGTCAAGGACTTCTGGGCCGAGCCCGCCTACGCGCCCCTCCTGCTCGCCATGCAGAAGCGCGTGCACGACTACGTGGTCGCCGACCAGGGAACGGCGAAGGAGGCCTTGGACGCCCTCGTGCGCGATTGGACGAAGACGTTCAAGGAAGAAGGAAAACTCAAGTAGACGGGCCCGTGAACGGCGCCCACGCGGGCGCCGTTCACAAAGGACCCTCCCATGAGCCAGCCCATGACGCTGCTGCCCATCGCCGAATCCGCCGCCCGCGTCACGCCCGAGGCCGTCGCGCGCCGCGTGCGCGGCCTCTCCGATCGCGCCCTCGCGTGGCTCTTCGTCTCGCCGGCCATGGCGCTGCTGCTGGCCATCAACATCTTCCCGCTCCTCTGGACGGTGCGCCTGTCGTTCACCAACTACCGCGCGAACCGGCCGAACGCGGCGGTGGCGGGCGTGGGCATCGACAACTACGTCTCCATCCTCAACGACCCCGACGTCTGGACAGCCATGCAGGCCACCGCGCACTTCCTCTTTTGGACGATCTTGCTCGAGATGGTGATCGGCTTCGGCCTCGCCTACCTCATCGATCGCCGCTTCCGCGGGCACAGCTTCTGGACGACAGTGATCCTGATCCCGATGATGCTCTCCCCCGCCATCGTGGGGAACTTCTGGACGTTCCTGTACCAGCCGCAGATCGGCCTCTGGAACTACGCCGCGGCGTTCCTCACCGGGATCCCGGCCTCCTCCTTCAGCATGATCGGCTCCGTCAAGCTGGCGCCGTGGGCCATCATCAACGTCGACGTCTGGATGTGGACGCCGTACGTCATGCTCATCTGCCTGGCCGGCCTGCGCTCGATCCCCACCTACATCTACGAGGCGGCCGAGGTCGATCGCGCCTCGCGGTGGCGGCAGTTCTGGACGATCACGGTGCCCATGTGCCTTCCGTTCATCATGCTGGCCGTGCTCTTCCGCGGCATCGAGAACTTCAAGATGTTCGACATGGTCAACCTGCTCACCAACGGCGGACCGGGGTCGACCACCGAGCTGGCCTCCATCACGCTCAAGCGCGAGGCCTTCGAGAAGTGGCGCACCGGCTATTCCTCGGCCTTCGCCATCATCCTCTTCGTCACAGTTTTCGGCCTGGCGAACATCTACGTCAAGGCGCTCAACCGGGTGAAGAGCCGATGAGCCGCTACGGCAAACACGCCCACTCGGTGGTGGAGCCGACCGATCTCGCCAGGCGCGTGGCGGGCGCCATCGTCGTCCTCTACGCCTTGATCTCGATGGCCCCGCTCCTGTGGATCTTCGCGACCAGCTTCAAGTCGCCCACCGACTCCATCGCCTATCCACCCAAGCTGGCCTTCCGGCCGTCGATCGAGGGCTACTGCAACCTCTTCACAACGCAGTCGCGTCAGACCGAGGACTACATCGCGGCCCTGCCGCCCGCGCAGGGTGCCTGCGAAGCGATCACACGCGCGCGCCACATGGTGATCGTGGGGCCCTCCAACTTCGCGCCGCGGTTCCTGAACTCTCTCGTCGTCGCCTTCGGGGCCACGGCGCTGTCGGTGGTCCTCGGCCTCCTCGCCGCCTACGCCTTCTCGCGCCTCCGCGTCCCCGGCAAGGACGACCTCCTCTTCTTCATCCTGTCGACGCGCATGATGCCGCCGATCGCGGTGGCCATCCCCATCTACCTCATGTATCGCGAGCTGGGCCTGTCCGACACGCGCCTGGGCCTGATTCTCCTCTACACCGCCGTCAACCTGTCCCTGTCCGTCTGGCTGCTCAAAGGCTTCATCGACGAGATCCCGCCCGAGTACGAGGAGGCGGCGCTGGTCGACGGCTACACGCGCCTGCAGGCCTTCCGCAAGGTGGTGCTGCCGCAGGCCACGACCGGCATCGTCGCCACCGCGATCTTCTGCCTCATCTTCGCGTGGAACGAGTACGCCTTCGCCGTCCTGCTGACGTCGGGCAAGGCGCAGACGGCGCCGCCCTTCATCCCGATCATCATCGGCGAGGGCGGACAGGACTGGCCGGCGGTGGCGGCGGGGACGACGCTGTTCCTCCTGCCGATCCTCGTCTTCACCGTGGTGCTGCGCAAGCAGCTCCTGCGCGGCATCACCTTCGGGGCGGTGCGCAAGTGACCCCGGTGAAGTCGCGATGGCCGCCGTGGCTGCGGCGCTCGCCGATGGAGGCGGTAGCGACGGCCCTGATCGCGGCCGGGGTGTTCATGCTGCTCCAGCCGTTCTCGATGGTCCTGTTCAAGTTCTCGTTCCTCGCCACCCTGACGGGGACACTGATGTTCACCGTCGTGTCGAAGTTTCCGGAGTAGCCATGGGAAGCATCCGCGTCGAAGGCCTGCACAAAGCGTTCGCCGACTTCGTGGCCGTGCGCGACTCGACCCTCACCGTGCGCGACGGCGAGTTCTTCTGCCTGCTCGGACCGTCCGGGTGCGGCAAGACCACGACCCTGCGCATGATCGCCGGCCTCGAGCTGCCCAGCTCCGGCCGCATCCTGCTCGGCGGCGAGGACGTGACGTTCAGGCGCGCCTCCCAGCGCGACATCGCCTTCGTCTTCCAGCTCTTCGCCCTCTACCCTCACCTGAACGTCCGCGCCAACATCGCCTATCCGCTGCGGTGCCAGGGCACGCCGCGGGCCGAGGTGAAGCAGCGCGTGGAGGAAGCGGCGCGCATCCTGCGCATCGAAGGCCTGCTCGATCGCTCGGTTTCGGGGCTCTCGAGCGGCGATCGCCAGCGCGTGGCCCTGGGCCGGGCCATCGTGCGCCGGCCCGTCGCCTTCCTCCTCGACGAGCCTCTCGGCACCCTCGACACCGAGCTGCGCGAGCTGATGTGCGGCGAGCTGCGGGCATTGCACGACCGCCTGCGCGCCACTATGGTCTACGTGACCCACGACCAGCTCGAAGCCATGTCCATGGCCGACACGGTGGCCCTGATGAACGACGGCGTGGTCGAGCAGGTCGGGCCACCGCAGGAGATCTATGACCGCCCCGCCAGCATGTTCGTGGCCTCTTTCATCGGCTGGCCACCCATGAACTTCCTCCCGTTCCCGGGGCCGCTCGCTCCCGGGGACAGGACGGTCCGCATCGGCGACGCGAACCTGCCGGTGCCGGAGGCGCTCGAGGGGAGCGCGGAGACGGAGCTCGTCCTCGGCGCGCGGCCGGAGCACGTGCGCTTCGCCGCGGAGGGGGGCCCCCGCGCGGAGGTGCTCGACACCGAGTACCTGGGCACCACGCAGATCGTCACCCTGATCACGGAGCAGGGGGCCCGGTTGAAGGCCCGCCTGCCCGCGGACGTCCCCGTGCGCCGCGGGGATCGGCCGGCCCTCCGCTTCCGTCCGAAGAAGCTCTCGGTCTTCGAGAAGGTCTCGGGCCGCGTGCTGCGTTCGGCCCTTCACGAGGAGGTGGCCCATGGCTGAGGTGACGCTGGCGAACATGTCGAAGTCCTTCGGCGCGAGGCAGGCGGTGGCGGATCTCTCCCTGCACGTGCCCGACGGGGAGATCCTCGTGCTCCTGGGGCCGACGGGCGCGGGCAAGACGACCACGCTCCGCCTGATCGCCGGGCTCGAGACCCCGGACGCCGGCCGCGTCCTCCTCGACGGCCGCGACGTGACGGCGGAGCCGCCCGCCGCCCGCGACGTCGCGCTGGTGTTCCAGCAGTACTCGCTCTACCCTCACCTGTCTGTCTACGACAACCTGGCCTTCCCGCTGCGCTCGCCGGCGCGGCGGATGCCCGAGGACCAGATCCGCGCGCGCGTGGGGGAGATCGCGAGCCTGTTGCACATCGAGGACAAGCTCGGCCGGCGCGTCACCGCGCTGTCCGGCGGTCAGATGCAGCGCGTGTCCATCGGCCGCGCGCTCGTGCGGCGTCCGAAGGTCTACCTCATGGACGAACCCCTCTCGTCGCTCGACGCCAAGCTGCGCGCCGAGCTGCGCGTCGAGCTGCGGCGCCTCCAGCGGGAGCTGAAGACCACGATCGTCTACGTGACCCACGACCAGATCGAGGCCATGACCCTCGCCACCCACATCGGCGTCCTCGACCGCGGCCGCCTCGTCCAGCTCGGAACCCCGCGCGAGGTCTACGAGGACCCCGTCAACAGCCTGGTGGCGGCGCGGCTCGGCAGCCCGCCCCTCAACTTGATCCCCGTCGGCGCGTTCCCCGGCGTGGCCGTCCCCGCGGCGGCGGCGACCTTCGGCGTGCGCACCGAGCACGTGCGCATCCGCCAGAACCAGCGCGGGAGGGGGATGGGACGCGTGCAGTGGATCGAGCACCTGGGCGACCAGAGCCGCGTCCACGTGCGGGTCGCCGAGAGCGACGTGGTGACGCTGCACGATCCCGACAACGGCATCTCGGTCGGCGACGCCGTCGACATCGAGATGAGGACGCCCCTCCTCTTCGACATCCACGGCGAGCGGGTGAGGGCATGAGCGAGGGTGCGACTATGGATGCGACGCTGCAGAGAAGACTGATCGCGGCGGTGGCGAGGACTGTCATCGAGCACACGGAAGAGCTGACCGCCCTCGACCAGGCCATCGGCGACGGCGATCACGGCCTCAACATGAAGCGGGGCTTCCAGGCCGTCCTCGACCAGATCGAGGACCTCGCCGCGCGGCCGCTGCCCGAGGCCGTGGGCGCCATCGGGCGCAGCCTCCTGATGAAGGTCGGCGGCTCGTCGGGTCCGCTGTACGGGACCCTGTTCATCACGCTGGGCAAGGTGCTCCCCACCGACCCCACCGGCGATGACGCGGCGCGGGCCCTGGGCGCGGCGATCGAGGCCGTCAAGCAGATCGGCCGCTCCGACGTGGGGCAGAAGACGATGCTGGACGTGCTGGCCCCGGCGCAGGGCGAGCTGGCGGGCGGTGGGGTCGGCCTCGGCGAGCGCGTACAGCAGCGCGCCGCCGCCGCCGCCGAAGCGACAATACCGATGATGGCCACACGAGGCCGGGCCGCCTTCCTGAAGGAGCGGTCGATCGGGCACATGGATCCGGGCGCGCGGTCATCGTGGCTGATGATCGCGGCCGTCTGCGAAGAGCTGGAGGGCTGACCAATGGCCAACGTGGGTATCGTCATCGTCTCGCATTCGCCCAAGGTGGCCGAGGGCGCGGCGGACATGGTGCGACAGATGGTGGGAGAGACGGTGCCGCTGGCGTGGACGGGGGGCAACCCCGACGGCGGCCTCGGCACGGACGTCGGCCGGATACTGGACGCGATCCACCGTGGGTGGTCGGAGGCCGGTGTCGTCATCCTCGTCGACCTGGGGGGCGCGGAGACTAACAGCGAGATTGCGATCGAGATGCTCGACGAGGGGCGGCGCGGCAAGGTGGTCGTCTGCGAGGCGCCGATCGTCGAAGGCGCCGTCATGGCCGCCACCGAGTCCTCGGGCGGCGCCACCCTCGATGAAGTCCGCCGCACCGCGGAAGAGCTGTCGCCGGCATGAGGTCCTGATGTCCAACCTGGAGACGCCCACACTGGCGGGGTCCGCCCTGCTCACCAACGCCGTCGGCCTGCATGCGCGGCCCTCCGTCCGCCTCACGCAGGTGGCCAAGCGCTTCCGCGCGCGCATCGAGTTCGCCCTCGATCCCGACGGACCGTGGGCCGACGCCAAGAGCCCGGTCAAAGTGATGCGCGCCAAGGCCGCGAAGGGCTCGACCCTCCACTTCCGCGTGAGCGGTCCCGATGCGCGCGAGGCGCTCGACGCCATGCTCACGCTCGTCGAGCGTCATTTCGAAGAGGGCCCCTCGCCTGGGTCCGGCACGGGGACGGAGCGGCGCTACACGGGACGGCCGGCCGCGCCGGGCATCGCCCTCGGACCGCTCGTCGTCGTGCCCGAGGCCTCGGCCGTGGTGCGCGTCTCGACGGGCCGCGCGGAGAGCGAGGCAAAGGCGCTGAAGGCCGCCCTCGCCGGCGCGTTGGCCGACCTGCGCCGGCTGGTGGGCGCCGCCCAGGGCGAGGTCGCGGACATCCTCGGCTTCCAGGTCGCGTTCCTCGAAGACCCCGTACTCGCCGAGCGCGCGTTCGGCGCCATCGCCGGCGGCGCTGCCGCGCATGAAGCCTGGCTCGCCACGTTGTCGGCGGAGGCCGACGCCTACGATTCGTCCGAGGACGAGTACTTCCGTGCGCGCGTGGCCGACCTGCGCGACATCCGGGACCGCGTGCAAGCGCATCTGACCGGCTCTCCCACGAACGGCGTCGTCCCGCCGGGGGCGGTGGTGGCAGCCGTCGATCTGCCGCCCTCGCGCTTCCTGTCCGTCGACTGGTCGCGCGGCGGCGCCCTCGTGCTCACCGCGGGCAGCCCGACGAGCCACGTCGCCATGCTCGCCCGCGCGCGCGGCGTGCCCGCCGTCGTCGGCCTCGGCGTGCCGCTGGGCGAGCTGACGGCGGCTCGTGCTCTCGTCTACGCCACGCGCGGCCAGGTCATCCTCGACCCGAGCCCCGTCGAACGCGCCGCGTTCGAGCTCGAGGCACGGGCGCTCGCCGCCGAGCGCATGGCGGCGGCGGAGGTGGCCACCGCGCAAGCCCGGACCAAGGACGGCACTTCCGTTCGCGTCCTCGTCAACGTGGCCTCCGCGGACGACCTTCGAGGGCTGGACCCCGCGATCTGCGACGGGATCGGCCTGGTGCGCACCGAGCTGTGGTTCCACGATCGCGCGGGGCTGCCGGACGAGGAAGCTCAATACGGAGCCTATCGGCGCATCGTGGAGTGGGCACGCGGCCGGCCGGTGACAGTGCGTACCCTGGACGCCGGCGGCGACAAGCCGATCCCCGGCCTCACGCTTCCCCGAGAGTCGAATCCCTTTCTCGGCGTGCGCGGCCTGCGCCTGTCCTTCGCGGCGCCGGACGTCTTCCGGACGCAGCTCCGCGCGCTCCTGCGCGCCGCCGCGCACGGGGACCTAAAGGTGATGCTGCCGATGGTGACGCTGCCGCGCGAGCTGGAGCGCGCGCGCGCGATGCTCGCCGAAGAAGCGGCCGCGCTCGAAGCGGCGGGGGTGCCGGCCGGCCGGCCCGGCCTCGGGATCATGATCGAGGTGCCGGCGGCGGCAATCGCGGCCGATCTGTTCGCCGCCGATTTCTTCTCGATCGGCTCGAACGACCTCGTGCAGTACGTGGCCGCGGCCGGGCGCGACATCGAGGCCGTGGCCGATCTCGCGGACCCGACGCAGCCGGCTGTGCTTCGCCTCGTGCGCCGCGTCGTCGAGGTCGCGGCGGAGCGCGGGATCGAGGTGAGCCTCTGCGGCGACGCCGCCGCCGATCCGGCCGTCATCCCCGCCCTCCTCGCCGCCGGCCTGCGCACGCTCTCGGTGGCGCCGGCGCTGGTGGGCCGCACCAAGCTGGCCATCGCCGGCACCGACGTGCGCGAATCCACGGGAGCTCTTTGATGCCACGCCCCAAGCCCGAGACCAACCGCGTCTCCGCCGTCGCCGCCTACAAGAGCGTGCTCCAGCGCATCGTCGACGGCCGTCCCTCCGGCACGCGCCACCGGCTGGCGATCGCCCTGGGGAAGAACCGGTCCTTCATCTCTCAGATCACGAGCCCGGCCTATTCCGTGCCGATCCCATCCGGGCATCTGGAGACGATCTTCCAGGTCTGCCATTTCACACCGGCGGAGAAGAGCGAGTTCCTCGCCGCCTACACACAGGCGCACACGCGCGGCCTCAATCTGGTGAAGAAGCCGTCGGGCAGCCGAACCTTGACGCTGACGATCCCCGACCTGGGCGACGGCCGGCGCAATCGCCAGCTCGAGCAGGCCATCGTCGAGATGGCCCGCCGCATGGCCCAGCTGGCCGAGGAGGACAAGTGATGAAGAAGCTGATCAACGCTCCCGAGGACGTGCTCGCCGAGAGCCTCGACGGCTTCGCCGCCGCCCACGCCGACATCGTCACCCTCGACCCCGAGCGCCGCTTCGTCCAACGCCGCGCGCTCAAGCCGGGCAAGGTCGGGCTCATCTCGGGCGGCGGCTCGGGCCACGAGCCGCTGCACGCGGGCTTCGTGGGACAGGGGATGCTCGACGCCGCTTGCCCCGGGCACGTGTTCACCTCCCCCACGCCGGACCAGATGGTCGCCGCCGCCGCCGCCGTGGACACCGGGAGCGGCGCCCTCTTCATCGTCAAGAACTACGAGGGCGACGTGATGAACTTCCGGATGGCGGCGGAGATGGCCGAGGGCGCCATCGGTACCGTCCTCATCGACGACGACGTCGCCGTCGAAAGGTCGACGTACTCCGTGGGAAGGCGCGGCGTCGCCGGCACGCTGATCGTCGAGAAGATCCTGGGCGCCGCCGCGGAGCTCGGCCTGGGCGCGGCGGATCTGCGCGCGCTCGGCGAGCACGTCAACCGCGGGACGCGATCGATGGGTGTGGCCCTCACTTCATGCACCGTACCCGCCGCGGGGAAACCGACGTTCGCCCTCGGCGACGACGAGATGGAGTTGGGTGTGGGCATCCACGGCGAGCCGGGCCGACGCCGTGTCACCCTGGCGCGCGCCGACGCCATCGCGGAGGAGATGCTGGAGGCGATCGTGAAGGACCTCGCCCCTCGCCGAGGCCAGCAGGTGCTCCTGCTCGTCAACGGCCTGGGCGGCACGCCGGCCATGGAGTTGTATGTCATGGTTCATGCCGCGCGGCGGATCCTCGAGAAGCACGAGCTTCAGGTCACGCGATACCTGACGGGGTCCCTCGTCACCTCGCTGGACATGGCAGGATGCTCGCTCACGGTCAGTCTCCTCGACGACCCCCTCACCCGGTATTGGGATGCGCCCGTGCACACCGCGGCCCTCCGCTGGGGTATGTAACGCGCGACCGCGGGCACGAAGACGCCGGATGTCAGATCGACCAGAGGATCGCCAAGGCGGCGGCGAGCACCATGGCGAAGCCGGCGAACGCGAGCCATGGGAGCCAGGAGCGGTGCGGCGGCAACGACGCGGCCGACGCCAGCTCCGGAACGAAGGCGGACGCCGAGGCGACGCCAGCATGCCGTGGCGGGTACCCTGCGAGAACGTCCTCGATGTCTTCGGCCAGCAGGTGTGCCTCCGCGTAGCGTTCCTGGGCATCCCTCGCCATCGCCCGAGAGAGGACGACGTCCACCTCCGGCGGGACGCCCGGCACCTCGCGCGCGAGGCGTGGACGCTCCCCGCTGACGATGCGATTGAGGATGTCGGGTATGCGCTCCGCGGCGAACGGAGGCCTCCCGAGGACCAACGTACAGAGGATCGTCCCGAGGGAGAAGATGTCGGTCCGCGCATCGACGCGCTCCCCCAACGCTTGTTCCGGGGACATGTAGAGCGGCGAGCCGAAGGGTTGCCCCACCACCGTCAACGGCCGGGAAGCGGCTTCGTGTTTGGCCAGCCCGAAATCCATGATCTTGACGTCGAGCTCCGCACCGTCGAGCAGCATCACGTTCGCCGGCTTCATGTCGCGGTGGACCACGCCCTGCTGGTGGGCGTAGTGAAGAGCGCGGGCGAGCTTGCCGCAGATGGTGAGCGCCTCGCGCCACGGCTGCGGGCGGCCGGCCTCGGCCAGATCCGCCAGTGTCCGTCCCTTCAGATATTCGAAGACGATGAACAGCGTGTTCGTGGACGGGTCTTTGCCCACGTCGTGGCCGACGACGATGCCCGGGTGGCGGAGCCGGGCCCCGATGCGCGCCTCCATGAAGAAACGCTGCTCGAACTCCTCCTTCTGGGCCGGAGTCACCCCGAACGCGAGCTGGATCGTCTTGACGGCGACGGTCCGGCGCAGCGTCGGGTCGCGCGCCTCGTAGACGACGCCCATCATGCCGCGGGCCAGCTCGCGGACGATTTCATATCGGCCGATGACGGCGGGAAGCCGTTCGGACACCGCGGATGCCCTCCTGCTCCGGACTCTCGATCGGTGAGAAGCCGGTACATCTTACGAGGTTCTCCGGATAAGCTCCCGCCATGACCGGTCTCGGCCTCATGGCCGTCTTGCTGCTCGTGCTCGCCAACGGGTTCTTCGTCGCCGCGGAGTTCGCCATCGTGGCCGTGCGCCGCTCGCGCCTCGATCAGCTCGTCGGCGAGGGCCGGCGCGGTGCCGCGGCCGCCGCCGACGTCGTCCGGCACCTCGATGCCTATATCGCCGCCTGCCAGCTCGGGATCACGCTGGCGTCCCTCGCCCTCGGCTGGATCGGTGAGCCGGCCCTCGCCCACCTCATCCAGCCCCTGCTGGCGAGCCTGACGAACAACACGAGCGCCGCCCCGGCTCACGGCATCAGTACCGCCATCGCCTTCGGAGTCATCACCGCCCTGCACATCGTGGCCGGCGAGCTCGCCCCCAAGGGCATCGCCCTGCAGAAGCCGGAGCAGACGGCGCTCGTCATCGCCGGGCCCCTGCGGGTGTTCTACGCGATCTTCCGTTGGCCGACGACGTTTCTGAACGCGATCGGAAACGGCTTCCTGAAGCAGATCGGCTTTCAGCCGGCCGCCGGCCACGAGATGGTGCACAGCGTGGAGGAGCTGCGGTTCCTCGTCTCCGCCAGCCAGAAGGCCGGCACCGTCGAAGAATCGGAGGCCCGCATCGCGAGCCGGGCGTTCGAATTCGCC
>Ga0075421_100006494_pt1 | contig 14278 bp, 12 predicted proteins | sample SoiMetdeltSBSDD5_FD_75292 | JGI IMG/M metagenome (GOLD analysis project Ga0075421, IMG submission 75292) | Bulk soil microbial communities from a Populus tree surrounding site in Tennessee, USA - Soil MetaG P. deltoides SBSDD5 | ecosystem: Environmental > Terrestrial > Soil > Tree plantation...
GTGGACTGGTCAGTAAGCTTTTCCAGCGCCTTCTCGCTCGCATCCACGATTCGCAGAGCGCGCTCCAATTCCTGTTGAGAACTTTGCAACCCCATTTGTGCCTGTGACAACTCTGTATTAATTTCCGTCAATCTTTTGGTGGCTTCCCGGGTCAGTGGTTCGTTATAAGCCCAGGCCGCAATCATCCCCACCAAGCTCAATAAAAGAAATATCGAACCCAGGACAATCAACGCTCCTGAGAAAAATTTGTTAGCCATACCTGCCTCCTCAATTACAATTTCAAGCACAAGATAAATGGCAGAGGTTTACACTTACAAACGAATTGCCTGCTTGAATTGCTTTTCATGCAGAAGAGAAATCCACACATCTTCCCCGGAAAATGTGGTTACAAAATTATACGTCAATATTTTCATTTATTGATGAAGTAACAATTAGAAGGTGACTTTAAAACTGTCTCATATTTTCGTTACAAATCCGGATAGAATGGCCCTTAGGGAAGCATTCAGACTATAATCATCATATATTTTTGATTGTTACATAAGTAAGGAATATTCATGCTTATTATTGTTAGTGACCTTCATCTTGGAGACGGTACGACCGCCAATTCCATCGCGCCGAGCGCGTTTCACCTGTTTGCCAATCGCTTAAGCGAGACGGCATATTTCGCCTCCTTTCGGACAAATGGGAAGTATCGTCCTCTCGAAAGCATCGACCTCATCCTGATGGGCGACATCCTTGACCCCATCCATTCTACCCGCTGGCTGGATGCTCAACCTGGCGCCGCAAACTTCGTCCGCCCGTGGAGCGATTCAGCCGGTCCATACTTTGCCTCCAAACTTGCAGAAACTACTCAATCCATTATTGACGTGAATATAGAATCGCTTGAGGTTTTGAAGCGCTGTGCCAGTGGTCAGATGATTCTCCTCCCTCCTGCAGATGCTCGCGGAAGGCCGGATAGATATGCCAAGGAACGCATTCCACTCAACGTGCGTATTCATTACCTCATTGGTAACCATGATTGGTATTATCACCTTAAAGGGACCGCCTTCGATGAGATCCGTAAAAACATCATAGATACAATAGGATTGAGCAACTCCTCTGGTCCTTTTCCTTATGAGATCGATGAATCCCCCTACTTGCGAGAAGTGATGGAACCATATAAAGTGTTTGGCCGTCACGGTGATACTTTCGATAAGTTCAACTTCAATCGCGAATATGGTAGGGACCACGCAACCCTGGGTGACATCTTTTGTATGGCTGTTTGCAATCGTTATCCTGTGGAAGTGGAACAAAGGTACGGAGCGAAACTTCCAAACGGCATTATAGATAGTCTGCGAAGGATCACAAATGTCCGTCCTGCGTTGGCAACGCCTCTCTGGATCAGTGGGCAGATCAAACATCACGCGGGAAACGCCGCGCTTGAGGCGGAACTCAAGAAAGTGTGGGATGAGCTCTGTGACGAATTCCTTGAACTTGATGTTGTCCGCGAGGAGGATAGAGCGTTCAAGTTTGATATGGTCGACGCACTCCAACTGGCGATCAAGATTTCAAAGCGTACATCTTTCAGCACGATCAACGATATCGTCATGTGGGTACGAGACAAACTATGGGAAAGCGAACATTCCTTTGCTGAGCATGCACTGCAGGAGCCAGCCTTCCTCAAAAATACTGCGAAGTACATTGTGTATGGGCACACACATCACCACGAAATCATTGCGCTTGATTCAGATGGGGATATGGGAAGCCAGCAAAATCAGCTATATATCAACTCTGGGACATGGCACTCTTATTACGATCTGGCGGTCAAGGATCCCAGCGAACAGAAATTCATACCCTATCAAACTCTCACGTATCTCACCTTTTACAAAGACGACGAACGCGAGGGCAGGCAATTTGAGACGTGGTCTGGGGCGTACGCGTAAATTGGAATGCAGGCTTCGTATAGTGTCATTATCATTGGAGGTGGACCTTCGGGACTCTCCACTGCTTTACATCTCCAGCAGATTGCTCCGCATCTTACCTCCTCGGTCCTGATTCTTGAAAAGGCACATTATCCTCGCGCCAAGCTTTGCGCGGGCGGACTCGCCATTGACGCGGAAGTTTTGCTTGCGCGGCTTGGGCTTGATGTAAGTGAAGTCCCTCATGTAGATGCAGATAAGATTCGTTTTGATTTTGAAGGCAGAGGATTGAACTTTCGCATGTGGAAACGGCATGCGTTGCGCGTCATCCGCCGCGATGAGTTTGACAACTGGCTGGCAGATAAAACTAAAAGTAGAGGATTGGAAATTCGAGAGGGGATTGCAGTAAGGAATATTATTCCTGATAAAGATGGCGTAACCATCGAAACAAATGAAGAAACTTTCCGTGCACAGGTGGTTGTTGGTGCAGATGGCTCGAATGGAGTTACGCGTCGAGGTATTTTCCCTACTGCAGCTGTTTATACTGCGCGATTGCTGGAAGTTTTGACTCCCGCCCAACCCTCCCCCAATTTGGGAGAAATTAAGGAAGGGTCAGGGAAGGAGCAGATCGCGTATTTCGATTTCTTCCCCGTTCCAAATAACATTGCAGGCTATGTATGGGATTTTCCTACGCAAGTCAAAGGCCTGCCGATGCGATGTTGGGGAATCTATGACACAAATATCCTGGCGGATGCGAATCGACCTCAATTAAAAGAACCACTTGCAGAGGAGATGTCGCGTCTGGGATTCAATTTGGATGATTATGAGCTGAAGGGACATCCCATTCGCTGGTTTAGTCCTGAAAATCAAATGTCTGTGCCGCGCGTGTTACTGGTTGGCGATGCTGCAGGCGCGGACCCACTGTTTGGTGAGGGCATCAGCATTGCGCTGGGATATGGCTCCCTTGCAGCGCACGAAATTGTTGAAGCGCTTCAGCAGAGCGATTTTTCATTCAACGGATACCGACGCCGGATGCTAAAGAGCGCATTAGGTTGGGCACTACTTGTACGCTGGGCTATCGCGTACATCATTTATCTACTCAAGTGGAAATGGTTCCAGATTCTGCTATGGCGGTTTTTGAAACCTGTCGTACTTTTTATTGCAAATGTATTTGTATTGAATTGGGGAAAGCGGATCTAAAATCTGAACGAATTACGATGGGGGAATGGGAAAAGTTTCGCACACGTATTAAAAAATAACCCTTGACAAAACGGGGATGTTAGACTATTATCTAATTAGATAATAGTCTAACAAAGCCCATCACCTAACCTTAATATGTGCGTTTCGCAGGAAAGTAGCCCACCATGTCAAATCGTCCGCATATAAACCTTATCGAAAACCAAAATATTTATATGATTAAAGATGCAGAATATAGCCAAGTCACAGAAACCTTGGACCCTGCATCCGTACGCGACCTCTTCACTCACCAGACCGGACAGATTCTCGTCGAAATCGGGAATTTGTTCATCAACATACCGCCGTTCAATGATCACCTGGATCCGAATACTGGCACTCTGCTGATCTCCATTGGCAATAAACTCAAGACAAGGAAATAAACCCGTGAGTGCGTCTGAGACATTCACTGAAGAGAAGACCACTGCTGCAATAATTCAGTGGGAATTAGGCACGGCCTATGAGATGTTTATCAGTCTCCATGTTCTCCACGAACCAGATTATTATGGCATTCGCGCTTCCTGGGCCGCAGGAGTCCGGTCGCGCATTCCCGCAACTGAACGCAAGTTATTGGAGGAGGTATATCCCCTTATCAGTGTACCTCTTGCATGGATTCACAGCTTGCCCGCGCCTAGGGACTCAATCAGTGCCTTGTGGGCGTTGAAGCAGATTCCCCCTGCTGAACGGATGATCAAACTACACAGGTTGGATCAACCCTATGAACACGATAAGGGTGAAGAGACGGATACGTATGATCAGTTCTGCAAAATTCTTTTGAGAATTGCTGATACACATTCGTGGAAACGGGAAGACGCGGATTTTTTCATGAAGCTTTGGGGGAAGAAACACCCGTCCATGAAAAAAGGGAGACTGGAACGCGCATTGGATTGGTGGAGCCGCCCGGAGGAACTTGGTGAGGGTTTCCTCTCAGGTCTGCAATCTTATTATCAGGCATTCTTTGAACAGGAAGAGAAACGCATTGAACCCGTCCTCAAGGCGGGATTGGAGCGTGCCCAGGAACTTGCAACCAGACTGACTCTCGAGGAATTATTTGTCGAGCTTTCACAAGGTGTCCAATTACAAGACGAATTTCGCGCCAGCAAACTTATCATTGCGCCATCCTTCTGGATAACCCCCTTGATCTTCTTTGAAGGACTGGACCGTAACACCATGCTTTTTCTCTTTGGGGCGCGCCCCGCGGAAATGTCTGCCATCCCCGGTGAATCATTACCAGATGGATTGGTTCGATCTCTTAAAGCTCTGGCAGATCCCACCCGTTTGAAGATCCTTTTCTATCTTTCAAAGGAAAGTCTTTCCCCTTCCGAACTTGCAAGGCGACTTCACCTGCGCGCTCCGACGGTCACGCATCATTTGAAAGAATTGCGGCTTGCCAGCCTGGTTGAATTAACCTTCGAACGAGATGAAAAACTTTATGCCATACGCAGGCAGGGGCTCGAGTCCACATTTGGGAATCTGACCTCTTTTTTGAAAAGTAATATGACTGAAGAATAAACGGGGAAGAGTAGACAGCTTTCCAAAAATCGGCGTAATTTGCAGAATCTATTCCTGTATCTTTTTCAAAAACCCTGGTGTATTCAACTCACGCTCAAGCAAATACGTGAAATAACCTTGCATAAGGCCTTCCGCCTCTGTCTGGACCTCGGAATTAGGCCGCGCACGAGACGCGTCGCGGTAACTTGAACGTTGAAAGTGACGCAGATATTTGAGCGTCTCTACTTTAATCGGCTTTAGTTGTGGCAATCCCAGCCCACAGCGTGGACAAATTACACCACCTGCCCGGAACGAAAAGAATTGATCCTCTGCCTTGATCTCACGCCCGCAGTTGACGCACTGAATAAGCTGAGGACGGAATCCCAGATGATCGAGCAGGCGCATCTCATAATAGCGGATGACAAGCCACGGGTCGTCGTTTGAGGCGAGCCTGGCAAGGGTATCGGTCAACAAACGGAAAGTGGATGGGTTTTCAGTATCATCCACATATGTAAAGCGATCCAATAACTCAAGCACATAGGAAGCCTGACTGGTAAGGATCAGGTCTTCTCGTAAAGGGAGATACGCATCCACAGTATCCGCCTGCGTGACGAGGAGCATATCCCTGCCTCTTGCAAGCTGCAATTTGACTTGCGTGAATGGCTCAATATGTCCGGCTTTGCGCGAAGCGATCTTGCGCGCCCCTTTTGCAAGCACACGCGTCTTTCCGAGTTGGCGCGTGTAAAGGGTCAGCAAGCGATCTGCTTCCCCGTAATCATGGTGACGAAGCACAACAGCTTCAACGCGAAATGAACGGAATTTGGTTTCAGGCATAGGAGTAAACGTATACAGGTAAAAGTTATGTGATCGTGGATGTATTTACTTATTTCGCAAGTGATCAGGTGTAAACGCTTCGGGTAAAAGTTCCTTCACAGTAGTCTCTTTGATAAGTTTACCACTGCCATCCGCCATGAGGACAATGGTATCGAGACCGAACTCAGCCATTACCTGACGGCATCCTCCACAGGGAGAGCCACCGTTATCTGTCACTACAGAGATGATTTCAAATTCCTTCTCCCCCTCTGAGACTGCCTTGAAAATTGCCACGCGTTCCGCACACATGGTATGTGGGTACGCAGCATTCTCGATGTTAACACCTGTGAAGATCCGTCCCGATTTTGTACGGAGTGCCGCGCCCACAGGATAATTGGAATAAGGAGCATAGGCGCGTTGTCTTGCAGTGTTTGCAAGATCAATAAGGGACTGTTTTTCTTGTTTGGAGATAGTCATAACGAGCCTCTTACCACTGGGTCACGGAGACACAAAGATTTATATTTTCTCTCCATGTCCTCTAACCCCGGTTATTTCTTTTTATTCTTTCTTTCCACTTTTCGAATTGCACGCGCAGGCATGCCAACCACAAGTGTATCTTCAGGTACGTTCTTGGTAACCACAGCGCCCGCGCCGGTTCGAGCTCCATCTCCAAGTTTCAAAGGTGCGACGAGCATCGTATCTGACCCAATAAATACATCTTCACCGATTTCTGTTGAATTCTTTTTCTCCCCATCATAGTTTGCAGTAATCGTTCCGGCTCCAATGTTTGTGTTCGCTCCAATGGTTGCATTGCCGATATAAGAAAAATGCCCCATCTTCACACCTTCGTGTAGCGTGGAGTCTTTCACTTCGCCAAAATTTCCCATGTGGACGTGGCTCTTTAAGTGTGCGCCTTTTCGCAAACGGGCAAACGGACCCATATCCACATCGTCTTCGAGCACAGCGCCATCAACCACAGAGGCCAATATCTTGCATCGGTTTCCAACTTTTGAATCTCGAATGATCGTATTCGGGCCAATCACATTTCCTTCACCGATCTGGGTGTCACCCTGAAGATGTGTGTTCGGCAGGATGACCGTATCCTTGCCGATTTTTATACCTGCTTCAATGTATGCAGAGGCTGGGTTTGTCATGCTCACGCCGTCCTGCATATGTTCGCGGTTGATACGAACGCGCATTGCAGCCTCGGCTTCACTCAAATGGACGCGGGTATTGATGCCGATGATCTCCGCAAGGTTATGTTGAATCACAGCCTGTACGGGCAGATTTTCTTTTGCAGCAAGTTCAGCCACATCCGTCAGATAATACTCACCCTTCTTGGGATTCTTCTCAATGCGATGCAACGCGTCCCAAAGCCAATCGGCTTTGAAACAATATGCACCAACATTCAACTCCTTGATCTGGCGCTGGTCATGTGTGGCAACGTATTCCTCGACAATAGCTTCTACTGTCCCATCCGGTTTTCGCACCACGCGCCCGAAGCCACGCGGATCATCTGCAATGGCGGTCACCAGACTCACGGGTCCCGAATTGTGGCGTTGTGTTTCGACAAGACGGTTGAAGATCTCGCCGCGTAAGAGAGGCATATCAGCATATGCCACCATTACATAATCCGTTTTATCCTTGAGCAGGGATTCAACCTGCATCACAGCGTGTCCTGTTCCAAGTTGAGGTTCCTGTAAAATGCATTCTGCAGAGTCTCCGAGATATTCCTTCACTCGATCCGCCCCATAACCTACAACCACAACAGGCTTTTCAGTTGCAGCGGATTTCAGTGCCCGCAGTACATGCCAGATTAATGGTTTTCCACATAAAGGGTGCAGCACCTTTGGCAGGTCTGATTTCATGCGAGTGCCCTGACCCGCAGCTAACAAAACGGCAGTAACTTTCATAAATAAATAACTCCGAATAAAAACAGGCTCACTGCGTTATGCAAGCGAAGCCCGTTTAGAAAATAAGCCCCGCATAAGCGGGATGCCTATACTAGGCGATGGCTGGGGCGCCTGGATTCGAACCAAGATCCACAGCTCCAAAGGCTGGTGTGCTGCCCTTGCACCACGCCCCAGAACGCACGAATTGTATCATAGCGATTGGGGATGGGCAATGTCACTTCTTCTTGAGTGGACCTGTTGGTGGAAGGCGGCCCGTGCCTTTCCCGGGGGTCAGCCCAAGTTTACTGGCTTCCTCGTACGTAATCACATCGGGGTTCGTAGGAATGTTGCCAGTCTTCTCTACTGCATCATTCCAAAATGCATCCAGATCGTCAACCTTTTTCTTATCGCTTGCGGAGGCAAACAATGCATCGAGGTCCATCTCAGGCTCGGGTTCGTTGGATTCAAACATGATCGCCGCTTCACTCGCATCACTCGCAGAGACGCTTGATTCCGTTACCATCTGCGAAGGTGACACTCCCAGCGATTGCAGAATGTTCTCTACATCGCCGCGTACAAAGAGCATGCCCTCTACAGTTTGCAGCATACGTTCTGAATTAGCGAGCTCCTTGCCAGCCAGCAATAATGCATGAGATGCATCAACGGGTATGAGGATCAAATCGTGATCACCCCCTCGGAATACATGGTAACTATCCAATCTTTCCTGGTGAATGAAACGGGAGACCTTCAGCCCTGCGCTATAAATTGCCATCAATGCCGAAAGCATCGAGACTTCCATGCTGCTGTCATAAAGGTCTCCGGCGCGTGCCAGCACACGGGCACGATCACTGATAAGAAAGACTGCATCTGCCTTCACCTTTTGGCGGAAGCCAGTCAACAACTCTGAAAGAGTCTGGCGATGTTCCTCAACGTCCTTGCTTGTTTCAGGTGGGAAAATCGTGCGTACCAACCCCAGGCTGCGTTCCACTGCATCCAGAAAATCTGCCAGTGGTATGGGTTTATCGAAGATGGCAACTGCACCGGCCCCCAGCATTTCAGCGCGTGCCTTACGCTCCGTCATACCCGAGATGAAGATCACTTTTAGTTCCGTATTCCGCGCCCTGATCTTACGCATCAACTCCACGCCGGAGATGCCAGGCAAAAGGTAATCTGCTACTAACAAGTCGATTTTGCGGCGCGAGGCCTCTAGCAAAGCTTCCTCACCGGAAGGTGCATCGACAAGATCCAACTGGTGCCCCAGCGTTTGCAAACTCGAATGCAGAAGACGGACTATGTCTTTTTGATCATCAACCAGAAGAACACATGGAGCAGCCATAAAAAATCAAACTTGCTGGTTATGATTTTAGATTCTGCTCAGCGACCCAGCAAGCCACCCAATGGTTTGGCAAAAGTTCCTTGAACTGCGGCTCCTCCTGCGAGCATATTTCGATTGCCCAGGGGCAACGCGGATGGAAGCGGCAGCCTTTCGGCGGATTAAGCGGGCTGGGCACATCCCCCTTCAAAATAATGCGGTCTCTCTTCAAGCGTGGGTTTGGAACAGGAATTGCAGACATTAATGCCTGGGTATATGGGTGCATCGGGTTGCGGAATAACTCTTCGCGTGAGGTTAATTCAACCATTTTCCCCAAATACATTACTGCAACGCGGCTTGATACATGCTCAACGACAGAGAGGTTATGAGCAATGAATAAATATGTAAGACCAAATTCACCTTGCAAGTCTTTTAAAATATTCAAGACCTGAGATTGAATAGAAACATCCAGGGCAGATACTGGTTCGTCACAGATGATGAATCTCGGGCGAAGTGCCAGCGCCCGTGCAATACCGATGCGCTGACGTTGACCTCCTGAAAATTCATGTGGATAACGGCGGGCGTGGTAATCCTCCAGCCCCACTTTCTTAAGAGTCTCCAGCATGATATCGACGCGTTCCTTTGGCGTTCCGATCCTGTGGATATGCAAGCCTTCCATGACGGATTCGCCGATGGGCACGCGCGGGTCCAGTGAAGCGTAGGGATCCTGGAAGATGATTTGCATATCGCGGCGTACGGTCTTGAGTTCCTGAGGCTTCATCGAAAATACATCTCTGCCATCGAACTTTACCGCGCCCGACGTCGGCTCCACAAGGCGGAGCATGGTGCGCCCTACAGTTGTTTTCCCACAGCCGGATTCGCCTACCAACCCAAGCGTCTCGCCTTGCCTCACAGCGAAGCTGATATCGTCCACCGCTTTAACGTGATTAACAACGCGTTGTAATAACCCGGAGCGCACGGGGAAATACTTGACAAGGTTATTGACTTCTACAAGGGTTTTCCCTTTATGATTTGTGGAAGGAGGTGGTGTCCGCATTTTGATGTTCTCCATGAAGGGGATGACTAGCTGACCTTAAGGGGCGCGGTATGTCCTTCCGCGCTTTCATATAACCAGCAACGTACATAATGACCGGACTTAACTTCTTCCAATTCAGGCTTTACTTCAGTGCAAATCGTCAATCCATATTTGATGCGCGACTGACAACGAGGCGCAAAGCGGCAACCCGGCGGCAGGTTGACCAGGTTTGGAACTGTGCCAGGGATAACGTCCAATTTATCTTTTATTTCGCCAAGGATGGGAATTGAACCGATCAGTCCTTGTGTGTATGGATGCAGCGGTTCATCGAACAATGAATTGACATCTGTTTGCTCAACGATCTCGCCTGCGTACATCACTGCCACGCGTTCAGCCATTTCTGCGACCACACCGAGATCATGGGTGATGAGGATAACAGATGTGCCCATCTCTTTGCGCATGTCGCGCATCAGGTCCAGGATCTGGGCCTGAATGGTTACATCCAGGGCTGTAGTGGGCTCATCTGCAATGAGCAATTCAGGGACACAGGCAAGTGCCATCGCGATCATCACACGTTGTGCCATACCACCTGAGAGTTCATGCGGATATGCCTCTGCGCGACGTTCGGGATCCGGAACACCTACCATCTTAAGCAAAGCCACCGCGCGCTTCCAACCTGCTTCCTTACCCATATCTTGATGAACATTCAATACTTCGGCCAGTTGATCTCCAACTTTGAAGACAGGATTAAGCGCGGTCTGTGGCTGTTGGAAGATCATCGAGATGCGGTTGCCGCGAACTTTTATCATTTCCTCTTCGGGCAGATTCAATAAGTTCTCGCCATCCAGAAGGATTTCGCCTGCATCCACTTTACCCGGTTTGGAGATGAGGCGCATGATGGAAAGCGAGGTCACGCTTTTGCCACAGCCTGATTCACCGACCAGGCCCAGGACTTCGCCGGGATATACTTCAAAGTTCACACCGTCCACCGCGCGAACAACACCATCTTCGGTGTAAAAGTATGTCTTGAGACCCTTAACTTCCAACAGAGGTTTATTGTTGTTCATCACAGGACTCTCCAATATTCAGGAATGAATTGCATTATAGCAAAATTCTTTATTTTACGCGGTTAAATAAAAACCAATGAGAGGTCAATGCTGATATATCGGCAGCAAGCTGATCCTCTGAAGGATCGATGAGTATACAGGAATTTGCGCGTCAAGGATTGCAACCCTCTCCGTAATCAAATGTTTCGATATCTGCCAATGCAGATGAGGAAGAGGGGTCAAGTGTGAATCCGCAAAAGTCAGGACGAGTCGCGGCAACTTTGAGTCGCAGGTATAGAGGAATCGATGGCAGGTCTGATGCAAAGATCGCCTGTGCCTCCTGATGAAATGCATATTCCGGGTCAGAAGATAGGGACTGCAGGGCTTTCTCGCAGGCGCTATCGAATTGAGGATTTTGATAGCCGCTGATATTCGTCCCTACCCAATGATTTTCCTCTTTTGGAATCTGTGGTGTAGTGAACCAACCGCATTGCGGTTCGAGGCTGTTAACACCGATGGCATATTCAGCAAGATCAAAGTTGCGACCAAAAAGCGGACCGTTTGGACCTTGTGCGTAGAAATCCACCGCCGGGTAGTAAATTGGATTCAAGCCGATGCCACATTCAGCAAGCGATTGAGTAAGTATTTCAGCCACTTGATGACGTTGAGTTGCAGAAGATGTAATGTAATTAAGTACAAGAGGCGTTCCCGCAGGTACGTTCGTTACACCAAGTGCCTGACGCGGCGTGGAACGATTATTATCCTGATCGACCCAGCCTACCTGTTCAAGGATCTGGTTGCCTCGTGTCGGATTAAATGTATAAGCTTGAAGGTTGCCATTATGCAGCGGATGATCTGCCGGGAGATAACTATCAGGGACCTGGGAAAGACCAAAGAGGACAGTATCCACAACCTTCTGACGATCCAGACATACTGCAATTGCCTGGCGGGTGCGTTCATCACCAAAGAAATCAGGGCGATCATCCCGCGCGTTGAAACCATTGTCATAAGACGCCGGAACGATACCAAAACCCAGCCATTCCATCGTCATTGTCTGTGATGTTAACAATTCTGCCTGCTTATCTGTTTCCATTTGCTGGAGCAGGCCTACTTGTCCATCCAATCTGACGGATGGATCAAGTACATCACAGGTTCCATCCACAAGTGCGGTAAGGGCAGAGTTCGTATCCGGGAAGATGAGAAAGGTCAATTCCTCAAATTTAGGAAGGTCACTGGCTGCGCGGAAGTAATTCAGGTTCTTAATGAAATGGATTTGCTTGCCCTTTTCCCATTCATCAATAATATAAGGTCCCCAGCCGACGGGAAGGCGTGAAGAGACCTCCAATTTTGTGAGATCAGCGGCCGGGAACTCACCCCATGCATGTCTGGGAAGAGGCATCCAGAAGTTGGTGAAGTAATCAGGATCAATAAACCCTGGCTTTCCCCACCATTGAACGGTTTGATCATCGGCAGCTTCGTAGGTCTGTGTGCGGTCGATGACGAATTTGGAAACAGGCGTGCCAACGTTGGATGCAAGTTCGAACGAATAGATCGAATCGTCGGCGGTAAGTGGTTCGCCATCTGACCATAATAGTCCCTCAAGCAGGGTGAATGTAACAACAAGTTGATCCATATCTATCCTGCTTGAACCATCATACGTAATTGCACAATCATCACTACGGCAAGCACTGGGTCGAATCTTTACTCCAGCCTTTAACGTCACCAGGTTTCCGCTTGCATCCACTACCTGGTCACCTGCCCCAACGGCAACAGTACTTACCTGCGCATCGCCATCATCAATGTTCGGAATTTTCTCAAGAATGATCGGCTCGTATCCGTATTCGACGACATCCATCGGGCCATCATATATTGCGGATAGAACGCTTCGTGCGGCCGAGTTCAGGCTACCATATGGGTATAAAGTATTTGGCTCCTCGCCAAGACAAATGTTCAATGAACGCGAAGCAGGTGTTGGCGTGACAATAGGCGTGGTTTGTGAAGCAGTCGGCGTTGGAGGAATAACAGGAAGTTCAGTCACCTGAGGTGCGCAGGAAGAAAGGATCAATATAATTAAAAATACTGAAATATTTTTTTTCATTTGAAAGTCCACTTTTACAAATTCCCCATATTATATAGCTAAACCTGTTTCCCTATCGGAAGCAGGTTTAGCTATCACTATAGATTTTTCTCAGCTACCCAGCAAGCTACCCAATGACCGGGGAGTAATTCCTTGAACTCAGGCTCCTGCTGTGAGCATATATCTATTGCCCAGGGACAACGCGGATGGAAGCGGCAGCCTTTCGGCGGGTTCAATGGGCTAGGCACATCCCCCTTGAGGATGATGCGCTCCCGTTTTAGCGTCGGGTCAGGGATGGGGATCGCAGATAGTAGTGCCTGAGTATATGGGTGTAACGGTTTGCGGAAAAGCTCTTCACGGTCCGCAAGCTCAACCATTTTGCCCAGATACATGACTGCGACACGATCTGAAATGTGTTCGACCACGCTCATATTATGAGCAATAAATAGATATGTAAGACCAAATTCGTTTTGCAGGTCTTTCAGGATATTCAACACCTGTGACTGGATGGAAACATCCAGGGCAGAGACCGGTTCGTCGCAAACAATGAACTTGGGTTGCAAGGCAAGCGCGCGGGCAATGCCAATCCTCTGGCGCTGACCACCGGAAAATTCATGAGGATAGCGGCGAGCATGGTAATCTTCCAAGCCCACTTTTTTCAACATGCTGATGGCAATATCCCAGCGTTCCTTGGGATGGCCAACATTATGGATGTGCAATCCCTCCATCACTGATTCGCCAATGGGGATGCGAGGGTTAAGAGACGCATAAGGATCCTGGAAAATAATTTGCATATTGCGGCGCGCAACTTTTAGCGACTGCGCTCGCATTTGAATTACATCTTCGCCGTTAATAAATACAGAACCGGAGGTTGGTTCGATCAGGCGCAGAATAGAGCGTCCGACTGTTGTTTTCCCACAGCCTGATTCACCTACAAGGCCGAGTGTTTCACCTTCTCTTACGGTAAAACTGACTTTGTCAACTGCCTGTACCCAGGCTTTAACACGCTGGAATATACCCGCACGAACCGGAAAATACTTGACCAGATCCTTTACGGCAACAAGTTCATAATTATCTTTGGATGAATTGATTTGCATGTCAGAATCATTTCTTCGTTGAAATTTGGTTCTTAAGAGGCGCCACATGCCCATCAGGTTCTGAATCCTGGTACAGCCAACAGCGAATCTTGTGACCATCCTCGAGCTGTATCAAGTCTGGCTGCTTTTCCTTACAAATGGACATATTGTATTTTACACATGCCTGACAGCGAGGCGCAAATCTACATCCGGGAGGCAAACGTACGAGGTTCGGAACAGACCCGGGAATCACTTCCAGCTTTTCGCGAATATTGCCAAGGACAGGAGTCGAGCCTATCAGACCTACTGTATATGGATGCAGCGGCTTTTTAAAAAGACTGATTACGTCAGTCTGCTCCACAACTTCACCCGCATACATCACTGCAACGCGGTTCGCCATTTCA
>Ga0075421_100006495_pt1 | contig 14277 bp, 12 predicted proteins | sample SoiMetdeltSBSDD5_FD_75292 | JGI IMG/M metagenome (GOLD analysis project Ga0075421, IMG submission 75292) | Bulk soil microbial communities from a Populus tree surrounding site in Tennessee, USA - Soil MetaG P. deltoides SBSDD5 | ecosystem: Environmental > Terrestrial > Soil > Tree plantation...
GGCGGCTTGCGCAGCGGCGCGCGTTTCCGCTGGGGCAAGCTGCTTGTGGTGATGCAGGTCGCGCTCTCCTTGACGCTGCTCATTGGAGCGGGGCTTTTTGTTCGTAGCCTGAGCAAGCTGAAGAGCGCCGACCTCGGCTTCAAACGGGAGAACGTTTTTCTTTTTTCCGTTGACCCACAGTTGATTGGCTATCAGCCAAATCAGATTGTCAACCTTTACAAAGAAATGCTCGAACGCCTCGCAACCGTTCCCGGCGTGGAGTCAGTCAGCCTGACACGCCAGGGGTTGCTCAGCGGCGGAGGCACGCAGGGCAGCATCAAAGTTCCAGGCCATACGCCCGCCGCCAGCGAAAACAGCTTCACCAAAACACGCGAAAAAACTGAATTGAACGTGCCCTGGTTCGCGCAGGTCGGCCCACGGTTTTTCGAGACGCTCGGCATGACGCTGCTGCGCGGCAGGGATTTCGGCCCGCAGGATCACGAGACCTCGATGAAAGTAGCGGTCATCAACGAAGCGTTCGCCCGTTATTACTTCGGCCACGAAGACCCGATTGGCCGGCGCTTTGACCGGGGGGGCGATGGCGGAGAAGTAGAAATTGTCGGCGTGGTCAAAGATGCGAAGGCCACAACCATCCAAGAGCAGACTCCCCGCACCTTCTACGTTCCGTTTCTACAAGACCCTGGCGCGTGGCGGGAAACTACCTTTCAAGTGCGCACGGCGGGCGAGCCATTGAATCTCGCCAGCACGATCAGAACCGTGGTACTGGAGATCGAGCCGAACCTTTCCATCTTCCGCGTCAGAACGCTGGCGGCGCAAGTAGACGAATCCATTGGTCAGGAAAGGCTGGTCACCACGCTCGCCAGTCTCTTCGGCCTGCTTGCATTACTGCTCACCTGCGCTGGTTTGTACGGCGTCATGTCGTATTCGGTGAGTCAGCGCACGTCGGAGATCGGCATCCGCATGGCTTTGGGTGCGCAAACGGACGACGTACTGAGGCTCGTCGTCAAACAAGGGATGGGATTGGTGTTGGTCGGAGCTACCATCGGATGGGGTGCGGCGCTCGCGTTGACACGCTTACTGACAAATCTGTTGTTCGGCGTGAAAGCGACCGATCCGCTGACGTTTGTCACCGTGACTATGTTGCTGGCGGCCATCGCGTTGCTGGCGTGCTGGTTTCCCGCGCGGCGAGCTTCACACGTTGATCCGATGATTGCGTTGCGGAGCGAATGAAGCAATTCGGCATCGGCTGCGTCACCGCGTGGCAAAACCCGATGATCGCTCGCAAGGAAAATGGGAGTTAAATCATATGTACAGAATTCTCTTGGTGCTGATGTTGATTGTGTTGTGTGGTGCAAGACAGGCCGCGGCGCAGACTCAAATTTCTTTTGCGACGCAGGACGGCGGGCTGATTTACGCGAACCTCTATGGCAAGGGGAAGCGCGGCGTAGTGCTGGCGCACGGAGGCCGCTTCAACAAAGAGAGTTGGGAGCCGCAAGCGCAAAGACTGGCCAAGGCTGGATACCGCGTGCTGGCGCTGGACTTTCGCGGTTACGGCCAGTCGCAAGGCCCCGGCCAGGCCGACCCGTTAGGCGCTCCGCTTCACTATGACGTGCTGGCCGCCGTCCGTTATTTTCGCAAGGCGGGCGCGAAAACCGTTGCTGTCGTGGGAGGAAGCATGGGCGGCGGCGCGGGAGCCGATGCGACGATTGAGGCCGCGCCCGGCGAGATTGATCGTCTGGTGGTGCTGGGAGGCGTCGCCGGGAGCAAGCCGCCGGAGCAGATCAAAGGACGGAAGCTTTTCATCGTTACCCGTAACGACACCAGCGGCACGGGGCCGCGCCTGCCCGGCATTCTCGCGGCGTATGAGAAAATTTCGCAGCCCAAGAAAATGGTCTTGCTCGAAGGCTCTGCCCATGCGCAATTCATGTTCGATACCGAACTGAGCGAGCGGGTGATGAGCGAAATCCTGCGCTTTCTCTCCGAGCGCTGAGCTAGCGAGGAAAAACACCATGCAAATTCAAGTGCGCCAAGCAGAGTATCGAGAGGTTGAAGCAATGCGGGAACTGTATCGTCAGGAATTGAACTGTCAGATCATTCGTGACTCTTTTCTAGCGCGTGGCCTGGCTGATCCCTATTTGATTTTGGCGAACGGAAGAGTGGGCGGGTACGGCGCGATCTCGAACAAATATGACAAAGACCGGCTCATCGAATTCTACGTCCTGGGGCCCCGAGGGTGTAATTGAGATTGTTCTATGGAAGGGGCTGTCAAGAAAAAAGACCCCGGCCGATCCGGCGATCAGAGCTTTCTGACAGCCAGTCCCGCGGTGAACATAGAGCCTGAGAATCAAGGTCACCCCTCGGCGGTCGCCGCGCTTGCTACCCGGGCCCTGCCCGTTCGTCTTTGCTTCCCAATTGAACCACGGTTCTATCCGAGACTTGAGGCCTGTCGCACTTTCCGGTTCTGCGTGAGGGCCTATGGTGTAAGAAGGGACTCCCGCGCCCACAATCTGTCCTGAGGCTCACTCACGATCCGCGACGGGCCTGATTGTTCGGGCCGTCGCAGCATGTGGCCGCCGCATTAGGTGACCGCAGATGCAATCAGGCGGTGGCCGCAATCCGGGCGGCATCGAAGTCCTCCTCGCGCTGCCAGAGCGTCAGGGTGATGGCCGCGATTTTGCGCGCCAGGCTGACCTGCGCCAGCGCCGGGCGCGTCCCGCCTTGCACCAGGCGGTCATAGTACTGACTGAAAGGCTCGCGCTTGGCGTTCTTCTGGGCCGCCATCTTGAAGACGCGCTTCGGGCGGGTGACAGGAGCTGCGGTTGAGCCCGCGCGTTGCCCCCGCCTTGACGCGCTGGACGAGTTTGACATTAAGGAGGTCAATCAAGAATTACAGGCCATCAGGTAAAGACCGCGAAATGGCCCATTCTCCGGCGAATCGTTGCCGGCCCCCTTAAGCTCCGCCACGCCCGGCGTCCCCCATCTCAGCAGCGTCAGCTTCTTGCCGCCATCGCGGCGGGCATGGCGTTCTGGCCATGCTCATTCACGTTGGTGTCAAACACGTAAGGCACTTCTCCATCCGGCCATAGCTTGGTCGTGTAAGTGAATTCAGGCCCGAAGGCGAACCCTGCCGGCACTTGAATATCATCCATCAGGACGGCGCCCTGCGTGAGATTGGTCTTCACAGCTTGAGTCTCAACTTTCCGGGCTTGCCCGACAGTGCAACCGTTGGAGTCGCTGGCCTTCGGATCCGCATCGCTCTTCACGCCGGCAATCGGGTTCAGCCGAATGCCGGCGTTACTACGCACACTCCGACTTGCGGTATCCGCCCCTGTGGCCGCGGACACGTTTCGGTTGGCTCTCCTTTTATTCGAGTGTCGCAATCACGCCTGGCGCGGCCTTGACTTTGATCTGCTTGTCGTAAGTGCCGACTGCCGGGATCGTCTGTGACTTTAAGAGCCAGATCGTCCCTCCCGCCGGAGTATTGGCCACCGCTTGAGCGAAAGTGGTGTAGGGTCTGTGGAACGAGCCATTCGACGAGCCACCCGTGTAGGAGCTATCCAGGAAGCGCCAGTCGGGAAACGGATAGAGGAACGACACGCCCATTACATCTAAAGCACTAATGTGATCGGTGTTCCCAATCCTGAATTGCCATTCCGTGTCATAAGGCGGAAGCACTTGGATGGTGACGCCGCCGTCCGGAAACTCCGGGGTGATATTCGGGCAAGCGGTATTACTTGAAAAAGCGCATCGCTTGTAATGCATCACCGAATCGAAGTCATAGTCCCCATAGTTCCTTGCATCGCCTTCAATTGCGAGATTGACACTGAAATTGTCGCCACCACAGCCACCCTTCACATTATTGCAGTTGATCCGTACATAGTTTCCGCGGTCCGGCCTGCTGTGTTCGTGGAAGAAGCCCAGACAATGCATCAACTCATGCACGATGACGAATGGGAAATCCCAATCATGGATTTTGATGGTCTGCTTTCCGGCTGTGGGAAATTTGGGACTCCCACCTCCGCCCTTCATCCCGACACGAGAACTGTTTTCATCACTGTTTTGAAAATGGACATAGTTGATGGGCCCGCATCTATTATTGTTGCATTGCCGGAAATGCACGTTGGCGACCGCCGCCAAAATATCCATCGCGTCCCGCGTAAAGCTCTGATGCGCCGGAGTGACGTTATCATCGAACTCGAAGGGCACCATCCCATTCGGCCATAATTCAGAGGCGTACTTGATCGGCGCCGCCTGCGGCCAACGCGATGCCTCAACAAGCTCCTGGTAAAAGCTGGGCGAGACCTGAATGTCACCTTCAATGATCACGTAATCATCAGCAGTGTCTCTTCTCTTATCGGGCAGTTGTCTCTTTTGCCCATTGACTGCGCTGGGCGAGCTGAATGCCAGAATCAGCAGGCAGAGCAGCATCGCGCCCGATTTGACGAAACTTTTCCGTATAATCATCACAATCTCCTACTTGAATCGTATTTCGGGGCTTGCGGACGGCTGCCAGTCCGCGCTGGCAAATCGGCAGCCGTCCTTCAGCCGGATGAGTTATTGCAGTGTGACGAGCACGAGCACCAGCCCCTTGCCCTCTTTCAACCCGGTCATCGCCTTGCCGATGATCGCCCCTTGTGCCTTCGCCGCGTCAGCGACCTTCATCGCGTGGCCGGGCGTGCTCGACGTCGTCAGCAGGTCGCCGGGTTCAATCGCGCCTTGCGAAGCGTCAACCCAGCAATAAACGCGACCGCTCAAAGCCACCGGATGCTGGCCGTCAGCTAGCGTGCCTTGCTGGCTCATCATCATGCCGGGTTTGACGCCGCCCGCGCCGCTGATGATGCCGGCGACCCGACGGTCGTAAGCTTGTGTGCTAAGCTGGAGCTTGCCAAAGTTGGTTGGATCAATCGAAACCACTAACCCCGCTTCGACCTTTGTCATCGCTTCGCTGCTCTCAGGGGCAACGCTGACATCGAAGTTCTCGGCGAAGTCAGCGCCGCCGGTGATCTGGAGAGCCCCTTCGACTTTAAGCGCGATGCCTCCGGCCGTGTTACGGAAGAAACCGCCGACGCCGCTGGCACTCGTGCTTTCGCCCCAAACGCCAGGGCCGCTGCTCCCGCCGTAAACCCCTATCCCACCGGCCTCGTGGACGCCGACCACGGCCCCGTGAGCCACGTTACGCCCGACGCCGCGCACGCCGTTGAACCCGTTACTCTCCCCGTATACGCCGACGCCAGCGCCCAGACTTTTGCCGACGATGCCCGTGCCGGTGCTGGCGACTTCCAGCTTGTAACCTGGGGCAGTCGTGCCGATGCCGACGTTGCCATTAGTGGCGACGGTGATGCCCAACACGCCTCCACCCCAAATGGAGGTTGGCGTGCCGCTGGCGCCGAATAAGATCATTTCTCCCGGAGCAAGGCCTGTCCCCGGATCTGGCACACCGACATAGCCTTTCCCCGTGGTCCCGTGATAAAAGTCCCAGCCGGCGGCGAACGTATTAGTGCCTGAAGACTGCGCGCGCGGCGGCAGGAGGTCACCCACGACGGACACGACGTGGAATTTCGAGACCGGGTTTGTGGTTCCGACGCCTATTTTGCTGTCGAGTTCAGTCATCACTGAGTTGCCGAGGTCGGTTGACGAGGTGAATTTCGCGATCCTTCCTGCTGTCCCATTGGCGGCCGCTGCCAAAGCTGCGTTTTTCTCGCCCTTCGACTCAGCCTCACCATCGCGCGCTTCGCCTTCTGCGGTCCGCATACTCTTGTGCTCGCTCGCAGCGCTCGTCCCGGCAATCGTCTCCCCTTCCTTCCTGGCCACCGTCAGCTCCGTGCCCACACCACCTTCATTCTGGCTCGTGATCCAGAGTCGGTCCGTCTGCCCGTCCCGCTCCTTGGCCCGGTCCACGATGAAATGGCCTCGGCGCACCCGCGCCGTTTCCGCTCCCGCTTCTTTGACCGAGAGCGTGTAGGCGTAGAGGCCGCTCTTGACCGTTTCGCCGTCGGCTTGCCGCAAGACCCAGATCAGTTCCGGCCCAGTCATGAGGCCGCTGTCGTAAACGATCTGCCCCGCCTGATCGAAGACTTGCAGTTGCATCTCGGCGGCGGCCTTCTGGGCAGTGAAGCGCACCTGCTCCTGCTGGATGATGATCAGCACGTCCTGCGTGGTGGTGTTGGTTGTTTGAACCTCCGGCTGCTTGTCCGACGCCGGTTGCGCCTGTGTCAGCGGCGCGCAGAGCGAGACGCAGAGTAAAATTGCGAGAAAATGTTTTATGGTTTTCATTCTTTCCCCCTATCCTTCTTCTCTATCGAATTTCATTCAATGAGCGTGACGCTCATCGGTTGTCTGTTGGGTTGATGCGAGCAACGAGTGTCAAACCGGCGCAGCTTCGCTTTGCTCGTCGTGGCGAGCGATCATCTCGCTCACCGCGACGAGTCGGTTACTCTCTGCCCGTGGAAATTGGTGGTGACAGCTTGTGTGGCCGCCGTTGCTTTTAGCGCGTTCAGCAAAAGACCGGCGCGACCTGTTCGAGGCGCTGCCGCAAGGCCGGCGAAAGCCGTTCCAGCGTGGCCTGGAAGTTCGGGTGCGTCATCCCGGAACCCAGGAAGGTCCAGCGCAGCGCCTGATGTTGTTTGGTCATGAACTCGGCGCGTTCGTCCTCGGTCAGCGTGCGGCCCGTGCTGCGTCGCAGGTTTTCCAAATTGAATTCGGCCTGCTGGCGCATCCCCGCGTCGAGGAAACCGCCGATTTCCAGGTACTCATCCATCGCCTTTTCCAACTCGGCTTCGCTGCGCCCTTCGGTCAGCGCCTCGACCATTAACGTGTCGAGCTTGGCGTGCTGCGCCTCTTCCATCCAGTGATGCTTGAGCAAGCTCTTAAATTGCGCGTCGAGTCGCTGGTTATCATGGATGCTTTCGGTGTAATGCCTTTGCGACATCCACTCGATGTGCAGAATCACCAGAGCCACGGCCAGCGGATCGTGCGCGAGAATTGCTTCGGCGATGGCGCTGGGCGGGCCGATGAACAGACATTCCGTCCCGAACCCCGCTTCAAACTCAGCGCGGAAGCGCTTGAAGAGGTGGATGTGTTTGGCCTCCTCGGCGGCGAATTGCAGAAAGGCGCGCACGCGGAAATCGTCGCCTTGCAATTGCGGGCGCGCGTGATCGAGCACGAAGGGCAAAATGAACTCTTCGACCAGCCCGAAGGCGCAGAGGTAATCGAAGCCGCGAATCTGATTCAGCTTCAGTTTTTCGGCGGGCGTCAGGAAGCCGAGTTCCTCCACCCGCGCGAACGATTCCGGCATGAGCGGCCGGGCGAAATCGAGCCGTTTGTCGCCGCCGATGATGTCTTCGAGGCGCCAGTTCGCCTTTTGCGAAGCGGCCAGCGTTTCCTGATAGCTGTAACGTGGTTTCGTCATGGTTTGTGTTTGCGTTATGGCCATCATTCGCTTTTCCTACTTTCAGTTAAAGATGGTTATGGTTGCGGCGGGTCGAGCGCGGCCTCGCCGGTGATGCGCGCAGACTTTTTCCCTGCTCGGCGCGCGTGGCGCTGACTTCCAGGTATTCGGCGGCGATGCTCGTCGTGCGGTCCGTGGCGCAGTTATGCTCCGTCCAGAGCCACTCCAGGTCGCGGCGTAAGGCGGCTTGTCCCGCTTCATCGAGCGCCGCGAATGCGCGCAGCGTGGGGCCGTACCAGGTGCGGAAAAACTCGACCGCGGCGGGCGGCCTCAGCGGGAAGTCCATGAAGAGAGTGCGCCGGGTGAATCGCAGATCGGTGAAGCCGTCGCGCAAACGTTCGCGCACGGTCGCTTCATCGCCCCACAACAACGGCGAGGGCATTGGCGGCGGCGGCACGTGTTGGCTGGTGATTTTGAATAGCTGGCCGATAAAGCCTGTCTGGGTCCAGTTCGCCATCGTCACGCGCCCGCCGGGCCGGCAGACGCGCGCCAATTCCGCCGCGACGAGCTGCGGTTGCGGGGCGAACATCGCGCCGAACATCGTCACGACTTCATCAAACGCGGCATCCGCGTAAGGCAGGGCTTCGGCGTCGCCCTCGTCAAACTGGATTTGGACGCCTTCGGCTTGTGCCCGTGCGCGCGCCGTCGCCAGCAGGTTCGGCGCAATATCCACGCCGGTCACGACCGCGCCCGCGCGCGCCGCCGGCAGCGACAGATTGCCCGTGCCGCAAGCTACGTCAAGCACGCGTGCGCCGGGTGTGATCTGCAAGCGCGCGATGAATTCCGCGCCCCCCGCGGCAATAATTTGGGCGATTTTGTCAAAATCGCCCGACATCCAGGTGGCCTTCAGCCTGGCCTTTAAATTTGCCAGTTCCGAAATGGAAGTGGTTACTGTATTCATTGTTTCTCTCCTTAGTTACCCGCGCCGTAGAAGTAATAATCAGTCGTGTAAGGTATCTCCGCTATAACGCCGGTGGACGCGCCGGGCGCTGTAGGCGCCAAACCGCCTTTGGTGTTCACGCGCTGGATGTAGGTCACCGGGCTGAGAACGCCGTCGGCGGAGGTCGCTCGAAGGAGCAGCCAGGGAATGGACGCCGGATCAGGGGAGCAGCTTGCCTCGCGCGTGGCGACCACTTTGCCACCGAGGATGCTCTCCCAGGTGGGGCCGGCGTAGTGCGTGCCGACTTTCACGCGATAGTTGGAGTCGGCGTACAACGTCGCCACCGGCTCGACAAAATCCCAACTGGCACCGTTCCATCTGTAACGCTGCACGCCGATCGCATATACGCGAAAGGCTACTTTATTTCCGGGCTGCACCTGCAAGCTGTCGCAGAGAGGTGATGGCAAGTCCAGCGTATGATTGTAATTGGCCGCCCGTGCAGCCGGAATGGACGCGACCGCGATCCCGACGACAGCGAGCAGAACGATAAGCCTGATGACTCGTTTGATTTCCATGTAGCGCATTAACTAACCCCGTTGCTATTTGTCAGGTTGGTTTTTGAGCAGCGATGTTGAAAACCGAAGCGGCTTCGCATGCTCGCCGGGCGGCTGATCTTTGCGCCGCCCGGTGAGCCGGTTACTCACTGCCCACTGTGCTAAACATCACTGGAGATTATTGCGAACCATCGCTCTGCGCCCGCGAGATGAAGGCTTGGGCGACGGACTTCCCAAGCTCCTTGCCGGCAAGGTTGTCCATCTCATAATGAATGCCGGCCCAAATCCTCGAGTCGCCCGCTTCCTTGCCCACGGCGCGGATGAACTCCGCACGGGCCGGGAACAGGTACGCCAGGATTTCGGACCGAGCGGCCGAGAACGTCGAGTGGTTCGATGGGTAACTCGGAAAATTCGGGACCGCGAACAGAGGCGTGATACCCGGATCGAGCTGATGCGGCCGGATGTACCAGTAGGCGAATTTCCCGTCCTGGCTGGCGATGAAGGCGTCGAAATACGCCGCCGCGATGAGCGCGTAAATGCGCGCGACGCGGGGCGGATTCCGGTCGAGCCGGTCTTCGGAGATCCACTTGTCCGCGAACCGATAAGGCCATTGATGGAGACCGTCCGGGCTTTGCCAGTAGTAGGCTTTATAGTTGGTCGCGAAGGTTCGGGGAAAGTTGCGAACCGCCGCCGCCTGGGCCAGCACTTCGGGCGAGTCGCACGGCGGCGGGGCCGGGGGTCTGAACTGGCCCGGCGAGTCCAGCAGCAGCGGGGTCCAGTTCGCGCCCGTGACGTTGCCCGGATTGGCGCCGGTCCATTTACACGGGCCGGTCGGAACGCTGCCTGTCCAAGGCGCCGAGGAGCCGTCCAGGTTCGCTTTCGCAATGACCTGCTCGGCGACTCTCAGGCCGAGCGCGCGTCCGGCCTCATAGTCGCTCGGATATTGAAGACCGGCGCGCACGCGAGACCAGCCCGCCTGATCGGCCATCGTCTGAAAGGCTCCTGCTTCCGCCGGCAGAAAGTGCGCGAGCACGGCCGCCGCGGCCTGCGCCGCCGCGGCGTGCTCGGACGGATAGGACGGACTGTCAGGGACCGGCAAAGCCGTCCGCAGTCTGTGATCCAGCTCACTCGGGCGGGGCCGGTTGTAGAAATACTTCGACTCCCACGCCGCAATCGTCGCATCGTACATGGCGAGGGCCACGTAGGTTTGGACGCGGTGCGGATAGGCCGTCGTCGGCGTGCCGGCCATCAGACGGGCGTTGATCAGATCCATCCAGCGATAGGCCGGGGCGCCTGCGTCCCAGTAAGCGATCTGCTCCTTGACTTGCTCGTCGTTGTGGCTGATCAGTTCGGAGAGTTCATTCAATTCGACTCTTGTCACTTTGCGCCCTGGGGGCGGCGGGACCCGGTAATCCTTTCCTGAAGAGATCACCCAGGTGCGCCAGTTTCCCGCGTTCGGCTCAATCTCGTCTCTTCGGGGCGACGAAGTTGCGGCTTGTTCATCGTTGTCATCTCGGCTGGCCCTGTCGGGCGCGGTCTGACCGAAGGCCAAAGACGAAATCAACATCATCACTACAAGCATGCGTTTCATACTGTTTCTCCTCCTAGCCACGCGCCCTAGCTCTCACTGGTACGCCTGGCCCAAATGAATTAGTCCGGCGGCGCCTATCGACCTGTCTTTAGGGAGACCTTCGGCAAGCTGGGGAAATCTCCCCTTTGCGTGTTGCGGCAGCGAAGCTCGCTGCCTACTCACACAGGCGAAAAAGAAAGGGTGAATTGCCGGTCGCGGGAAAAATTATTTTGAGCTGCGGAGCAATAAATTGAGGATGGAATGTGAGAGGTTGAGGAAACGTTGCGGTAATCTCTTGAACCGCATCAACGTTTTTCCTGAGCCTGCGGCAAGGCGCGGTAGGGTGTGGCCTGGTCGGGTTTACCCCAGGCTTCATAAAGTTCGATGAGGCGGCTAACCGTCTTGCGGGTCAAGGCGTGTTGTTCGCCGCGCGTGGCCTTCAAGCCGGCGTAAGCAGGTAGCAGTTCTTCTTCGGCTTCGCGGTAGCGTTTGAGCTTGACCAAAGAAGCGCCCAGTTGACTGCGGCTGCGCTGCATCATCCAATGCTCCGGCTGGAGCGCCTTTTGATAGACAGCGATGGCTTGCCGCTGCAAATTTTCAGCTTCCGGATACTGACCCTTGAGGAAAAACAAGTCTGCGAGAGTGTACCAACTCGTGCCGACCTCCGTGTGTTCTTCGCCCAACGCTTGGCGGCGTATGCTGAGCGCCTGCCGGTGTAGCGTTTCGCTGCGCTGGTAATCGCCCTTGGCTGCCAACAAGGTCGCCAGGTTATTCATCGTGGTCGCCAGGCGCACATTGTTTTCGCCATACAGCTTGCGCCGCATCGCCAACGCCTGCCGATAATATGCTTCAGCTTCTACGTACTCGCGCTTGTCCTGCAATAATAAAGCCAGAAAGGCCAGGCTAGAAGCTACGTTCGGGTGTTCCGGGCCGTGCAATTTGCGCCGCATAGCCAGCACGTTGCGAAGCAGCAACTCCGCTCCGTCGTAATCGCCCAGTTCGTGCAACATCGCGCCCAGATTACCCAAACTGGCAGCCACCGACGGGTTCTCCTCGCCATAAATCTTGCGGTTTATGGCCAATGCTTGCCGGTACATTTCCGCGGCCTCGGCAAATTTGCCCTGCGCACTGAGTATTCGCCCCAGACCATGCAAACTATCAGCGATGGCCTTATGCTCAGGCTCAAGTTGACTGCGCCGTAGCGCCAGGGCGTCACGCACCAAAGGTTCGGCCTCGGCAACCTTGCTCCGCGCGACCAACACTCGTCCTAAACCGTCCATGCTGTCGGCGACCTGCAGGTGATTGCTGCCCAGCAGCTTGCGCCGCAACTGAAGCGCCTCACGGTAGAGGGTCTCGCTGCCAGGGTAATCGCCTCTTTGGTAGACTACCGTCCCCAGATGATGCAGGCTTTCCGCCACCTCCGGGTGCTCGGCGCCCATTGTTTGCCGGCGCAGCCGCAGCGCCTCTTCCAACAACGGCTGGGCGCGGTCGAAGAGGCCGAGAGTGATATACAACCCGCCAATGGTATCGAGCAGCTTCGCTTGCACGAGCGGCTGATCTTTCAATTCGCGCGTGACCTTTTCCGCACTCTGATCGAGCAATTCTTTAGCCGTAATGGCTATGCCCTGCGTCCGACCCGGATCGGCGACTTCAAAGACGGAGACGAATGACTGCGTCACCCTTTGCGCCGTGGCCGCTGCTTGATTGGCGCGGTCGCGTTCAGCGCGCGCCTGCCGCGCGGCATAGGAAGTGGCAATGATGCCGCCCAGCAGGCTCAATACCACCAGCGTCGCCGCCACTGCTGCCAGCCGATGGCGGCGCACGAACTTGCCCGCGCGGTAAACGAAAGTGTCGGGGCGCGCCTTGATGGGTAAGCCGGACAAATAACGACGTAGGTCTTCGGAAAACTGTTCAACCGATTGAAAGCGCCGTTCGGGTTCTTTGCGCAGCGCCATGAGCACGATGTTATCGAGATCGCCCGCCAATTGCCGCGCCAGTTTCGCCGGCGCGCCGGTTTGCTCCCGCGCCGACTCACTGGGGCGCGGGGCTTCGGTTTCGCAAATCGCCCGCTCGATAGCCAGCGGCGAATAGGTTTCGAACTGGTATGGACGCCGCGCGGTGAGCAATTCGTAAAGCACCACGCCAAGCGAATAGACGTCGGTCGCCGTTGTGATCTGGCCGCCGCGTACCTGTTCCGGGCTGGCGTAATCGGGTGTCATCAGGCGCACGGCTGTTGCGGTGCGCGTACCGGCCTCGTCCGGATCGGGCGTGAGCAGTTTGGCGATGCCGAAATCGAGCAACTTCGGCGTGCCTTCCGCTGTCACCATGATGTTGCTCGGCTTGAGGTCGCGGTGCACGACCAGCTTCTGGTGGGCGTGCTGCACGGCTGAGCAAACGTCGCGGAAAAGTTTCAGCTTCTCGTCGAGCGCAAGCCCGCGTCGGCGGCAAAAATCTATGATCGGCTCGCCGTCAACGAATTCCATGACGAAGTAAGGCAGCCCGCCCTCCGTCGCGCCGCCGTCGAACAGGCGCGCGATGTACGGATGATCGAGCGACGCCAGAATCTGCCGCTCGCGCACGAAGCGCTTACGCACAAAATCCGAATCCATCCCGCCCTTGATGAGCTTGATGGCGACCTGTTGTTGGAATTGATCGTCGTCGCGCACGGCCTCATAAACCGCGCCCATCCCGCCGCGCCCGACCAGGCGCGTGAGGCGGTAAGGGCCGATGCGGTTTCCCGTGAGATCGTCGCGCGGCTCGGGGCTGAAGCTGATGGCCACGCCAGCGATGTGGTTTTGGATGAAGTCTTCGCTGATATCGCGCGCCAGCAGCGAGAGCACTTCGCGACGCAATTCCTCGTCGCCGCCACAAACCTGCGTCAGATAGGCTTCGCGCTCGGCAACCGGACGATCAACCACGGTGCAGAATAACTCTTCGATGCGTTGCCAGCGTTCAGGATTCATCGCCGGTTTCAGGTTTCCATTTCGCGGCGCAGCCACGCGCGCGCCACGCGCGTTTCGTGACTTATGGTGGTGACGGAAAGACCCAGCGCCTCAGCCGTTGCTTCCAGACTCAATCCGCCGAAGTAACGCAACTCGACGATCCGGACTTTGCGTTCGTCGAACTTCGCCAGCGCGACCAGCGCATCGTCGAGCGCCACCAGTTCGGCGGCCTGTTCGTCGGAAAAAGTCAGCGCCTCTTCGAACGAAAATTTCTGCCCGCCGCCACGCTTGCCTGCCGCGCGCGCCCGCGCATGTTCAACCAGAATCTGACGCATCAATTGCGCCGCCACGCCGAAAAAATGCCGCCGGCTTTGCCATTCGGGGAAATCCTGTTTGACCAGCCGCAGGTACGCTTCATTGATGAGCGCGGTCGGTTGCAGCGTGTGATCGGGGCGTTCGCGGCGCATGTAGCTTTGCGCCAGCTTGCGCAGTTCCTCATAGACGACGGGCAGCAATTGGGTGAGCGCGGACTGGTCGCCCTGGCTCCAGCGCAACAGCAGCAGGGTGATTTCGTTGGGCGGCGGCATTTGCATAATTCTTGGATTCGGAAGCCGGCAGCGCGGCTCGGACACAGGGCATTTTTACCGATGCTGTCCGAATACGCAATCTTTTCCCAAATGGCGAAGAAAAAGAAGTTCCATCACAAAGACAGAAGGGGACGAATTCCGCAGCGCCCGCCCCCGCCTGAACTGACGGGGACAAACCTCTCGCCGCGGTGTATTCTTCGGACCGGTCAGACTGCGACAAGTAAGGAGATCAGCTATGAGCAGCGATCCGACGGAGGCGGCGAAATCGCCCGCGACAAACATTCCCGCCGTCATTAA
>Ga0075421_100006496_pt1 | contig 14276 bp, 11 predicted proteins | sample SoiMetdeltSBSDD5_FD_75292 | JGI IMG/M metagenome (GOLD analysis project Ga0075421, IMG submission 75292) | Bulk soil microbial communities from a Populus tree surrounding site in Tennessee, USA - Soil MetaG P. deltoides SBSDD5 | ecosystem: Environmental > Terrestrial > Soil > Tree plantation...
AAAACGTGAAAAGTACACGCAGGGATTTTCTAAAGCTTTCGGGTTGCCTGACGATCGGCTTCTCCATCGGTGGCATATCACCTGACCATTTTTCACCCCTGATAAATGAACTGCCCGAAAGCATTAAGCGGCATCCTAATATCAACGCATGGCTCGAAGTGCTTGCCAATGGAAATGTGCGGATTTACACCGGTAAATCGGAACTGGGACAAGGCATTCGCACTGCAATAGCACAGGTCGCCGCCGAGGAGCTGGAATTGGAAATGGAAAATGTAGAAGTGGAACTTGCTGAAACAGAACGCACACCCAATGAAGGATATACAGTCGGAAGCGGCTCTATCGAGCAAAGCGCAATGGCAGTGCGGTTTGCATGCGCAGCCGCAAAAGCAAAACTGATAGACCTGGCCGCCAAAAAACTCGGCGTTCCGGTTGAGGAAGTTATTATTTCTAACGGCAAGGCATACTCTAAATACGGCAGAAACCCGCTCACATTCGCCGATATACTCGAAGGCAAACAGATAAGCGACAATGTTCCGGCGAATGTTATACTGAAGCCTCGCAGTAAATATAAATTCGTTGGACGCGAAATTCCGCGCAGCGACATTACCGCTATGACGCTTGCAACTTACGCCTATGTGCAGGATCTGCGCTTCCCCGGGATGGTGCATGCGCGGGTTATCAGGCCAGCTTCCTATGGCGCCACACTTGAAAAATTTGATGACGATTACGTACGAAAAAAAGTACCGGGATTATTGAGAACAGTGAGAAATGGAAATTTTCTTGCTGTGATCGCTGAAGATGAATATGATGCGATCAGAGCGCAAAAATCAATGGCTCATAGTGCTTCATGGTCCGATGTAAAGTTGAATCACGACAGTGAAATCTCATTAAAAGAGTTCATCAAAAAACAAGCTACCGATACCGAAAAGGTTAATGAGCAGGGAAAACTATCAACCAACAATTTCACTCACACAGCGCAGTATTATAAACCTTATATTATCCACGGTTCAACTGGTCCATCCTGTTCTGTTGCCTATTGGGATAACAAAAAACTGCACGTTTGGTCGCACACTCAGGGAGTATACCCGTTACGGGACGCGTTGGCAGAAATGCTTCGCATGCCTGCAGAAAAAATTCATGTGAAAGGCGTGTCGGGCGCCGGATGTTATGGGCACAATGGTGCAGATGACGTTGCAGCGGATGCGGCTTTGATTGCAATGCAGCTTCCCGGAAGGCATGTACGCGTACAATGGTCGAGGGAAGAAGAGCACTCGTGGGAACCATATGGTAGCGCTATGATTATGGAGGCTGCGGCAGAGATCGACAAGACTGGCAAAATCATCAACTGGAAATACGACCTGTGGTCCGACACCCACAGCACGCGTCCCGGCGGTAAAGCGGAAAACCTGCTCGCAGCAAAATACATCAAAGATCCATTCACGGCATCTTCAAAAGGTTATGCTGGCGGCGCGGTGCGCAATTCAGAGCCATACTACAATATTCCTAACCGTCAGATAAATTCAAATTTCTTCAAAGGGCCTCTTCGGGTGTCTGCACTGCGCAGCCTCGGCGCTTATGCAAACATTTTCGCAATAGAATCTTTTATGGATGAACTGGCAGAGAAAGCTGGCAAAGATCCTTTTGACTTTCGCCTCGCTCATCTTGACGATAAACGTGCAATAGCGGTGGTAAATAAGGTTCGCGAAATGACGGGCAATGTAAAGCCGTCAAAAAATACGGGCCTTGGCCTCGGCTTCTCACGTTATAAAAATTCAGCAGCATATTGTGCAGTCGCTGCGCTTGTGACAATTTCTCCTGAAATACGCGTTCTAAAAATGTGGTCGGCTATAGATGCTGGCGAAGTGATCAATATTGATGGAATTAAAAATCAAACAGAAGGGGGAATGATACAGTCTGCCAGCTGGACAATTAAAGAGCAGGTAAAATTCAATAATAAATTTATCACCAGTTCCGACTGGGGTACTTATCCGATCCTTCGTTTTAATGATGCGCCCGATGTTGAAGTGGAAGTACTGAATCAACCTGATGAAGAAGCACTTGGCGCTGGCGAAGCCGCACAGGGTCCCGCATGCGCCGCGATCGTGAATGCAATTTACCGGGCAGGTGGTGGAAGGATCAGAGATCTGCCTGCTATAAAAACTTAATAATTATTTACCTTTCAAAAAAAAATCAAATGCCCAGCTACCAGCTCAAAATCAACGGTAAGTCCTATACAGCTGATGTTGCTGCAGACACTCCACTACTCTGGGTTCTCCGCGACCATCTCGGTTTGGTAGGCACCAAATACGGTTGCGGCATCGCATCTTGTGGAGCATGCACCGTACACATGAACGGCTCAGCAGTAAAATCATGTGTGTTACCGGTATCAGGACTTTCAAATGCAGAAATCACCACCATCGAAGGGCTGTCGGAAAATGGCGACCATCCCGTTCAGCAGGCGTGGGAAGAAGTGGACGTTGCACAATGCGGTTATTGCCAGGCCGGACAGATAATGACTGCATCTGCCCTGCTGAAGAAAAATCCAAATCCAACCGAGCAGGAGATAGCGCAGACCATGCACGGTAACATCTGCAGATGCGGAGCATACCACCGCATCCGCGAAGCAGTAAAATTAGCAAGCACTAAAATCTGATCATTATGACCCGTTCAATCAATAAAAGCAGAAGAGATTTTTTAAAGATCACTTCGCTAACTGCCGGAGGCTTTATGCTCGGCTTCAACTGGCTGGCTAACGAAGCAAAAGCATCTGCCGTAGTTACAAAAATCGCTGCAGGCACCGACATAGGCTTCAACAGCTATCTTTCTATTTCAACTGATGGACTCATTACGCTGTTTTCTCCTAATCCTGAACTCGGCCAAAACATCATGACATCATTCCCAATGGTGGTTGCCGAAGAACTTGATGCCGACTGGAGCAAGGTTAAAGTTGTCCAGGCTGCTCTCGACACCGCACGGTTCGACAGGCAATCAACCGGCGGCAGCGGTGCAGTTCCGCATTCGTGGAAACTCCTGAGAACCGCAGGCGCAACGGCACGTTATATGCTTGTTGCAGCAGCAGCAAAAAAATGGAACGTTGATGCCTCTGAGTGTTCAACAGAAAACAGTTTTGTAATTCATAAGGCTTCAGGAAAAAAATTGGGATACGGCGAACTGGCGCAGGATGCATGCAACATTCCCATCCCTGAAGAAGTGAAGCTGAAAGACAGGAAAGACTTCAAGCTCATCGGCACTGCCGTTAAAAACGTTGAGAACAGTAAGATTCACACGGGCAAACCTCTATTTGGTCTCGACTTCTATCGCGACGGTATGCTTCATGCCATGATACAGAGACCAAAGGCATTTGGATTAAAAGTAAAATCCGTTGACGCCGCCGAAGCCAAAAAAATGCCGGGTATCATCGACGTCGTTACTTTCGGAAACAATGTAGCCGTTGTTGGTAAATCGACCTGGGAAATAATGAAGGCAAGAAAAACCGTTAAGATTGAATACGAAAAAGACGGAAATCTTGAAAGCACTTCAGATCACGATAAATTATTCAAGACTTTACTTGATACAGGCACTCCAACTATTCAACGAAAGGATGGTGATGTGGATGCCGCGTTTAAAAATGCGGCCAAAGTTATAAAGAGCGAATACCAATGTCCCTTCCTGCCACATAGTCCAATGGAACCCATGAACTTTTTTGCCCATGTTCGTGCAGATGGCATCGAGCTGGTTGGACCTACACAAACTCCGGCCAATGCACGTGCAGCAGTTTCGAAACTGTTAAACGTTCCGGAAGAAAAAATATCACTGCAGATCACCAGGCTTGGCGGAGGATTCGGAAGAAGACTGAAAACCGATTATGTAACCGAAGCGGCGGAATTGTCCGGCATCATCAAAGCGCCTGTGAAAGTTACCTGGATGAAAGAAGACGACATGACCGGCGGCAGCTATAGGCCTGCTGTGAGATACAGGTTCGAAGCAGCTCTCGATTCTAAAAATAATCTTATCGGTTACAAGTTGCGTGGAGTAGGTATTAACGCCGGCAACTGTACACGTCAGGATAATTTCCCTTCCGGTGCGGTTGATAATCTGCTGATTGAATCCATCGAGCACATTTCGCCTATAACAACAGGTGCGTGGCGCGCCCCTATTACCAATTTCCTTGCATTTGCAGAACAGTCGTTCCTCGATGAAGTAGCATTTGCGGTTAAAAAAGATCCGGTTCAATTCCGTCTCGATCTGCTCGACAGGGCAAAGAACAATCCTGTAGGAGATATCAAGTACGATATCGACAGAATGGTAGGGGTAATAAAACTGGCCGCAGAAAAGGCGGAGTGGGGCAAGAAGAAAGGGGTGTCACAAGGGTTCAGTGTTTATTTTTCACACAGGTCGTATGTTGCCCAGGTATGTGAAGTGAAGATGGAAAAAGGAAAACCAGCGGTGAAAAAGATATATGCCGCTGCCGACTGTGGTGAGGTGATCAACCTGAGCGGTGCACGTCAGCAGGTTATGGGCGGAATTGTTGATGGATACGGACATGCGATGTTTGGGAAATTATCATTTACCGAAGGCGAAACAGATCAGAAGAATTATAATTCATACAGGCTGATAAGGATGAGAGAAATTCCTGAGATTGAACCACATTTTGTTGACAACGGTATCGATCCAACAGGCCTAGGTGAACCTGCCTTGCCTCCGACGGGTGGCGCGGTGGCTAATGCGATATTCAAGGCAACAGGGACAAGAATAAAGAATCAGCCTTTTAATGAACACAGCGTATTTACAGGTAAGAAGCTGCAGAGTAAGATGCAGGGTACCAAAGTGAACTAAACATATCCCCGTTGGCAGGGGTGGCGCGTAGCGCCGGGGGCGGATATGGCGGGGTGCACTAAAAACTTCTCCATCCATTCTTACCCATAAATCTTTCAGGGTTCGCTATTTCAGTGAACCCGAATTTTTTATACAACCCGTGCATGTCGCGCGTAGCGAGCAACCATTTTATATCTTTCAGCGACGGATAATCAAGAATGTATTCAATCAATACTCTTGAATACCCTTTGCCCCTTTCACGTTCTTCAACAAAAACATCGGCCAGATAAGCGAAGGAAAAATAATCTGTGATAACCCTTGCAAAACCTTTCTGACTGCCATCAGCAAAAATCCCAAAGCATATACTGTTCCTCATTCTTCCGATTAGGTTTTCTCTTGTAAGATTCGTTGACCAATATTGCGTTTTAAGATTGTTATAGATGAAATCAATATCCATCATATCGCGATCGTCGGATACATATACGTTCTTTGAATTTCCAGGTACAGTGCTCATTTTATTTATTTCAGTAAAACAAATTTATAAGTAAATTGATACCCTCGTAAAATGAACACCCCACTCTCCCAGGAACTCATCAAAATGGCCAGAGAAGATATGGAGCTGCGAAACGTTCCAGTCTCCGACGGCACGCATTTCAATCGCTATCTTCCGGAAATGAAAGCTGTGTTCGACCGCAACGCAAAACGGCTTGAAAAAATAATTGAAAAGCACGGATGGCCCGCCAGGTCTAAAGTTGGAGAGGAAGCTGCCCGTGCTGCATGGCTCATTCTGCAGCACGCTGTGGCACATCCCGATTTACAGCGTAAATGTTTTCATTTGCTGGTCGAACAGGTTGACGCCGGCGAAATATCCCCAATGGATATGGCAATGCTGGAAGACCGCATACGCTGCTTCGAAGGCCGGCCGCAACGCTTCGGCACGCAGTTCGATTGGGACGAACATAATCAAATGAGCCCCTTGCCAATGGACGATGAGAACCTTGTTGAACAAAGAAGAAAGAAGATAGGATTGCGCAGCATGAGCGAAGAGATCATCGCGAAAAGGAAGGAAATAGCAGAAAGTAACGAGCAGCCGCCCCTAAACTACCGGTCGTACATAATTGAAAAAGAACTATGGTTTAAAGCGAATGGATGGCGATAAAACCACGCCTCACGTTTCACGCCTCACGCCTACTAATATTCATCAGAAATATAAGCCATCAGCTTACGGTTGCCCAGGTATACTATACTGTCCGAAATGTTCTGAAGAAAAAACATCTGGAATATATTTTTGTCGAGCATTTCCACATTCTTTTTTGAATCTTCGGTTAGCGTTTGCAACATCAGCGGATACGAATCCTTTCTGATAATGCCATAATACCGCGTCGAGGCATTCTGCATCTGGAAAAGACAGTAGCAACCCTTCGGAAGTACATCCTCCAGCTTCGACACCTCGTTAAGAGGGATATTGATAAAGAAATAGATCATATTTATTCGTTATTGGCCCCTTAATTGTCGCAACTACACATTTTCCGGTATCTAAATTAGCATCAACTTTGTCTCAGTCCAACATAAAAAAATCAGATTATGAGGAAAATTATCACAACCACTTTCGTCAGCATGGACGGAGTGCTGCAGGCCCCCGGTGGGCCGGATGAAGATCCAACCAACGGCTTTAAATGGGGCGGCTGGACATTCAATTACCAGGACGATATGTCTGGCAGGACCATGAATGAATTTATGTCGCAACCATTTGACCTTTTGCTTGGCCGCCGAACATACGAGATCTTTGCGGCTTACTGGCCATATGAGAAGAATGGAGCCATAGCGGAAAGATTCAACAACACTGCAAAATTTGTGGTTTCACACAACAATATCGACCTTACCTGGAAAAATTCAAACCTCATAACGGGTAACGTGGTCAGTGAATTAAAAAAGCTCAAAAAACAGGAAGGCAACGACCTTTGGGTGTACGGCAGCGGAAATCTGATCCAGACGCTGCTCAAAAATGAGCTTGTCGACAAAATGTACATGTGGATATTCCCGGTAGCCTTCGGAAGGGGTAAAAAACTGTTCGAGGAAGGAATTCCTGCAAAAGCCTGGAAGCTTACCGACTCAAAAACTACTTCTACCGGAGTGATTTTAACGTCGTATGAGCCAGCGGGAGAAATTAAACCCGGGTCTTTTGTACAACAAGAGCCTTCGAAAGAAGAATTAAAAAGAAGAGAAAAGTTGGCCAGAGAATCCAATTAAACGCCCCAAATTTTTCATTATAATTGTTTAATGAAAAACTTCTTCTTCTTTCTACTGGCATTTTTTCTTACGACAGCCGTTCAGGCACAGGAAACAAAACTTCGGATAATCATGATCGGTGCACACCCCGATGATTGCGACCTCGACGGCGGTGGTACGGCGATACTATATGCTAAAATGGGACATGCAGTAAAATTCGTTTCGGTAACCAATGGCGATGCAGGTCACCAAAGCTCGCAGGGGGCTCCGCTTGCGAAGCGTCGGCTCGCAGAAGCGAAAGAGGCTGGAAGGCGTTTTGGTGTTGAATACGACGTCCTCGAAAACCATGATGGCCTGCTCGAACCAACCTTAAACGTTCGCCTTCAGGTAATAAAGAAGATCAGGGAATGGAACGCCGACATAGTGTTTGCTCCGCGTCCCAACGACTACCATCCCGACCATCGCTATACCGGCGTGCTTGTGCAGGATGCAGCATTCATGGTAACTGTACCAAACATAGCACCTGAAACGCCCGCGCTCAAAAAGAATCCTGTTTTTGTTTACACTCAAGACAGGTTCCAGAAACCAGCCCCCTTCAGACCCGACATCGCTGTTGACATTTCATCGGTGTACGACCAGAAGGTACACGCACTGGCTGCACATGTATCGCAGGTGTATGAGTGGCTTCCGTGGATCGGTCATTACACCGAAAAGGTGCCGGCAGATTCTGCTCAAAGAGAAAAATGGCTGCACTCATTCTCCGTTGTTCCTATCACTCCCGCTGTAAGAACTTCCCTTGAAAAATGGTATGGAAAAGATGCGGTCAGCAAAGTAAAATATGCTGAAGCGTTCGAAATATGTGAATATGGAGCACAACCAGATGAAGCAGAACAAAAACGACTTTTTCCTATGCTTGGTAAAAATATTGCTGTTACCCGCGGTGATAATACCAAAAAACAAATTTCACTTGTTTTTACGGGCGATGAATTTGCCGACGGCGGCGAGTACATAGCCCGCGAGCTTAAAAAAAAAATGTAAAGGCATCTTTCTTTCTCACAGGAAACTTCTTAAGGAACCCGGTATATAACAAACTGGTAAAGCAACTCGTCAACGATGGCCATTATCTTGGCTCACACTCCGATAAGCACTTATTGTATTGCGACTGGACAAATAGGGACAGCCTGCTGGTAACGCGACAACAATTTGATTCGGACCTTTCAAATTCGTATAAAGAGCTGGAGAAATTCGGCGTTAATAAGGAAACCGCCCATTATTTTCTGCCACCGTATGAATGGTACAATGATTCGATTGTTGAATGGACCGCGCAACAGGGACTGCTGTTAGTAAACTACTCTTCCGGAACACGAAGCACAGCAGATTACACCTACCCTGAAATGGAGACGAGGTATGTAACAAGCAAGGATATCTATAAGTCAATTATCGAATACGAGAAAGCTTCACTAACTGGTTTAAACGGATTCATCTTACTTGTGCACATAGGCACCGACCCGCGGCGTAAGGATAAGTTTTATTTCATGCTACCGGAACTCATTAGTGAGCTTGAGCAAAAAAAATATCAATTTATAAAAATAAACGACCTTTTACGATAACACCACTTGATTACAACCTGTCCTTTCATAATCCTATTTCTTTTAAAAAAGCTTCTTTATAATTGCTCCCAATAGGAATCTCATTCTTTCCCACATAAACTCTGTTTCCCTCAATATGACTTATCCGGTTTTTATTAATAATAAAGGATCTATGCACCCTTATAAAAATCTTTTCTGGCAACAACGCCTCCGCAGCGGAAAATGTCATTGCCGGCATAAAAATATTATTTGTTGTAACAATCCGGGTATAGTTGCCACTGGCCTCTGCAAATAATACATCGCTTTGCATAATTTTATAAATCTTCCCATCGGTACGCACAAAAATCGAGTCTTCAGACGATGAAGCAATATTCTCCTGCAAAGAGGGCTTTGCCTGCAAGCGCTCAACAGCTTTGTCAACAGCAATCATAAATCGTTCAAGGGAAAACGGTTTTAATAAATAGTCGCAAGCCGCAAGATCAAAAGCATCAACTGCAAATTCTTTATAAGCAGTTGTAAAAATAACCTGAGGGGGATTCTTCAAGGTTTTTATGAAAGAAATACCGCTCATTACCGGCATATTAATATCAATAAACAGTATGTCGATATTATCGTTTGCCAGCGCTTCTTTTGCTTCAATCGCATTCCCAACTGAGCCCGCGATTTCCAGGTATGGCAAATGTGCGCAATACGACTGTATGATATCCCGTGCAATAGGCTCATCATCCGCAATAACACACTTCCATCTATTCATATCATTTCATTTTAAGCTGCAGCATTACCTTATAGGTGTTGTCGGAGTCCTCAATTGCCAGGTGATAATCTTTTTCATACAACAGGTCGAGCCGCTTCTTTGCATTATCAAGTCCCAGCCCGCCGTGTTCGTCTACCACTTTGTCCAGTCCGCTGCTGTATGAATTTACACACGTAAACAATAACCTGTTTCCCCATGTTTTAAGTGATATATGTACGAAGATGCGTTCGTTCGCCGAATTCTTCGAATGTTTGAAAGCATTCTCAATAAAAACGATCAGCAGCATAGGAGCGATCTTCGCGTCAACGGCACCGAAATCTTCAAAGTCTGTAGTTAGCGCCAACCGCTCGCCTATCCTCATCTTTTCAAAATCGATATAATTATTGATGTACGCCAGCTCGTCTTTCACAGGTACGTACGATTTGCGCGCATCATACACAGAGTAACGCAGCAGGTCGCTTAGTTTCAATAGCAGCGACGGAATTTTTTCCTGCTGTGTAATAGACAGACCATACATGTTGTTCAATGTGTTGAATAAAAAATGAGGACTGATCTGCGACTGAAGCAACTGCAATTCACTTTCGCTTTGTGCGGCCGACGTTTTTGCTTCGGACAGTTGCTTTCGTGTAACCGCTCTCACCACTTTTGCGATTAATCCAGCTATCGCGCTTATTACACAAAGTGGAAGCGCAAACAATAAAATACTCATAGTTGGCCGGTCGCGTAAAGGAAATTCAGTGTAAAAGAAAATCCAGAACGTTAGCGCCAAAGCGATCATCGAAAGCAATATCAGCAGTCGTTTCGGATACTTGTTCATTCTGAATGATAATATCCCGCCGATATATCTTCCTATAAAAACGCTAACGATGGTAGCAATGGTAAAGCCAGTCGTAGCCACCTCGTCTTCAGGAAGCGATAACCGGTTTACAAAAACCTGTAACATGATAAATAACGGGATACTTATCAATCCCACAACAAGCAGGTAACCGAAGTTGCCCGAGAATAAACCCGGGCGTTTAGGTGAGTCGATGTTCATGTGTAATCAGTCGTTTGCACTCAAAGTTGCAGAGCATGCAGGATGTAAAGTGAATGAACATGACGAACCGGCGATTAAGCATGATAGATAATGTACTGGTGCTGACCAAAATATTCGTCCTGCAAAACCTGCGTTCCGTCATACTCCGGTTAAGATACAACACAATTATTTCTGCTGACCTGCAGGCGGTTAAATATTTGCCCTGTAAAACAAATCAGTATGAAACATTTCGCTGCACTACTACTGCTTGCACTGGCCGGAAGTAAATCGATAGCCCAGGACTCATTAAAGAATGCCGATAGTTCTAAAAAATTCAATCAGCGCCTGGCTGAGGTAACTGTTACTGCCAGGCGGCCTTTGATGATACAGGAAGTGGATAAAACTGTCGTGGATGTTAAATCCATGGTAACCGCTGCAGGATTGAACACAATAGAACTGCTGGAAAGAATACCAGGCGTAACAGTTAATAGCAATGGCGACATTAGCCTAAATGGGCGCAACGGAGTGCTTGTCTTGATCGACGGCAGGGCCACATATATGAGTGCCCAGGATCTGGCCTCTTACCTTAAATCCATTCCCGCGGGTAATATTGATAAGATAGAACTGATTGATAATCCCTCAGCGAAATACGACGCGTCGGGAAATGCTATTATCAATATTAAGCTTCGTAAAAACAGGAAAGGCGGACTTACCGGAAACGTGAACAGTGGCTTTTCGCAGGGAAAATATTTCAGGAGCAATAACAGCGTCAACCTTAACTATGGCAGGAAAAAATTGAACGTTTTTACAAACTTAGGCTTCAGCACCGCCGACGAATATCAAATTGATCTGTTCAACAGAAGATATTTCGATGCCTCGGATCATGTCGTTTCCTCGATACAGTTACAGAACACCCAGTTGAGTAAAAATAATAACGTCAATATCTATTCAGGTCTCGATTATGCAGTTACCCCTAAAACAACACTAGGCGCGATATTCAGTTTTAACGAAGGAAAACGGTACCTCGATTTTGATTATCGTGGCAGCAGTTACGACCAGAGTGAGAAACTTGCCGGATACAGCAGAGGAGATAACTTTGCGAAAGACAACAGAAGCAACGTCAACGTAAACCTTAACTTCACGCATCAGTATAACAAAGAAGGTCGCGAACTGTCGGGTGAATTAAATTACCTCGATTATCAATCCGCCAGCCACAGGATACAGCATAACTTGGTGTACGACGACAGCAGTTTTTTACTCAGTGATGAAATGTTTCAGTACCTCGTGCCGGTTAAAAGCAAAATATTTGTGTTGAAAGCAGATTACATTCATCCATTTAAGAATAAGATGAAGATTGAAGCCGGAGTTAAATCAAGCGTCATTAATAACGATAATGTATCGGATTATTACACGCTTGATGGTGCGACTGTATTTGTTCCTGAGAACTCCAATCATTTCAGGTACGATGAAAATATCAATGCAGCGTACATAAATCTGCAAAAATCGTGGAAGAGGTGGCAGGCGCAGTTCGGGCTAAGGTTAGAGAATATGCTCGCTACCGGCAATCAATTGGGCAATCAGGTGGTGGCTAAAAGCGAATTCAAAAAAAGCAACACCCAATTGTTCCCGTCGGCGTTTGTGCTGTATAAGCTGGATTCAGTAGGTAAAAACAGTTTGAGCTTATTGACTGTAAGGAGAATAAACCGTCCAAACTATTTTCAGTTGAACCCCTTTCAATTTGTGCGGGATGAATACACTTATGCTACGGGCAATCCCGATCTTAATCCGCAGTTTCAATATCGTGTGGAGTTAAAGTTTCAACACAAGCAATTATATTGGTTTGGACTGAGCTACAACAAATTTACCCAGGTGATTTTTAATACCACGGAGGTAGTGGATGAAAAATATATTTTCCGTCCTGATAACCTGGGGAAGGGATTTATGATTTTGTTGAACTCGGGGTTGAATGTCAACCCGGCAAAGTGGTGGAATGTGAATTATGTATTGAGGATGTCGAGGATGGGCGTAAGGGCGAATGTGTATGAGCAAGAGGTGAATCCCGATGCATTTGTTGTAAGGTTTGAGATGATGAACTTCTTTCCAATAAGCAAAACAGTTAATGCTGAGCTCGGAGGATATTACACGAGCAAAGATCTGAATGGACAGGCGTTTACCAGGCAGATGTGGCGGATGAATGCCGGTGTGCAGAAGAAGTTGTTTAAGGAAAGAGGAAGTATAAGATTTGGGATCGACGATATTTTCCATACTTGGACATACAGGAACTACTCATTTGGCTTAAACCGATCATCATTTTACCAGACCATAGAAGCAGATACGCGGCGATTTAATTTTTCATTCTCTTATAGATTCGGAAAAGATTCAAACTCACGAAAAAGACATCAGAATAATGCTAATGACGAGGAAAAGGGGAGATTAGAATGATCTGCACCCCCCTTTTCTGGTTAATTTATCAAGGGCGACGTCCTCACAACTTCACCAATTTGTGTGAAGACCGCTTATTAAGCTGATCGGTCATTTCAAGAATGTATGTGCCATTTACTTTCAGTGAAGAACCTGAGATCATCATTTTATTGGTTCCCGCATGCATGCTCATAGTTTGTGAATAAACCTGTACTCCGGCAATATTGAAGATCCGGACATTACATGTTTCGTTCTGAGCGCTCTCATACATTATAGTTACATCTGAATAAACAGGGTTGCTCACTTTCACACTCATTGTATGGATACCTGTTGCGTTTACTGCAAGAACTTTAGAATATTCAACACCTCCCTCACTGTCAATCATCTTCAGGCGGTAGTAATTCTTTGAGCTTCCGGCAGCTGAGTATGAATACTCCTGGCTTCCTGTATTTGCAGACGCATCAACAACACCAATCGTTTCAAAGTTTTTTCCGTCGTTGCTGGCTTCAATTTCAAACTTCCACACATTTTCGTTATCAGATACTTTCCACATTAACTCCAATCCGGCTTTTATATTCTTAGCTTCAAAATATTCCAGTTTTACAGGCAATATCATAAATCCCGGGTTGCAACCATTAAAGTTGTCATTGATTGCATTCGGTCCGGGAACCGAAGTTGGCGATCCGTTTATTGTTGACAAATGAAACTTGAACGGCTCCTTGGGTGCCAGCATATCTGCGGGATCAGTTGAGCCCTGTTTGTAAAATTGATTAAATGGAATACCAACTTCAAGTGCCAATCCATCAGATGTACCTCGACCGATCACACCAAGGTTATTTCTCAGCAAAAGCATCCCCGGCATATCTACACCATCGCCGCTGATCACATCGCCGCCTGCCGCAGACTGCACATAATTGTACATATCAACCTTGCCGTTACCGTTTGAACCGCTCCAGCTGATGGCTACTACCGGCTCATTCGTTTCCATTAAGCCATTATTATTTACGTCCACATAAAGAAGCGCATCCACTGCGTTGGTTGCAGATCCCGCTCTGCCGAAATATAAAAAAAGGTTAGAATAGGTTTCAGTAAATGCAAACTGTGTGAAGTTTCTACCCACATCAGCTATCGGCGCATCCAGGTCCGGTACAGCGTCCATTGCATAGTTATCCGGGTCGCTAAGTACAGAGTTCCAGTCTGAAATGTTACCATCAACGGTTATCGGAGTCGACACTGCAATTCCATCACCACCAAATGAACACTGTGAGTAAACATTTGTGACCAGGGTAATTGCGGTTAAAAAGGCTATAAAGTATTTCATGGTACAGAGATTTGTATTATGCCAGTATTATAAACAATAGCAGTGCCGATATGTATTCGGTTGATAACCATATATTTTCACTGTTTCATTTTTGGCCATAGTTCCCATTATTGGATTTTTTCCAGTATCTGG
>Ga0075421_100006498_pt1 | contig 14275 bp, 8 predicted proteins | sample SoiMetdeltSBSDD5_FD_75292 | JGI IMG/M metagenome (GOLD analysis project Ga0075421, IMG submission 75292) | Bulk soil microbial communities from a Populus tree surrounding site in Tennessee, USA - Soil MetaG P. deltoides SBSDD5 | ecosystem: Environmental > Terrestrial > Soil > Tree plantation...
ATGAGGCTCGCCAGCGCGACCGAGGTGAGGAGCTCGATCGCCGGAAAGTACAGCGCGTAGATCCTGATCGACCGCAAATGCGCGTCGAGGTGCAGGCGGTTCAGCTCGTCGAACCGACGAGCCTCGTGCGCCTCACGACCAAAGAGCTGGACGACACGCACGCCGGTCAGCCGCTCCTGAAGAAAGGCATTGATGCGCGCCAGCCGGGTTCGGATGTCGCGATACGCATCGCGCACGTACTTGCGAAACAGGTGCGACGTCAGGAGCACGAATGGAATCGCGGCGAACGCGGCGAGCGCGAGATGCCAATCGATGACCAGCATCACGATGCTGATGACGGCGAGCGCGAAGAGGTCGCCGACGCCGGCGACGACGCCGGCCGTGAACAGCTCGTTCAGCGCTTCGACATCCGACGTCACGCGGGTGATGAGGCGCCCCACCGGCGTGCGATCGAAGAACGGAATGGAGAGCCGCTGGAGATGCGCGAAGATCTGCATTCGCAGATCGCGCATCACGCGTTGGCCGAGCAGGCTGGTCAGGATGGTGCCGGTGTACTCGAGCGCGAACTGGATCGCGAGGGCGAGCGCGAGCATCGCCGCGAGGCGCGTGACCAACCCCACGTCACGCGCGGGGAGCGCAACGTCGATCACCTCGCGGGTGAATAGCGGACCGGCGAGGGTGAGAAACGCCTGACCCAGGAGAACCCCGACAGCGCCGGCCAGAAGTCCCCGATACGGCCGCAAATAGACGAGAAGGCGCCTCATGAGGCGCCCGTCGTACGCCTTTCCGAGAACGTCTTCTTCGTGGAATTCAGCGCCGGACATGCGTGTGCATCCTATGGGAGCGCACCCAATGGGTCAACGCGATGGCGCCACATGGTACGCGGGTTGCGTACCCCCTGGGTGCACATCGGCAGTTGCCTATCACAGGCGCGGCCCAGTCTAGCGAGCCGGCACCTACACCCTCGGAGGGAAGCATGGGTATCATCGCCTGGATCGTGCTCGGTCTCATCGCGGGCGCGATCGCGAAAGCTCTCATGCCGGGCAACGATCCCGGTGGGTTCATCGTCACGATCCTCATCGGCATCGTGGGCGCGTTTCTTGGAGGGTTCCTGGGGAACCTGATCGCCGGTCGTGGTCTCGACGGCTTCTCGGTGTGGAGCATCATTCTCGCGATCGTCGGCGCGATGCTCCTGCTCTGGATTTACCGAATCGCGGTACGCAGGACACCATAACGGCGAGAATGCGGAATGCGGAATGCGGAGAGGACCGCTAACTTTCCGCGTTCCGCATTCCGCATTCGGAAAGTCATCCCCGCCTCTCGTGAGTCTCTGGCTCTACTGGATCCTCCTCGGCCTTCTCGCCGGAGCACTCGCCAAATTCCTCGTCCCCGGACGTGACCCCTCCGGTTGCATCATCACGATCGTGCTCGGCATCGCCGGCGCGTTCATCGGGGGGTGGCTCGGCACCTTCTTCGGTTGGGGGCGGATCACCCAGGGATCGCTGAACCTGCGCTCGATCGGCATCGCGACGGTGGGGGCCGCGGTGCTGTTGATCGTCGGGCGGCTCTTTATGCGACCAAGGGGGTCGAGGTAGTTCGAGGGTGTCGAGGCAAGGTGGTCAAGGAACGAACCTCGTCGACACCCTCGACACCCTCGACACCCTCGATCACCTTTCGCCTATGAAGTCCCACATCAGTATCCGGGGAGCGCGCCAGAACAACCTCAAGGGATTCGATCTCGACATACCGCGGCGCACGTTCACGGTCGTGACGGGACCGTCCGGGTCCGGGAAGTCGTCGCTGGCGTTCGATACGATCTACGCCGAGGGGCAGCGCCGGTACGTGGAGTCGCTGTCGGCGTACGCGCGGCAGTTCCTCGAGCGCATGGAAAAGCCCGATGTCGACTGGATCGATGGCCTCTCGCCCGCCGTCGCCATCGAGCAGAAAAACCCCACCAAGACATCGCGATCGACGGTCGGCACCGCGACCGAGACCTACGACTACCTGCGTCTGCTCTGGGCGCGCATTGGGCATACGTTCTGTTCGGCGTGTGGCCGCGAGATGAAGCCGGACACCGTGCAGTCGGCCGTCGATGAGGTGATGCAACTTCCAGCGGGAACGCGCTTCTACGTCGCGTTTCCCCTTCATCTGTCGAGCGAGGTGACGCACGATCTCGTGGTCGAGAACCTGCGCGCCCAGGGTTTCATCCGTGTTGCGGTGGACGGCGAAGTGCTCGAGCTCGAGGCGGTCGGCGCGCGCGCGATCGATCTCACGCGCGTCAAGAGCCTGCACGTCGTCGTCGATCGTCTTGCCGTGTCGCCGGAGGCAAAGCAGCGGCTCGCCGAGGCGATTGATACGTGCTTCCGCGAAGGTGATGGAGAATGCGTGGTACTGCCGGGGACAGGGGGTCGCGGGGTCGCGGGGTCGGGGGCGCCGAATGGCGATCTCGATCGGCAACCGAGACCCCGGGACCCCGCGACCCCGCGATCCCGGGATCTCGAGACCCCGCGACTCCCGCTCAAGTTCTCCGATCGTTTCGAGTGCGCCTACGACGGGACGCGGGCCCCGACGCCGACGCCGCAGCTCTTTTCCTTCAACAGCCCGCGGGGCGCCTGTCCGACGTGCAACGGTTTCGGAGCGACGCTCGAGTATGATGAAGCGCTGATCGTTCCCTACCCCGAGCGCGCCTTGCGCGAGGGCGCTATCCATCCGTGGACGATGCCGCGGTACGAGAACAAGCGGCGCGCGCTCGCCGAATTCGCGAAGCGATCGCGGATTCCGATGGATGTGCCCTGGAGTGCGCTGCGGGCCGATCAGCGCGAAGAGCTGCTGCGCGGCCGCGCGCGCGGCTACAAGGGAATCCTTCCCTTCCTGCGCGACCTCGAGGAAAAGCGATACAAGCAGTACATCCGCGTGTTCCTCCGGCAGTATCAGTCGGCCCGCGAATGCCCGTCCTGTCACGGCGCGAAGCTGCAGCCCGACGCGCTGCGGGTTCGCATCGCCGGGCGCACGATCGCCGAAGTGGCGGAGATGCCGGTGGAGCGGCTGCTGCCCTGGCTCGAGACGCTCGAGCTGACGCCCTTCGACCGCCAGGTCGCGGAGAACGTGCTCAACGAGGCGCTCTGCCGCGTGCGCTTTCTCGATGATGTGGGGCTCGGATATCTGAGCCTCCATCGCGCCACCCGAACGCTGTCGGGAGGCGAGGCGCAGCGCATCGGACTGGCCAATTCGTTAGGCTCCCATCTCGTCGATACTCTGTACGTGCTCGACGAGCCGTCCATCGGGCTCCACCCCCGCGATCTCGACCGTCTCTTCCGGCTGCTGGAGCGCCTCCGCGACGAGGGAAACACGGTGCTGGTCGTCGAGCACGACCTCGAAGCGATGCGGCGCGCCGACTGGATGGTGGAGCTCGGCCCCGGGAGCGGGGAGAATGGCGGCCAGATCGTCTTTGCCGGCCCGATGTCGCGCGCCAGCGAATCCCCGCTGACCGGCGCGTACCTGACCGGCGCGAAGTCGATCCCGCTCCCCGAGGAGCGCCGACGCGTCGGCCCGCGGTGGATCACGCTCACCGGAGCCCGAGAGCACAACCTGGCCGGCGTCGACATCCGGGTGCCGTTAGGCGCGCTGACCGTGGTGACCGGCGTGTCCGGCTCGGGCAAGAGCACGCTCGTGCACGACGTGCTCTATCGCGCCCTCGAGCAGCGCATCCACGGCGAGCACACGGCCAAACAGCATCTCGGAGAAGCCGTTGGTGCCTTCGACGACGTCACCGGCTGGGAATCGCTCGACGACATCGTCCTCGTCGATCAGTCGCCGATCGGAAAGTCACCGCGCTCGAATCCGGTGACGTACGTGAAGGCGTTCGACGAGATCCGCCGCATCTTCGCCGATTCGCCGCTGGCGCGACAGCGCGGATTCACCGCCGGCACGTTCAGCTTCAACGTCGCCGGAGGGCGATGCGAGAGATGCGAGGGCGCCGGCCACCTCGAGATCGAGATGGTGTTCATGGCCGACGTGTTCGTCCCGTGTGACGAGTGCGGCGGCAAGCGCTTCAAGCCGGACGTGCTCGAGGTCCGAGTGAACGGACGGACGATTCACGACGTCCTCGCGCTCACCGTCGATCAGGCGATTCGCGCCTTCCCGCGCGAGGAGAAGCTCGGTCAGGCGCTCTGGCAGCTCCAGCAGGTGGGACTCGGCTACCTCCGTCTCGGCCAGCCGGCGCCGACGCTATCCGGTGGAGAGGCGCAGCGCATCAAGATCGCGCGCGAGCTGGCACTCGCCGGTCGCGCGAGTGGACGCAAGATGTACGTGATGGATGAGCCGACCACCGGCCTGCATCTCGAGGACATTCGGCGCTTGTCGCGCGTGCTCGAGCGCCTGCTCGATCATGGACACACGCTCGTCATCATCGAGCACAACCTCGACGTCATCAAGCTCGCGGACTGGATCATCGACCTCGGCCCCGAAGGCGGCGACCGCGGTGGGCGGGTCGTTGCGAGTGGGCGGCCGGAGGAGATCATCCGCGTCCGCGAGTCGCACACGGGCCGATGGCTCGCGCCGCTCCTGGGGACGACGACGCGCGCTCCGCAGGGGCGCGATCGGCACGCGGAAATCGAGGCGCGACGCCCGGCGTGAGGCGCGCGTTTCGGTTGACTACCCTCTCGCGGCGGCCTAGCTTTCATGATCTGCCATACCATTCCCGGGTAGCTCAGCCGGTCAGAGCATCTGACTGTTAATCAGAGGGTCGTGGGTTCGAGTCCCACCCCGGGAGCTGTCAAAACACCGAGGCGAATCAAAAGGGCTGCCGTCGATGGCAGCCCTTTTTTCATCTCGCCACGAGCCCTGCAGCTCAGTGGCACGTCCCCGTGCCGGAATCGAGCACCGCTCCGCTCGGCGTCGTGATGTACGACCACGTGTACCCGGTAGGAACGAGCTCGAGCTCGAGCACACCCCACGTAGTGTTGTTGCGGAACTCGCTGTTCGCCGCGACCGTCCCGAACGTGTGCAGCGCGCCTCCTCCCGTCCCAACCACGAACTGGCGGATGCCGCGCGCGGCGTCCGCGACGCCCGCCGGGGTTTGCGGAGCGAAGCGCTCGTAGTCGTGGTCGTGGCCCGCGAGTACGACCTCGGCCCCGAACTGATAGAGTACATCCCAGATGGACTGCTGCGTCGCGTTGTTACCCGCCGGCCCCGAGCTGAACCGAGGGTGGTGGAACAGCGCCATCGTGCACTGTGCCGTGCTCGCCGTGAGATCGGCGCGGAGCCACACGACCTGCTCGGAGGCCGCGGTTCGCTCGATGTTCGTGTTGAGCACGACGATGTGCCACCCGCCCAGATCGAAGCTGTAGTACCCCTTCCCTGGCGGGCCCGCGGCGGCACCAAAGTAGTCGAAATACGGTTGCGCGCCGGGTGACTGGTATTCGTGGTTGCCGACCACGGGTTTCGTGCGGCCCTTGTGCCGACCCCACGACGGCTCGTAGCAGTTCGCGAAGTCGGCCGCCGAGCCGTTCTCGTAGGCGTTGTCACCGAGTGTGAACACGGTTCCCGGAATCGCGTCGAGCAGAGCGGCCGTCGCCTCGTCCTGTTGCGACGTGCACCGGGCTATGTCGCCGGCCCCGACGAAGACCGCCTCGCCTAACGGCGAGATCACGCCGAAGGATCGCGCGGTCGAGGTCGTGGCCGCGTTCCGATCATCGGTCGCGCGGGCCGTCAGCATCCGCGCCCCGGGTGTCGATGGCGTCCACTGGATGGAATACGGGGCCGTTTCATCCGACCCGATCGGCGTGGCGCCGTCGAAAAACTCGACGCGCCGCACCGTGCCGTCCACATCCGCGGCAACAGCGCCGACGGTGACGGGACTGTTCACGGGGGACGTTCCCCCAAGGGCGGGAGCCGTCAGCTCCACGGTCGGAGCCTGATTCCCTGGCTCCGCCGGCGAATCCGCTGAGCACGATCCGAGGACAACGACCGCCAACGCCGCCGCAAGGACGGAAGCCGTCCGCGCGCGCCAATGTGCGTGCTTCACTTCGTGGACGTGATGAGGAGCACGCGCACACCTTGGTGAATGGACTCGTGAGGCCGAGTGTACCCGCCCCTCGATCTCACGTTCCATGCCCGCGCTATGCGTGGAGCGACAGCTGTTTTGGATTATTAGCGCGATCTCATCGCCCGCACTCTCCCGCGAGCGCCGCGGTCAACGCGCGCGCTTTCTCGCGCTCGTCAGCAGCCTGTCGAGGTCGCGGTAGCGGCTCGTCATGTCGTGCTCGTGGTCGACGAGGCCAGGCCGCGCCAGAAGTGCGCGAAGCTGATCGCATCGCGCAACCACCGCGAGCGATGGCACCGCACCGCGCTTCGTGTCACCCTCGCCGGCGACTCCGCCGGGAGGCGGAGTGACCTGTGTCGCGACCGCCTTCCGAAACTCCTCACGCGCGATCCGCGCGTTGTTCTCCTTCCACGCGATGTACCCCATGTAGAAGTGCGCAGGCGCGTTACCCGCATGCGTGGCGAGCACCGTCGCGAAATGCCGGCGTGCCGCGGCCAGATCGCCGCGCGCGAGCGCGACCTCGCCGAGGCGCAGCACCGGCCCATTCTCTTCCTTGTTCAGCTCATGGGCGCGCCGCAGGTGCTCCTCCGCCGAGTCGAGCTGGAGTGGCGCCCCCGCCTCCAGGCACAGATAGAGCGCTCCGAGCTGGGAATGCGTGCGCGCGCTCGATGCGCTCACCGACAACAGCCGTTGCCAGGCACGCACGGCGCCGTCGAAGTCGCCGAGGTCCAGCCGCATGCTCCCGACGTAGTACAGGGCGTCCTCGTGATCGGGGTTGATCTCGAGAGCGCGAGCATAGGCATCCGCGGCGAGCTGCGTGCGGCGCGCAATGCGGTGCGCCGTCGCCTCTCGATACACGCTCCAGAAGGTCTGCACCTGCGCGCGATCGGTCCCGGCGCCGCGCCCCTCGGTCACGATCACCCGCTGGTTCGCAGGAATGTCAACGCGAACGTCGCGCACGCCGGTCGGCCACACGACCTCGAGCGTGTCGGCTCGCGTGGATGACCCGAGGCCGAAATTCTCGATGAGACTGTTCTGCGACAGGTACGAGCTCTGCGCGCCCACCTGCCGCGTGTGCACCGTCCCGCCGACGACGAGCCGCACCGTCGCCCCGATCCCCTGGCGATTGCTCTTCGTTCCGCGAACCTCGACCTGTAGCCAGCGGTTGCGATTGCCGCCGTCGTTGCGCAGGAGAAGCGCCGGTGCATCGTGGTTGACGACGAACGCGTCGACATCGCCGTCGTTGTCGTAGTCACCGAAGGCGGCGCCGCGCCCGACGAATTCCTTGCCGAACGACGCGCCACTCACTGGCGAGACCTCGAAGAATCCGTCGGTGGACCCCCGATTCCAGAAGAGCTGGTTGCGCATCGGGACGAGCCGCGTCGGATCGCCGCGCTTCTGTAGCGTGCTCCCATTCACCGCGAAGAGATCGAGACGCCCGTCGTTGTCGTAGTCGATGAACGACGTCCCCCAGCCGACGAAGTCGAGTGACGACTGCCCGAGGCCAACGCGATCGGCATCGTCCATGAACGTGAGGCGCCCGCCGGGTGACTTCCGCCCGTCGGGATGCTTCAGCTGGTTCGTGTAGAGCGCGTTCTCCTGGGCGATCCAGTGCGTGAGGAACATGTCCTGGTCGCCGTCGCCGTCCCAGTCGCCGACGGCGATTCCCATCGAGCTGCGATAGTCGGCAACGAGCGCAGGGCGACTCACGTCGACGAACTTGCCGTTCCCGAGATTGCGGAAGAATGCGTTGTCCGACACATCGTTGGCGACGTACAGATCCGGCCAACCATCCTCATCGAAGTCGGCCCATGCGGCGGCAAGGCCACGACCGGCGGTGTCGGCGACGCCCGCGCTGGCGGCCAGCTCGGTGAACGTCCCGTCGCGGTTGTTTCGATACAGCAGATTGCGCTCGGGGCGGAATGCCGACGGATTGATGCTCGCCGGGTTCTCGACGTCGTACTTGCCGCGAACCTCCAGCACCTCGCCTGGCGTGTACCGGACGTAGCCGGTTACGTACAGATCGAGAAAGCCATCACGGTTGTAGTCGCCCCACGATGCTCCGCTCCAGAAGCCGGTCGCATCGCCGATGCGTGAGGCGGCGCTCCGATCGTCGAACGTCCCGTCGCGGTTGTTGCGGTACAGATAGTTCTTTCCGTACGACGTCAGCACGAGATCGATGTGGCCGTCGTTGTCGTAATCGCCCCAGGCGACGGCCATGCCCCAACCGCGAAAGTCGATGCCCGAGCGCGTCGTCACATCGGTGAACGTTCCGTCGCCATCGTTATGGTACAGCACCGCTCTCGCCGGCGACTTGCCCCGCTCGGCCTCGGACATGGAGAGTGGACCAACCTCGTTCGCGATCACGAGATCGAGCCACCCATCGTTGTCGTAGTCGCCCCACGCCGCGCCCGAGCCCATGTCTTCGGGAAGCTGCGAGGATCGCACGCCGCTGAAGTGCTGGAATTCGATTCCCGATTGCCGAGCGACATCGGTGAAGACGACTCTCGGATAATCCGGTGGGAGATTGCGCGCGAGCTCCGACGTCACTCCTTCGACGACTTCGCCGGGGCGGTAGATGGCGTCAGGGCGGGCCGAGTGAACGGCCGCGATCAGCGCCGCACCCAGGAACAGGACGGCTGAGGCGGCGGTGATCAACAGCAGCCGCCGCCGTCGAGTCAATCGGGGCATCTGCGCCACCTATTCGTCCAACGTCACGGGGATCGTCCGTCGGTCTTCGGACACCACCGTCACCGTCGCCGTGAGACCGGACTCTTTCCCGAACAGAAAGTTCAGCAGGAATTGATCGACTTTGCGGTACATGAGCTTCGCGGTGACGCGCAGCTCCGTGACGTGGCCGGACGGCGTGGCGGCGAGCCTCGACGGACAGACGAAGGTGAAGCGCTCCTGATCCGAGAACCCCGGAAAGAGCGAGCGCCGGTAGCGGACGCCGACCATCTCCCAGAGGTTGTGACGGTCAATGAGATTGCCGTACTGATCGACGGGCTCGGCCTTCAGCATGAAGCTGCCCGGCGCGATGAAGTGGGTGGAGTCACGATGGCCCGTTCGATATACCAGGTTGCCCGCCTGGTCGGTCACGGTCAGCTCGACCCATGCCTGGATGATGTCGAGAGGACCGGTCGGGAAGTCGTGCCCGGTCTTGTTGTTGGTGAGCACGGCGTGGATCGTCACCGGCTCGCCCGCGCGCACGGTGCGGGGAGTCACGAGCTCGATAGGCACCGCCGGGCCGTTCCGCCACTTGTCGGCGATCTCCGGCACCTCGATCTCGCCCCGGAGCCATTTCTCGGTGAGCTCGACGTGCTCGGCGGCCCCGGGCAGATCGAGTGCCGTCGGAATGAACTGGTTGGCACCGAGGAAGCGATGGCTGCGATGCTTGCCATCGTCAGGCGAGCGGTTGTAGTCGCGATCGTCGCCGCGGGCGGGATCGGTGGAGGCCAGGAGCGGCATGTGACACTCGCGGCACTCGATGGTCTTCGTCGGATCTCCGGGGCGGTTCCACCGGCTCTTGCGCCAGTTGTCGTACTGGTTCTGCAGCTGCACCCACCCGACGCGGTTGATTTCCTCATCGATGAACTGCTTGTGGCACGCCGCGCAAAACTCGGGACTCTTGAAGAGCTTGTGCTGAAGCGTTTCAACGTGCTCCCGCGGGTACGAGCGAATGAGGAAGTCACTGACCGCGCGCGCCACTCCGCCCTCCTCGAGCTCGAACATGTAGCGGTTCGGCTGCGTGATGACGTAGGCGGCGTTGCCCTTGACGTCCGTCTCCTTGATCGCGTGGCAGGCGATGCACGAGACACCTTCGCGGTAGCCCGTCAGGTTGGTGAGATCCTCGGCGAAGGTGTTCTTCGCGCCGGAGAAAAGAGAGATCGGATCGTGACAGCCGCCGCAGTATCGCGTGGACTCGGAGCCGTTCTGCTCGGCCATCACCAGCTGCACTTTCTGGAACGCGGGATCCATCGCCGAATAGCGGTGCGCGCTGACCGCCCATTCGTCGTAGATCCGCTTGTGGCAATTGGCCGTGCCGCACGACGCCGACCCCGAGAGTGAACGCGCGTCGTACGCGCCCCCGCTGCTCGTGCGCGCGAGACTCGGCGCGAAGGGCCGATCGGGTCCGAACGCGTAGCTGTAATCCGCCGGTAGCTCGTTGACGAGTTGGGGCGGGCGGTACAGGGTCGTGGCCACGGCGACGAACGCGAACAGCGAGAGGGTGAGTACCGCCGTGACGCGACTATAACGACGCGACGCGACGCTGGCTGCCGCTCCGACCGCCGTCGCGCGCGATCGCGCCGCGCGCACCATCAGCGTCACCACGTGCGGCACGACCGACCCAACGAGCGCGAACGTCGCGACGATGTGCGCGTAATCCCAGGCGCGGCTGATCCGGGTCGCGAACATCGCCTGAACCGTCAGCACGAGTCCGGATACGATCAGCACGACCGTCGCCGCCATCGCGAAGTACCCGGTCAGCTTGACGTGCGACAGGCGGATTTGCTGGTAGACACGCCAGTGGCGGATCTGGTAGATCGCGAATGGCAGCACCATCGCGACGCCGGCGACCGTGTGGAACAGGACCATGATCTGGTTCGGCACGCTGAACGGCAGGAGGTAGATGGCCAGGCCGGTCAGCGTCTCGAACAGGAGGAGCGCGGATACGCTCCAGAGGAGCGTTCGCTCCCACTCCAGGACTTTACGGGTCACAGGGCGCCGGGTGGTGGGTTTGACCCGACACGTTCCCCTGACGCCGGTCGCGGGGCAGTCGGGAGAAGTCCGCGAGCGATGTCGGGCAAATACCGACACGCGCCCGGCGCCGCGCGATTCTCCCGCCTCCTGGGCTTCACCGCACCTTTCTTGACGCCCCCTGGGCACGGTCTATGTTGGGAGTTGCACCCGCCCGCGCCCCGACGCGCCCGCGACGCCCGTCGTCAGCCGCTCACAGGCGCGAGAACAGGAGGTCGACGATGGAGAGAGCGCGCGCGTCCTCGGCCGTTGCCGCGACGATCCTCAGTGTCCTGCTCGCGGCGGTGTTCTTCGTCGCCGGCATCCCCAAGCTGATCGGCTCCGAGCCCGTTCTGTTCCAGGCCGCGGCGATGCGAGGCTTCCCGGAGTGGATTCGGCTGCTCGTCGCCATCGTCGAGGTCGGCGCCGCCATCGGGCTGCTCATCCCCGCGACCTCCGCCGTCGCGGCGATGATGCTCGCGCTGCTCATGCTTCCAGCCGCCATCACTCAGGCGGTGAGCGGCGACGCCGGCGTGATCGTGCCGATCGGTCTTTTCGTCCTGCTGCTGACGCTCGCGGCACTTCGCCAGCCGGAGACGGTGCGCGGACTATGGCGCGAGGCCCGACATGGCCCACACCCCATACTGCGCGAAGGACTCATCGCCGGGCTCATCGGGGCGACCGCCATCGCCGCCTGGTTCTTCGTGGTGGATGCGCTGGCGGGTCGGGCACTCTTCACCCCGAGCACCCTCGGCCGCGCGGTCTTCAGCGTGCTCGGCGCCGTTCCCGATTCCGAGAGTCCCATCGTTCACGTCCTCGCCTACACCGGGGTGCATTACGCGGCGTTCATCGTCGTCGGGATCATCGCCGCGACGATGGCGCGGCTCGCGGGAGATGAGCCGTCGGTCCTGCTGGGCTTCGTGATGCTCTTCGTCGCATTCGAGGTCGGGTTCTACGCGTTCGTCGCGGTCCTCTCCCAGGCGACGCCGCTCGGGCAGCTCGCCTGGTGGCAGGTCATGCTCGGCAACCTCATCGCCGCGGCGACGATGGGCTTTTATCTGCTGCGACGGCATCCAGTGCTGCGCGATCAGTTCGCGCATTCACTGGATGCGCAGCCGTGGCACGCGGCCGCGCGCAAGTAGTTCTTTTTTCGGCCAACAGCCGGGAACGCGGATGCCACGGCTCCGGAACGGCAAAACGCCACGAATACGGCAACGGCAACTTCGAAAGAGCTTTATGAAATCTCTTCGGCTATAGGTCACGATCAGTCGCTGGTATAATCGTCGGGAAGGTGCTGCCGTTGCCGTTCCAAAAGTTCTGCTGTTGCCGTATCCGGCGGTTTTGCCATTCCAATTCGCGGCATCCGCGTCACCGGCTGTTCGCCGTTGCTGTTCGCCGTTGCCGCTTCTGCTACGGAGCCCCGGCTCGGGCCCGCCGAAAGAGCAGATCGGGCGCGAGCACGAGCGCGAGTGCGGTCATCGGGAGGATCTGCACCGCCTGAAGGAGCAGTGCCGTCGCTACCGCGGCGTCGCTGGAGATGCCGTACGCACCGAGGGTGACGGCATACACCACCTGAAAGACGCCCACGTTTCCCGGCGTGAGTGGGAACAGAAAAGAGAGATTGACGGCGAGCATCGCGACGACGCTGGCGCCAAACGACACGGGCAGTCCCGTCGCCACCGCCGTGAGGTGGTACGTTGCACCCTGCAGCCCCCAGGCGACGAGTGAGAGCAGCATCGCGGGGACGACGCGACGCGCCGTTGGGAGCTCCGCCACTCCGGTGACGAAGCGCGCCATGAACGACCCGATTCTCCCGCGACCCGAAGCCAAAGGACTCCGGTCTCTCGCCATGCGAGTCGCCAGGAAAGCGGCGATCATCAGGGCGCCGAGAATCAGGCCACTCACCGTTTGTGCGTGTCGCAGCGGCGGCGGGACGGACAGCACGAGCGGGGCGGCGAGTAGAAGCACGAGGTAGGTCGCGATCTCCACGAGGCGATCGACGGTGAGCGTTGCGAGCGCAGTCGCCGACGGAATGGACGACCGGCGAGCGACGAGGAGCGCGCGCGCGGGATCGCCACCACTGGCCGGCAGCAGGTTGTTCAGCCCCGACCCGACGTACGCGGCATGCACGGCCAGCGGCACGGATGGTGATCCCACCGCGCGGAGGAACACCCACCAGCGGATTCCGCGCACGGCCGGCGTCGCGAGGTTCACGAGCGCGGCGACGAGGAGCCACGCCGGCGATGCGCGGACGGCGGTCGCCCAGACATCGCTCCAGGCGACGCGCGCTCCGAGGCGCACGAGCAGGCCGATCGTGATGATGGCGAGAAGCCACCGCAGCACCCGCGCCCGCGTCGACGGCTGCGGTGCCGGCGACGTCACGCGTTCTCGCGTCGCCCGGTCACGAGCCGGTGATACACCGCCAAAGTCTGTTCGGCGATGCGAGGCCAGGCGAATGCGGATGCGCGAACGCGTCCTGCCATTCCCATTCGCGTGCGCAGGGCGGAGTCAACAAGAAGGCGGGCGAGCGCATCGGCGAAGGCCTCGACGTCTCCCGGTGGTGTCATCAGTGCCTGCCGCTCGTGCTCGACGACGGTGCGAAAGCCCGGTGTGTCGTAACACGCGATCGCGGTACCGCAGGCCATCGCCTCGAGCAGCGTGATACCGAAAGAGCCGAGTGTCGCGGGGCAGGCGTAGACGGACGCGTGCGCGTAGTACCCCTCGAGCCCATCGCGCACGTGGCCGAGGAAGACGATGTCCTCCCGTCCCCCCGCGAGGGCGCGGTAGCGTGAGCGCAACGGTCCGTCCCCAATGACGATCAGCCTCGCCTCGATGCCGCGCGCGCGGACGCGCTTGAAGGCATCGATGAGCGCGGGCAGCCCGTTGCGTGGATCGAAGCGTCCGACGAACAGGATGGTCGGGACACCGACGGGCATCGCCGCCGGCCGCGGTACCTCCGGCCGGAACTGCCCGACGTCGACGCCGTTAGGCACGATCGTCCACTCGGCGGTGAAATAGCGCGCCACGGCGTCGCGCGCGGCGGGCGATACCGGAAGCTTCGCGTCGATGCGGTCGAGCAGCCCCTGGAAGTATCGGCGGCCCAGCGCGTACGCGACGGAGAACTCGTGGTACGCGTGGAACGTTCCGACGATCGGGCACGCCGCCTCCTCGATCGCGATCATCGGGAGCGAGGGCGCTAGTGGCGCGTGCAGGTGCACGATGTCGTACGCACCGTCGCGCAGCACGTTCCGGAGCCTCGTGCGAATGCCCCGTCCCAGCGTGAGCCGGCAGGTGGATTCGTTGGCGAGGACGGTGGCGCTGTCGGGGATGGTGATGACGTTCGCGCGCGGTGGGATTCCGGCAATGCGCCCGGTGATGACGTCGACGTGGTGGCCTCGAGCACGTGCCTCAGTGGCGAAATGGTGGACGTTCTCGCAAATGCCGCCAATGTGAGGGTAGTAGTATTCCGTCACGACCGCGACACGTAATTTCGGG
>Ga0075421_100006499_pt1 | contig 14273 bp, 21 predicted proteins | sample SoiMetdeltSBSDD5_FD_75292 | JGI IMG/M metagenome (GOLD analysis project Ga0075421, IMG submission 75292) | Bulk soil microbial communities from a Populus tree surrounding site in Tennessee, USA - Soil MetaG P. deltoides SBSDD5 | ecosystem: Environmental > Terrestrial > Soil > Tree plantation...
GTCCCCCGCCATTCGAGGTAGGCCACGTACCTGTTCTGCTCGCGCGTCGGGGTCTCGACAGCGGGGCCCGTCGGCGGCGAGGGGAGCTCGAAATCGGAGACGTCGGCCGCGTCGATCATGTCAGTAGCCCTCGTGTCTGTCTGCGCGATGCCACGCGCAGCGGTTGACGGCGACGACGAACCCCAGCCAGAACCCGAGGCCCAGCGACGCGGCCGTGATGAGCCCGACGATCAGCCACGGGGGGATGCCGCCTCCCGCGCCGCCTTGTTCGCCGCCGCATCCTCCTGCCCCATCGCGATCGCGCAGGGCTGACAGATCTGCTCGCGGTACACCCTGTCGGTGGGGTGGAGCTCGAACGCCTTCATGCAGCGGGCGCACGTGCCGATCTCGGCGGCCTTCCCGCCGAGCGGCGCGGGCTCTTGGTAGACCATCTCCACCTTGAGGCCGGGCTCGGTGCCCGTGGCCCACGCATCCCTTATGACCTTCCAACCAGCGCAGCCGAGCTGCTCGAGGAAGACCGCGATCTCCTTGTGCCACGCCTTCTCTCCGGCTTCCGTCGGGGCTTTCCTCAGCCGCCGCGCGATCCGCAGCTCCTTGCGGAAGGTCGGAGGCACGCGCATGGCGACGAGCGCGCCGCCCGGCAGGATGCGCCACGCCCAATCGCCAGCCCGCTGATACGCCTCGTGCTTCAGCTTCTCGGCGAGCGCGGGGAGCGTCCCGCCCCAGCGCGCCTCTTCTGGCGCGGCCGTGTAGTCGGGGTGGGGCGTGCGCTCCGTCATGCGGTCCCCTTCACGAAGAAGGCGTAGACACTGAGGCCGGGGGTGCGACCCTTGAGCTCGACGCGGACGCCATCCCCGCGGTTGTGGTGCATGAAGCCGTGGTTCGCGGTTCCGTTCCAGCGCGCGAACCGCTTGCCGCACAGCCGGCAACGCAGCGGTCTCCAGTACGGCCTTGGATCCCCGGGCTCCTGGACGCCTGTCTCGAAGAGCCCCACGTCGCGCTCGGTCATGCGGCCACCTCCTCTTTCGGGAACTCGATCTCCTGGGCGCCGCAGCTTGCCGCCATCTGCACCGCGTCGTCTTTCGAGCGATACCAGCTCCCCGAGGAGAAGCGGCCAGCAGCCCCGCGCCACGTGATGAGCCACACGCGGTGCCGGCGCGGGCCGCCACCCTTCTCAGCAGAGACGACGAACTCGCGCTCGCGGAGCTCGGCGACCGCAGGCATCCTGACCGGGATGTCCTCCCTCGCGAAATCCGCGTCGTCGGGGGAGTTGTCGGGGAACTTTGTGCGCGTCACTCGCTCAACCTCCTCGGTCGTCCGAGACATCGGGACATAAGAGAACCCCGCGTACTCGCGGGGGTTAGGTCACCCTACGTGGTCGTCCTTGTCTCCTGCCTCTGGATCAGGAGAGTCCTGGTTCGATCCCAGGAGGGGCAACTTGATGTCGTCCTCTACGATGGAGTCGCACTTCTTGCCCTGGTACGCAGCGGCGTCGGGGTGATTGTCGGGGCGCACGGCCGCCAGCGTCACGTCGATCTCCCGAAGACGCTCCTCGACTGCGTGTTTCGCGTGCGGGCTGAAGATCTCCCGGGTCGCCAGCATCACCTTCAAGTCTTGCGATATCCCCCAGAGCAGCTCCACCCATCCCGAGTGCCACAGTACGGCGGCCCGGAGGCCGTTGGATTCCAGCCACGCCGCGAGGCCATCAGGGTCGAGAACGTAGGGGACATGTGGCTCGCTGCGCTCGACTGTCCACCTGCTTCAACAGCGTGGCGAGCTCCCGTCCTTCCCCGCTCGAACCCCCACCGGGACATTCTGGCTGGCGCGCGCGATCGAACATCGTGCGTTTCGGGATACGGTGCCGCCGCATCTTCCCGTCGAGACGCACGCGCACCCACGAGCCGCACTTCCAGCACTGCACCTTGCCGTGACGGTCACTCATTGGGGTTCCCCGCTCGACGGGGAGGCGGGCCCCCGAGTAAATGCTGTGAGAGCCGCCATACCAGCCAACACATCGCCCACTTTCACCGCATGAACGTGCGCGGGGCAAACTTCGCCGGGGCCGCAGGCACAAGCGTAGTCGGCGATTTCGCCCAGCATCCGACGCACCATGTCCTCCACGTACTGGCTGCCGCCATCTTCAGCATCCGCACACTCGCGTAGTGTCATCGGACGACCTCCGTGCTCTGGGCTTCCGGCGCTGCCCGCCCCCCGAGCTACACAGAGCGAGCAATTCACGTCCGACACCCGGTAGACGTGGCGGTTATTGATGCGATAGGTCGCGCCGTCGCAGCCAATGAACGTTTCGTGATTCGGTTCTGCTGGGGCGCTGCCCGCCTGAGACGAGCCCCGCAGCGCATCGCATTTGCGAAAGCGCGCGAGCGACGGAATCATGCGCTCCAAGGCGACGAGCGCCATCGCCAACGCCCCGTCGTCGGCATCTGGGGTGCGCGCTTGAAGCGTGTTGAACGCGCCCACGGCAGCCTGTATGCGCGTCCGCAGTTCGTCCAGTAGCGGCGCGATCGGATCACTCGGGGGCGGCGCGTCCCGGCCTTCGGGATCCCCCCGGCCATTGCACGTCGGACACGGATAGGGAGCGCCCCCAGCGAAGCCCTTGCCGTGACACGTCGGGCACTTGGCGCGTTCTTCTGGTGCTCGGGGAGCCCCGAGAGAGTCAGTCATCGCGTCTGTCCTCCCACGTCGTGAATACCGTGCGGCGCTTTTTGCAACGCCCGCATTGGTAGTAGGTCGCGCCGATGCCGTAGGTGTCGAGCGGCTTGTGACGATCCACCACGTCCCACGGATGCGCCCCGAGAAAGCAGTCGAGCCGCCCCGCGAAGTCCACAAGCCACAGGAAAGCCCGGACGAGCCACGGACGGTCGTCAGTTGTTGGTGCGCTCATCGGTTCCCTTCCGGTTCTGAGGAGGACGCCTTCTCGTATCGTTCTTGGGCGGTCGCCAACTCCACGAGTAGCTTTCCGTCCTCGGTGTCTGGGGCGGGATCGCCATCCATGAGCCGCTCGATCAGCGCCAGCCGATGCGTCACGACGATGCACGCCGACTCGTGCAGCACGAACGGGTCAACACCTGGGGCGTCGCCGCCCGCCCACTCCCCGCCGCAGAACGCACAGCCGTCCTCGCCACCGCCGTCCCAGCGCACGACCGCGAGCGCCAGCAAGTCACGCGGGCTCGGCCCTGCTGGTGGGGCGCTCTCCACCCGCCAAGACTTCGCGAGTTTTTGCAGCGCCGCAAGTTCGGTCAGCGCTCCCTCGATGGCTTGCCGCAGCGGGTAGCCCGTGGGATTCGACCGCGCCTCGTGCAGCGCCGTTGCGAGCGCCGTCGCCAGTTCGCTCCGCACGCCGACGAGTTGCGCCAACTGCTCCGGGGGGCTCACGTCGGGGGCGCTCACGACGCCATCACCTTGAGCGCCGAGAAGTCCCCGGCGATCGCGCGGAGGGCCTCACGATCGACCGCGAGGTACGGTTCGACCTCGTGCTGCCGGTAAAGGCCGCCGACGCCCTTGGCACTGTGCCCCATGTAGGCGTCTTGGCGACTCGGCGGGATCTTCGCGAGCTCGAGGAAGTGCGCCCAAGTCCGCCGGCCCGTGTAGATCGTGAGTCCCTTGAGCTTCAGCGCGACCGCGGCTTGGGTCAGCGCGGCCTCGAACGTCCGCATGTGACAGAGCGGCCGCACCGGCGTCACGATCCGCGGGATGATGCGGTCGCGAGTCTCGCGCTTCGTCCCGTGGATGAGGATGCGGTCGGCCTCCACCTCCCACGGCGTCTCCCAATACTCCTTGTTGCCCATCCCCGTGCAGCACAGCGTCCACCACATCGCGCCGTAGCGACCGAGTTGCTCGGCGACCTGGCGTGCGACTGTCCGGGGGCAGGCCGCTCGTCTTCTTCCGCTTGACGGCGCGGGTGCGGACGCGGGACACCTGCGCCCACAGCTCCGAGTACCGCCCCTCGCTCACGTTGTCGCGGATGAACGCCTGGGCGGCCGAGCGCGTGAGGTTGAACATCCGCGGCTTCGCGCGCTCCCGGTATCGGGCCAGCATGGCGGGGAGCTCGGCCACCGTGGCCGCCGGGCGGCCCTTCAGGACGGCGTGCAGGGCGTACCCGTAGTCCTCGGCGGTCTTCGGTGCGAGCTCCGCCTTCGCGAGCCACGCCTCGACGGCCGCCTTCAAGGGCAGCGCGCGCTCGGGGGAGAGTTTCAGGGAGAGGCCCTGGCGGCGGAAGGAATTGAGGAGCACGACGGCCTTGATGTGGCCGTCGGCGATCATCCGGGCGAGGTCCTCGCGGCCCGCCTCGTCGATCTCGTCCAGCATCCCGTGGATCTTGGCGAAGATCTCGGGGTCACTGGTGCCGCACGCGCGGCGGATGGCAACGCCGGCGACGACACGTTCGATGATCCCGCTTCCGCGGTTGTTAGACCTGTACATGGAAGGGTCACGCTCCCTTTTCAGTCCAGCCGCGTCCGAATCCTCGCGGCAATCGCCTCGGCGGCATCCTTCATGCCGCGCTCGTAGTCCGTGGTCGCCGCCGCGTGCCGCTTCGCGAACTCCTCCGCGATCTCGAGGCACGCCTCATTCTCGGCGACCTGCTCCTTGCCGAACATCAGACGCCCCCCACGGCGCGGGCGCGATCGAGCGTGTCGCGCTGCACGTCGTCGCGGACCTGGCGCGTCAGCTCCACCGCGGCCCCGACGTCGTTGTACATCGTCGTCACCCCCGCGACCCCGCGGAGCTGGCGAACGGCCGCGATCGTGGCCTCCACCGTCTCGGGGTGAACGGTCTTGTTGAGCACGACGAGGAACGCAGCGATCTCCATAGTGGGGCTGGTGGGAGTCGAACCCACCCGTACACCATCAGCCCCAGGGCCGCGTTCTGGATTGCTCGTTCCCGCGGCATTAAACCGCCCCTGTTGAGGGCACTGACCCGGTGTCCCGTTCCCCGCGGGGACTACGTTCGCGGGTGCTGCGCGCAACCCTCCGGGATTTAATTCGTCTGGCTGGTGGCCCCGATGGGGCCTTGGGTCCGTTCACACAACGCGGGGAAAGTGAACTTCTCCACCACCGGGACCGCCGCCACCAGCCATGCCTAGAACATCGGTTCGCCTGCCCCCTTCGTCGGGGCCGCCCCGGCCGGCTCCGCGGCCGGTCCGGGGGCGGGCTCCTGCTCCGGGGGTTTTTCCTGGGACAGCTTCGCCTTCAGATCCTCGGCCCTCTGCCTGGTGCTGTCCGCGACAGCCTGATTCACCGAGTCGGTGGAGTCAATGATGTCAGACACCGTGCCGATCTCGCCTGTTTCCGCGCGGTTATCGAGCTCGATCGCGGCGGCCAGCTCGGGCGTCTGCGGGAGATACTTGCAGAGCCGCTTGATGACGGTCTTCTTGCCCATCGCCACGTAGTCCGTGACCCACGGCCCGTTGTCTTTCGCGCGCGAGCGGTTGCGGATGCCATCAACCTCGGCCTTCGACATCGGCTCGTCGAACACCGGCGTCCCGTCGGCGAGGTGGGCCACCGTGTAGAAGCAGAGGATGTTCTTCTCCGAGCGATCCCCGTCGAGCTTCGGCTTGTGCTTGATGAACGGCTTGTCGCCGAGCTGGTAGTCGAAGTCATCGTCCTTGTAGACGACACGCGCGTCGATGTGCTTCACCCGCTCCGAGCGCACAGCGAGCCCGATGAGCCCGCGGTAGTCGGGGATGAAGACGCACTCGGTCACGTTCGCCTTCGAGTTCTTGAAGGGGACCAGGTGCGCGTGCTGCCCGATCTCGAGCCCGAGCCGCGAGGCGTTCATCACGGCGTTGAAGAGCGAGATCGGCGTGCAGTCTCGCAGCGCCGGCGTCTTGGTCGCCGACAGGGCGACGAGCGCGATCATGCGCTCCGGCGTGAGGTGTTTCGGGAGGATTGCCTCCAGCCGGGGCTTCATCCGCTCCAGGAGCCCGTCGAACGTGATCGGCTCCTTCTTTGTCGCGACTGTCGTGCCTGGCTTTGTGGTCATTTAATCGCCGACCCCCACTTTCACTTGGTAAGCCTTGAATACCTCGAACGCCTTGCCCTGCTTCTCGAACGTCTTCAGGTTCACGCCGCAGTGCACGAGGTCGGAGAGAATGGCGACCTTCGTGTCGTCGCTCATCACGCGCTGATTGATCGCCGCTGCCACCGCCAGTCGATCGAGCGGCGCCGATCCTTCCAGTGCCTTGCGGTCGAACGTGACGCGGCCGTCCTGCTCCGACCAGTAGACCCGGAGCCCCCCGCCCTCGACGGCGCCCTTCTGTCCCATGAGCCCCTGCAACTTCTCCTTCGCTGAGGCGAGGAGGTTCTCCGACGTCTCGCCGAGCTCCTTGGCCTCGAGGTACATCCGCGCCGCCTCGCACCACTCGACGTCGCTGCGGACGATGAGCTCGCCCCCGCCGGCGGCCTGTTCGGCTTTCGCGAGCTGGGCCACGAGCTCGGGGGTCGTGTTCGGCGTCTCGGGCGGCGGAATCCGCTTCTCGACGTGCTGGTGCCAGAACTGCTCCTCCTTCACGTAGAGCGCGTCGATCAAGTCGAGGTCGCGCTCCACGTCGAAGTGGATCAGCTCCCAGGCGTCAGCGTTGAAGAGGGCGAAGCTCCCCCACTGGTAGCCGGTGACGGCAAGGTTGTGCTGCATCTGCACGATGTAGTGCAGCGGCAGCCCCTCGCGCTTCACCTTCGCGAACGTCCAAATGGCCGGACACTTCAACTCGAGAACGCCCGGGCCCAGGCGTGGACGGCTCTTGAGTATCCGCCCGTCCACGTTGCACAGCATGAACGGGTAGCTCCGATGGACCACTTGAGCGAGTCGCTGCGTCTTCCGCCCCGTAAGCTCGGTGTAGAGGCGACGCGCCACCGCTTCGAGATAGATGCCGCGCTTCATCTGAGCGTTCGGGGGATCGGGCTCGCGGAGCCCGAGCTTCAATTCGTACAACTCGCGGGCACTGCGGTAGGGATTGCACCCGAGCACCGATGCGGCATCGCTGCCACCGATGCCCAGCTTGCGGGCCTCGATCTGCTCTTTGGTGAGACCGGACGTCACGCTCGTCGCCATGTGCCTCTTACTGTTCTGCGGTGAGCTTGCGGTACAGCTCCAGAATCTCGTCGAGGGAGTGGCGCCGGAGGATCTGCCCACGCGCGTAGCCGTAGTGCTTGGCGACCACTCGGACGGCCTTCTGTTCCAACCGACTGCAGTCAGCCCAGATACGCGGCCCACGCTTCTTGGGGGTCTTTTTCGGGCCTTGCGCTGTCGCGACAGCCACGATACCGTACCTCTTCGGTTTACCGAGTTGTCAAACGGTGTCGAAGGACAACCTACTAGGGGAACCGAGGAGAGTCAAGTATGCGCTTCTGGCGGAGCCGTGCCAAGATGGCCGTCGCCCTCGTCTTGGTCACAACCGTCGGTGCGACACCGGCTTGGCTGGTGGATCGGTGGGTGGTGCGCCTCGCCCCGCTGGTCTCCCTCGCCCTGTCCCTGGTCCTCATCGTGGCGCTGCTCACCTGGCTCGACTTCGACGGGCTGGTACGGCGCTGGAAACAGGCGGAGGAGTGTGATGGGAAAGCGGAAACCTGAGGTGGAGCGGGGCGACATTCACAAGCGGATGATGGCCGTGGTCCGCGAGCAAAACCTCACACAGGCCGACCTCGTGCGCGGCACGGGCGCAACGAGCCCAACGGTGAGTGACTGGTTCAACAAGGGCGCGGTCCCCGATGCCGAGAAGCTCGGGCACTTCTGTCGCCTCACACGGACCAACGCGCACTGGATGATCTTGGGGACGGGGCCGAAGACGGCGCCCGGAGAAGGCGAGACGGAGACCGACGTCGCGTTCGCCCTCGGAGCGCGCGCGGTCCTCGCAGAATTGCGGCGACTCCTCGCCAACGTCGAGGTCGCCTACTTCGGCAATCGCGCGACTACTTTAGACGCCGCAGCCCTGGCTGCGATGAAGGTGATCGAGCGAACAAGCGGGCCGCCTCGGCGTACCCGTCATCAGGCTCAGTAGCGTTCAGCGCCACGTTGCTCGGCGTGAGTACCCCCTCCACGTCCTCCGCCCGCAGTCGCCGGTAGAGCTCGTACACCGGCCCCTGGGGCGTGGGCCGCACCAGGATCCGATCGCCTACCAGGAACTGATGGAGGGCCCGTGTAACCTCGAACACGGCGACCGCCACAATCGCTGGGAGTTGTAGGGTCATTGCGCCTCCTTCCTGGCGTTCGCCCGCCAGCGCCGAGTGCGCTGCTTCCCCCGAGGTGCCCGCTCCCACTGCCGTTTCCGATGCTCCTCGACGAACTTCCTCCGCCGTCCGGTTCGTGGTTGTACGAGTAATCGCCCGCAGCCGCAGGCGCAATGAGAAGAATCGACCTCGGTTGACCGCATCGGTGCCCCTAGGGGGTGGGGCCGTACGATAGAACGGGCACGACGAAACGGCAAGGCCCGAGTCGCGGAAAACTAAACAGCGCCCGCGGTCACCCACGGACGCTGCTAGTCGGCGGTTACTCGAGGCGTGACTCGATTGGCCGCACGCCGACGAATGTAGGAGGACTACTTGCCCCGGGCAAGGAGAACAACGCTCGCCGCCCCGGCTCCGAGAACGAAGGCCGTTGTTCTCCCTGGACACCGCGGCAGAAACTCGATCCCGAGCATCCGGCAGTCGGCGACGGTCAACACCTGCGCGAGGTGCCGCTCAAGCTCGGCAACGCGCCCCTCCGCGACCACCGCCCGCGTACTCTCCGCCCGGAAGGCCAGCTCCCACTGCCGCGCCACGCGCTGCCAGTCGATCGCCACGCCGCGGATCTCGGTCGTCGTCATGGCCGGCGTGACAATGGGGATCAGCACTTGGCGCGTGCGCGCCGTGTCGGCATGGGCCCGGCTCGCCGCGGCGAGCTTCGCGATGCGACCGCGGTACGCTTTGCCGCTCGCGAGGGCGTGTTCCGCGGCCTGGATGATTCGCTGGTCCTCGGCCCCTTGGCGCGCGGTCCATTGCGCGAAGACGTACAGCGCGATCGCCCCGATCGCGATCGTCACGAGCGGCACGCGCAGCCGGACGTTCGTCATCGCACCGGCTCCGGCGTCGCCGGCAGCTTCGTGATGAAGCGGGCGAGGATCGCGCGCAGCGCGGCGGGGTCCACGTCAGTGGGATTCGCGAGGTGCCGGCTGAACTCAGTGGCGAGCAGCACGACCTGGCCGTCCGTCAGGTTCTCTGCCCAGCGGAGGACCTTCGGAACACCCTTCATGCCGCCTGCCACTGACGCACTTCGTCCTCGCGACGCTTCACGAGGATGGGGTCCACCTGGCCCGCCGAGTAGATCCACCGTCGGAGCTGCGCGGGGACGGTAGTGTAATCGCCCGTGTTCAGGAGACGCAGCAGCGTGGAGTTGCGGAAGGCCGTCACGCCCACGTTGAAGGCGAAGGAGACCAGGGCGTCGAATTGGTGCGGCGTAAGCGGGACGCGCACCGCGGCGCCGACCGCGATCTCCGCCGTCTCGAGGTCCCGTCGCAGCAACTCGTCGACCTGCCCGTCGGTTAGCCCCAGGTGCCAGTCGACGGAGAGGAGGATCTTGCCGGACGTGAGCTCGTCCTTGGTGAGGAGGTGCCCCACGCCGATCGTCGGCAATCCGGCCGAGTCCCGGTACATCGTCGGAACGACACCCTCACGCCGCTTGAGCGCTTCGAGCCCCGCGCCGCTGGTCTTCACGAGGGCTCCTTGACGCGGGCAACCCTAAGCGCCTTCGCGGCCGTGCGGGTGATGATACCACCAGATTCCTCGGCCGCCAGCATCGCGTCACCCGAGAGCAGGTGCCCGCCGGCAAGCAGGAAATAGGCGCCTGGTAGCCCGGGGAGTAGCGCGAAGATCATTGACGCGATGCTCGGCGCGCCTTTCGTGATGACCATCGTGTAGATGACGAAGCCGAACGACATCGCGATGAAGAGGCCGCCGGCGAAGAGGAACAGGACGCCGCGGCGGGTATTCTGGATCTTTGAGACCACCCGCTTGAGTGGCACGTTCTGCGCGGTGAGCCGCGCGGCGATCTCGGTCTGTTCGGCTGGCTTCATCGGTCCCCCCGCCTGGCTTGGGCCAACTCACATTCCCGCAACCGCTGCTCGAACGTCCGTCGTTCCTCTGCCTCCCGACGGAACCCCTCCTGAATCGCCCCGAGTAGGCGGGTCTCCATCCGCTGGAGCTCTGTGTCGAAACGCTCACCCTGGGCCGTGAGCGACTCGTGCATCCGATCGTTCGCTTCGTGCCGCAACACACTCTCCTCTTTGGGGATCATCTGGACCCGCCGCACCAGATACAGGAGCAGGGCTAGGGTTGTGGCACTCAGGAGAACCGCGCCCGTGACCTCCGGCGACCCCCCAGCCGACTGCAGCAGGAGCGCGGCCCCCGCCGTTGTCGTCGTCGAGATCCCGGCGACCGCCTTGATGATGGTCATGGGCGCCCCACTGGGGTCCGGCGCTCGATGGCCTCGCGCGCGACCTGCTGCATCTCGCGGCCGAGCCGCTCCACCTCCTGGCGCCGCGCGTCGGGCGTGAGCGACTCGTCGCGCGAGAGCTCGGCGATCTCGTGGCGCAGGCTGGCGAGCTCGTCGGCGAAGCCCTTGAAGTCGTCGTAGCGATCGAGCAGCTCGGCGTTCTTGTCCTCGAAGGCGTCCAACTCATCGAGACGGTCTTCGCGGTTCAGGAGGTCCCTCGTACTCTTCGCTTCCTGCGCCTCGCTCCAGGCTGAGTAAAACCGCTCGACGTCCTCGGAGCCGCGGCCAGCCGGTTTCGACACGAACCCGCGCACCCCGGGGATGTCGGCCGCGGTTTTCGACGGCCGTGGCTCCTCGGGGAAGAGGCCCACCTGCTGCCCGCCGACGTCGCCCAGGTCCACGGCCATGCGGCCGAGGCCGCCCGTCCAGCCGAAGAGGAGGTTGTCGATCTTTTGGGGCGACTGGCCGAGCATCCGGCCGAACCCCTTCGCCACCTCGGAGGTCCCCTCGGTGAATTGGTACTGCGGCTGCACATCTTCGAGCGTGCGCGACACGATCGGCTGGCGCCGGAACATGCTCCAGTTCGCGAAGTTCTCGATCAGCGGCACGAGCGTCGTCGGGATCGGGGCGAGGCTCGCAATGTCGCTGCCCACCGTCTGGGTGAGCGCCTGCTCCAGGCCCTTCGGGTCGTGCGTGTGGGCCCATTCGAGGATGTGCTCGGGGATCGTACCGAAGATGATCCCCAGCTCGAACGGTTTCGGGATCTTGTAGTAGGTCCCGCCGAGCTTCACGTGCCAGAACAGGTCCCGCTCCCACTGCGGCTTCGCCCAATACTCCGGGTCGTCCTTGTTCGCGTAGAACAGGAGGACCGACGGGAGGGTGACGGCGACGCCGGCGCGGGCCGTCGTCCGCACCGGATGGTCCCGCATCGAGCGGGCGAGGCGGTAGTAGCCCTGCATCCGCGCGTTCCAGAAGGCGGTCATCATGCGGATCGCTTCGGTCTTCGCGCCGTGCCGGGCGAAGTCGACCGACACCTCGCGCGAGGCGGCCGCGGCCTTCTCGAGGCCGGCCCGGGTCGCGCCTTCCCGCTCGACACCACGGGCAAACTCGCCGATGCGCGTCGCATCCTCGGTCGCGGCGGACAGGAGCTTCAAGAGCTCGATCGGGCTCTTGATGACGTCCTTCAGAACCTCTCCCGCGCCGGGCGGCCGTCCCAGCACCTCGCGCACGCTGTTGCGGAGGCTATTCCGGTCGAGCTCGAGGAGGGCGGCCCGTTCGCCCCCCGCCGCCTTCCACTTCCAGAACAGGTCGTCGCGCTTCAGCATGTGGAACAAGCCGCGGCCCCAATCGAAGCCCGGCTTGAAGCCGTACTCCGACTGCACGAACGCGGCGAGCTGGTCGCGGATCGGGTTGCGACCGATGAACTCGAGCGACAGCGTGGCGCCGATGCGGAGCGCCTTGGCGGGGAAGGTGAGCAGGCGCGTCAGACTCCCCGCCTGCTCGTGCGACAGGCCCATCATCGCCTTGTAGAGGTCGGGATCGACTTCGTACCAGAGGCGCTTGTCGCCCTGCAGGACGGAGATGATGTTGTCCTTCCCGAAGTAGTCGCCTGGCCGGTACACGGCGAGCATCTCCTCGGCGAGCTGCTGGCGCTGCCGCTCGGTCATCCCCTCCAAATCCATGCGATCACCGAGGATCTTGCCGACCTGATTCTCGATTTCCCCGAAGGACATCTTTGTGACCTTCGTCGGAGCGGGAATCCGCTCAATCCAGACGCCGGCGCCGTCGCGCAGGGAGAGGCGGGCGAGGGCCTCGGACACACGCTGGCGTGCGGCGAGGCGCGTGTAGAGGTAGGTGTTCTTAATGATCGACTCGAACGGGTTGATGATGTCCCGCCCCGAGCCCTTAATCCGCTTCACCGGCGAGAACACCTGCCCGAACACCGAGCCGCCGCCCGCCCGGCGCGCGATCTCGTCGTCGAGTACCCGGTAGAACGGGAGGTAGTGCTCGTTCTGGGCGGTGATCTTCTCGAAGCTGTTGTGAGAGATGACCCGCGCGTCGCGCAGGTACTCGAGCAGGTGCTGCTGGTAGGTCTGCAGGTCGTCGAACGCGCGGACGAAGTGCTCGCGCGCGCCGTCCTGGGCGACGACCCACTTCGTATCCTCAGGGCGGAACCCCGTCTCGATGCCGCGCCCGTGCAGCTCGTTCGCCCGCCGCGACACGGCATAGTCCAAGAACTCCTCGAATTGCTTGCTGACCGGCCGCATCACCGCCTCCAGGCTCTTGCCCTTTACCTGGAGCGTGCCGTAGTCCAGCGTCCCCCGCTTGATGAAGTGCTCGGCCGTGCCGGCGGAGCCCGCGACGAGATGCGCCATCGCCGAGGCGTTCTCTTCCCACTTCGTCTGGCGGCTGACTTCGGCCATCCACTTCGCGCGCGCGAACGGCCGCCACAGGGGCGGGGCGTCGAGCCCGAGCGCCGAGCTGATGATCTCGTGCTGGGCCTTCTCGATGTCGTAGAGGTTGTCGAGCACCCCCACCATGAACCGGCGGAACTTGTCGCTGAAGCTCCAGTGCTTCTCCGGCTGCACGGAGATGTTCGACCGCACGCGCGCCCGGGGGCCCGCCTCGAGGTACGCCTTGTACTCCGCGCGGGCGCTCTCGAACATGTTGCGGACCTCGGGGAACTCCTTGGCGAGGCGACCCTCCACGTAGTCGTAGAAGCGCGGGGCGGCGCTCTTCGCTTCGGCGGGGTTCGTGAGGTAGCGGCGGAAGAACTCGGCGAGCCCCTCGGCCGAGCTCTGGTCCGAGATCCCCTTGCCGAGCGGCTTCAGCTCCTTCACCCAGGGACGGAGCACCTGGCTCGACAGCCCGTGCGGCGACGTGCCGAAGAGCAGGTTGTGGATGTGGTGTCCGACCTCGTGGCCGAGCACCTCGATGTCCTTCGCCACCTTCAGGCGGATCGCCTCGGGCTTGATCTTGTAGATCCCGAGCGTCCCGCGACGGAACCCGCCGTACTTCCCGATGCGGACGGGGATGTCGAGGATCTCGCTCATCTTCCGCACGATCCGCGCGCGTACGGCCGCCACGTCGGGCCCCTTGCCCGCGGGCGTCGCCATCTGGGGAACGCCCGCGGCGGGCAGGCTCGCCGACGCCAGCGGCTGCTCGAAGTTGGGTTCCATCGGCGTGCGAGCGGTGAGCGGCTCCCGCACCGTCATGCCCATCACCTTCGTCGTCCCGCCCGGGCGCTTCGGCGGCTCGACCGGCCTGCCGGCGAGGGCGCGTGCCTCTGCGACGTTGAACGGCGGCGCGTCCATCATGCGAATCGGCATGATGAGCCCGACCGGCTCCCCGTTGCGGTACGCGGCGATGGCCTTGTCGGTCTCCTTGGGGCCGCGGAGCTCGTCGAACTTGGTGATCTCCTTCAGGCGCCGGAGCAGGGCTGCGTTCACGCGGCGCAGTCCGGTGGTCGCCCCTTCGGGCACCAGAAAGGCGTTGGCGTACTTCTCACCCTCGGCGACCGGCAGATGCCCGAGCACGTCCAGTTTCAGCTTGGCCTGGTTCACCGCCTGCGCGAAGATCTTGTCGCCGGCGTCCTGGTTTAGGCCGTGCCGCGACGGGTTCTCGCGCAGGTAGGGCTCGGCCCGCTTCCCGAGCTGGTCGACGTCGGAACGCCGGAACATCAGGTGCCCGTCGCTCACCCACTCACCCGGCGCCATCGAGTTGCCGGGCCAGTCGCTTGGCTTGATCTTCGCCTTCCCCAGGTCCTGATTGAGCGCCGCCGCTTTGCCGCG